>ERZ1027005.1-NODE-1-length-241352-cov-9.831341_pt1 | contig 241352 bp, 196 predicted proteins | sample MGYA00519450_ERZ1027005 | MGnify/ENA primary metagenome ERZ1027005 (study PRJEB26926, sample SAMN06164870) | human gut metagenome | biome: ENVO:00009003; feature: ENVO:2100002; material: ENVO:00002003 | host: Homo sapiens | place: USA | collected 2012 ...
GAAATAGCTCCACATGGCCTCGAACGGCAGGCAGAAAATAATGACCAGCCCCGCAGCGAAGAGCGGGATGCTGATATAGATTCGCTTGCGCAGGCTGCGCTGTTCGAGCCCCATGAAATCGGCCACGATCAACCGTGCCGAACGGAACGCCGTATCGCCCGAGGTGATGGCGCAGGCCACAACCCCGAAGATCACCAGTCCGGCCAGCACTTCGCCCAGCGTAGTGCGGGCGATGACATCGACCATCACGGCCGCCTGCCCGCCATACTCCGCAATCGCGGCATTCAGCCCGGAGGCACCGTTCCAGAAGGCCATGGCGATGGCCGCCCATATCAGCGCGATGATGCTCTCGGAGATCATGGCGCCGTAAAACACGGGGCGGGCCTGCCGTTCGGAACGCAGGCAGCGTGCCATCAGCGGCGACTGGGTCGCATGGAAGCCCGAAATAGCGCCGCAGGCGATGGTCGTAAAGAGCATCGGCAGGATCGGGAACCGCTCCGGGTCGGCAATGCAATTTTCCAGGGAGGTAAACTCGGGGATCGTATATTTGCCGCTGAAAAGCAATACGGCGAGGATTCCCAGCGCCATGAAAAGCAGTGCGCAGCCGAAAACCGGATAGATACGGCCGATGATCTTGTCCACGGGCAGCAACGTCGCCACGATATAATAGATCAGGATAACGCCCAGAATGATGAGCAGCAACCACGAGAACCCGCCGAAGGCAATACCCGACAGCGACGGGGCCTCGATGCGGTTGGCGATCAGCGAAGCGGGCTGCGACAGGAAAACAGCGCCGACGAGCACCATCAGCCCCACGGAAAAGATGCGCATAAGTTGTTTTATCCCCGGCCCGAGGTAGGTGCCGACGGTCTCGGGCAAACTCGCACCGTTGCTGCGCAGCGAGACGATCCCGGCGATGAAGTCGTGCGCCGCCCCCATGAAGATACCGCCGAAGGTAATCCACAGGAATGCCACGGGGCCGTATGCCGCCCCCAGCACGGCACCGAAAATCGGCCCCAGCCCCGCGATATTGAGCAGCTGTATGAGAAAAGTCCTCCACATCGGCATCGGGATATAATCCACCCCGTCGAACGACGTGGCCGAAGGCACAGGCCGCGCAGCATCCACGCCGCACAGGCGTTCGAGATAGCGTCCGTAGGTGAAATATGCTGCCACGAGGAGCCCCAGGCACCCCAGGAAAGTAATCATAACCCGGTCTGTTTTCGGTTAGTTTTGACGCGAATATAGCAAGAAATGCGAGAATTTTCCGAAAATTGTTGCGAGAAAAATATTTTTTTCAGATATTTGCAATCCCAAAGAGAGCTTAATGTTCTCGGCAAGCCGAAATAGCTCAGTTGGTAGAGCGTTTCACTCGTAATGAAGAGGTCCCGGGTTCAAGTCCCGGTTTCGGCTCGGAAAGGTCGCCATACGGCGACCTTTTTTCGTTATAAGGCCTTGCGAACCCGAATTTTTTATACTTTTGTTGCGCAATGGTTCGCAAAGGGGTTCCGCAACCCCCTGACCGATTAAAAGGGAATGCCGTGAAAATCGGCAACAGTTCCCTCTGCTGTGAGTTCCTGCCACCCGAAATGGCACAACAAGTCCTGACAATCTTTTGCCACTGGCCCCAGTCCGGCCGGGAAGGCGTCTCGACGGGAACGAGTCAGAAGACCTGCCGTTGCAATGATTTTACAATCCAGGGGAATGGATCGTGATCGGCATGAAGAGCCTGCCGGCAAGGCATATTCCCGGATGTAAAATCAGTTTGACAAATACGAAGGCCGCACCGGACGTCCGATGCAGCCGGCCGCAGCCCCGCACCAGGGAAGAGGAGGGGCCGGCCGTTTCTTTAATTTTCGACGCATGAAACGGATTTTACGACATATCCTGCCCGTGATCCTGTGCCTGCCGGCACTGGGAGGCTGCATGAAGTGGGACTACGCAGACATGGAAGAGTTCGCCGCGACGGGGCCGGGGTTGTTCATCACCAACGAGGGAAATTTCCAGTACGGCAACGCCACGCTCTCCTATTACGACCCGGCAACGAAAAAGGTCGAGAACGAGGTTTTCTACCGTGCCAACGCCATGAAGCTGGGCGACGTGGCACAGTCGATGACCATCCACAACGATCTGGGATGGATCGTCGTGAACAATTCGCATGTCGTCTTCGCAATCGACCTCCGTACATTCAAGGAGGTGGGCCGCATCACGAACCTCACCTCGCCGCGGTACATCCACTTCGTCTCCGACGAAAAGGCCTATGTGACCCAGCTCTGGGACAACCGCATTTTCATCGTCAACCCCAGGCGGTACGAGATCACGGGCTACATCGAGTGTCCCGGCATGACACCCGGATCGGGATCGACCGAGCAGATGGTACAGTACGGGCAATACGTCTACGTGAACTGCTGGTCGTACCAGAACCGGCTGCTGAAGATCGACACCCGAACCGACAGGGTGGTGGACGAACTGGTTGTCGGCGTACAACCCACATCGCTGGTACTGGATGCCAACGACAAGCTGTGGACGATCACCGACGGCGGTTACGAAGGCAGCCCCTACGGATATGATGTTCCGGCACTGTACCGCATCGACGCCGCCTCGTTCCGCCTGGAAAAGCAGTTCCGTTTCAGAGAGGGGGATGCACCCTCGGAAGTGCAGCTCAACGGCACGCGCGACACGCTGTACTGGATCAACAAGGATGTCTGGCGCATGCCCGTAGCTGCCGAACAGCTCCCGGCGCGCCCGTTCCTCGAATACCGGGAGACGAAATATTACGGGTTGACGGTCGACCCGGACAACGGCGACGTCTACGTGGCCGATGCCATCGACTACCAGCAGCAGGGGATCGTCTACCGCTATACGGCCGACGGCGACGCGGTAGACGAATTTTACGCGGGCGTCACCCCGGGCGCCTTCTGCTGGAAACGATAACCCGACAAACACGCGAAGCAATGAAGAGACTCCTAATCCCGCTGTTCAGCATCGCCCTCTGGTGGAGCGCCGCCGCCCAGGACAAGGCGCCGTCGGACGGAGGGTGGTGGAACGAGAATCCGTCGCTGGTGTTGCCCATCCGCGCAGTCGGGGTGACGGGCGTGAAACCCATGAAAGAAATAGGCGTTCAGAAAACGCAGCTCGACACGCTCGTCCTGCACGAGAACATTGCCCTGTCGATGGCCGACGTGCTGACATTCAATTCGTCGATCTTCATCAAGCAATACGGACGGGCGACGCTTTCGACGGTCGCATTCCGCGGCACGGGCCCTTCGCATACGCAGGTGGTGTGGAACGGCATGCGCATCAACTCGCCGATGCTGGGCATGACCGATTTCTCGATGATTCCCTCCTACTTCGTCGACGACGCACAACTGCTGCACGGCACCTCGTCGGTCAACGTCACGGGCGGCGGCCTGGGCGGTGCGGTCATGCTGGCGACCAAACCCGCCGATACGCAGGGCTTCGGGCTGCAATACACCCAGGGCATCGGGTCATTCTGGACGACGGACGAATTCCTACGTCTCACCTACGGCAACGACCGCTGGCAGACCTCCACGCGCGTGGTATATTCGTCGTCCCCCAACGAATATTCCTACCGGAACCACGACAAGAAGGAAAACATCTACGACGACGAGCACAACATCATCGGTTCGTACTATCCCCGCGAAAAGCACGACGACGGAGCTTTCCGCGACTTCCACCTGTTGCAGGAGGCCTATTACAACACGGGCAACGGAGACCGGTTCGGCCTGAACGCCTGGCTGATCGCCTCGAAGCGCGGGCTGGGGCGCATGACGACCGATTACGGCGATCCGAAGAAATTCATCAACGAACAGCGCGAACGCACGCTGCGCAGCGTGCTGTCGTGGGATCACCTGCGCCGGAACTGGAAAGTCGCGGCCAAGGCCGGATACATCTACAGCTGGTTCGCCTACGACTACGCCAACGACGTGGGCAACGGGAAACTGGAGTACATGACCACCTCCCGGAACTGGTACCACACGCTCTTCGTCTCGGGCGAAGGGGAGTACTACATAGGCCGCAAATGGCTCTTCACGGCACAGGCCGACCTGCACCAGCATTTCGTCACGAACAACGACCGCAGGATCATCTCGCAGGACATGAACCGAAAGACCATCGGATACAACCACGCGCGCACGGAGCTTTCGACCAGCATCACGGCCAAATGGATGCCCACCGAACGGCTGGGGCTGTCCGTCACGCTACGCGAAGAGATGTACGGCGCGCAGTGGACGCCGCTCATCCCGGCGTTCTATGCAGACTACCTGATCTCGAAACGCGGGACGATCCGGGCAAAAGCCTCCGTATCGCGCAACTACCGTTATCCCACGCTCAACGACCTCTATTTCCAACCGGGCGGGAACACCGACCTCGTACCCGAATCGGGGTTCTCGTACGACGGCGGGATATCGTTTGCCGTAGGGAAGGAAGGGGTATATTCGCTGCACGGCGAGGCGACATGGTTCGATTCCTACATCGACGACTGGATTCTCTGGCTGCCGCTGGGCGGCAACACCAACTACTGGATGCCGCTCAACATGAAGGACGTACACGCTTACGGCGTGGAACTGAAAGCCGGGTACGACCGTATGCTCTCGAAGGAGTGGCAGCTGGGACTGGACGGCAACTTCTCGTGGACGCCCTCGGTCAACCGGGGCGAAGCGTTCAGCAAGGGTGACCGGTCATTGGGCAGGCAACTCCCCTACGTGCCCGTATATTCGGCCGCGGTGACAGGGCGTCTGGCCTACAAAAGCTGGCGCCTGCTATACAAGTGGTGCTATTACAGCGAGCGGTTCACCATGACGAGCAACGCATTCACCTACACAGGCAACGTCCCCTACTACCTGATGAACGACGTGACTCTCGAGAAGCTGTTTTCCGCACGCTGGGCCGATTTTTCGGTCAAGGCCGCCGTCAAAAACCTCTTCGACGAAGAGTATGTTTCCGTGCTGGGACGCCCCATGCCGGGGATAAATTTCGAAATATTCCTCGACATCCGCCCCAAATGGGGGAAGAAAAGAGTCCGGGATTGATCCGACCCGCACAGGGGACATCGGCAGGCCGGCACTATTCCGATTCCGATTCCCGGGCTCCGAATCACGGCCCGGCGGGAAGAACTTTCCCGGGGAAGGATGTTTCGTATGAGCATGACAAAAGGAGTTTTCGGGGAAGATGCCACGAAACGGCGTCCCGGGAATAAAAAGTCCGGATCCGCGCGGATCCGGGCATAGCGATAAACCAAAGAAGCCGGCAGGGTTATTCCGCCCAGCCGCCGCCCAGGGCTTTGTAAAGGTCGACCAGAGCCAGGTGTTCGTCGCGCACGGCATTGCTGACCCCGATCTGGGCGTCGAAATAGCGGCGCTGGGCATCCAGCACGTCGATATAATTGATGCTTCCGCCCCGGTATTGCAGTTGGGCGAGTTCGACATATTTCCGGGCCGCGTCGCGCAGGTTAACCTTCAGCGCGGCCGTCCGGCGGACGCTGCGATAACTGACCACGGCGTCGTTGGCCTCCTTGAAAACCGTCAGCACCTTCTGTTCATACCCCAGCCGGGCCTCGTCGTAGGCGGCCAGCGCGGCCTTGTACCGGGCCTGTTTACGGCCGAACCCGAAGATCGGCGAGGCGAGCGTACCCGCGACATACGAGAACGGCGAGCGGAAAAACCCGCTCACATCGTCGTTTTCCCAGCCGCCCGTCAGGTTGAACACGATGCGCGGGAAGCGGTCGGCGTAGGCCATGCCCGCGGCGGCCATCGCCGCACGAAGCTGCTGCTCAGAAGCCCGCACGTCGGGACGCCGCAGGAGCAATTCCGACGGCAACCCCACGGGAAGCGACTCGGCGAACTCCGCCTCGGTATTCATCTTGCTGCGCACGACCCGCCAGTCGGGATTTTCGCCCATGAGCAGCGAAATGCTGTTTTCCATGACCTCGATCTTGCGTTCGAGGTCGGGGATCAGCGCCGCCGTAGAGGCGTACTCCACTTTCGCCTGCTGGAAGACCGTTTCAGAGGTGAGGCCGCCCTCGAAACGCAACTGCGCCTGGTAAGCGCCCTCGCTGCGCGTGATGAGCGTACGCCGCACGATGGAAAGCTCGTTGTCGAGCGCCATCAACCGGAAATAGGCGGCGGCGACCTCCGCGACGAGCGTCATCTGCATCGCACGCCTGTCCTCGACCGATGCGAGGTATTCGGCACCGCCCTTGCGCTTGGCCCAACGCAGGTTTCCCCACAGGTCGAGCTCCCAGCTCACGGTAGCCTTGGCGCCGAATTCGGGGTCACGGCTCGGCTCCTCGCCCGCATAGTCGTTGGTTTCGTGATCGGCGTAGGCCGTTCCCGACACCGACGGCAGGCGTTCGGCCTTGCCAATCCGGTAGAGCTGGCGCATACGTTCGACACGCGCCGCGGCGGCAAGCATGTCCTTGTTGTTGGCCAACGTATGACGGATGATGTTGCACAGGGTCGAATCGCCATAGAACCGCCACCACTCCATGTCGGCGATGGCGAGCGAATCGGCCGCAGCACCCCCGGCGATAGCCGCCGGGAAGTCGACCTCGGGCGCCTTGCAGTGACGCACGGCCGAGCAGGAGCCCAGCCCAGCGACAGCGGCCAATATCATAAGTAATATCGCAAGTCGTTTCATCGTTTCAGTTTTTCTTTAATCCGGTAAATCCACACGAAGAAGAAGGGCACGAAGACAATGCCTACCGTAATGGCGACCAGCATGCCGAAGAAGACGCCCGTCCCGATCCCCTGGCGGCTCGCCGAGCCCGGCCCCGAAGCGAAGACCAGCGGCAGCAGGCCGAGGATGAAGGCCAGCGAGGTCATGACGATCGGGCGGAAACGCAGGTGCGCCGCCGTGAGCGCCGCGGAGACCACGTCGCGGCCTTTCTCAACCTCTTCCTTGGCAAATTCCACGATCAGGATGGCGTTCTTGGCCACCAGGCCCACGAGCATCACCAGTCCGATCTGGAAATAGATATTGTTTTCCAGCCCGCATATCCAGATACCCAGGTAGGCGCCGATACCGGCCACGGGCAGCGACAGGATGACGGCCACAGGCACCGACCAGCTTTCGTACTGCGCCGCGAGGAACAGGAAGACGAACAGGAAGGCCAGCGCCAGTACCAGGCCGGTCTGCCCGCCGACATGCTTTTCCTGGTAGGAAAGGCCGCTCCACTCGACGCCGACCGACGCGGGCAAGTGCTTTCGGACGAGCTCTTCCAGTACGCCCATCGCCTGCCCCGAACTGTAACCGTGTGCGGCCTCACCGGAAATGGTAGCCGAATTGAACATGTTGAAACGCTTGATATTCCCGGCACCCGTCGTGTAGTGCGTCGTCCCGAGCGAAGTGATCGGGATCATCACACCGCCCGCTCCGCGCACGAAAAAGAGGTTCAGGTTGTCGCGCTGCGCACGGTAGGGAGCCTCGGCCTGGATGTAAACGCGGTAGATGCGGTTGAACATATTGAAGTCATTGACGTAGATCGACCCCGTAAAGGCCTTCATCGTCGAGAAAATGTCGGACATCGAGACACCCAGCAGCTGCGCCTTGTCTCGGTCGACGTCGAAATAGAGCTGCGGAATGTCGCCCTGCATGGACGATGCCAGCCCCGTGAATTCGGGACGTTGCGAAGCGTAATACATCAGCGTATCCACGGCATGCTGCAAATCCTGGTAGGTCGTATTGCCCCGTGCTTCGAGCACCATCTCGAAACCGCCCGAGTTGCCCAGACCGGGAATCACAGCGGGCGTCGAGAGGTATACCTTGCTTTCGGGGTAGCGCGAGAGTTCGGTGCGCACGCGCTGCATCACGGAACTCAGCCCTTCGGAATCGCGGTCGCCCCACGGTTTGAGGATCACGGTCAGCTGGCTGCGCGCCTGGTTGGTACCCACGCGCGGACTGGAACCCGTGACATTGAGCACGTATTCCACGTCGGGATCGGCCATCAGGAACTTCATCGCGCGGTCGGTCACCTCACGGGTTCGTTCGATCGTCGCCCCCTCGGGCAACTCCAGTTCGACGGTAAAGTAGCCCTGGTCTTCCTGCGGCATGAAGCTCTGTGGCACGAGCCTGTTCATCAGCCAGATGCCGATCAGCACGATGCCGAAGGCGGCGAACATGCGGCGCGAATGCTTCAGCGCCCCCTGAATCATGTGGCCGTAGAACTTGTTGCCCGTCGCCAGGGTGAGGTTGATGCGGCGGAAAAAGCGGTTTTTCTTCCCCTCGCCTTCGGGCCGCAGGAAAAGCGCACACATCACAGGGCTGAGCGTCAGCGCCACGACGGTCGAGATGACCACCGACACGGCGATGGTGATGGTGAACTGGCGGTAGAGCTGGCCCGTAATGCCCGAAAGGAAACTCACCGGGACAAACACGGCGCACAATACCAGCGACATGGCGATCAGCGCCCCGCTCAGGTTGGACATCGCCTTTTTAGTAGCCTCGTAGGGCGAGAGGTGCTCCTCGTTCATGATGCGGTCGACATTCTCCACGACGACGATGGCGTCGTCGACCACGATGCCGATGGCGAGGATGAGCCCCAACAGCGTCAGCATGTTGAGCGAAAACCCGAAAACGAGCATCACGCCGAAGGTACCGATCAGCGAGATGGGCACGGCAACGATCGGGATGATCGTGGCGCGCCAGCTCTGCAACGAGAGGAAGACCACGAGGATCACCAGCAGCAACGCTTCGAACAATGTCTGGTAAACATGGTGGATCGACTCCGAGATGTAGGTCGTCATGTCGAACGGAATCTCGTAGCTGATGCCCTCGGGGAAGTTGTGGCTGATCTCCTCCATGGCCGCCTTGACCAGCGCCGCCACCTCCATGGCATTGGCTCCGGGCAGCATGTTGATATTCAGCACGGCGGCGTTCCCGCCGTTGATGCCGCTCTCGGTATTATAGGACGAAGCTTCGAGCGAGATACGCGCCACGTCTTTCAGGCGGATGATCGACCCGTCGGGATTGGCACGCACGACGATGTCCTCGAATTCGCTGACAGACGACAGACGCCCCTGCGCCGTGATGGGGATCGTCACGTCGATGCCGTTCATGGGGGCCTGCCCCAGCACGCCGGCGGCAGACTCGCGGTTCTGGTCTTTGAGCGCCGTCTGCAAATCCTTGACCGTCAGCCCCAGGTCGGCCAGCTTGTCGGGCATGACCCATATCTGCATGGCGTAATAACGGCTGCCGACGTTCGAAACGCTGCCCACTCCGGGAACACGGCGCAACATGTCCAGCACGTTGAGCGTCGCATAGTTCGAAAGGTAGATTTCATCGAACTTGGGGTCGGACGAAAGCAGGGTTATGGTCATCAGTTTGCTGGCCGCCTGCTTCTCGACCGAGATGCCGTTCTGCACCACTTCGGCAGGAAGGCGCGCCTCGGCCTTCTTCAGCCGGTTCTGGATATCCACGGCCGCCAGGTCGGGATCCGTCGAAATGTCGAAGGTCACCGTGGCGGAGAAACCGCCCGAGTTGGAGCTCGACGACTCCATGTAGATCATGCCGGGAGTACCGTTCAACTCCTGCTCGATGGGCGTAGCCACGGCCTGCGTCACGGTCTGCGCATCGGCACCGGGGTACGACGCCGAGATACGCACCACGGGAGGTACGATCTGGGGGTACTGGTCGACGGGCAGCAGTGCCAGGCCGATGAAACCCACGATCACGATGATGATGGACAGCACCGTCGAAAAGACGGGCCTGTCGATAAAGAAGTCCGCTTTCATAGGCTACTGTTGTTTTTCGGCCTCCTCATCGCGGCGCGGAGCGACCGGTTCGACTTTCATGCCGTGCTGGAGTTTATGGTAGCCCTCGACGACGATATCCTCGCCCCGCACCAGGCCGCGTTCGACGACGATGTTGTTGCCCCATTCGGGACCCGTCTCGACAAAACGCTTCTCGACGATGCTGTCGGGGCGCACCACGTAGATGTAGGCGCCGCCCTTCTCGATCTCGATGGCCTTCGACGGCACGACGACGGCATCCTCACGCACGTCGAGCAGCAACCGCACCTTGGTGAACTGCCCCGGCAGCAGGATGTGGTCGGGGTTGGCCATCTCGGCTCGCACGGAGAAGGTACCCGTCTGCGGATCGACCTGCGGGTCGGCGAAATCGACCAGGCCGCGGTAGGGGTATTCCGAACCGTCGGCCAGGGTCACGGTGATGTAGGGATCCCACTTGCGGGTCGAATCGCGGTGCCCGAGGTTGACGTTGCGCGCCTTGCTGCGCAGGTAGTCGAGGGCCGTCATGCTGAAATCGACACGCACGGTATCGCTCTTCACGACCGTGGCGAGCAGCGATTTGCCGCTCGGCCCCACGAGCGTACCGATGTCGGCGTTGCGTTCGGAGATATAACCCGCAATAGGCGACTGCACGGAGGTATAGCCCAGGGTCATCTGCGCCTGCGTGAGGTCGGCCTCGCCGACGGCCACGTCGGCCACGGCACTCTCGTAAGCCGCCGTGGCATTGTCGAGTTCGAGCTGGCTGGCGGCACTCTGTTCGAAGAGCGGACGGATACGGTCGAGGTCGCGCTTGGCTTTCAGCGCCTGCGCCCGGGCCTTGTTCAACTGCGCCTTGGCCTTGTCGACGCGCGCACGGTAGACCCGGGGGTCGATCACGAAGAGGGTTTGTCCCTTCCTGATGTAGGTACCCTCGGCGAAGAGCATCTTTTCGAGGTAGCCCTCGACGCGGGCGCGGATTTCGACGAACTGCTGGGCGCGGATGCGGCCTACGTAATCGCCATAGATATTGACGTCTTCGGTCGTTACGGGTTCCACCGCCACGACGGGCAGGACGACTGCGGCGGGACGCGGCCGGAGCAGGATGACGAGCAACACCGTCACGACCACAAGGCCGGCAATGACTCCGATCCACTGGCCTCGGCTCAGTCTTATCCGGACATGGGCAACACGGGAGGCCGCTTTCTTCACACCGTTCAGGTTCAGCTCCTGCAAATTCGGTTTCAATTTGTCAAATTTCATAAAGCACTAATATCATTGGGGGCAGCAAAACGGGGTTCAAACCTTGCGCCAGAATTGCAGGCAGCCCATTAAAACATTTATTGACAGCAAAATATCTACCAAATACCAAATCAAATATATACAAAAATCTGTGGAATAATTCTACATCCGTGTGGAATTATTCCACAACACCCCGGCAAAGCGTCCGCCTGCCCGGGGTCTTGCGACGGCCGGAGCCGTAACCGGCGCATCCGAACGCATTGGAGGCAACCGCCCCGGCTTCGCGGCGCAAAGGTAACAAAACAAGTCCGGGCAGGCGAAAAACTGCACCAGGAAGGTTACAGCAAATCCGCCCGGAATATTATCCGAAGCGGGCACAGTCCCGGCGGGAAAGCCATAATCCCGGGGAAACATCCCGTCAGAAGGACACAAAAAAAAGACCCGCATGGGTCTTTTTTGCCATATCGCGGCAACGCGATTCACCGCTTACGCCCCGCCTCCCGGGATGTTTCGCATGCCTGTGCCTGCGAAGCAGACTGCGACCATGCTGAAATTCTATTCCGGAGGGCTTATTCCCGCCCCCGGATGAGGCTGCCGTCCCCGGTCACCTTGAGGATCCGGGCGTTTCCAGAGGGCTCAAATCCCCCCCCCCTCACGGTTCTCTCCATCCTCCGGGAAACGGATGTCGATCGGATGGGCGAAGACAAAACGCGCACCGGAGGTATAGGTCGGATCGACCCAGATGCGGCCGCCGAAGATCATGGCTATCTGGCGACAGATGGCAAGGCCGAGGCCCGTGCCCTTCTTCTTGTTGCCGTCGAGTTTCTCGAAACGGTTGAAGACCATCTCCTGTTTGTCGAGCGGGATGCCGGGGCCCGTATCTGTCACCGAGAAGAGCACTTCCCCGTGTGCCTCGTCGACCTCCACGCCGAGCGTGATACTCCCCTGGGAAGTGAACTTGCCGGCGTTGGTGAGCAGGTTGATCAGGATCTGCGACAAGCGGTGGACATCGGTTACGAGCATATAGGAACCCACGGCACATTCGAGACGCCCCTCGACACCTTCCTGCCGCGTATGGGCGGTCGTCATGAGCACATGCTGGCAGACCTGCACGATCTCCTCGGACGAGTAGTTGAATTTGATCTTGCCGCATTCGAGCGACGAAATGTCGAGGATGTCGTTCAGCAGCGTGAGCAGCATCTCGGAATTGTTGACCACGATGGCGCAGTACTCGGCACGCTCCTCCTGCGAAAGTTCCTCGCCCTGCATCAGCGACGAGAAGCCCACGATGGCGTTGAGCGGCGTGCGGATCTCATGGCTCATATTGGCCAGGAACGCCGATTTGAGCATGTCGGACTCTTCGGCCTTCTCGCGGGCGACCACCAGCTGTCCCTCGCGCTCTTCGAGCGTGCGCTTGAGGCGCCGCGTGCGCAGGAAAAGCGCCGCGACGAAGACCAGCAGCAGCACCAGCAGTACGATACCCGCCACGAGCAACTCGATGTAATGGGAATATTTCGAGAGTTTGGCCGCTACGGTATCCTCGACCACACTCCCCTTGGGAAGGGCGTATTCGGCAATCTTCAACTCTTTGAGCTTGCGCGAATCGAAGAGGTACTGGCCGTCCGTAAGATGGAAATGCGTCCCGTCTATCCTGCCCGATGTGTAGTACTCCTTGATCTGCGAAGCGATGACCGAGGCTGCATTCTCGTATTTGGGGACATAGCCACCCACGGCCACGTCGCCGATGCCGATCTGGGATATCGAGAAGACCGGGATGCGCGGATTGAACTGCACCAGGTCGTTGAGCGAACGCTGCATGAGGTACTCCCCGTCGCGGCCCACACGCCAGGTACCGAGTATCGCCGCGGAACGGTGCGACAGCGACGCATAGGTATCATGCATCGCCTCGTCCCCTTCGCGGCTGTCCACCAGCACAAGGTTCATGTCGGGATAGTTCTTCATCTCCTCGCGCACGAGTGCCTGGAGCGAAATACCCCCGTAGGTGTTATCCGAGATGAAGGCGACGTTCTCGGCCTCGGGGAAAAGCGAACGGATCAGCTCGATATTGCGACGGACGTCGTACTTGTTGAGCATACCGCCCACATTGTTCAGGCTGTCCGTCATGTTCATGTAATTGATCGAAGGGGGCAGCCACATGCCGAGACTGTCCTCCGGCGGCGGGAGCACGATGCCATTGGAGCTGACATAGCAGCAGAAGCACATCACATCCTTGGGGATATGCCCCAGCGAGACGAACGACGCCCAGGCCTCCTGCCCCAGCAGGACGATGGCGCGAAGCCCCTTGTTCTCATACCGGGAAATCATGTTCTCGGTCTGCGACATCCAGATAGGTGCGTCGTTGATGCTCTTGCATTCGAGCGTTTCGACATAGATATCACACGGTACGCCCGAGGCCAGGATGTTGCGTTCGAACTCGGCGATGAAGCCCGACATGCGGCGCGTATCGGGATTATACGAAGAAATTATCAGGATGCTCTCCCTCTCCTGCGGCTCCTGCGCCCGGAGCAATGCCGGCAGCAGGGCGCAACAGAGAAGAAGCATCCGAAATTTTATCACGGGGTTTCTGGTCATAGTTTTCCTTGTCTATCGCGAAAGCAGCGCCGTAATCCGCGTACGGAGTTCATCCGCCCGCAGAGGTTTGGCAAGACATTCGTTGAAGCCGGCCTGGAACATGCGTTGGCGGTCGGTCTCGAACGCATAGGCCGTAAGTGCGATGACGGGGACATCGGGCGCAATCTCCCGCACGCCCCGAAGCGCCTCATAGCCGTCCATGACGGGCATGTTGATGTCCATCAGCACCAGGTCGGGGCGGCTGTCGGAAAACAGGGCGACGGCCTCTTTTCCGTTCCATGCGTGTAACAGGTCGTAATCACGGCGCAGCAACACCTCGACAAGCTTATAATTACTCGGATTATCCTCGGCAACCAGCAAGCGGGGACGGTTGCCGACCGGATTTACACTATTGTCACACTCCATCGCTTCATCGGTTTAACAAAATCGCCCGACAGCGGCAAAGACCGGACAATTGCACAAAAATACCATTTTTTTGATTAATAATAAAATATTTCCCTTTAAAAATTAACAGCACCCCGAAAACAGGACGGGAAATCCGGGCGTTTTTGACATATAAATTACCTTAAAAGTTTATAATGCCAATTTTTTTACCGATATTTGCACGGGGTATCCGGATCAGGAGCGGGAAACGACACGGTTTGCAACGCCCGCTCCGGAATTCCAGGTAAATTTAAATAAACAACCGCCCGGAACCGGACAACGAGCATGCGACGCTTCCCGTTCCGGAAAAACCCGATGACAACGAACCGCCGAACATGAACCGCAAGAAAGTACTGATCGTAGACGACAAGGAGCAAATCGCAAAAATCCTTTTCGCATACCTCCAACCAGATTACGAATGTTTTTACATGCAGAACCCGCCGCAGGCCATCGAGTGGCTCTCGCGGGGGAACATGCCCGACCTGATTATTTCGGACATCCGCATGCCCGAAATGCGCGGCGACGAATTCCTGGCATACCTCAAGCTCAACGAACTCTTCAAGCAGATCCCGGTCGTGATGCTTTCGAGCGAGGACAGCACCTCGGAACGCATCCGCCTGCTGGAAGAGGGTGCGGAAGACTATATCGTCAAACCGTTCAACCCGCAGGAACTCAAAATAAGGATTAAAAAGATTTTGGATTGAAGTACCCCGTCATCTACATCAAAGGCAGAGGCAACCACACGGCCCGTTTCACGGAGCTGACCGAGGGACAGATGCGTATCGCAGGGGATATCGGCGCAGCCATGGGCAAGCTCATGCCGCTCAAGGACGACCACGCCTTCATCCTCTACGAACAGCAGGGCGAGGAGGACATCCGCAGCATCCGCTTCCTGCGTTCCTGGTTCCCGGGCGCCGGCATCGTCCTCATCACCTCGGGGCGGCTGACCGGGGAGGAGCGGCGTGCGTACCTCGGAGCCGGCGTGAACAGCGCCGTGCCGGGCGACATATCGCGCGCAGATTTCCTCCGCATACTGCAATTCATGACCGACTATACATTCGTCTGCAAACCCGTCGCAGGCGCCGGGAACGAAGTACGGTTGTTCCGCATGCCGCTCTGGAAACGGGCGTTCGATATCGCAGCATCGCTCTCGGCGATCCTCCTGCTCTCGCCCCTGCTCATAGCCGTGGCCGTGGCCGTCAGACTCGACAGCCCGGGGCCGGTCATCTACAAGTCGAAACGCGTGGGAAGCAACTACCGGATCTTCGATTTCCTGAAGTTCCGCTCGATGCGCTCCGACGCCGACCGGCGGCTCAAGGAGCTGGAGGATCTGAACCAGTATGCCTCGGCACCCGCCGCGGAAGACGACGCGAAGATGGTGCTCGACGACGAAGAGATCCGCAAACTGCTGGCGGACACCGAAAACGGCATGCTCTATGCAGACGATTTCGTGATCCCCGAGGAGGCCCATCAGCACCAGCTGGAAACCGAACAGGAAAACGCGTTCGTGAAGATCGAGAACGACCCCCGCATCACGCGCCTGGGGCGTTTCCTGCGTAAATACAGCATCGACGAACTCCCGCAGCTCTTCAACATCCTGCGGGGCGACATGTCGGTCGTGGGCAACCGCCCGTTACCCCTCTACGAGGCCGAACGCCTCACGAGCGACGAATATATCGAACGGTTCATGTGCCCCTCGGGCCTCACGGGACTGTGGCAGGTCGAAAAACGCGGGCAGGCGGGGAAACTCTCGCCCGAACAGCGCAAGCAGCTCGACATCGAATACGCCCGCAGGATGTCGCCGTGGTTCGACCTGAAAATAATCCTGCGCACGTTCACCGCATTCATACAGAAAGAAAATGTTTAAAACCCAGCAACATATGAAAAGGGCCGTCTTCACACTCTGGCTGCTGCTGGCTGCTGTCGCCGCAACGGCGCAAAGCGAGCCTACGCCACCCGAATTCGAATACAGCGACCTGCAACGGCTTACTCCGGAAGATTACATCGACATGCAGCTGCCCCCGCTCCACGTACTGATGGAGAATGCGCGCCATGCACCGCAGGTCGGCTATTACGAGTCGAACCGCGAGATCGAGGAGCGCGAACTGAAAACCGTGCGCCGCAACTGGATGCGCAATTTCAAGCTCAACGCCAACTACAACTACGGATCGTCGGACATCTACAACCAGAATTATCAGGACAGCAACATCCCGATATGGACGACGACCACGACCGGGCGCGAGCAAAGCTGGTGGAACGTCGGGGCTTCGCTCTCGATCCCGCTCGACGAGATTTTCAACCGCCGCAACAAGATCAAGCAGCAGAAGAAGCGTATCGAGAATACCCAGTACGACCTCGACCGCTGGTACGACGAGTTGCGCATGAAGATCATCGACGCCTACACCACGGCCGTCGAGCAGCTCTCGATCCTGCGGAGCGCCGCCGAAGCCAAGATCACGTCCGAGGCACAATACCGCATGACCGAAGTGGACTTCGTCAAAGGCAAGCTCGACGCGCAGACGCTGAGCCGCCAGAAGAGCCTCGAAAATTCGGCGACCCGCGAATACGAGCAGGTGCGGCGCAACCTCAACGACGCCCTGCTGCGGCTCGAGATACTCACGCACACGCCGATCATCAACAAACCCATATCAATGCCCAGGGTGTCGAAAGAAGCGCCCGAAACCGAATAGCATATGAATTACATCGCCTATACCGCGAGGTTTCTTTACCGCATCAAGTGGTGGCTGATACTCTGTCCGCTGCTGGTCGCACTGCTCGTCTACCTGAAGATGGGTACCAAGCCGCGCAACTATAAATCCACGACGACGATCTACACGGGCATCGTTTCGGGATACGACATCACGACCACCGAAGGCTCGCGCCAGGACTGGAACGTCATCAACAACGCGATGGACAACCTGATCAACATCATCCTGTCGCAGTCCACGCTCAAGAACGTCTCGCTGCGCCTCTACGCACAGGGGCTTACGCATCTCGACCCGGACAACGACAACCAGTACCTCTCGGCACGTACTTCACGGTACCTGCTGAGCAAAACCCCGCCGGACGTCATGGAGCTCGTCGACCACACTTCGGAAAAGAACACCTACGAGAACCTGCGCAAATACGAAGAGATAGACCATAACAACCACGTCTACGGCATGTTCCACTGGAGCCCTCCGTATTACAGCTACCAGGCGCTGAGCCAGATCAAGGTCAAGAGGCTGGCCAACAGCGACATGCTGGAAATCAGCTACGAGAACGACGACCCGTATATCGTCTACAACACGCTGATTATCCTCAACGACGAATTCGTCAAGCAGTACCGCGACCTGCGGTTCGGCGAGACGAACAACGTCATCGCCTATTTCGAATCCGAGCTGGAGCGGGTGGGCAACAACCTGCGCAACCTGGAGGATTCGCTGCGCGACTACAACGTCCAGCACCGTGTCATCAACTACGACGAGCAGACCAAGCACATCGCCGCCCTCTCGCGCGACTACGAATTGCGCTACGAGGAGATCCTGCTGAACTTCGAGAGCGCCGAGAAACTGCGTGCCTCGATCGAGGGGCAGCTCGAAGGGTTGCAGGAGACTTTCCGCAACAACGCCGAGTTCATCGAGAAACTCCATAAGATCGGGAGCATCTATTCGCGCCTGTCGGCCGCCGAGGCCTTCCAGCCCGAAACCGACGGCACGGAAGGTATTTCCGACCGGACGGCCATGCCCGCCAGCCGCAACGACACGGGGCAGTTACGCAGGAAACTGAGCGAGGAGACCCGCAGCCTGCAGGAGCTCACCACGAACATCGCCAACCAACAATATACAAAGGAGGGACTCTCGGCAAATTCGATCGTGACGGAGTGGCTCGCCGCCGTACTGCTGGCCGAGAAATCCCGCGCCGAACTGGCGGTGATGAAGCTCCGCAAACAGGAACTCGACCAGAAATATACGCAGTTCTCGCCCGTGGGCTCGACCCTGAAACGCAAGGGGCGCGAAATCAACTTCTCGGAACAGTCCTACCTCTCGATCCTCACGGCGCTCAACACGGCCCGCCTGCGCCAGAAGAACCTGCAGATGACTTCGGCGACGCTGAAGATCATCAACGCCCCGGTGCTTCCCCTGGAGGCGGAACCGAGCAAACGCAAGATGATGGTTGCCGCGGCAGGCCTCGCCACGCTCCTGTTCGTACTGGGATTCTTCATCCTGCTCGAACTGCTCGACCGCACGCTGCGCGACAAAGTCCGCGCCGAGCGCATCACCAAGGGACGGGTCATCGGGGCCTTTCCCGGCAAAGCCTATCTCGGGCAGCGGAGGTTTACCAAGCAATACCGCGAGATCGCATCCCGCTACATCGGCAATGCGGCAGTCAACTATTTCGACCCGGCAAAACAGCCCAACGTACTCAATATCCTGAGCACCGAGCGCGGGGACGGAAAGAGCCTGATCGCCGAACACTTGGCGGCATTCTTCCGCGAAGCGAATATGAAAGTCCGCATCGTATCGTGGAACAAGGATTTCGACATCGAACGCAAAGAGTACCTGCTGGCCGAGAAACTCGGGGATTTCGTGCGCGACACCCCGGGCGAAGTTCCCCTCGCCGAGGCCGACGTAGTGCTGGTGGAATACCCGCCCTTCGCCACGAGCTCCGTCCCGAAGGAGTTGCTGCGCCATGCGGCGCTGAGCATCGTCATCGCCCCGGCGAACCGCACGTGGAAAGACACCGACCAGCTACTTTTCGAGAAGGCCGAAAAACTCTCGGGACGCACCCCCGTCGTCCTCTGCCTCAACTGTGCGGGGCGCGACGTGGTGCAAACCTTCACGGGCCTGATGCCCCCTTACAGCCGTCTTCGCAGGCTGGGGTATCAGATCAGCCAGTTCGGATTCACGGCCGTCAAATAAACTGCGGCACGTCATGGAACACTACGGCAGCATAACCACCCCGGTCAGCGTGCCCCGGCTCATCGTCGGGGCAATGCTTGCCGCCGGCGTGGCCGTGCTCATCATGGCGTTCACCAAATACGGGTTGCTCGCCGGCCTGGCCGTCTCGGTGATCCCGGCTGCACTGTGCATCCTGTGGGTCACGCTGCGCAACCCCGCCATATCGATGCTCGGGCTGTTCGTGGTCAACTATTTCATCATGACGCTCACGCGTTATGCCTACGACCTGCCGTTCGGGATGATCCTCGACGCACTGATCTTCTACAACTTCCTGATAATAACGCTGCAAGCCCTGATGCGTCCCATCGAATGGAAGCGAGCCAGCTCGGGACTGACCGTTGTGGCGGCGATCTGGATGGCCTATTGCATCCTCGAAATAGTGAACCCGGAGTCGGTCTCGGTCGCGGGATGGTTCTCGTCGGTGCGGTCGATCGCGTTTTATTTCTTCTTTATCGTCGTGCTCACGCAGCTCACGATGACCGAGTACAAATACCTGAAATACATGCTCGCCGTATGGTCGGTGCTGACGCTGATCGCCGTCGGAAAGGCCTGCATACAAAAATTCTTCGGCTTCAACGCTGCGGAGAACTACTGGCTGTTCGTGCTGGGCGGCCGTTCGACACACATCATCCACAGCGGCGTGCGCTACTTCTCGTTCTTCAGCGACGCGGCCAATTTCGGCGGCTCAATGGGGCTGTCGATGGTCGTGTTCTCGATTTCGGCGCTCTATTACCGCAACTCGTGGATGAAGCTCTACCTGCTGCTCGTGGCGGCCGCGGCATGCTACGGCATGCTGATCTCGGGAACCCGCAGCGCACTGGCCGTACCGTTCGTGGGCTACTCGGCCTTCATCATGATGTCCCGCAATATCAAAATGATCGGCGCGGGTATTTTCCTGGTCATCGCAGCCTTCGTCTTCCTTAAATTCACCACTATCGGGCAGGGGAACAGCATTATCCGGCGTGCCCGCAGCGCCTTCAACACAAACGACCCCTCGTTCCAGGTGCGCCTGGCAAACCAGGCCAAACTGCGCGAACTGATGGCTGACAAGCCTTTCGGCGCCGGACTGGGACACGGCGGCGGCAAGGCCAAGACCTTCGCCCCGAATGCGGCATTGTCGCAGATTCCGACCGACTCGTGGTTCGTGATGGTCTGGGTCGAAACGGGTGTCGTCGGCATCCTGCTGCACATCGGCATCCTGCTCTACATCCTGGCGCGGGGCGCCTACTTGGTGGTCTTCAAACTGAGGAACACCCAGCTGAGGGGATTCACGGCGGCGCTTACGGCGGGAATCTCGGGCATCGTGGTCATGGCCTATGCCAACGAGATCCTGGGGCAGATCCCCACGGGCGCCATCCTCTACATGAGCATGGGTTTCATCTTCCTCGCACCGCGTTTCGACCGTGAACTGGCGCGCAAGGAGATACTGGACAGGGCGATGTCCGCACAACGGCCGCACGCAAGGGAAAATTACGAATAGCATGAAACCGCTGATTTCGGTCATATCGGTCAATTACAATGGCTACGGGCTCACCTGCGCCATGGTCGAATCGCTGCGGCGGCACGTCACCGCGCCGCTGGAGATCATCGTGGTGGACAACGGTTCCGCCCGCGACGAGGCGGCCATGCTGCGCGAACGCTACCCGGGGATCAAGGCACTGCGCAGCGAGCGCAACCTGGGGTTCGCCGGAGGCAACAACCTGGGGTTCGCAGCCGCGGCAGGCGATTACCTGCTGTTGCTCAACAACGACACCGAGGTCGAAGACGATACGCTGCATTACCTCTGCGAAACCCTGGCGGACAACCCCGCGATCGGTGCCGTATGCCCGAAGATCCGGTTTTTCGCACCCCCGCGGCATATCCAGTTCGCCGGGTATACGCCTCTGACGCACGTTACGCTGCGCAATGCGCTCATCGGCTTCGGGATGCCCGACGACGGGTCGTTCGACATGCCGCGCGACACGCCCTACGCCCATGGCGCGGCGATGATGGTACGGCGCGAAGTACCCCGAAAAGCCGGGCCGATGCCCGACATCTATTTCCTCTACTACGAAGAACTCGACTGGTCGGTGCGTATCCGTGAACAAGGCTGGAAAATAGCCTACGACCCCCGTTGCACGGTATTCCACAAGGAGAGCGCGACGACCGGACAGCAAAGTCCCCTGAGGAGTTACTACCTGACCCGCAACCGGTTGCTGTTCGCATGGCGGAACCTGCACGGCACCGCCCGGATGCTTTCCGTCGCCTACCAGCTCTGCATCGCCGTACCCAAAAGCATCGCCGCGGCGCTGGCACACGGGCGCCGCGACCTGGCAAAGGCCATACGGCACGGTGCCGGAGGCTTCTTCACCCTGAAAAACAAAACGGTATGATGTTGCTGCTCGACATCCTCGACTGGATATTCGTCTTCGTGCTGGGACTCCCGGTGCTCTACCTCTTCGTCTTTGCGGCCGCCTCGACTCGCTCACGCAAGGACACCTATCCCCCGGCACGGCGGCAACGCAGGTTCGTGACGCTGATCCCGGCCTACAAAAGCGACGCGGTGATCGTCCGTACGGCACAGGCCGCGCTGCAACAGGACTATCCGCAGGAACTGCACGAGGTGGTCGTCATCGCCGACCGGCTGCAACCGGCCACGCTCGCCGAGTTGCGCCGGATGCCGATCCGCGTGCTGGAAGCCTCCTTCGAGAACAGCTCCAAGGCCAGGGCGCTCAACTTCGCCGTAGGGGAAATCGGCCCGGACGGCGCGGAGGCCGTGGCGATACTCGACGCCGACAACCTGGCGGGCAGGGAGTTCATCGCCCGCATGAACGACGCCCTCGACAGCGGCATCCAGGCCGTGCAGGCACACCGCACGGCCAAAAACCGCGACACGGACACCGCCGTACTCGATGCGGCGAGCGAGGAGATCAACAACTCGATTTTCCGTCGCGGGCATGTGGCGCTGGGATTCTCTTCGGCGCTGATCGGCTCGGGCATGGCCTTCGATTACAAATGGTTCCGCGACAATATCGCCTGCTGCACCACTTCGGGCGAGGACAAGGAGCTCGAAGCGCTGCTGCTGAGGCAGGGCATCTACATCGACTACCTGGACGACGTGCGCGTGCTGGACGAAAAGGTACAGGGCGAAGGTACCTACTACAACCAGCGGCGGCGCTGGATAGCGGCGCAGTTCTACGCCCTTTCATCGGCCGTAAGGCAGCTTCCGGGAGCAATCCTCTCGGGGAATACGGATTACTGCGACAAGCTGCTGCAATGGTGCCTGCCGCCGCGCATCCTGCTGCTGGGGCTGGTGCCCCTGTGGGCCGTCGTGATGACGGTATGCGCACCCATGGGTTCGATAAAATGGTGGGTGGCCGTCCTGCTGCTGCTCCTGGCCATGGCGATGGCGCTGCCCGACGAGCAGGCCGACGCCCGGCTGGGACACGCCCTTAGGCGAATGCCCGTCCTGTTCCTGCTGACGCTGGCCAACCTCTTCCGGCTGCGGGGCACCAAAGACAAATTCATCCACACCGAACATACCGGGGCCGGAAACAAAGCCCCCGGAAACAATACCGGAAACCGACCATGAAAATTGCGATCGAGGCACAACGCATCTTCCGCCCCAACAAACACGGCATGGACTTCGTGGCGCTCGAAACCATCCGCTGCCTGCAACGGCTCGACACGAAGAACGAATACTTCATCTTCACGGGCGAAGGCGAAGACCGTTGCCTGGAGGAGAGCCCCAACATGCACATCACGACGCTCCGCTGCCCGAGCTACCCGCTGTGGGAACAGTGGGCGCTGCCGCGCGCCGTGGCCCGCGTGAAACCCGACCTGCTGCACTGCACGAGCAACACGGCGCCCGTATGGGGGAATACCCCGCTGATCCTGACGCTCCACGACATCATCTTCCTCGAGCAACAGGCCGCGCGCAACAAATCGCTCTACCAGTCGCTGGGGCGCGTCTACCGCCGCCTGGTAGTGCCGCGCATCCTGCCCAGATGCCGGATGGTCATCACCGTCTCGCAATTCGAGTGCGACCGCATCCGCACCGCACTGAACTTCGACCCCGGACGCATCATGGCCATTCACAACGGCTACAACGACCGGTTCCGCCCGATGGAAGGCACGGCGGAAACCGTCCGCAAATACCTGCAAGACCCCGAATTCCTCTTTTTTCTGGGCAATACCGACCCCAAAAAGAACACGCCCGGCACGCTGAAGGCTTATGCCGAATACGTACGGCGCTCCGAAAAGCCGCTGCCGCTGCTGGTCGCAGACCTCGGGGAACAACCCGCAGAGGCGATCCTGCGCGAGATCGGCGAACCCCGGCTGCGCGGAATGCTCCGCCTGGCGGGATATATCCCCAACAGTGACCTGCCGGCCATCTACAACGGGGCTTCGGCATTCCTCTACACCTCGCTGCGCGAGAGTTTCGGCATTCCCCAGCTCGAAGCGATGGCCTGCGGCACGCCCGTGGTGACATCCGCGGCCTCGGCGATCCCCGAGGTGGCGGGCCAAGGCGCTATCCTCGTCGACCCTACCGACCCGACGGCGATCGCCGATGCCCTGCTGCGGCTCGAAACCGATGCGGAGTTCCGCGCAGGACAGGTCGCCTACGGCCTCGAACGGGTAAAACAATTCTCGTGGGAAAAGACCGCCCGGCACTTGCTGGCACTTTACGAATCGCTCGGGAAGACAAACTGAATACCGTACTGCCGAAATTTCGTGCTCCGGATTCAAAACCCCGGACAGCCGCATTGCAAAAGTTCGTTATATAACACTGTAATTGACTTATGATTGAAAAAATCAGAAATAACCCCCGGCTCAAACAATTCGTCATCGGGCTGATTTCGCCGCACAAACACCCCCGGCCCCGCCTTTGGGTACGCTGGTTCGTGAACCCTTTTGTTCACAAAAAAGGCCGCGGGGCGCTTATCCGCCGCCACGCGCGGCTCGACGTTTTCCCCTGGCGGCGCTTCGAAGTGGGACGCGACGCCCTGATCGAGGATTATGCGGTCGTCAATAACGGTGCGGGAGACGTGGTGATCGGCGACCAGGCGCGCATCGGCATCGGATCGGTGGTCATCGGCCCCGTACGCCTGGGCGACCGGGCCGGACTGGGACAGCATGTCTTCATCTCGGGGTTCAACCACGGTTATGCCGACGGGACACGAGACTCGAATGCACAGGAACTCGTGCGCAAAGAGGTGACGATCGGACGTGAATCGCATATCGGCGCCAATTCGGTGGTCGTGGCGGGCGTCACGATCGGCGAACGCTGCCAGATCGGCGCCGGGAGCGTCGTCACCAAGGACATCCCCTCGTACAGCGTCGCCGTAGGCAACCCGGCGCGCGTAATCAAGCGTTATGACGCCGCACGCGCAAAATGGATACGTGTCGATGAATAACCCGAAAGTCAGCGTCGTCATTCCCGTATACAATACGGAGGCCTATGTCGAACAGACCCTGCGTTCGATCATGGGACAGACCCTGCGCGACATCGAACTCATCGTCATCAACGACGGCTCGACGGACGGCAGCCTGTCCGCACTCGAACTCATAGCCACCGGAGAGGGCCGCATCCGGCTCTACACCCAGCCCAACAAAGGGCTTTCTGAGACCCGCAACGCAGGGATCGACCGTGCCCGGGGCGAATTCATCTACTTCATGGACAGCGACGACCTGCTGGAACCCGACGCCCTCGAACGCTGCTACGAACGCTGCCAGTCAGACCGGCTCGATTTCGTGTTCTTCGACGCCGAAAGCTTCGGGGCGGCGGCCTCCGACGCCGCATGGTTCGACTACCGGCGTGCAAAATATTTCGGAACGGAGGTCTGCGACGGCACCGACCTGCTACGCAGGATGCTCGCACTGCACTGCTACCGGGCTTCGGCCTGCCTGAGTTTTATCCGCACCGCCTACCTGCGCGGGCTGGGACTGCGCTTCTACCCGGGGATACTCCACGAAGACGAACTCTTCACCCCGCAGCTCTATCTCGGGGCAACGCGCGCCGGCGGGATCGAGCGTTCGTTCTTCAAGCGGCGCATACACGGGGATTCGATCATGGGACGCGGGTTCTCGCGCCGTAACCTCGAAGGCTACACTACCGTCCTGCGCGAACTCAACCGCTTTGCCGCGCAGCGCGACGCCTGCCAGCGGCAACTCATACGCACATTAACGACCCAGATACTGCGCCCCGTGATGTGCAACGCCTGGGCACTTCCGGCCGGGGCACGCTGGAAACTGGCCTGGGATGCCCTGCGGCACTACCCGGGCAGCATCGACGGCCGCGCCCTGGCGACGCTGCTGTTCAAGAAACCGCTAAAAAAAGAAAACGGGAAATGAGTGTCAGGCGGGAATTGGCTTCGGGCGTATTCTACACCTCGATCGCAAAGTACGCGGGCATCGTCGTAACGCTCGTGGTGACGGGTATCCTTTCGCGCCTGTTCACCCCCGAGCAGTTCGGCGTGGTGAACATCGCCACGGTAGTGATCGCCTTCTTCGCCATCTTCAGCGATCTGGGCATCGGCCCGGCCGTCATCCAGCACAAAAACCTCGACAGGCACGACCTGGGCGGGATATTTTCGCTCTCGGTATGGTCGGGGGCAGTCATGGCGCTGCTGTTTTTCGCAGCAGCCGGCACGATCGCCTCTCTCTACGGCGATTCGCAGGTGCTGCGCAACGTCCTGCGCATCCTCGCGCTGAACCTCTTTTTCGCCGCGGCCAACATCGTCCCCAATGCACTTATCCTGAAGGAGAAACGCTTCCGGTTCGCCGCCATGCGGTCGCTCACGGTGCAAATTGCAGGGGGCACGGCCGCCATCGCCGCGGCCTATGCCGGGGCAGGCATCTACGCACTGACGATCAACCCGGTGTTTTCGAGCCTGATGCTCCTGGCGATAAACTACCGCCAGAACCCGCTGCCGCTGCGCCTGCGCCCGGGACGCAAGGCGCTGGGCAAAGTATTCTCGTTCTCGGCCTACCAGTTCTCGTTCCAGTTGATAAACTATTTCAGCCGCAACCTCGACAAGCTGCTCATGGGACGTTACATGAGCCTCTCGCAACTGGGTTATTACGACAAGTCGTACCGGCTGATGATGCTCCCGCTGCAAAACATCGCCTATGTCATATCGCCCGTCATGCACCCCATTTTTTCGGAGATGCAGCACGACCTGAAGCAGTTGGGCGCCTCCTACCTGAAAGTCGTCCGGCTGCTGGCATTCATCGGGCTGCCGCTCTCGGCCGTGCTCTTCTTCACGGCACAAGAGCTGGTGCTCATCATCTTCGGCGACCAGTGGGAGCCGTCCGTCCCGGTGTTCCGGATACTGGCGCTCTCGGTCGGCATCCAGATCGTGATGTCCACCTCGGGCTCGATCTTCCAGGCCGCCAACGCCACGCGGATGCTCTTCCTCTGCGGCGTATTCTCGGCGGCGCTCAACGTCGCGGCGATCTGCACCGGCATCTTCGCATTCGGCACGACCGAAGCCGTGGCCTGGTGCATCTGCGCCTCGTTCGCCGTCAACTTCGTGCAATGTTACCACGCGTTGTTCTGCCTCACGCTGCGCACGGGGTGGCGCCCGTTCTGGCAAAATTTCCTCTCGCCGCTGCTGCTCACGGCACTCGTCGGCCTGCCCCTGGCAGCAGCCGGATGGTTGCTCCCGCCGATGCCGCTCGTGGCGTCGCTCACCCTCAAGGGGACGGCGGCACTCGGCGTATGGCTCCTTTATGTGCACCTGAGCGGCGAATACGACCTGAAAGGGCTCGCATACCGGCTCCTCGCCCGAAAAAACCGATAACAGCATGAAAGGATTATTCGTCGTCTTCCACGGGTTTTCGGCCCACAGCGGCATCAGCAAGAAGATCTTTGCCCAATGCGACGCACTGCGGCGCAAAGGCGCCGAAATCGAGCTGTGCCACATCGAGATAGCACCCGACGGCACGCAGCGACGCATGGTCGGCGGGCAGGCGATCCGCACCTTCGGCAAGGGATTGCGGGCCAAGTTCGAAAAAAGGGTCTCGCTGAGCGACATCACGCGCTACATCCGCCACGAAGGGGTGGAGTTCCTCTACATCCGCCACGACCACAACGCCAGCCCGGTGCTGATCCTCTGGCTGCGCAAGGTCAAAAAACTCGGCGTGCGGATCGCGCTGGAAATCCCGACCTACCCTTACGACGCCGAATTCGCGCAGTCGCCCGCGGTGCGGAAGCTCAAACTGCGCATCGACCGCATGTTCCGCTGCCGCATGGCCCGCTACATCGACCGCATCGTCACCTTCTCCGACGATACGGAGATATTCGGCCGCCCGACGATCCGTATATCCAACGGCATCGACTTCCGGAGTATCCCGCTCAAAACCCAGGTACACGGGGATCACCACAACTTACGGCTGCTGGCCGTGGCGAACATCCATTTCTGGCACGGTCTCGACCGCGTGATCGAAGGACTGCGGGACTATTACGCCGCCCCGCACCAGTGCATCGTCCGCCTGCGCATCGCGGGCGACGGCGTGGAAACGCTCATCGCAGAGTACCGCCGCATGATCGACGCATACTCCCTGGCAGAGTATGCCGAGGTCATCGGCCCCCGTTCGGGCGCGGCGCTCGACGCCGAATTCGAGTGGTGCGACATGGGCATCGCCAGCCTCGGGCGCCACCGCAACGGCATCACCGGTATCAAGACGCTCAAAAACCGCGAATACGCCGCACGCGGCATCCCGTTCGTATACTCGGAACGGGACAGCGACTTCGACGGCATGGGCTACGTGATGAAAGCCCCGGCCGACGACACGCCCCTCGACATCGCGGCGCTCGTGCGTTTCCACGACGGGCTGCATCTCACGCCCGCCCAGATCCGCGGCACGGTCGAGGGACGCCTCTCGTGGGACAACCAGATGAAACAGGTATTAACCGAACTTTTCGAAGCATGACGACCGTAGCGATACTCTTCTGGGCGGGGGCATTCCTCGTCTTCTACACCTACCTCGGATACGGCATCCTGCTGTGGCTGCTGGTGAAGATCCGCGAAGCCGTGCGCCCTGCACGGCGGCATGACGTGCCTGCCGACCCGCCCGAGGTGACGCTGCTCATCGCCGCCTACAACGAACAGGAGGTCGTGGCGGAAAAGATGGCCAACTGCCGGGCATTGGATTATCCGGCCGGAAAGATCCGCGTGACGTGGATCACCGACGGCTCGACCGACCGCACCGTCGAACTGCTCGCCGCCTACCCCGAGGTGACGGTGCTGCACGACCCACGCCGGGGCGGCAAGACCGCGGCGCTGAACCGGGCGCTGGGAATAGTCCGCACGCCGCTGGTCGTATTCACCGATGCCAATACGATGCTCAACCCCGAAGCCGTGGCGCAGATCGTCCGCTGCTTCGAAGATCCCGCAGTGGGGTGCGTGGCCGGCGAAAAACGCGTCGCCGGGACAGGGAATACGGGCGCCGCCGCAACGGAAGGCATCTACTGGAAATACGAATCGAAACTCAAGGAGCTGGATCACCGCCTCTACTCGGCGGTGGGGGCAGCGGGGGAGTTGTTCGCCGTGCGGCGCGAACTGTGGCAGACGCTGAGGGAGGATACGCTGCTCGACGATTTCGTCTGCTCGATGCTGATCGCGGCACAGGGATACAGGATCGCCTACTGCAAGGACGCCTATGCGCTGGAGAGCCCTTCGGCCGACATGGGCGAAGAAGGCAAACGCAAGAAGCGCATCGCGGCGGGCGGGCTGCAATCGGTATGGCGGCTGCGCAAGCTGCTCAATCCGTTCCGTTACGGAGTGCTGTGGTTCCAGTACGTATCGCACCGCGTGCTGCGCTGGACGCTGACCCCCGTGGTACTCGCAGCACTCCTGCCGCTCAACGTCGCGCTGCTGTGGTCGGGCCATCGGGCGCTCTATGCCGCGACCCTCGCCCTGCAATGCGCATTCTACCTGGCCGCCCTCACGGGATGGGCGCTGGAGCGCAGCGGGCACCGCAACAGGCTGCTCTTCATCCCCTACTATTTTCTCTTCATGAACCTCAATGTTTTCCGCGGGGCATCGTACCTGGCGACCCACCGCGAAAAGGGTGCCTGGGAGAAAGCCCGCAGGGCCTGACCGAATTTTGAACGGAACCTGAAATATTATGCTATATTTGCATGTCTAAACCTCCCCTCATGAAAAACATCTCCATAAACCCCGAGGACTATACGATCCTGGCCGTCGACGACATCGCCACCAACATCATGCTGCTGAAAGCCGTGCTGAGCCGTGCCAAATACAAGATCGTCACGGCATCGGGAGGTAACGAGGCACTCGAAAAGGCCGCGACGGAGCTCCCCGACCTGATCCTGCTGGACATCATGATGCCCGACATGGACGGCTACGAGGTGATCAGGCACCTGAAGGCAGACCCCGCATTGCAGGACATCCCGGTGATTTTCCTCACGGCGCTGCACAACCCCGAAGACATCGTCAAGGGGTTCAAGCTGGGAGCCAGCGACTACGTCTCCAAGCCGTTCAACCACGAGGAGCTGATCACCCGCGTATCGCACCACATCTATCTGGCGGCGGCGCAGCGCACGATCATGCAGCAGCGCGACGAATTGCAGGCCACGGTCGACGCCCGCGACAAGATGTACTCGGTAATAGCCCACGACCTGCGGTCGCCGATCGGCACGTTGAAGATGGTTTTCAACATGCTCTCGATAAACCTTACGCAGCAACAGATAGGCGAAGACAACATGGAGATGATCACGATGGGCAACAACATCACCGAGAGCACCTTCATGCTGCTGGACAACCTGCTCAAATGGACGAAGAGCCAGATCGGACGCATGAACACGGTGTTCCAGGAGGTCGACATTTCGGAGGTCGTGGTTTTCGCCAGCAAGATGTCCGACCTCGTGGCACAGGTCAAGAACATCGCCGTCGAATACGACATCCCCGGCCCGATTACCGTCCCGTGCGACGTAGACATGGTGAAAACGATCATGCGCAACCTGATGTCGAACGCCATCAAGTACAGCAACGAAGGCGGACGGATCGTCATCAGCGTGCGGGAAACCCCCACCCATGCCGTAATAAGCGTACGCGACTTCGGCACGGGTATCAGCGAGGAAAACCTGCCCAAACTGCTCAACCCCGAAATACACCACACCACCTACGGCACCAAGAACGAAGAGGGATCGGGGCTGGGCCTGCAGCTCGTGCAAGACCTCACGCGCCGCAACGGCGGGGAGCTGACCATCGAATCGACACTGGGCGAAGGCTCCACGTTTACGTTCACCATCGCCAAGGTGCAACCTAAGTCCGAGACCGTAGAAGACTCGGAGGGGGGGGGTATTGCGCGTCCCTGAGCGATAAATGGTTCGATAGTCTGACCGCATTTTTCCGCGTGGAAAAGGCGGAAGAGACGATATCTCCGTAAAATCCGGGCGGACACGCACAGATAGTTCCCCGAAAAGGTCGCCATGAGCGATCTTTTTGTTATATTGCAGGATAAAAACCCGACCTCGCCATGAAGTATTGCAGTACAATCCTCGTGGGGCTTCTCTGCACCGCCGCCTGCCTGGCGCAGACCCCGCTGCCCGAAAGCCACCGCACCTCCCCGGAAATATTCATCTATAAACCCGATGCCCGAGAGCTCCGCGAACTGCATGTGAAAGGCGCGGCGCCCGACGAAGGGATGCTGCACACGTTCGTCGGCAAATATGCTGCAGCGGAAAAAATTCCGCAGCTCCCCCGGGGAAACTACCTGCGGGTCTGGACGGACGGAAACGAACTCGTATACAGCGACCATGTCGTGGACAATTTCTACTACCGGCTCGTCAAGGACGAGCAGGTGATGCTGATACTCTGCGACACGCTGGGCAACACCATCGACGATGCCGTGGTAAAACGGGGCTCGAAACGGATGAAATACGACCCTGCCACGCGCACCTACAACCTGCCGCGCATCCGCGGCGAAGAGGCCACGGTCGAAGTAAACAACGACGGCGTACTGCATTACATCACCATCGCGAACGAACCGGACTACACCTACCGTCCCGGGTTCTTCAAAACGGCCTGGGGAAAGGTCAAAACAGCCTTCAAACGGGTTTTCGCACCGGGGAAACTGCCCGCGCGGGACAAGTACGACGGATTCGTGGTATTCAGCAAACCCAGGTACAAACCCGGGGAAACGGTGAAATTCAAGGCGCACATCAACCGCAAAGGCAAGCCCCTCGACGGGAAGGTCGACGTGGCGCTCGTTTCGTATTACTCCCCGTCGATAGACACGACCCTCGTATCGCTGGCGCCCTACCGTCCCGGCATGTACGCATGGGAGTTCAGGCTTTCGGACAGCCTCCGCCTCCACCTCGACAAGGATTACACACTCCGTTTCCGGACGGGCGACAAGCGTGCGAATAACGTCACGGGCCGTTTCCGCTACGAGGAGTACGAACTGGGCAAGCTCACCTTCACGGCCAGGGCCGACAAACAGAAATACGCACGGGGCGACACGGTGAGGATTTCACTGAGCGCCGTGGATGAGAACAACATGCCGGTATACGACGGACGGGTAAAGGTCTTGGTCAAACCCGCCAGGTACATGGGCTGCAAATTCCTCGCCCGCACGGCATTCGTCCCCGACCGGCTCTGGGAGCATACGTTCGGCATGGAGGGCAAGTCCACGAAGGAAATCATTCTGCCCGACTCGATATTCGTCGACGGCGTGTCGATGTATTACGACGTCGCCTGCTCGTTCTTCGATGCGGGCAACGAACGCAGGGATGAGCGCATAAGCCTGTACCGGGACGCAAGGCGGAGGCGGATCGACTATTCGGCCGACCAGGGGATGCTCGCCCTGCGTGAACTGTACGACGGCAAAAGCGTCGAAAGCCGTGCCCTGGTAACCGCCTACAACCCGGAATACGGGATCGTATGGCAGGATTCGGTCACATTGCCCTGCAGTGTGCCGCTGTCGTGGATCGTCAGCGAATACGAGGTGCAGAGCGCCACGGCATCGGAGGACATCGAGGTCGGAAAGCTGCCGGGCGAACTGATCGGGCACCGCTTCTTCCGCTGGGACGGCAACGTCCGGCTGGTGGTGAACAACCCCGCGAAATTCCCGTTCTGGTACACGATCTGCATGGGGGACAAGACGATTGCCAAAGGGTATGCCACCGAACTCGACTTCGCGCGCAAGGACAACGGCCGCAAGGGCTATTCGATGCAGATAGCCTATCTGCAGGGGGAGAATGCCCGGACGATACGCGGCGAGCTGCCCTTCACGGAGAAAAACATCACAATGGAGGTAAAGACGGCGGCGACCGTCTACCCCGGACAGAGCGCAAAGGTCGAAGTGGCGGTGAAAGACCGCAAGGGACGCCCGGTGAAAAATGCCGACGTGACGGCCTATGCATTCACCTCGAAATTCGAAGCCCTGCCGCCAGAAGTGACGATCTACGGGAAATCGGCATCGGGAAAGGCCATCACCCCGAAAAACTACGAAGCCGACGAGGATTTCCTCTACAACACCCGCAGCAGGATGGATTGGCCGCTGTGGCGGCAGCGCATGGGACTCGATTCGATCGAATACTACAAATTCCTCTACCCGGAGCCGTTCTACGCCTACACCGAGGAAGTCCCCGGAAGACTCACCCAGCTATCCCCCTATGTGGTCGTCGACGGGGAAGTGCAGGGTATCCATGTCCTGTGGATCGACGAACAACCCCACTATTTCAAACAGGCGCAGCAACTGACGCCGTACAGTTTCCCGATATGGCCGGGACTGCACACGCTGCGGCTGCGCACCTACGACAGGGAGGTGACCGTCGAGAACGTCTATGCGGGCGAAGGGCTGAAGACCATCGTTTCGGTAGACGGCGGACGATCCGCAGTGCAACCCTGGGAGGCTTCCGGGGACAACCATCCCGTACGGATCTCCGTCCGGGAATACGGAAGAAAAGAGAAAGGCATGCTCACGCAGCGCGAGACAGCGCTGCTAACGCGGCACATGATTACGGTCGACAAAACCTTCGGGAAAGCAACCCTGCTCACAGGACAGCCGGACAGGCAATCCTCCTACACGGTTGAAACCGAGCTGCCTGGCATTATAAACGCCGGCGGAGTCTGCTACTACCTCAACGGCATGCAGAAGCAGGCCCGCCGCTACCGCCGGTACAGGCCGCAGGCCGAAGCGGCGATCCTGGCCGGGCCGTTCCCCTACCGGGGATTCACCACCGGGGGCATACAGGTCGGTACGCTCTATTCGGATACACTTGCGGTCAACAGTTTCGAGATCGAGGGCGGCTACCGTTACGACATTCGGAACAACTACCTGAAACAGCAGAGCTGGGAGCAGAACCCGATCCAGAGGCAGCTCGAACCGTTCACGCAGGCGGTCTGCTTCGGGCAGGACGCGCTTACGGCCGAAGCGATCCGCGGCATATTCAGGCGGCGGCTCGCCGACATGGTCGAAAACGAATCGGGGCTGATCTCGGCCGTCCCGCCGATCTCGCTCATGGACAGCTGCCGCCTGCAACTGTCCACAGGCAAGCTGGCGGACGGCACAAGGGCACAGCCGATCATGGTGTTCCTGCAATCGACGGGCAAGTACCCCGCCAGCAGGCTCTACTACGGCACGACGACCGAAATCGACAGGCTGCCGGAGGGGAACCTCCGCGTAGACCTCATCTTCAGGGATACGACCCGCTGTTCGGCCACCATAAGGCTGCGGAAGGGCGGCATCAACTACCTGCGGATGGATTCGCTCGTAAAGGAGCCGGCCGACGACCGCAGCCGCGCGCTGTTCGGGAAACTGGAAAGAATGTTGCGCGTATCGCGCCCCGCGGCACCGCTGGCCGACTATAAGCCCGCGGTCGCGGAGCGGGACAACCCGTTGCGGAACCCGGGACGCATCAGCGAAGCCAACCTGACGGGCAAAGTCGTCACGGGCACCGTGCGCGACCCGTATGGGGAGCCCATTGCCGGGGCATCGGTGCAGATCGACGGGACTAACGTCGGAACCGTCACGGATACGGACGGAAAATTCACCCTTTCGGACACGGGACGGGGAACGCTCGTCGTCAATTATATCGGCTACCGGAATTTCGCCACCAAACTGATCTCCGGCTACAACTATAACATCGCCCTGGAAGAAGATTACAACGCACTGGAAGAGGTCGTGGTCGTAGCTTACGGAAAGTCCGGAAAGAGGGCCGTGGTGGGAAGCACGGCCAATTCCGCGACGGTCACAACGAAAGTGGCATTCGCAGAATTCGACGAGGAAACGGAAACGCTCACAAGTACGCTCGCGGGCATGTCCGCCGGGATACAGGTGCGGGGAACGGGCACAATCGCCGGCCAGGCCCCGATGATCGTCGTGAACGGCGTACCCTACGACGGGGCGCTGTCGGACTTCGATCAGGGAAGCATCCTGTCGATGAACATCGTCAGGGACGCGAACACCGCAATCTACGGGACGAGGGCCGCAAACGGGATCATCTTCATCGAAACCACCGACCGGAACGGGGCGGGCGGCGACCGCTTCCCGCTCGAGGCCGGCATGCCGAACACGCTGCGCACCGATTTCCACGACGACGCATTCTGGAAACCCCGCCTGACGACCGACAAAGCGGGGCGTCTGACCTTCGAAGTGACTTATCCGGACGACATCACCAGCTGGGACGCAAACTTCATCGCCGTCGGCGGCCGCAGGCAGGCGGACAGGAAGCATCTGCGCATAAAATCGTACAAGCCGCTCAACGCCCAGCTCTCCGTCCCCCGCTTCGCCATTGCGGGCGACAGCCTCAATGCTGCCGGACGGCTGACCAACCACACCGGCGACACCTTGTCCGTACGCCGCACGATCGAAACCGACGGGCGGACGGCCGAGAAGCAAATACGCATCGCCACCTCGCATACGGACGCAATACCCGCCGTCGCAGGGGATGCCGACAGCATCCGGATCGTCTACTCGCTGACGACGCCCGGAGGCTATTTCGACGGGGAGCGGCGTGCGATCCCGATCTACAAGGCCGGAATCCTGGAAACCCACGGGGAGTTCGCCGTCCTCAACGACACCGCGGCCCTGCAATTCACGCCCGACCCGGCGCTGGGCACCGTGACGATCCACGCCGAGGCATCGGCCATGCAGGCATTCCTCGACGAGATCGAAAACATCGACCTCTACCCCCACCTCTGCAACGAGCAGATGGCTTCGAAGGTCAAGGCGCTGCTCTCGAAAAAACGGATATACACCCTGTTCGGACGGAAATTCAAGGACGACGACAAGGTCACGAACCTGCTCCGCAAACTGACGGCCAACCAGAACGACGGCAAGTTATGGGGGTGGTGGAACCGGGAACAGACCGAGCTATGGATCTCGCAGCAGGTCGTGGAGGCACTTCTCGACGCCGAAACGGAGGGTTATAAGACCGGCCTCGACCGGCAGGCACTGACGGACGCGCTGCTGGCTGGCCTGAACCGCCGTATGCCGGCGGCGGCATCCGACTCGACGGGAATGCGGAAAAACGAACTGCTCTCGCTGGTGGGGCTTCTCCGCAAGCTGGACGCCAGGATCGACTACCCGCGCTACTGCGCTTTCATCGCGTCGATCCCCGACGCGACGCTCGGCAACCGGCTCCGGACGGCGGAAATGCTGCAACAGTTCGCCCCTGATGGGATGCCCGCCGCGGATTCGCTGCTGGCTCTTGCCTCCCGAACCATGATGGGGTCGTTGTACTGGCGCGACAAAACACCGCGGGAACCGACGCCCCGCAGGTTCGCGCAGCCGGACATGAGCGACATCGAAAACACGCTCACGGCATACCGCATCCTGCGCGCCGCGGGCAACCGCAAGGCCGAGTTGGAAAAGATCCGCAACTACTTCTTCGAACAGCGTAAAAGCGGTTCGTGGCGCAACACCTACGAATCGTCGCGGATCGTGGAAACCATCATGCCCGACATGCTGGAAAAGGACGGCGGCGCGTTCCGCGAAGCGAGCCTGACGATCGACGGACAACGGTTCGGCAAATTCCCGCTGACCCGGACATACGCCCCCGGAAAGGAGATAACCGTCCGCAAAGAGGGTTCCATGCCCGTATTCTTCACAGCCTACCAACAAGCCTGGAACGACAAACCGGAACGTGCGGCAGAAGGCTTCACGGTCTCTACCCTGTTCCGCAAGGACGGCAAGCCCGTGACAACTCTCCATGCCGGGGAGCGCGTCGAACTGGTGGCAACCGTAACGGCCGATTCCGACGCCGAATACGTCATGGTCGAGATCCCGATCCCCGCAGGCTGTTCCTACGACTCGAAAGAAAAAGGCGATTTCTGGAAAGAAACACACCGGGAATATTACAAGGAGAAGGTCGCCGTCTTCTGCAACAAGCTCCGCAAGGGGACGCATACCTTCACCGTCAGGCTCCTGCCCCGCTATACGGGCTCCTACCACCTCAACCCGGCGCGTGCCGAGCTGATGTACTATCCGGTATTCCATGGCCGCAACGAGATGAAAAAATGCGGCGTGGCCGAAGCGCAGTAGACGCGCTGACGGAGGGGAGGGGCAGCAGCGGGACTATTATACCCGCTACCTGAACCGCAGTTCAGCGACCACGGCCTTGTGGTCGCTGACATCTTCCTGAGGCATGTAATAACGGATGCCCTCGAAAGCGTCGTCGTAAAAGATGTAGTCGATGCGCAGTACCCCTCCCAGATAGCGGAAAGTACCGCCGTAACCGCTCCCGCTGTCACGGAAACCGTCGGTCATGTCCCCCTTCATCGTACGGTAGGTATAGGACGAAGGCGTATCGTTGAAGTCGCCCGCAAGGATCACCGGATAGGGCGAAGCATCCATTTCGGCACGGATTTCACCTACCTGCCCGGCACGGATACTACTGTTGTGTTCCAGTTCGCCCAAGATTTGCTCGACGGGGGCGTCGCGGTCGTAATCCTTCCGGAACCGGTGCCTGAGCTGGGCAATGCCCGAAGTCTGGAGGTGGACAGCGAAGAGCCGCACCGTATCGCCGCCGACGAGCAGGTCGGCACGCAGGTAGTCGTTGCTCGTATCGGCAAACCGGACGTATTTATGATCGAGAACGGGATATCGGCTGACCAGGGCCGCACTGCCCTCATGCAGGAAATAGGGCATCCGCGGGGCAAAGACCTTCCCGATGCTGTCGGCCGGGAATTCCCTGCTGTCCATAAACTCCTGCAGGCAAAGCACGTCGACCTGCTCGCGGTTCATCATGCCGGCGATGGCCCTGGCCGTAGCGGGCATGGAACCCAGCCTGCGGAATCCGTTTACGTTGAGCGTGGCGATGCGGATGTCGTGCGGGTCACCCGAGTCCTTGAAATCGGGAAGCTGTACCATGGCCGAAATATACCCCAGGTTGAGCACCAGCGCGACCAGTGGCATCAGCAGGACAATCCATTTGCGGCGAACCGTCCACCAGACCAGCGCAACCACGTTGGCCAGCAGCACGACCGGCATGAGCAAAGCGAGCGTCGCCCAGAATCCGCCCTCCCCGGGGGAGACGGACGAAGCATACCGGCACAGGACGGCGGCGACCAGAAGCAGCCCGGTGAGCACCACCGAAATACCATAAAAAAGAATAGAAACGGCTTTGCGACCCATTTTGTTCACTATTTAAGCGATTTGCGCGTACAAAGATATGCTTTTCAAAATATATTTAGTATATTTGACGATCAAAAAAGACGCAAATTGGAATGAAGAGGGTTTTAATCTCCGGCGGTGCCGGATTCATCGGTTCGCACCTATGCGAAAGGCTGCTTGGTGAAGGAAACGACGTAATCTGCATCGACAACTATTTTACCGGTCACAAAAGCAACATCCGGCACCTGCTGAAACACCCCAATTTCGAAGTCATAAGGCACGATATAATCTACCCCTACATGGCAGAGGTCGAGGAGATCTACAACCTCGCCTGCCCCGCCTCGCCGATCTACTACCAGCACGACCCGGTCAAGACGACGCAGACTTCGGTCATCGGTGCGATGAACATGCTCGGCATGGCGCGTTACAACCGCGCCAAGGTCTTGCAGGCTTCGACCTCGGAAGTATACGGCGACCCGCTGGTACATCCGCAGACCGAGGATTACTGGGGCCACGTGAACCCGCTGGGACTGCGCTCGTGCTACGACGAGGGCAAACGCTGTGCCGAATCGCTCTTCATGAGCTACTACCGCGAACACGGCATCCCGGTGAAAATCGTCCGTATTTTCAATACCTACGGCCCCAAGATGGACATCAACGACGGCCGCGTAGTCTCGAATTTCATCGTCCAGGCATTGCGCAACGAACCGATCACGATCTACGGCGACGGTGAACAAACCCGCTCGTTCCAGTATATCGACGACCTGGTCGAAGGGATGATCCGCCTGATGGACGATACGCCCGACGATTTCACGGGCCCGGTCAACATAGGCAACCCCAATGAATTCACCATCAACGAACTGGCAGCCATCGTCCTGGAACTCACGGGTTCGAAGTCGAAGATCGTACACATGCCCCTGCCATCGGACGACCCGCAGCAGCGCAAACCCGACATCTCGCTGGCCCGCAAGATGCTCAACGACTGGGAACCCACGATCCAGCTGCGCGACGGACTGGTAAAGACCATCGCCTATTTCGAGGATATCCTCTCGCGGGGGAGCGTCCGGCACTGACCCGCCCCGGACATCGGCCCGGCCCGCCCTTCTTTGAACACCGTCAGCCTGTTGAGCACCGCCCGCCTGTTTGAGTGCAGCCCGGCACAATCTCCGGCGCAGCCCGAACCCTATTTTTTCAGGTAGTCCCGCAATACGGAGCCTGCCAGCCGTATCAGCGTGCGCGTCGGGTGCAACCCGGCGAACCCGTTGAGCATTCCCCAATCGTGTACCACGCCGTTGAAGCGCACGGTCGTCACCTCGACGCCCGCCTCGTCCAGACGACGCCCCATCGCCTCGCCCTCGTCACACAGGATGTCGTTCTCGGCAACGGCGATCAGCGTCGGAGGCAATCCCCGCAGCCGTTCGGCAGAGGCCCGCACGGGAGACATGAGGTCGTTGCCGCGCTGAGCCGGGTCTGAAACGTACTTGTCGAACATCCATTTCATCAACGGCGCGGTCAGGAACCGCTGGCGGCCGTATTTCACATAGGAATCCCAGTCATACCCCGCATCGGTCACGGGCCACATCAGCACGAGCGTGCGCAGCCGCGGCCCGCCGTGATCCTCGGCCACGAGCGCCGCCGCAAGCGACATGTTCCCGCCGACGCTGTTGCCCGCCAGCGCCAGCCGGCTGCCGTCCACCCCGATCTCCCGGCCGTTTTCGGCCACCCATTTCACTGCGGCATACACCTCCTCGACAGCCTTCGGAAAATGCGCCTCGGGCGAAGGAGTATAGTTGACGAATACCGCCGCACAACCCGACTCCACGACAAGGTCGCGCACCAGCCGCCTGTGGGTGGGATAGTCGCCCAGCACCCAGCCCCCGCCGTGAATGAACACGAACGCCGGAAGATGCACGCGCCCCGCCCCCGAAGGACGGACGAGGTTCAGGCGGAGCGTATGCCCTTCGCTTTCGACCGTCCGTTCGGACTCCTCGATGCCCGACAGATCGACATGCACGGCCGCCTGCACATCAGCCAGGACGCGACGGGCCTCCCCGACCGGCAACGATTCGACGGGAGCGCCGCCGTTCAACACTTTCAGATAAGCTTTGGTTCCCCGCGACAGGTGGTCGTCCTGCAAATAATCCGGAGCTTCCTTCAGATGATCCATAACAAACCGTTTTAAAGTTTATGACACGGACTGCAAAGGCGCTGCCACAAACGAAAAAAGCCGGACGAAATGTCCGGCTTTTCGGTATGTCATAAGCGGTTTTTACTGTGCCATGGCATGACGGAACCCGTCCACCTTGTCCCAGTCGCCGCGCGTGAAGTCGGGCACGGCGACCGGCATACTGTTGTGTTCGAGCGACGCCGCGGTCAGCGACCCGATGCACGACCATTCGGCAGCGTCGTAAACGTCCTGATCGAGCGGCAGGCCATGCTGCAGGCAGTAAACGAGGCGATAGTCCATGATGAAATCCATGCCGCCGTGGCCGCCCACGCGGCGGGCCTTTTCCTCGATGTCCCGGGCGATCGGATGCTTGTAACGCTCCATCAGCGCCGCCTTCGCCGCCTGGGGGATGAACGAATGCTCGCTCAGATTCTCGTGGTCGGGAATCTCCTCGCCGGCGATTTGCTCGGGACGGAACGCATAGCCCTCGACCGGGTATTTATTGGCGAAGCCCTCGGTGCCCGTAAGCTGGTACATGCGGCTGTAAGGACGGGGCGTATAGACGTTGTGTTCGAGCAGAATCGTGCGTCCCCGCTCGGTCTTGATGAGCGTCAGCGTCTGGTCGGCATTGGCGAAGGTCTCGGCACCCATCTTCTCCTTGGCGAGCTTCAGGCCGTTGACCGACTTGGCATCCATCGCCACGAGGTAGTTCATCTTATCGCCGCGGTGGATGTCCAGCAGCTGGCAGGCCGGGCCGAGGCCGTGCGTGGCATAGACGTCGCCGCGGTGCGACTGGTTGAAGTCCAGGCGCCAGTTGCCCTGGTAATAATCCCAGTAGGGTTCGAGGTTATGAATATAGGAGCCTTCGGTGTGGAGTATCTCGCCGAACAGCCCGTGCTGGGCCATGTTGAGCGTCGTCAGCTCGAAGAAGTCGTAGACACAGTTCTCGAGCATCATGCAGTGGCGCTGTGTCTTCTCGGCAGTGTCGACCAGTTGCCAGCACTCGTCGAGCGACATGGCGGCTGGGACTTCGACGGCGACATGCTTGCCGTGCTCCATGGCATAAACCGCCATCGGGACGTGCAGCTGCCACGGGGTGCAGATGTAAACCAGGTCGATGTCATCGCGCCGGCAAAGTTCCTTCCACCCCTCTTCGCCGCTGTACGGGGCGGCGGCCGGGAGGTTATGTCCGGTGAGGATTTCCTGCGACTTGTCGACACGCTCGGGGTAGAGGTCGCAGAGCGCCACGATCTCGACCCCGTCGATGTTGGCGAAGCGTTCCACGGCGCCCGGGCCGCGCATACCCAGCCCGATGAAACCCACGCGTACGACCGGGATCGGGTCGACCGTCAGCCGCAAAACGGAATGCTGGCCCTCGGCACGGGCCGGGACGTCGAATACGATCACGCCGTCGACGATGCTGTAACCCTCCGCGGGCGGCGTGCTGCACCCCCAGCACAGCACGGCTGCCGCCGAGAACAATAAAAAGGCAAATTTCTTCATTATATCCGGGTTATTTAGTTATTTAGACAAAAGTATGAAATATTTTGAAATCTGCGCTCATTTGACTACTTTTGCCGACGTAAAAATCACACACCATGTTTCGTAGATTAGCGGCGGTAATCCTCTCGGTCGTCCTGCTCTCCCCGGGCTGGCTCGGCATGACAGGGCTCACGCTGCCCTTCGCCATGATCCCGCTGCTGTGGATCAGCGCATCGTACGACCAGACGCGCCGCTCGTGGTGGCGCATGTTCGGCTGGGCGGCGCTGACCTTCGCGCTGTGGAACATCTCGACCGTCTGGTGGATATGGAACGCCACCCCGGTGGGGCCCGTGGCCGCGACGCTCGCCTCAACGACGCTCAACATGATCGCCTTCATGTTGTTCCACACCGTCGCAAAGAAAGGGCCGAAGGCGCTGGCATACACCTTGCTCATTGCCGGGTGGATCGCAACGGAATACTGGTATACGGTCGGCGAATTCTCGTGGCCGTGGCTGATCCTGGGCAACGGATTCTCGCACGACGTATGGCTCGTGCAATGGTACGAATACACGGGTGTCTTCGGCGGTTCGCTGTGGGTGCTGCTCTGTAACATACTCTTCTTCGAAGCGCTGCGGGCACGCCGCAGCATCGGACGGTGGATCCCGGCCGCGGGCGTCCTGCTCCTTCCGGCCGCCGTGTCGCTGGGCATCTGGTGGAGCTGGGAGCAGCCCGACGAGGGGACGGCCGAGGTGAGCGTCGTCCAACCCAACGTCGACTGCTACGACAAATTCAACGGCCGCGCCGACTGGCAGCAAGACAACATCACCGACCTTTTGGCACAGGTGCCCACCGGGGCGCAATTCATCCTGCTGCCCGAGACTGCCGTCCCGGGACATTACTGGGAACCGGATCTTTCGGAATTCCGCCCGGCCGACGAACCGGGCATGTTCTGGCAAGAGCTGGCCGACAGCCTGCGCCGGTCGCACCCCGGGGCCCTGCTCGTCACGGGCGCCAACACCCTGCGTTATTATGCCGCCGGGGTACAACCCCGCACGGCACGCCGGGACGGGTTGGGCGAAGGTTACTACGATGTATTCAACACGGCGGTAGGGCTCGACTCCGCAGGCCGCATACAACTGCACCACAAAGGCAAACTGGTGATCGGCGTGGAAAACACCCCGACGGTCGTTTTCGACATCCTGCAATTCCTGGTAATCGACCTGGGCGGCGTCGTGGGACAGATCGGCATGGGGCAACACGGCACGGCCTTCGAACACCGGGGCGTGAAAACCGGCCCGGCAATCTGTTACGAAGGACTTTACGGCGATTTCTTCGGCGATTTCGTGCGCCGCGGGGCGCAGTTCATGGCCATCATCTCCAACGACGGCTGGTGGGGCGACACGCCCGGCTACAAACACCTCTTCACGATCTCGCGCCTGCGCGCCATCGAACACCGCCGTGCCATCGCCCGGTCGGCCAACACCGGCATGTCGGGCTTCATATCGGCCCGCGGCGACATCGGCCAGACGCTCGGCTGGGAAAAACGGGGCGTGCTCACCGCGGCCGTGCCCCTCAACTCCCAACTCACCTTCTACACCCGATACGGCGACTACCTGGGACGCATCTCCGAATACCTGATGCTGCTCTGTGTGCTCTACTACATCGCCTACCGGGCCAAGAAAAAGAACCACCTCGTAAAATAAAACCCGAAACCCGATATGAATTACACCCAGACCCTCGAATTCCTCTTCCAGTCGCTGCCGGCCTTCGAAACCAAAGGCGCAACGGCCTACAAGCCGGGATTGGAGCGCATCACCGCATTCTGCCGCCACATCGGCAACCCCCAGCGCAATTTCTTCACGATCCACGTGGCGGGCACGAACGGCAAAGGTTCCGTATCGCATATCATCGCCTCGGTATTGCAGCAGGCCGGCTACCGCACGGGACTTTTCACCTCGCCCCACCTGCAGGATTTCCGCGAACGCATCCGCGTCGACGGCGAGATGATTCCCAAACAGAAGGTCGTGAACTTCGTGGACAAACACCACGACAAGATGGTCGAACTGGAACTGTCGTTCTTCGAGATGACCGCGGCACTGGCTTTCGACTACTTCGCACAGAGCGACGTCGAGGTCGCGGTGATCGAAACGGGACTGGGCGGGCGACTGGACGCCACGAATATCATCGTACCGGTCGTAAGCGTCATCACCAACATCGGGCTGGAGCATACGGCGCTGCTGGGCGATACGCTCCAGAAGATCGCGGCCGAAAAAGCCGGGATCATCAAGAAGAGCATCCCGGTCGTGATCGGCGAGGGCGACCTGCGCTACAACGACGTGTTCGAGCAGGTCGCTGCGGCCAACAAATCGAAAGTCATCTATGCCGAAAAGGTATTCTCGTGCCAAGAGTGCGGTTGCCGGGAAGGGCGGCAGCACTTCTGCATGCACCGCATGCGCGACGACCGCAATTTCGAGGTAGACCTCGACCTTACGGGCAATTACCAGCGCCATAATATCCTGACGGCCGCGGCGACGGTCGATTTCCTGCACGAGGAAACCCCGCTGACGATCTCCCGCCGTGCCTTCCTCGAAGGGACGCGCGATGCGGCGGCCATCACCTCGCTGGCGGGACGCTGGCAGAAGCTGGGTGAAAATCCGCTCGTCGTCTGCGACACGGGACACAACCCCCACGGTATCGCCTACGTGGCCGAACAGCTCAAAGCAACGCCCCACAAGGAGCTTTACTGCGTGATCGGGTTCGTCCGCGACAAAGACCTGGCACACATTCTGCCCCTGCTGCCGCACGACGCACACTATATCTTCACGCAGGCTCAGACCGAAAGAGCATTGCCCGCCGCCGAACTGACAGCCAAGGCTGCGATCTACGGGCTCAGGGGGGAAACCATCCCCGAGGTGCCGGCCGCCGTGGCACACGCCCGGGAACTGGCCGCTGCGGACGATATGGTCTTCATCGGCGGCAGCACCTATGTCGTCGCCGAAGCACTCTGATACATACGATATTCAGAACCCGTATAAAGTCCGTCCGAGTGTCTCGGACGGACTTTCTTTTGCCATCCTGAATAAAACTATAAAAAATAGTTTTATGTGAAGATTTTTTAGTTATATTTGCAGAAAACCAATCGCATGAAACGAATCCTTCCGCTCCTGGCGGCCATGATCGCATTGACAACCGTACTCCCCGGCAAGGCGCAAACCGGCAAATATTACATCGACGGACGGGAAACAACCCGTGAAGAGCTGTTGAAACTTCCCGCGGGCGCAATCGAATCCATGGCGAATTCGGTGGAAAACGGATTGCCCGTAGTGCGTATAAAATTAAAACCCGAAGGCGGGGAACAGGCTCCGGCCACCGGGCAACAGGAAAAAAACGCTGCGACCCCGCATGAAAAAGCGATGCAGCTGGTACGTGGAATTTACGAACAGCACACCCTGCTCAAGGAGGGCGACCTGGCGGCCGATTTCCGGGCTGCGAAATATGCCGGAGGGGATCTCACGCTTACAGCCCTGCGTGGCAAAGTCGTGCTGCTGAACTTCTGGGCTACCTGGTGCGGCCCCTGCCTGCGGGAACTGGCGCCGGAAGCCCTGCCGAAAATCATTCTCGAACGGTTTGCCGCAGACAGCGAATTCGTATTCCTGCCGGTCGCCTATACCGATTCGAAAGAGAGCCTCGACAAGTTTTTCGCAGGCGACGAACAGCATAATTACGCTTATCTGCGCGACCTGACGGCAATGGATCCGGACAAACGGGTATTCGGTCTTTATGCGGAGCAGGGCGTCCCGCGCTCCTTCGTAATCGACCGCAACGGCCGCATCGTCCTCGGGTCGCTGGGTGCGGCACAGGAGGAGCTGGAACGCATGGCCGCGGCTATCGAAAAAGAACTTTCCAGATAACGGATAAAAACAGCCCGGCCGTAAAACGGCCGGGATTTTGTAAATGACCAAACGTGCTAAAAAGAGTAAATATCTTGTTTGCAGTTATTTAATTCTCTTTTCTACATATGCTTCGAGTGATAAAATTGCAAAATCGGGCAGGTTTAACGGTGAGTTAAGTTACTTATTCGTTACCTGCCCGAAATGCTTTGATTTGCATTAAGACGTTTGTTTTCTGCTTCTTGCATCGAATTTCTGCGCAACAAATAACTTGACTTAACGTTTAACCAATCCTCAAAGTTCAAGTTATCATGAAACGCAGCACTTTCAAAGTCCTTTTCTATGTGAAAAGGCAGTCCGAGAAATCGGGTCAGGTTCCCGTCATGGGTCATATCACCATCAACTGTACGATGTCGCAGTTCAGTTGCAAACTCTCCGCACCTATCTCCCTGTGGGATACCAAAGCCAACAAGGCCGCGGGTAAGAGCCTCGAAGCCCGGCGCATCAACGAGAAGCTGGAAAATATCAAGACCAATATCGGTAAACAATACCAGCGTCTCTGTGACCGGGATTCGTATGTTACTGCGGAAAAAGTCCGCAATGCCTTCCTGGGTATGGGTGATGATTGTCGCCTGCTGTTACAAACCTTCGATGAATATCTTGCGGAGTTCCGCAAGCGTGTGGGCAAGGATCGCGCTTATTCCACCTATGAGGATTATTGCCTGCGGCGCAAGCGTCTTGCCGCTTTCCTCGAATATGAATACCACGTCAAGGACATTCCTTTCAAAGAGCTGAAGCGGGATTTTATCGAGAAGTTCGTCGTTTACCTCTCCACAGTAAAGGGTCTTGCTTCCGGAACGATCAGTGCCGGGGTCAGGAAACTGCGTCTGATGACCTATACGGCGTATAAGAACGGCTGGATTCCCGTCGATCCTTTGCCGGGTTTCATGTCAGGCATAAATACGCCGAACGGCGCTATCTGTCCGCTTCAGAACTGCAGGCCGTCATGGACGTAGAACTTCCCAACTACCGAACGGGCATCAACCGGGATGTCTTCGTCTTCTGCGCTTTTACGAGCCAGAGCCATGCTGACGTGGTGAAACTTACCTATACCGATATCCATACGGACGACAACGGGGAGCGTTGGATCATCGACAAACGGCAAAAGACGGGTACGCAGTTCCGGGTCAAACTCCTCCCCGTCGCCGAAATGATTTACGAGCGTTATAAAGACCTGCATCTTGAAGGTAATAAAGTCTTTCCAATAAAATCCTACTATCGGACGATGAATATGTCGCTGCGTCAAGTGGCCTAACACGCCGGTCTGTTGTTTAATCCGACGATGCACATGGCGAGGCACACCTTCGCTACGACGGTCACGCTCACGCAGGGCGCACCTCTGGAAACAGTCAGCAAGATGCTGGTGCATAAACATATCACCACGACACAGATTTATGCCAAAATTACCAACGACAAGATCGGTCGTGATATGGCGGTATTAAGCGAGAAACTCAACAGCATCTTCAAGGTTGCGCAGTAACCTTATTGCGCGAAATGGCTGGACGCCGCGGATTGACTTTCATTGACATTTGGAGTGATATGCAACAAAACGGAGAACTTCCGGCAGAACGAACTGTTGATGGAATCCACTTGTCCGGTGCTGGATATATCGTCTGGATTAAAGCTATTCGACGGTATATTAATCGTGTATAACTCATTATACTTGGAACTAATTGCATAGACACATAGGATGTCGGTCGCCCGTTTATTTCATTTTATTACTTTTATTCCCCGACTTTGCATTCGGGATGTTGCGAATAATCCGCAACATTCCGGTTGCTCAGCACATTCCCGGCAAATATCGAGGTATTGGGTTTTCCAGTCGGATATGGATTTGTGGGCAAAGGGCCATAGCGCTTTTGGGAGAATGCACCGCGGCAGGTTGAAGATTGAGACGTCCATACGCCAGTCCCGCAGCTCCAAAACCGCCTGCGTGAGTTCTGCCTGATAATCCATCGGATCGATCCAGACTGCTTCCCGGTTTTTGATCGTATATCCCGTGTATTCCAGTCCCATCAGCGATATGAATTCGACGAACGGCAGATTGCGGTAGATAAAATCCGGCAACTTCGGCAACCGACGATAGTTCATCTTGGTAATGACTACCCGTAATTCGATTCCGATATCATAGCGTCCGAGGTTATACAAGCCGAGCATTGTCTCCTCAAATGAGCCTTTCACCTGCGTGATAGTATCGTGGTCGCCCGCAGAATCGGCATGAAGTGGAACGCCGAGAAGTATCTTTTTCTCACCGCATTCGGCGAGTTTTCGGGCATACTCTTTGTCGGCAAATGCCCGTCCGTTCGTCAGCAGGTGAATTTCGGTTTCCGGCAGTTTCGTGCGAACATGGCGGAGCAGTTCGAACAGCCGGTCACCGAGCAGGGTCGGTTCGCCTCCCGTAATTCCGAGCGAACGCAGTTCCCGCGGAGCGGAGTCGATCAGAGCCATGTTTTTCTGAAAATAGCCGTCGAGATCGTTTCGCAGCAAAGGCGGCTGGCAGCACATGACGCAGCGGTTATTGCACTGTGAAGTGATGAACAGCGCGTTGTCGTTGGAATTTATGTCGATCGTATCTCTCATTATCCCCGTGTTCCCGTGATCCAACTTTTGAAAATCGGCAGCACCTCTTCCCTACGATCCGCCAGCAGGCCGAAGATGTGTTCGATAATCGCCTTGTGTTTCCGGCAGAAAGTCGAGGTCGGCCGGAATCCGTACATATCGCCCTGCGTGGAGTAGTTTCGCACGGGATCGGCCCCGCAAATCGACTGAAAAGCGCAATCGGCACAACCGGCAATGCACTCTGTCGCCCACAGGCGGGAAATCTCCTGCGCTTTGCGGCCGTAGAACAAATCTTCGTACCGATCCGTTACCGATCCCAACCGGAATGTATAATCCCGAAATTCGGCCAGCATTCGGGATTCGTCGGAAGCATAGACATATCCATCGTAGTTATAGACGATTACGCCGTTGATAATTCCTGCCGGAGATTGCAGGTCGACGAACCCGATCGGAAAAGGTGTCAGGATTTTACGCAAAATAAGCGTCGCAAACTCTTCGACGAACACCTCTCCCGATTTATTGAGTTCGATGATATATTCCAGCGCTTGCTTGTAAAACTCAACGAAGCGATCGTAATAAGCAGTCCAATCGGCATTGTCTTTCGCCAGTCCGTAAGGATTGAGCGCCCGGATGAAGATACTGTGAAATCCGTTTTCCCGATAAGCATCGATAATCTCCCGCGGAAAGCCGAGCGAATACTCCGAAGTCGTCATCAATGCGGAAACCCGGCCTTCGCCCAATTCTTCGCGAGCCTTTGCAATACCGGCAACAACACGCTGATAGCTGTCCGTTTTTCCCCGGTTGTGGTTGTGCAGGTACAGCGGGCCGTCAAGCGAAGTCGAGATAACCGCGCCATATTGTCTGCACAAATTGAGCAATTCGTCCGTCAGATTGACGCTATTGGTACAAATTACATAGGTAAGTTTGCGGTTTTCGGTCAGATTCTTCTCTTCGGCATATTCGATGGCCCGGCGGATAAGATGCGGGACCAACGTAGGCTCGCCTCCCTGAAACTCCATTGTCAGGCAGGGGGACGGAGAACGAAACATCAGATCAACGGCATGCAGGAGCGTCTGTTCGCTCATATCATACTCATTTCGGCAACTTTCCTGACTGGATGCCTGACAATAAATACAGTTCTGGTTGCAGCGAAGTGTCAACACAAAGATATGCAGCGCGGTAAAATGATCGAGAAATGCCTTGCGGGTAGCCAAACGAACCGCCATCGTGTCAATCAACCGGGGCAACGGTTTTTCGTAAATAAAGAATGAAGCTGTCAGATTCTTGTACAATTCCTCCTCCGGGAGCACCTCCCGATCGACGATGCGTTGTACACTGCCGCGGGGTAACAGCAGGTAGTCCCCAAGGTCATTGGTCAGCAACTCTTGATTGCGGAAAACATGAAACCGGAACGGCAGCAGGTAATACATCGTCAATCTTTGAATTCGAATTCGACAAAGTCATCGCTGTTGGCGAAAGCCTTGGCGTAAAGAATATTCCGCAGGTCTCGGGTTTCCGAAGCGATGATCGCCCTGTTTTTATAATCGACAAAATCTGCGCTCAGTTTCTTTCGTATCTTATGGAATGCCTCCTGCGTGATCGGATTCGAAGCCGAAATGATAATCGTCTGAACGGTCGTACCCGGGGTGTTTCGCCGGGTGATTATGTAATCGCCCGCCCACCAATACAGTACTTTATCGATGGTGGATTCGTTGTAAATCGACTTGTCGACGTTGAGTACGACCTCACCTTGTGGATTCAATTCAATGTCGGTCATTTTGTTTTTTCAGAAAATAAAACGTTTGTGCATCGACCATTCCCGTCGTATCGATACCGATACTATCTTGAAATCTTTTCAACGCCGTTTCAATCGCTGTGTCGAACAGTGTTTCACCTTTGACAAACGGTTTTTCAAGAAATCCCTTGTCTATCAGGATATTTTTCAGTTGGGTTACATCCGCGCCCCGCATTTCTTTTTTCAAGACCCGATCTCCCAAATTGTAAACTTTGGGAACCCACGTTTGCAATTGGGTAATCGTAGCATTTCCGGCAATACCGTCCTGCGACAAACCCGCATCTTTCTGGAAAGCCCTCACGGCATTTCTGACCTCCAAATCATAGACTACATACCCCAAATAGTTCGTACCGACAGACGATCGTGCAATATATTTGTGCTTAACCAATAAATCGGTCAGTGCTTTGACATCCGCCCCGTAGGTATTTATTGAGAGGGTTCTCGAACCGAGGGTATAATCGGCCGGCGATACGGAGGATGACGACGTATTTTCGGAGGTAGTAGCGGACGAATAATGGGAATAATGGGACGATCCCGACCGATGAGAACTGTGTGATCTGTGCGAACTATGACTGCGATGTGAACTGTGGCTTCGGTGTCCTGACAACGCATAGGTATCGTCCGAATTCAGATGCAGCAACATCTTGATGCTTCCGTTTTTAGACGATTCTCCGTATTCATCCGTGGCATCATCGGACGGATTGTCCGAAAACTGGTAGGTCGGCATTGCTTCGGCTCCGTAGGTGTTCGCCAAAGTCGCCATGGACGAAACAATAACTCCTTTAAGGAGTTTTTTGAGGCGCGATTTCATGGAGTAAAAATAGTAGTTATATTGCAAATATACAATAAATTATTTATTATAGGCCGTTTACGTCTTGTAAAATGAATCATTTTCACTATATTTAGATAAACTTTCGTTTTTACTTTTCGTAGGACGGGCAGGATATCACAAAATTCGTAAAATGAAATACCCGATTGCATTTATCGATACCGAGATCGAGCCGAAGAGCCGACAAATACTCGATATCGGCGGTGTTAGAAGCGACGGATGCGAATTCCACAAAAAATCTTTTTCGGAGTTCGTATCGTTTCTCAGCGGCACCCAATTCGTTTGTGGGCATAATATCCTCAATCATGATATAAAATATATCGGCAGTGCTTTACAGGACGCAGGAATAAATCCGGCCGATGTCATTGATACCTTGCCACTCTCTCCGTTGCTTTTCCCGACGAAACCTTATCATGCACTCCTGAAAGACGACAAACTGCAAACGGACGAGGTCAATAACCCGTTGAACGATTCAATCAAAGCCCGGTATTTATTCCACGACGAAATCGCGGCTTTTCAGCGGAAAGACGATCTTCTTAAGGAGATATTTTTCGGATTGCTGGGGGATACGCCGGAGTTTCAGGCTTTTTTCCGTTTTATTTCCTATACGTCCGAGAAAACAGATCTCGAAGATTTGATCCGTCAGAAATTCGAGGCGGAAATTTGCATACATGCCGATTTGGCAGGAATGATCGCAAAACATCCGATTGAATTGGCTTATTGCCTGTCATTGATCGATTCTCTGGTGCGTCATCGGAAAACGCATTCCATTACTCCGCCTTGGGTCTTGAAAAATTATCCGCATGTCGAGCGCATCATGTTCCGGCTGCGCAATACCCCTTGTGTCGAAGGTTGTCCGTACTGCAATAGCGCACTGGATATTCATAAAGGACTGAAACACTGGTTCGGATTCGATTCTTTCCGATGTTATGCCGGCGAACCTTTGCAGGAGAATGCGGTTCGGGCCGCTGTGGATAACAAATCCCTGTTGGCTGTTTTTCCGACCGGCGGCGGAAAGTCAATTACGTTTCAACTCCCGGCCCTGATGAGCGGAGAAAACGCCAAGGGTTTGACGATCGTAATATCGCCGTTACAATCGCTTATGAAAGATCAGGTCGATAACTTGGAAAAAGCCGAGATTACCGATGCTGTTACCATCAACGGGTTGCTCGACCCGATCGAAAGGGCGAAGTCGTTCGAACGGGTGGAAGACGGATCGGCATCCATTCTTTACATTTCGCCCGAATCGCTGCGTTCGCGAACGATCGAACGGTTGATTCTGGGACGGAATGTCGTGCGATTCGTGATCGACGAGGCGCACTGTTTTTCTGCGTGGGGACAAGATTTCCGCGTCGATTATCTATATATCGGCGATTTTATCCGATCGATTCAGGAAAAGAAGAATATGGCCGAGCCAATTCCTGTTTCCTGTTTTACAGCTACGGCGAAACAAAAGGTCATCGAGGACATCCGAAGTTATTTTCGGGAAAAACTTTCGCTCGAATTCGAGGTGTTCGCTTCGAAAGCCTCCCGGACGAATTTGCACTTCAAGGTGTTGGCCCAGACGGATGCGGTGCAAAAATATCAGACTTTGAGGCGCCTGCTCGAAGCCAAGAGTTGTCCGACGATCATCTATGCTTCGCGTACGCATCGGGCGACAGAGTTGGCGAGATGTTTGACCCGGGACGGATTCCCGGCCCGGGCCTATCATGGCAGGATGGACACCCGGGAGAAAACGGCGAATCAAAATGCCTTTATAGCCGGTGAATTTCAGATTATGGTCGCGACATCGGCTTTCGGAATGGGCGTCGATAAAAAGGATGTTGGTATGGTCATTCATTACGACATATCCGACTCTTTGGAAAATTACATTCAGGAAGCAGGCCGGGCCGGACGTAACGAACGCATCGAGGCGGAGTGTTATGTCCTGTTCAACGAAGACGATTTGAATAAACACTTTGTTCTTCTCAATCAGACCAAACTCTCCTTCAAAGAGATTCAGCAGATTTGGAAGGCGATCAAGGAGCTTGCCCGATTCCGTTCCACGGTATCGAATTCGGCATTGGAGATTGCTCGCAAAGCGGGCTGGGATGACAGCGTTCCGGAAATCGAAACCCGGGTAACCACGGCAATCTCGGCTTTGGAAGATGCCGGCTATCTGAAACGCGGACAGAATATGCCGCGAGTTTTTGCCAACAGCATTCGCTCGAAAACAGCTCAGGAGGCAATTGAGAAAATACGGACGTCCGCACGTTTCGACGGGAAACGGCAGGAATATGCAGTGCGGATTATCAAGAAACTCTTTTCGAGCAGAAGCCGCAAGCAATCCGATGACGAGGTGGCGGAATCGCGGATCGATTATATCAGCGACCACCTAGGAATCAAGAAAGAAGAGGTGATAAGCGTAGTGAATCTGATGCGTGAAGAGGGGATTTTGGCCGATGCAAAAGATCTGACGGCATTCATCAAAAGAAGCGAGTTCCGCAATCGATCTCTTCTGATCGTATCGGCGGCTTGTTGGATCGAGAGTTTCCTGCTCGACATGTTCGACAATCCGGAGAAAGTCTTTTACCTGAAAGAAATCAATGAAAAAGCCGTAGCTGCGACACACGATGCGGCTCTGAAAGAGATAAATATCACCCTGAACAAGATAAAGGTCATACTGAATTTTTGGGCGATAAAGAACTGGATCAAGCGTAAAAGTCCGGCGTTTTCCAAGGATCAAGTACTGATCACATGGATGCAGCCGAAAGAGACTTTCCGGGAAAAAATGAAGTTGCGCCATGAATTGGCGAAATTCATCGTCGGATTTCTTTATAACAGAAGCACTGAAAATACCGGGACAGACAAGGAGGAGGCCTTCGTAGAATTTTCTGTTCTCGAATTGAAAGACGCTTTCGAAAGATCGATCGAAGCTTTCGGGCGAAAAATCTCTCTGGAAGAGGTCGAAGACTCGTTATTCTATCTTTCCCGAATCGAGGCGCTCAAAATCGAGGGCGGCTTCTTGGTCGTCTACAACAGACTGACGATCGAACGGCTTGAAAAAGACAACAAGAAACGCTACAAACTCGAAGATTACCAGAGACTCCTGCGGTTCTATGAAAACAAGATTCAGCAAATTCATATCGTCGGGGAATATGCCCAAAAGATGATTACCGGTTCGGAAGATGCGCTAAAATTTGTGGACGATTATTTCGCATTGAATTATGCGTCGTTTCTCAATTTGTATTTCAAAGGCAGTCGGCAATCTGAGATAAAAAGGAATATCACTCCGGCTAAATACAGGCAACTTTTCGGAGAACTCTCTCCCGCGCAATTACAGATTATTCGGGATCAGGAATCGAAATATATCGTAGTTGCAGCAGGTCCCGGAAGCGGTAAAACCCGGGTCTTGGTACACAAATTGGCATCCCTAATGCTCATGGAGGATGTCAAGCACGAACAGTTGCTCATGCTTACTTTTTCACGGGCGGCGGCCACCGAATTCAAGAAGCGGTTACTCAAACTGATCGGCAACGCCGCCAATTTCATCGAGATAAAGACCTTCCATTCTTATTGCTTCGATCTGCTGGGGCAGATCGGCAGTCTGGAAAGAGTTGACAATGTTTTGAAATGCGCCGTCGAACGCATCGAAAAAGGGGATGTGGAATTGAGTCGCATTACAAAAAATGTATTGGTCATCGACGAAGCGCAAGATATGAACGAAGATGAGTTTTCGCTGATCGAAGCTCTTATCAGGCATAACGACGATATGCGGATTATTGCAGTCGGGGATGATGACCAAAGTATTTATGAATTCCGGCATGCGAGCCCCCAATATTTCAAAAGGCTTATTCGGGAATACGGAGCCATGAAATACGAACTGGTTGAGAATTTTCGCAGCAAAAGCAACCTCGTCGATTTCACGAATCAATTCGTTGCACGCATTCATCATCGACTGAAAGAAAATCCGATTATCGCCAAACAGACTGATAACGGAAAAATTAAAGTGGTTCATTATAAGAGTGAAAATCTTATTGAGCCGCTGGTGAAAGATATTCTATCCGCCGAACTTCGCGGAAGCGTTTGTGTGCTTACGTATACGAATGACGAGGCTTTGCAGGTGTCAGGGCTTCTGCTTAAAAACGGGATGCCGGCAAAGTTGATTCAGGATAACAGCGGATTCTGCTTGTTGAAACTCGATGAAATCAATTTTTTTCTTTCCCGGTTACATTCGGTGGAAGATATTTTCCTGATTGACGATGATGTATGGAATCAGGCAAAGAAGGAGTTGCAAACCGTGTTTCAGAACAGTAGTAAACTGGAAAGTTGTTTGGGTTTAATTCGGGATTTTGAAACGATAAATCCTAAAAGAAGATACAAGTCCGATTTGGAGCTTTTTATCAGAGAGTCTAAATTGAATGATTTCTTCGGTGAAAGCGGAGAGACTATATTCGTTTCGACGATCCACAAGGTAAAAGGCAAAGAGTTCGATCATGTTTTTTTGATGCTGAACAACTTCAATTTGTCCTCGGACGAAAGAATCCGACAACTGTACGTTGCCATGACAAGGGCACGACGGGAACTGACAATTCACCTGAATTCTGATTTCCTCGACGGCCTATCCTCAGAAGCTGTTGAGCATATTGAAGATAAAAATGACTATCTGCCGCCGGAAGAATTGGCAATACACTTGACTCATAGTGATATATGGCTGGATTATTTCATCAATCGACAGCCGCAGATCGCTCAACTCAGAAGCGGTGATACTTTGTATGTCAGAGGAGACGAATGCTTGGATGGAAATGGACAATCCGTGTTGAAATTTTCTCGAAATTTTATGTCAGAACATTATGAAAGGCTGCACAGACAAGGGTACGAATTAAAACGTGCAATGGTAAATTTCATTGTCTGCTGGCAGAGCGAGAAAGTTGCAAAAGAGATAAAGATCATATTGCCCGAACTCTTCTTTGAGAGGAAGAAAATAAGTGAATGATTGTTTTTGTCGCTATGATTCGACTGCATTTCATTCATCATAACTGACACATAAAACTGTTCGAGCATTTTATGTTCTGACACTAATGATAATTTCTTGTTCTATTTCTTCCAACAAGAACTTTGTATGCTTGAGAAAATGAAATATCCATGCGTTAGAATGCCGCCCTTTTTAGCAAATTTGTCAAATCCGTATTTTTTACGTATCATGCAATTGGTTATTTGAAATGCGGTATTCGAGCGCAAGATGCTGAAAATAAACCGTTGCCATCTCGTTACCTACCCCCTATACAAAGATGTAACAACTCGATAAATCAAGTCGTTACATCACTTTAATTCCATAGTTGTCAAGGCCGGGCTGTTGCGATTTTAAGCTTCACCCATCTTGGGGCCCGCTTCGGGAACCGGCGGAGGAGTGGGTATTTCGATCTTGCCCACATTGCTTTCATAACGCACGATATTCTCCTGCAGCGAACGCAACAGCCGTTTGGCGTGTTCGGGCGTGAGGATAATGCGGCTCTTGACACGGGCTTTCTGCACGCCGGGAAGCACCGCGGCAAAATCGATAATGAATTCCGAGGTGGAGTGGGATATGATCGCCAGATTCGAATAGTGGCCCTGGGCCACCGTATCGTCGAGTTCGAGGTCGATCCCGAATTGTTTCATTTCTGCCATAGGCCCGCTTGTTGTTTCTGCAAATTTACCGACTTTCGACTGCCAATATACAACTCTGCGGCCAAAGTTTTCGATATTTTATCAACATATCGGCCATTTCCGACAATCGGCCGCGCCCTTTTTTCACGCGGCCTCGACGGATGTCCGAGGTTTTTCGTATCTTTGTTGCCTGAAACTCCGCAACCGAAGAAAATGGGATTGGAAATCTTGGACGTTATGTTCCGCGGCATCTGCGTAGGCGTGGCGGCATCGATCACGGTAGGCCCCGTAGCCGTGCTGTGCATCCAGCGCACCCTGTCGAAAAGCCGTCGTTCGGGAATCGTCTCCGGCCTGGGCGTAGCCTGTGCCGACACCTTCATGGCCATGGCGGCGTTGTTTTTTTACTCGATGCTCCAGACCCAAATCGAGCAGTACAACACCCTGCTGCGCGTGATAGGCGGCATCTTCGTGGTAATCGTCGGCGTCTACATCTTCGCCCAGAACCCCGTACCGCAGATACGCCGCAACCGGGCGGGCAAGACGTCGCTGTGGCAGGACTTCGCCTCGATCTTCGGGCTGACGATCGCCAATTTCATCATGGTGATCCCCTACATCCTCGCCTTCTTCGCGGTATTCAAGATTTCGGGCGGCGACATCACGCACGAAGGCGTGGGAGGCTTCTTCCGCGCCATGTTCATCATCGCCGGATTCTTCGGCGGCGCCGCGGCCTGGTGGACAATGCTGGCCTTCGTCATCAACCTTTTCCGCCGCCGCTTCCGCCCGCGCCACATGCTGACGATCAACCATGTCGCCGGCCTTATCATCGGGATACTGGGTATTTACACGATACTTTCAACATTCTTTGATATATTCCCCAATGTCGGATAACAAACACAAGATCATAATCGCCATCGACGGCTTTTCGTCGTGCGGCAAGAGTACGTTCGCCAAAGCCATCGCCCGCGAGCTGGGTTACATCTTCATCGACACCGGTGCCATGTACCGCGCCGTCACGCTCTATGCGCTCGAACACGGTGCGATCCGGTCGGGCATCGTCGACGAGGACGCAGTCGTCAGGCTGCTCGACCAGATCGCCATCACGTTCCGTTTCAACCCCGAACGCGGTGCCAGTGACATCTACGTCAACGGCGACCTGGTCGAAGGCAAGATCCGCACGATCGAGGTGAGCAACTGCGTGAGCCGCGTGAGCGCCATCGCCCCCGTACGCAGGAAACTGGTGGCCATGCAGCAGGAGATGGGGCGCCGCCGCGGCGTGGTGATGGACGGCCGTGACATCGGCACGGTGGTCTTTCCTGATGCCGAACTGAAGATTTTCATGACAGCCGACCCGCGGGTTCGCGCCTGCCGCCGCTATGACGAGCTGCGCGCCAAGGGCGACCAGGTGTCGCTCGAGGAGATCGAACGCAACGTGCGCGAACGCGACAAAGCCGATATGGGGCGTGCGATATCGCCGCTCAGGCAGGCCGAAGACGCCATCGTACTCGACAACAGCTGCATGACGGTCGGGGAGCAGATGGCGTGGTTTATGAAGGAATTCGAACAAGTTACCAGATAGGAGCACGGATCGCCGTGCACAGGGCACAGTGAAAGGGTTGCGAATAGAGATCGACGACAAATCGGGCTTCTGCTTCGGCGTAGTCCGGGCTATTTCGAAGGCCGAGAAAGCCCTCGCCGAGGGGAGTACGGTCTATTCGCTGGGCGACATCGTCCACAACCGCATCGAAGTGCAGCGCCTCGAACGGCTGGGGCTGCGCACCGTAACCCACGCCGACATGCCCGCACTGGGCGGCCGGCGGCTGTTCATCCGCGCCCACGGGGAACCGCCCACGACTTTCGCGCGCGCGAAAGAGCTCGGCATCGGGGTGATCGACGCCACCTGCCCGGTGGTCGCCCGTTTGCAGAACCGCGTGGTGAAGGCGCACGAACAGATGCACCCCGTCAGAGGGCAGGTCGTGATCCTCGGCAAACGGGGCCACGCGGAAGTCGTGGGGCTCACGGGACAGGTGCAGGCACCGACCATCGTCATCGAGGGCGAGAAAGACCTCGGCCTGATCGACTTTACGCGGCCGGTCTATTTCCTGTCGCAAACGACCCAGAGCATCGCCCTGTTCGAGGCCTTGGGTGCCGAGATGCGCCGCCGGGCGGCACACCCGGACGGGGTGCGGATCGACGACACGATCTGCCGGCAGGTATCGAACCGCGAACAACACCTGGCGGAATTCGCACGCCGCTTCGACGTGGTGGTGTTCGTCTGCGGGCGCAAGTCGTCGAACGGCAAGGTGCTCTCGGAGGTATGCCGCAGGGCGAACGCCCGGACACATACGGTCGAGGAGGCCGCCGAGATCGACCCGGCATGGTTCCCGGGGGCCGAGTCGGTCGGAATATGCGGCGCCACGTCGACCCCCAAATGGCTGATGCAGGAGGTTGCCGACCGCATCGGGCAAATTGGGAGAAGATGATACACAGAAAAACGACCGCATGCAACAAGCCCCTCCCAAGGAAGGGGTTTGGGATGGGGTCAAAATTGCAAACGGCGCCGGCGGCGGCTACGACCGACAAAGGCATTGTAACGATACAAATCCAACAAAAATCACTGTTATGAAATACTTCATCCGCTCGTTAAAATATTTCGTCGCCCTGTGCGTTATCTGTGTAGCCATCCTGGCCCTGATGCTCGCAACGGGGACTTCGGCACTCACGCTCGACCAGACGGTCTACGTAATGTTCCACACCAGCCGTTACGCGACGCTGTTCGCGGCGATCGTGGTGCTTGCGGCGCTCTACCCCAGATTCGGGTTCGTGGTGCGCAAGGTCGAAGGCGACGTGGAGCAGAACCGCGAACAAATCGTCAACGCCTTCAAGTCGGCAGGTTTTTCGCTGCGCGGAGAGGAAGACGGGGTGATGACATTCCGCGCAGACGGCCCGCTGCGCAAGCTGATGCTGCTGGGAGAGGACGAAATAAAGGTTTCACAATACGGACAGTGGATTCAGATCGACGGCATACGCCGCGGCGTCGCCCGGGTCGAATACCGGCTGGATTCGTACATACAAATGAGTAAACATGATTAGGAAAGGATACAGATACCTGCTCACGGCCGTCATTGCGGCCTCGGCGGCAGCCCTTTTGACCTTTGCGGCCCGCAACGACTTCGGGCTGGGGCGCAACATGGAGATCACGGTCAATATGATGCGCGAACTTTCGCTCGGCTATGTCGACCCGGTAGACCCGGACAAGCTGATGGAAGGTGCCGCAGAAGGTATGGTCAGCGACCTCGACCCCTACACGGAGTTCATCCCCGAAGACCAGATGTCCAACTTCGAGCTGCTCACCACCGGCAAATACGGCGGCGTAGGCTCCCTCATCCGCAAGAAAGGCGACTGGGTAACGATCGCCCAGCCCTACAAGGGATCGCCCGCCGACCGTGCCGGGCTGAAGATCGGCGACAAGATCCTCGCCATCGACGGCAAAGATGCCAAGGGCTTCACCACCGAGCAGGTCAGCTCGCGCCTCAAGGGAGACCCGGGCAGCAAGGTCAGGGTGACCGTCGAACACCTGACGGGCGGCACCGAGACCGTCACCCTGCAACGCGAACGGATCGCCATTCCGGGCATACCCTACGCGGGATGGGTGGGCGAAGGCATCGGGTACATCCGCCACAGCGATTTCACCGAAGGTTGCTACGAGGATATGCGGGCGGCCATCGAACGGCTGCGTTCGGAGGGCGAGCTGAAGGGGCTGATCCTCGATTACCGCAGCAACGGCGGCGGCATCATGCAGGAAGCCGTGAAGATACTGGGCATGTTCGTCCCGAAAGGCACCGAAGTGGTGAGCACCAAAGGCCGCACGGAAGATTCGCGCCGGGTATACCGCACCGAATCGGAACCGATACTCCCGGACTTGCCGCTGGCGGTACTCGTCAACGGCAACTCGGCATCGGCATCGGAGATCGTGACGGGAGCGTTGCAGGATCTCGACCGCGCGGTCATCATCGGCCAGCGCAGCTACGGCAAAGGGCTCGTACAGACCCCGCGCCCGCTGGGATACAACGCCATGCTGAAGCTCACCACCGCAAAATACTACATCCCTTCGGGACGCTGCATACAGGCCATCGACTATTCCCACTCGCAGGAGGGCACCGTCCGTTCGGTACCCGACTCGCTCATCTCGGAATACACGACCCGCGCCGGACGCAAGGTCTACGACGGGGGCGGCATCATGCCCGACATCCGCACCGAACCGGAGTACATCAGCCGCTTCGCCATGACGCTCTATGCGCTGGGGTTCATCGAGGATTTCGGGGACGAATACGTGCGCCGGCACCCGGGACAACAGATCGACATCCGCACGTTCTCGATCACGGACGGTGATTACGCCGAGTTCGCCGAGTTCATGAAGGACAAGGAGGTTCCCTATGAGTCGGATACGCGGCGGGCACTCAAGAAACTGCGCGAGGCTGCCAAAACGGATCGCTTCGAAGAGGTGGAACAGCAGATCGCAGCCATCGACTCGACGCTCCGGGACGACACGGCGACCAATCTTGAAACCTACCGCAAGGAGATCGTCGAGTCGATCAACAACGACATCGTACTGCGCCACGGCTATTCGGAAGGCGTCATCGAGCATTCGCTTCCCGACGACGGGGACGTGCTGAAAGCCATCGAAATACTCGGCAACGGGCAGGAGTACGCGCGGATCGTCACCGAGCAGGACACCCCGCGTAAATAAACACAGGCCATGAAAATCCGCCGCGACATATTCTCGTTCCGCAACCGCGTGGTGGTCATCATCGTGGGGGTGTCCCTCGGCATGGTGTCGCTGCTCTACACCAACAACATGGCCAAGCGCCTGAAGGAAAAGGAGCAGCACGACGTGGCGCTGTGGGCCCATGCGATGGAGCGTGCGAACCGCAACGTGATGGGAGGCTCGATGGAAGACCCGCTCATCACCGACATCGTGTCGAACGGCAACAACATCCCGTTCATCATGACCAACGAGAACCTGGAGGTGCTCCAATTCCACCTGGTTCCCGAAAAGATCATCGACCACCCCGACCGGCTGCGCAGGCAGATCGACAAATTCACGGCCGAGAACACCCCGCGCACGGTGCGTTTCTGGTGGTCCAACGACCACTACCACATCATCTTCTACGGGCGATCGGCACTGCTCAAATCGCTCTACTACTTCCCCTATGTCCAGATATTGGTCATAACGGCCTTTATCCTGCTGGGGTTCATCGCATTCCGGTCTTCGAAACACGACGAGCAGAACCGGGTGTGGATCGGGCTGGCGAAGGAGACGGCACACCAACTGGGCACCCCCACCTCGTCGTTGCTCGGGTGGATCGAATACCTGCGCTCGCAGGACGTGGATCAGAGCGCCGTGGAGGAGATGAACAAAGACCTCACGCACCTGATGAAGATCGTCGACCGCTTCTCGAAGATCGGCTCTGAAACACCCCTTACCCCGGCCAACATCAACGAAGTTGTGGGCGAGTCGGTCATGTATTTCCGTAAGCGCATCCCGCGCAACGTGACGCTCGACTACAACGGGCTGGCCATCGCCCCCGTGCAGGCCAACATCAACGCCGCACTGTTCGAATGGGTGGTCGAGAACCTGATGAAAAACTCGCTCGACGCCCTACAGGGGCACGGGTCGATCGACGTGCGCATCTCGTCGGACGACAAGAACGTGATGATCGACGTCAAGGATACCGGCAAGGGCATCCCCAAGGGGAACTGGAAGCGTATCTTCGAACCGGGATTCACGACCAAGACCCGCGGCTGGGGGCTCGGACTCTCGCTTTCGCGCCGCATCGTGGAGGATTACCACCAGGGTAAGATCGGCGTGACGGAATCGGAGATCGGCAAAGGCACGACGATCCGCATCACGCTCAAACGCATATTCGAGGAATGACCGACACGCTGAGACATACCGTGCCGGTTCCGCTGCCCCCAACGCAGGAATCCGGCGTTGCGCCGGTACACGTCACCGGGGGTTCCGCCACACCACAGACAGCGGCCCCGGCCGGGGATTCCGTACCGCACCGCCATGCAGGTATGCCCGCGACGCCCCCGGGGGACTCGCCCGCAGCACGGACTCTCCAAGCACAGTCCCCGACGGACAGTACGGGAAATACGGCCGCAGGCGACACGCTCGCCGCAGACAGTGCTGCGGTCGGCGAATTTCCGTTCCTCCCATTCGGCGACCCGTTCCCGGAGCTGCCGGCAGCGCCCTGGCACGACGTCCCGGCCGCGGAGGTCTTCGGCACGGCATCCGTGCTGGTTCCGCAGCAGCCGATATATTCCGCCCGGGCGGAGTCGCTCACCGAAAATCCCGTTTTCCAGGGTTTCGTGCTGCTGCTGGCCGCAACCTACGCCATGCTCCTCTACCGCAATCTGGAGGATGTGCGCCTGCTGCTGACACGTGTTTCGCGCGACAGGGCCACGGGAGAACGCCTGACCGAAGACCCCGGCGGCAGCGGGTTTTCGCGCTTCCTGAATATCGCCACGACGATCGGCATGCTCTTCATGGGGGTCATGGTCGTCAAATACGGGGATTCTCTGATGCCGGGACGCCTGACCGAACTCCTTCCGCACGGAGCCGTGCTGGCCCTGAGCCTGCTGGCGACGCTTGCCTGTGCGGGGGTGGTGCTCTTCCAGCTGGCAACCGTAAGGATGGCCGGGGCGGTAACGCTTTCGCAGCCCTTCATCTCGCAGGTCGTCCTGCTGAAACGCACCTACTTCACCCTTGCCGTCATCGTCACGTCACCCGTACTCCTGCTCTTCGCCCTCTGTCCCCGGGGTACCGGAGGCGTTTGGTTCTGCATCATTGTCATCGAGTTGATCGTAACGGCTATCTTATACCTCAGGGAGGTGCTGAACCTGTTTATTTCCAAAAAAGTTTCGATTTTGCATTGGATTTTGTACCTTTGCATCGTGGAAGTCTTCCCGGTCAGCCTGTTATGGCTGCTCGTGGCAAGGTGATTCAGTGATTGAAGAACAACGTAAAACTTAGGTCAGCATTGAAAGTTAAAAAAGTATTGGTTTCGCAGCCGAGGCCCGCAGTTATAGAGAAGTCCCCGTTCTACGAATTGTCCGAGAAATACAACGTAGAGATCGCCTATAAACCTTTTATACGTGTCGTGGGCGTATCCCTGAAGGAGTTCCGTGCCCAGCGGGTCGAGATACTGACACATACGGCCGTTATTTTCACGTCGCGCACGACGGTAGACAGCTTTTTCCATATCTGCGAGGAAGCCCGCATCACCGTGCCGGAAACCATGAAATACATCTGCCAGACGGAAGCCGTAGCACTCTACCTGCAAAAATACATCGTTTACCGCAAACGCAAGATTTCGTTCGCCGACGGATCGTTCACGTCATTCATCGAACTGATAATCAAACATAAGGACGAGAAATTCCTGCTGGCGCTGAGCGAGCCCCACAAACCCGAACTTCCCGAGACGCTTGCCAAGCTCAAGTTGGCGGTAGACCCCGTCATCCTGGCACGCACGGTGGCTTCGGAACTCGAAGACGTACAGCTTGCGGATTACGGACTGCTGGCGCTCTATTCGCCTTCGGACGTCAAGACCCTTGTCGACAAGTTCGGCACCGAAAACCTGCCCGCCGTGGCGGTATTCGGCGAAGGCACGCTGCGCGCCGCCCTTGCGGCAGGCATCACGGTACAAGCCAACGCCCCGACCCCGGTGGCCCCGTCGATGGCCAAGGCCATCGACATCTATCTGCAGAAGGTTCATAAAGGCGAGGAGATAGAACCGGTGGAGTTGGTTACCGATACGGAAAAAGAGGAGTTCATCCGCAGCCAGCAGCACAAACTGGCCAAAAAGAGCCGCACGCGCCGCACTGCCGAACCCCGCAAATAAAATAGCCATGCCCGACTGCTCGCTTCCCCGCACGGAACGGCTCCGTTCGCTCGGTGCCGTGCGCCGCATGTTCGAGAGCGGGGAGAGCGGGTTTATCTTCCCGTTCCGGTACGTCTGGTTCGCCGAGGCCGACGAGATACCTTCGGTCGAGGTATTGTTCTCCGTGCCCAAGAAATTCCACAAGCGGGCCAACAAACGCAACTTGCTGCGGCGCCGCACCAAGGAGGCATACCGGTTGCAGAAACAGACGTTGAAGAACGGCAGCCCGGCGAACCTCGACCTGGCGCTGATCTACTCCTCGAAAGAGGTGCTGCCCTATAAAACCATTCAAAATGCAGTCCGCCGGATTCTGGAAACAGTCGTGGAACACCTTTAAACGCATCTGCGCCCTGCCGCTGATCGCGTTGGTGAAGTTCTACCAGCTCTGCATCTCCCCGTTCACGCCTCCGTCGTGCCGCTTCACGCCGACCTGCTCGCAATATGCCCTCGAAGCACTGCGTAAATACGGGCCGTTGAAGGGGCTGTGGCTGACGCTCCGGCGGCTCGCACGGTGCCATCCGTGGGGAGGCAGCGGTTACGACCCGGTACCCTGAACCCGCAGGAAGACAAAGCCCGAAAGGCACAAATGCTGCCCGGGACAATAAAAACATCCGACCTTTCCGGGTCGGATTGTTTTTTCAGACAGCATACGTGCCCCCGCAGGGCGGAAAAACCGGAGGAACCCGCAAAAGGCAGGCACACAGTCCCTCCCGGCCGGTCGCGCGATCAGTCGCACGTCCCGGGGCAATGTTCGGCCGAAGATTCGAATTCGAGCGTTACATGATGGATCCCGGCCGTTTCCAGCTCCGCTTTGAGCTGTCTCTTGACCGTTTCCATACGGGGCAGCTCTGCCAACACGACATGCGCCGTAAGGGCATTTTCGGTAGTGCTGATCGCCCAGACATGGATGTGGTGCACGGCCTTGACACCCGGCACGGCCTCCATCGTCTTTTCCACCTCGTCGATGCGGATACCCACGGGAACGCCGTCGAGCGACAGACGCAGGCTGTCGCGCGTCAGCGACCAGACCGATGCCACGATCACGGCGGCAACGACAAGCCCGACGACGGGGTCTACGATCGTCCATCCCGTCCACGAGATCACGACACCCGACACCAGCACCCCCACCGACACCAGCGCATCGGCGGCCATATGCAAATAAGCCCCTTTCACGTTCAGGTCTTTGTCCTTATCCTTCATGAAAAGCCAGGCCGTAAAGCCGTTGATTACGACCCCGACGCCGGCCGTCCAGGCAATGGCTCCGCCCTCGACGGGTGCCGGATGCAGCATCCGCCCCACGCTCTCGGCAACGATGACCCCCACGGCGACGAGCAGGATCACGGAGTTGAGCAGCGAAATGAGCACCGTGCTCTTCTTATAACCATATGTATACCGGGGCGTAGCATGGGCCTGCGCAAGGCGGAAAGCCAGCATGGCCAGCAGCAGGCTCGCCACGTCGGAAAGGTTGTGCCCGGCATCGGACAGCAGCCCCATCGACCCGTAATAGAGCCCGACGGCGAATTCGACGACAACGAATGCCACGTTGAGCGCAATGCCGAGGATAAAGGCTTTGTTGAGCGACGTGACCGTATGGTCGTGATGATGGTGTTCGTGTGCCATAACCGTTATATTTCGGCGATCGTATCCCGGATGTCCGAGAGATCGACCAGTTTGTTGACGATGGCGTAGATCGTAAGCCCTGCCGGAGAGTGTATCTGCAACTTGGCCACGATGTTGCGCCGATGTGTGATGACCGTATGGGTCGAAATGCAGAGTGCATCGGCGATCTGCTTGTTGGTCATGCCCTTGACGATGCAGACGACGATCTCGCGTTCGCGGGCGCTCAACGGTTCCTGGCGCTCTTCACGGGGAGCATCGCCGACCGGTTGCATGATCTTTTCGCGCAGTGTCTCGACCGGGTCGTAGACCGAAAGCACGTCGTCATAGGCATTGAGCGTCGCGGCGTCCGTCACGGACATTTGCAACGCAATGCAGCGCAGGCCCTCGCAACCGGTTTGCACCCTCAGTTGCTGGGGCGTACAAAATCCCAGCGAAGCCGGGTTGACGACCAGCACGTCGGGACGATGGCGCGACAACTGCGCGGTGAGCTGCGAAATATCGGCGATTTCGAGGATATCGACGTCGGGGGCCGGCAGGCGGCGCAACACGGCGATAATGCCACAGCGCAGGATGGCCGAAGGCTCGGCGACGGCGAGTTTCAACGCCTTCATCGACGGCCTCCTTTCTTGGGAGCGGGTTGCTTCGGAGGCATGTCCCCGGGCTGTGCGCCGGACACCCCGCTCCCCGTCCGCTCCTCGAGCCGCTTGATCGCCGGGATGAACAGACGGTCTTCGATATCGTTGTGCGACGCAAGGTCGCGTTCGCACGTGAAGATGTCAAAAAGCACGCCATTCAGCTCGTTGGTACTGCCCGAAGGGTAATAACGGATGATGATCCGCTTCAGTTCGGCGAGTTTCGCCTCGACCTGGTCGTGGTGCCGGCGGAATATGTCGATCGAATAGCCTTCGGGATGCTCCCCCCGGAGCAGCCCTTCGACATAGGGGAAAACTTTCTGTTCCTCATAGTCCATGTGCTTGTGCACTTCGGCGACGTACTCGTCGAAGAACCGCAGGATGGCGAAAGCCACGTCGTTATGGCTGCAATCGATCGCCTCGATCAGCTTGCGGCGGATGGCCGGAAGCCGGAAATCGAGGAAATAGTTATGCGAATTGCGCAGGTAGCTGACAAGCGCGGCCACGGAGATCGTCTCCGGATCGGGGGCCTTGTCGTCGGCATGCATATTCACCACAGCCAGAAAAGTCGCCGTATCGACCCCGCTGTCGAGGCAGACCTCGCCGATGGTCTTGTCGCCGAAACCCAGTGCGATACCGAAGCGGCTCATGATAAGCAGCACGGGGTAGCGGTCGCAAACCAGGTCGCACATGCGGTCGTCGGAATTGTATCGTCCTATTCTATACATAGTATGCTCAATATCTGCAAAAATAACGAATTACCGCACCCCGCGCAATACCTAAATCCAGGTATTTATCCCGGAATCAGCGGTTTCCGATGTCGACATAGGTCGTCTGGAGCATCGTGCGGCCGATGTCCAGCAGGCCGGGTGCCGTTTCGCTGACAGCCTTGCCGCTCGTAGCGTCCCACACGGCCTCCCCCGAGGCATCGACCACGCCGAAACCGTCGTTGAACGTATAGTACGCGAATTTACGGGGGGGGGTCGGGGCGAAAATATCCTTGCTGTAATCGAAATCCGAGTGGTCGATCCCCAGCTGTCCGAGGATCGTGGCGCAGATGTCGATCTGCGAAGCGTAGGTATCGACCACACGCGGCGCAGCGACGGCACCGCCCAGCCAGATCATCGGGATACGGTGGCGCAGCGGCTCGTTATAGGAGAGGCTCCGCGGCCACGGATAGCCGTGGTCGGCGACCAGCACCAGAAGCAGGTTGTCCCATGCCGGCGAAGCCTTCAGTTTGTCGACCATATGGCCGACGCACTCGTCGGAAAAGGCGAAGGCGTTGAGTTCCTTGTCATCGAACTTCGAGAACGGCACGTCGAACGGGCGATGGCTGCTCAATGTCAGCATGCCGGCCAGGAACGGCTCGCCCTTCCCGCTCAGGGCGATCACGCGGTCGGCGAACCAATCGCACATCACCGCGTCGTCATAGCCCCAGTCGGCCGGCGGGGTATCGAAGCGCAGGTCTTTCTGCCACGTAAGCTGCTGCCAGCCCGTAGCGTACATGTACGACGCCTGGTCGGTGAAGTTCAGATCGCCGCCATAGGAGAAGCTGGTGGCATATCCTGCGCCGGAGAGCGAACGGGCCAGCGAGGGCAGGTTACGGCTCTTGGCCGGGAGCTTCATGATCGACATGCGGGTCTGGGCAGGGAATCCGCTCAGGATAGCCACCTCGCCCCGGTCGGTGCGGAACGAGTTGGCGAAGAAATTTTCGAACCAGATGCCTTCGCCCTTCAGGCGCTGCATGTTGGGCATGACGGGCAGGCCGCCGACATCGGCATCCATGACCGTACGGGCGAAACTTTCGAGAATAACCACCACGACATTGGGGCGCGAGGTCGTCAGCACCCGCTCGGGAGCAGCGGCGGAAGGGTCGTTCCCGCGCAAGCGGGCAAACCGTTCCTCGCGTCCGGCCTCGTCGAAGAAGGGGTATTCGGCGGCATAGTCGGTATGGTCACCGAGGCTCGTGAGGAACGAAAAGACCGGGTTGGTCGCCGCATGGTTCAGAAACATGTTCGCACTGAAATAGGCCTTTGACACATTGGCGACCGAAGCCCCCAGCCCGCCGCGGATGGCGAGGAAATCGCACCCGGCGAGCAGCAGCAGGACAAGGCTCCACGGCAGCGCCGCACGCCGGCGGAGCGGCTCCCCGTCGAACAGGCGGCAGACGAGGCGGTAGACCCAGACCATGAGCGCCGCGTAGGCGACGGCCAGCAGGGTCTGGCGCACCCCGAGCCAGAAATCGACGCTCGCCATAGCCTCCTCGGGGTCGGTAAGGTAAATCAGGATCGTCGCATCGAGGCGGAAGCCCCAATGCTGGTATAACTCGACATCGACGGCGAAGATGACCGCCGTGACGGTTGCGACTAACACGAAATAGCCTGTCAGCACCCGCCGCCATATTCTCCCGGGCAACCGCACCCACAGCGACACAAGGGCCAACAACAGCGGCAGTGCGGTGACATACCCGGCGACGGTGCTGTCGAGCGTCAGCCCGTGCCACACGACGCCCAGCCATTCGCCGACGGAAGCCTGCGCGGCATCGGCCGCATAGTAGGCCAGGAAAACGGGTTTCTGGACGGCCATCAGCAGAACGGTCGCACAGAACACCGCTAAAACAAAAGCTATCTTCTTCTTTACCATGCGCACATCTTAAATTGGCGGTCATATCTTTCGAAGTACCAGAGATTTCCGCCCCGGATTTTCGAATCAGACCGCGTCATTCGCAGCCTGCGGCTACGTTGACAGGTCAGCCCCTAAATCCCCGCCTCGGAAGAAATTCCGGCCGCGCCGGCCGACAAAACCGGGGAAGTGGCTGACGGGCATCGGCGCCGGGTGCTCCCGGCGCAAGGTGCCGGGCTCAAACCTTCTCGCCGTAGGCCAGGTCACCGGCATCGCCGATACCCGGGACTATATAGCAGCGCGAAGTCAACTCCTCGTCGACGGCGGCCGCCCAGATCGTGGTGGTTTTGCGCGGCATATTCTTCTGCACGTAGTCGATCCCCTGTTCGCTGGCAATCACTGCTGCAACGTGCGTATATTTGGGCGTACCACCCTTCTCGCACAAGGCCTTATAGGCCAGCACGAGCGAAGAGCCCGTGGCGAGCATCGGATCGACCAGCAACAAGACCTTGCCTTCGAGGTCGCCGCACGAGATATACTCGACCTTGACCGTAAACTTGCCGTCTTTCGTACTTTTACGGTAGGCCGAGACAAAGGCGTTCTCGGCATCGTCGAAATAGTTCAGGAATCCCTGATGGTAAGGCAGCCCGGCCCGCAGGATCGTCGCCACGACGACCTGGTCGTCGATCAGCCCGACCTCCGCTTCGCCCAGAGGCGTCTCGACGATACGGGGCGAATAGGCGAGCTCCTTCGAGATCTCATAGGCCGTGATCTCCCCGATACGCTCCAGGTTACGGCGGAAGCGCATCGAATCCTTCTGCACCGACTTATCGCGGATCTGTGCGATGAACTTGTTGAGGACAGTGTCCTGTTTACTCAAAATATGCAGGGTCATAGGTAAGAAGTTTGGTTGTCAATAAAGGAAGTTGTTGAAGGGGTAACGCCCGGCATGGATCTCGCGTACCATCCCGTAGAGATCCGAACGGAATTTCTCGATGTTGGTCTTGGCAAGCGCCGAAAGGAAAATGCAGGGGGTATTGGCCCGGGCGATCCAGCTCTTTTTCAGGTCGTCGAGCGCCAGGTTCTCGCGCGTGGCGGGCGTGAGGTCGTCGTCGTCCTTCCTGACATAGGTATAGGCATCGACCTTGTTGAAGACCAGGTAAACGGGTTTGTCGCCCGCGCCGATATCCTGCAGGGTCTGCTTCACCACGTCGATCTGCTCTTCGAACTGCGGATGCGAGATGTCGACCACATGCACCAGCAGGTCGGCTTCACGCACCTCGTCGAGCGTCGACTTGAACGACTCGATCAGCTCGGTGGGAAGTTTGCGGATGAATCCCACGGTATCGGACAGCAGGAACGGGAGGTTGTCGAAAACCACCTTGCGCACCGTCGTGTCAAGTGTCGCAAAGAGTTTGTTCTCGGCAAACACCTCGCTTTTGGAGATCAGGTTCATCAATGTGGACTTGCCCACGTTGGTATAGCCTACCAGCGCCACACGCACCATCGAACCGCGGTTCGAGCGCTGCACGGCCATCTGACGGTCGATTTTTTGCAGATCCTCCTTGAGTTTGGAGATCCGGTTGCGGATGATACGGCGGTCGGTCTCGATCTCGCGCTCACCGGCACCGCCGCGGGTTCCGGTACCGCCGCGCTGCCGTTCGAGGTGAGTCCACATGCCCGAAAGGCGGGGCAGCATATATTCGTAGTTGGCCAGCTGCACCTGCGTCTTGGCATAGGCCGTCTGCGCCCGCGACATGAAGATGTCGAGGATCAGGCGCGTACGGTCGAGGATGCGGCAGGGCATGGCCTTTTCGATATTGCGCGTCTGCGACGGGGAGAGCTCGTCGTCGAAAATCACCACGTCGATCTGCTGCTCCCGGCAGTAACCGGCGATCTCTTCCAACTTGCCCGGGCCGACGTATATGCGGGCCGAAGGCTGCGGCAGCCGCTGCGTAAAGCGTTTCACACTCACGATATCGGCCGTTTCGGCCAGGAATTCGAGTTCGTCGAGGAACTCTTCGGCCTGCCGCGGATCCTGGTTGTCGCGGATAACGGCGACCATCACGGCGCGCTCCCTGCAATCGGGAACGGCCTCGGAGTTCGGGGTTATATTCTTATTCTCAGTCAAAGTCGTACACTTAATTTTAAACAGTCACATCGTGCCGCAACATGCGGCAGGGAAGGTGCTCCCTGCGGGGAGCAAACATTATGCTACAAAAAGGGTATCCTGCTTTCGGCGGATACCCTATTTATTAAATTGTCATGCAGAACATTCTCAACTCAAACCACATACGCCCGGTCAGTTCTGTACGCGGAAATCGACCGGGAGCGTGTATTTGACACGCACAGCCTGGTTACGCTGCTTGCCGGGGCTCCATTTCGGCGACTTGTTCAGCACGCGGATGGCTTCTTCGGAAAGCGACCGGTCGGGCGACTGCAACACCTCGATATTGGTCAGGCGACCGTCCTTGTCAATTACGAACGAAAGAACGACACGACCCTGAATCCGGTTCTCAAGGGCAACCTGCGGGAACTTGACATTCTGCATCACCCACGCCCGGAACGTATTGAGGTCTCCGTCCTGGAACGATGGCATCGTCTCGGCTGTAATGAAAATCGTGTCGTCCGCAAAATCCTCGTCCTTGGCCGGCGGCACTATTTCGACAATCGCATCAGGATCGAAATCCTCGAATGTGAGATCCGTCTGCACGAACCGGTGATTGGGAATGACCTCGATCAACTGGGAAAGGGCCTTTACCTCAACCTTCTGGGGTTTCTGTTTGGGCGCGTCGGTCGTGACCGGGACAATATCGACATCGACGGGCATAACATCCACTGCGACTTTCTGAATTCTGTACTCGTCCGGCGTATAGGTAAATGCGACAATGACCAGGGACAATGCCACGACCAAACCGATCTCCAATAAAAGGCCTCTCTTATTCCTAAGATCTGCCTTGAATGATTTTTTAATCTCCATATCAATCAGAATTAGGTGGTTAGTACGCGAATCCAGTGCAGCGTATGTATCGTCGGATTCCGGGTCGCTGCCGCCGGAATCCCCTACCGTCCCGGCTTAGTTCTGCACGCGGAAGTCAACGGGCAGGGTGTACTTTACACGTACAACCTGGTTGCGCTGCTTGCCGGGGCTCCATTTCGGCGACTTGTTCAGTACGCGGATGGCCTCTTCGGAAAGCGACCGGTCGGGCGTCTGCAACACCTGGATATTGGTCAGACGGCCGTCCTTCTCGATCACGAACGAAAGAACCACACGACCCTGGATACCGTTTTCGAGGGCGATCTGCGGAAACTTGACGTTCTGCTGAACCCACGTACGGAAGGTATTGAGGTCTCCGCCCTGGAACGAAGGCATCGTCTCGGCGATCAGGAACGGCTGGTCGTCCTCGATGGTCTCCTCGACCACGTCGACCTGCTGGATCACCTCGGTGTTCTCGTCGAATTCGGCGAAGTCCACCTCGGTCGTGATCTTCGTGTCGTTGGTCACCACCTGCAACAGGTCGGCGATCACCTTCACCTCGACCTTCTTGGGAGGCTCGGGCGGCTTCTGATCCTGACGGGTAATCTCGGTAATTTCTTCTTCAACCGGGCCGTAGTTCAAGTCCGGCTTTTCGATCCGGTACTCCTTCGGCGTGTAGGCAAAAGCCGCAATAACCAGGATAAGGGCTACGACAAGTCCGATTTCAAGCAAAAGACCCCGCTTGTTCTGAAGGTCTGCTTTGGGTGATTTCTTGATTTCCATCTATTTTAAATTTAATTGTTCGGCAATGATAAATCGCACATAGGCATGCTATGCACCACAAATATATGGATAAAAATTCAAAAATGCGCCATCCGGCACGAAAATCTTTAATTTTTGCCTACTTTTGCGGGGTAAAAGATCACAACGGAGATTGATAAATGGCCGTTTCGGAACCACTATACGGGAAAAACCCCGCGGAGCTCGCCGCCCTCTGCGCCGAGACGGGCCTGCCGCGTTTCGCGGCAGGGCAGCTCGCCCGCTGGCTCTATGTGAAGCACATCGAAGACCCGATGCTGATGACCGATATCCCGGCTGCCCGGCGCGCCTTGCTGGCCGAGCGGTTCCGGCAGGTGCTGACCCCGCCCGAACGGGTCACCGAATCAGCCGACGGCACGAAGAAATACCTCTTCCGCACACAGCAGGGAGCCTACATCGAATCGGCCTATATTCCCGACGGCGACAGGGCCACGCTCTGCGTCTCGTCGCAGGCCGGGTGCCGCATGGGGTGTAAATTCTGCGCCACGGGGCGGCAGGGGCTGCAACACTCGCTTACGGCGGCCGAAATCCTCAACCAGATCGTTTCCCTGCCCGAACGCGACACGCTGACGAACGTAGTTTTCATGGGCATGGGCGAACCGCTCGACAATACGGACAACGTGCTCAGGGCGCTCGACATCCTCACGGCGGAGTGGGGCTTCGGCTGGTCGCCCACGCGCATCACGCTCTCCACGGCGGGCGTCGTCCCCGAGTTGCGGCGGTTGCTCGACAGCACGAAGGTGCACCTGGCCGTGAGCCTGCACAACCCCTTCCACGAGGAGCGGGCAGCCATCATGCCCGTCGAACGGGCATGGCCGGTCGCCGAGGTCGCGGCAATCCTGCGCAGATACGACTTCACGCACCAGCGCCGCGTATCGTTCGAATACATCGTCATGAGCGGACTGAACGACTCGCCGCGGCATATCCGCGAACTGTGCCGCCTGCTGGACGGCATCAAGTGCCGCATCAACCTGATCCGGTTCCATAAAATCCCCGGGTCACCCTATTTCTCGCCGGACGACGCGGCCATGGTACGTTTGCGCGACACGCTGACGGCCAAGGGCATACAAACCACGATCCGGGCTTCGCGAGGCGAGGACATCCAGGCGGCCTGCGGCCTGCTGAGCACTTCGGCGCTCGAAGGCAGGCAATAGAGCACGGTTCTTGCACGTTATACGGAAAACGAATCCGCATGAAAAAACTGATCTTCATACTGATGCTGTCACTCGCAGCGGGCGCCGCACAGGCACAGGTAAAATTCGAAACAAAATCGACCGACGCCGTCCGGGAGATGGCGGTCAAAACCGGGAAACTGGTATTCATCGACCTCTACGCCACGTGGTGTCCGCCCTGCCGTATGATGGAACGGGAGGTTTTCTCACGCAAGGACGTGGGGGATTTCATGGAACGGCATTTCGTGGCCGCCAAATACGACGTGGACAAAACCACGGGCAAGGAACTGCTGAAACGCTACGGCAGCGGGGCAATTCCGCTTTATCTGGTCTTCGACACGCAGGGCGAACTGCTGGGACGCATACAGGGGGCGGCCAAGCCCGACGAGTTCATGGACAACCTGCAAACGATCCTCGACAGGCAGAAGCCCAAACAGGGAAAGTAATCACCTGGGCTCCCGGCCTGAAACTGGCGGCGCCGCCAGCCGATGCACGAGCCAGAGATTGACCGCGGCAACGGCACATCCCGCCATCCCGCATAACACGAACTCCCGGAGCGAAAAGGCCCGGGAGTTTATCATGATGCACAGTCCCCGGCCACAGCAGGCCAGGCACGGCAGCGACGTCGCAATGACGGGGACATAGCGTCCCACGGCAGCCCACTGCCCGAGATGGATCAGCAGATGCATCCCGAACGCAAGGAACAGGGCCAGCCACGGATAATAACAGCCGGCAAGGGCCGCACAGGCCGTTACCGCCACCAGCAAAACCAGTTCTTCGGCAGCCATGGCGGCAAACCGCAAGGGGGAGATCCCGTCGAAATGCGGGAGCATGCGGCGGGCGAGCTGCGGAAAACGCCGCGCCAGCAACTCCCGGTTGCGGCGAAGCCACGGCGGAAGAAAGAGCACCTCCTCGGCGTCGTGAAGCAGGAACATCGCGGGCAGCGACCACAACAGCCACCCGGGAAGGAGCGCGCCGCCTGCCATACGGATTTATTTTTTAGGGGTATAGACCACTTTCTTGGTCTCGAAGAACTCCTCTCCGAAGAACCGCGGAATATCGTAGATATACCAGCGCATACCGGTCTGCGCCAGTTCTTCGGCCAGGTCGCCGCCCTTAAGGTAGAGGATGCCGTTCGGAAGCGAGCCTTTCTGTCCCTTCCCGATTTTCGCCCAGATCCATCGGACGAACTCCGGCATTGCCGTGACGGCGCGCGAAACGACATAATCGTAGCGTTCCTGCAGCGTCTCGACACGCACGCAGCAGGGATCGAGGTTCCGCAGCCCGAGCCCGGCGGCGACGCCCCCGACGACCGTGATCTTCTTGCGGATGGAATCGGCGGCGGTGAAATGCGCCTCGGGAAAGAGGATCGCCAGCGGCACCGAAGGGAAGCCGCCGCCGCACCCCACGTCGAGGATACGGGCGCCGGCATCGAACGTACAGACCTTGGCAATGGCGAGCGAATGCAGCACATGGCGCAGGTAGAGCTGGTCGAAATCCTTGCGCGAGACGACGTTGATCTTGGCGTTCCAGTCGGCGTAAAGGCCGTACAGGGCGGCGAACTGCTGCCGCTGCAATTCCGTCAGGCCGGGGAAATATTTGTCGATAAGTTCCATGCGTATCGTATTTTCAAGGAGGGGGTCAGTTTTTCTCGCCTTCGGTTATCAGGCGGCACATCTGTTCGCGGGCACGGTGTATCTGCGTCTTGACGGTGCCGAGCGGCAATTTGAGGTTGGCGGCGATCTCTTCGTAAGAGTATTCGTCGAAGAACCGCATGACGATCAGCGTCCGGTAGCGCGGGGCGAGGCGTTCGAGGTAATGCTCGATCTGCGTCCGCTGCTGCATGCTGATGACGCTCTCTTCGGGCGTCGGAGTCGTCGATGGAGGCGAGGAGAAGCGTTCGTCGATCGACAGGTCGTCCTGGCGGCGCCGTACGAAGTCGATGAACGTATTGCGGGCGATGGTGTAAACCCACTGCCCGAAGGTATAGACGGTACTGTAACGATGCAGGTTGATGTAGACCTTGATGAACGTCTCCTGCAGCAGGTCGTCGGCATCGTTGACACCCCCCAGCCGCTGTACGAAAAGACGGTGGATCGCATCGCGGTAACGGTTGAACAGGTATTCGAAGGCCCTGTCGTCACCTTCGAGCACGAGTTCCACCAGGCGCCGGTCTTCGGCGACGATATAGTCGGCTATCTCCATACGCGGTCGTCTCGTCGCAGCAGCATCACCCCGAGCAGGAACGCCCACAGCGGACTGAGCAGGTCGTAAACGAAATAACAGCCGGCCATGCCCGCCTCTCCCAGGCGGCGTGCGATGCGCCGCACCTGGATCGCCACGAGCAGGTAGCGAACCAGCACCAGGACGAGGGCCGCGATCTTATATTCGAACGGCATCACCGCCAGCGCACAGGCGGCCGTGATGAAAAAAAGCGCCCGCGATCCCAGTTCCCACTGGATGTAATTCTTCACCTGCTGCGGATAGAACGGGAATGCCGAACCGTAATAACGCAGCTGCCCCATCCACCAGCGCATACCGCCCCACGTCTTCTCGCGCAGCGTTGCACGCGGCGAGAGGATCACGCTCACATTGTCATGCGTCATGACCTTCTGCATGTAGAGGTCGTCCTCCCCGATATTCATGTTGAGATGGCTGAACCCCTTGGAGCCGAAATAGATGTTCTTGGTAAACCCGATGTTGTGGAGCGTCCCCCGGTAAGGGTTCCGGCGCACGGCACGGGCGATCCAGTCAACGCCGTGCATCATGCGCCAGGCGCGCATCATGTAGTTCGCAAAGCCTTTCCCGCGCTCCACGCCGCAGTAACCCACGACGATCTCGCCCCGGGTAAAGCCCTTGGCCATCAATGCCAGCCAGCGGTCGGTCTGGGGGACGGCATCGGTCGAAGTGAAGACCATGCACTCGTGGTGCGCCGACTTGATGCCCACGTTGAGCGCCATCTTGCGCGAGATGGGAAAGCGGGGGTCGAGGTGGATCTTGGTCGTCACGATCTGGGGGAACGACTGTTTCAGCCGCACGAGCTCCTCGTAGAAATCGGAATCGTGGCCCACGTAGACGATCACCACCTCGAAATCGGGGTAGTTCTGCGCCAGGATCAGCGGCAGCCGTTCCTCGACGAACGAATAGTCCTCCGAGAAGAGCGGGATGACGACCGATACCTGGGGATCGGCCTCCAGTACGGCCGGGCGGCGGTTATTCTTGTAGCCGGGGATACGGCCGTAAACGAAAATATAGTAGTACAGCTGCACGCCGAACATGGCGAGCATGGCCCCTGCGAGGGCGATGCCTTCCCAGCCGTAGCATGTCAGAAAAGTATCGAAAAATTGCATACAGGCGAAATATGCGCAAAGGTACAAAACAATTCAGAATTCAGAATTCCCAAATCAGATTATTTTATGTATTTTTGCCGAATATATGAGCATGAAGTTTACATTACAGCATAAGGATCCGGCGTCCAAAGCCCGCGCGGGCGAACTGGCGACAGACCACGGCGTCATCCGCACCCCGATTTTCATGCCTGTGGGTACAGCCGCCACGGTCAAAGGCATTTTCCACCGCGACGTGCGCGACGAGGCCCGGGCGCAGATCATCCTGGCGAACACCTACCACCTCTACATGCGCCCCGGCATGGAGATCATCGAAAAGGCCGGGGGCGTACACCGTTTCTCGACCTGGGAAGGGCCGATGCTCACCGACAGCGGCGGCTTCCAGGTCTTCTCGCTCGCAGCTTGCCGCAAACTCAGGGAGGAGGGATGCCATTTCCGGTCGCATATCGACGGTTCGAAACACCTCTTCACACCCGAAAGCGTCGTGGACACCGAGCGCACGATCGGCGCCGACATCATGATGGCTTTCGACGAATGCCCCCCGGGCGACGCCCCGCGCGAATACGCGGCCAAATCGCTGGCGCTGACCGAGCGATGGCTGGATCGCTGCTTCGACCGTTACCATCAGACCGAAGCCAAATACGGCCACTACCAGGCGCTGTTCCCCATCGTACAGGGGTGCACCTACCCCGACCTCAGGGCGCATGCGGCCGAAAACGTGCAACAGTACGGCGCCGACGGGTATGCCATCGGCGGACTGGCGGTCGGCGAACCGACCGAGGTGATGTACGAAATGATCGAAGTGGTCAACGCCATACTGCCCGAAGACCGTCCCCGTTATTTAATGGGCGTGGGCACGCCGGTGAACATCCTCGAAGGGATCGAGCGCGGCGTGGACATGTTCGACTGCGTGATGCCGACGCGCAACGGCCGCAACGGGCAGCTGTTCACGGCCGAAGGCGTCATCAACATCCGCAACAAGAAATGGGAGGACGACTTCTCGCCGATCGACCCCGAGGGCACGGCGTTCGTTGACACGCTCTATACGAAGGCCTACCTGCACCACCTGGTGACATGCGGCGAAATGCTGGCGGCACAGATCGCCTCGCTGCACAACATCGCCTTCTACCTGCGGCTGGTGACGATGGCTCGCCAGCACATCGCGGCCGGGGATTTCAAGCCGTGGAAGGAGGCGATGGTCGGCAAACTCCAAAGGCGCCTGTAAAGAACCGAGGCCGTGGGGGGGGGCAGGAGGCAAACCCGTCGGGCCACGGGCCACGAAGCGAATAATGGCGGCACTGCGTCCGAGGCATGAAAACAAATTGTATCTTTGTGCGATGAAATTACGATTTCCGGGGTTTAAGATCTTAGACCGCTACATACTGGGGAAATTCCTCGCGACCTACTTCTTCGCCATCGCGATGATTATCGTCGTGGTCGTACTGTTCGACTACGTGGAGAAGATCGACGACTTCACGGAACTGCACGCCCCGCTCAACGAGGTGATATTCGACTACTACCTGAATTTCATCCCGTTCTTCATCAACCAGTTCAGCGGACTGTTCACCTTCATCGCCTGCATCTTCTTCACCTCGAAGATGGCCTACCAGACCGAGATCGTCGCCATGCTCTCGGGCGGCATGTCGTTCCGCCGCCTGATGTGGCCCTATTTCCTCGGGGCGCTGATCATCGGCAGCCTCTCGCTGACGCTGAACCTCTGGCTGATACCCATTTCGCAGCGGCACATCGTCAATTTCGAGTCGCAGTACATAAAACGCAAGCAGAACGCCAAGTTCAACCGCCACATCTACCGGCAGATCGAGCCGGGGACGTTCGCCTACATCCGCGGCTACAACGACGGTTCGCAGCAGGCGTCGTTCCTCGCGCTGGAGGAGTATTACAGCGGCACGATGACCCGCTCGCTCGAAGCTGCCGACGTGAAATTCAACCCCGAGACCAAACGCTGGACGGCACCGCGCTACACCAAGCGCGAATTCGACTCGCTGGGCGTCGAGAAATTCGAGCAGTTCCGCAACCTCGATACACTCATCAACCTCGAAGTGGCCGAACTGGGCGAAATCAACGACCTGATACAGACCATGAACATCACGGAACTGAACGAGTTCCTCGACCAGCAGCGCGCCAAGGGTTCCGATTCGATCAACATCATCGAGGTGGAAAAGCACGCCCGCTTCGCCTATCCGCTTTCAACCTTCATCCTGACGCTGATCGGCGTATCGCTCTCCTCGCGCAAGGTGCGGGGCGGCACGGGGCTCCATATCGGCATCGGCACGGGACTCTGTTTCTCGTACATCCTCTTCAACCGCTTCTTCGAGGAGTTCGCCAAGAGCGGCACCCTGCCGCCCGGGCTGGCCGTATGGCTACCCAATATCATCTACCTGTTCATCGCCATCTACCTCTACCGGAAGGCCCCGAAATAACATGCGACACATCGACGACATAGCCGCCAAGGTGCGCCGCGCAGAGCGCATCGACGACGCCGAAGCCGCACGGCTCTGGCGCGAGGCCCCGCTGTGGCTGCTGGGCGAACTGGCGACCGCAGCCAAACGGCGCGTAAGCGGCGACAAGGTGTACTATAACCGCAATTTCCACATCGAACCGACGAACCGCTGCGTCTTCAACTGCCGGTTCTGCTCCTACCGGCGTCCGCCAGGCGACCCCGAAGCATGGGACTATACGATGGACGAAATCGAACAAATCGCCCGCGAACGGCAGGGAAAAGGCATCACCGAAGTGCATATCGTAGGCGGGGTACACCCCGACCACGGGCTGGATTACTACACCGACATGATCCGCCGCGTGAAGTCCATACTGCCCGGGACGGCCGTCAAGGCATTTACGGCGATCGAACTATCGTACATGATCCGCAAGGCGGGACTGACGACGCAGGAGGGGTTGCGGCAGCTCAAGCAGGCCGGGATGGACGCCATACCGGGCGGAGGGGCGGAGATATTCGACGAGCGGATCCGGCAGCGGATATGTCCCGAGAAGGGCTCGACGGCCGTATGGCTCGGAGTGCACGAGGTGGCGCACCGGCTCGGCATCCCGACCAACGCCACGATCCTCTACGGGCATGTCGAGGAACTCCGCCACCGCATCGACCACCTGCGGCGCCTCAGGGAACTGCAAGACCTCACGGGCGGGTTCAACGCCTTCATCCCGCTCAAATACCGCAATTTCGGCAACCCGATGTCCGAAATCGGCGAAGTGTCGGTGATCGAAGACCTGCGGATGCTGGCCATGAGCCGGATCTACCTGGACAACATACCCCACGTCAAGGCTTACTGGGTGATGTACGGCAAGGCGACGACCGAACTGGCATTGGCGTTCGGCGCCGACGACATCGACGGCACGATCGACGACACGACGAGGATCTACTCGATGGCCGGAGCCGAAGACCGGAAGCCTTCGATGAGCATCGACGACATGCACCGCATCGTCCGGGCGGCCGGCTACCGCGCCGTGGAACGCGACACCTTCTATAACGAAATATAACCCTACCCCGCAATGGAGAAACTGGCATATTACTGGAAACGGCTCCGGAAAAACCGACTGGCATACAACCTCGTACTGATCGGGGCGATCATCCTGGCGATGGCCGTCGCGGCCCACATCGTCATGCAGGTCGGCACGCGCCACGGCGCGCGGCGCACGGTGCCCGACTTTTCGGGCGTGAAGCTCGACCAGGCACAGCGCATGGCCCGCAAGTACGACCTCAAGCTGCACATCAACGACTCGCTGTTCGTGCCGGCTTACGAAGGGGGCATCGTCCTCGACCAGCTGCCCGAAGGGGGCGTGGAGGTCAAGCCCGGCCGCACGGTCTACATCACGATCAACTCCTTCCGCCAGAAGATGGTGCCCGTGCCCTACGTGGCGGGACGTTCGCTGCGGCAGGCCAAGAACATGCTGGAGATCGCGGGGCTGGAGATCGACGAGCTGGTCTACCGCGCCGACATGGCGACCAACTACGTACTGGACGAATACTGCGACGGCCGCCCCGTAGCGGCGACGAGCAAGATCGAGGCCGAACTGGGCTCGGGCGTGACGCTCTATGTGGGCGTCGAAGGCGGCTACGGCACGACGGTCGTACCGCGTCTGGTCGGGTTCCCGCTCAAGGAGGCCAAGGGCCGCCTGTGGGAACTGGGGCTCAACGTCGGCAAGGTGGATTTCGACGAAGGGATCAACCTCCTGAACCAGAAGGATGCCCGCGTCTATATCCAGCATCCCACGGCCGAGCGGAGCGCCGGGCTGGGCTCGCGCGTCGACCTCAGGCTGACGCTCGACGAGAAGAAAGTAGCCCAATACCGCGCCATAGCCGAAAAGCAGGCGAAGGAGGCGGCCGAAGAGCGATTGCAATCCGAACGCGAACATGCGGATTCGCTGGCTCAGGCGGAGTTCGAACGGGCGGCGGCAGGCTCCGCAGAGGAACAGCCGGCCGACGAGCCTGCGGCAGCCGGAAACGACGAAGGATTTTTCGACTGATGGCCGACGAACGCTACATAGAGGAGGATCCCGAACTCGACCAGGGATCGGAAGCCACGGAAGAGGACGGCGAGGGAGCCGGGCTGTATGAGCACTTTGCGGTCGTAGCCGACAAGGGGCAAACCCCGCTGCGGCTGGACAAGTTCCTGACCGTACGCATGGAGAAATGCTCGCGCAACCGTATCCAGGCGGCTGCCGACTGCGGCAACATCCTCGTGAACGGCAAGCCCGCGAAATCGAGCTACAAGGTCAAGCCGCTCGACCGTATCCAGATCGTGATGCCCTACCCGCGGCGCGAAGTGGAGATCATCCCCGAAGATATCCCGCTCGAAATCCCCTACGAGGACGACGACCTGCTGATCGTCAACAAGCCCGCCGGGCTGGTGGTGCATCCCGGGCACGGAAATTACAGCGGTACGCTCGTAAACGCACTCACGTACCACCTGCGCAACCTGCCCCTGTTCCAGGAGGGCGACATGCGCGCCGGGCTGGTGCACCGCATCGACAAGAACACGTCGGGGTTACTCGTGGTGGCCAAGAACGAACAGGCGCACGCACGGCTGGCCAAGCAATTCTTCGACCATACGATCCAGCGCCGTTATGTGGCACTCGTGTGGGGCAATTTCGACCAGGACGAGGGGACGATCACGGGCAACATCGGCCGCAGCCCCCGCGACCGGCAGAAGATGTTCGTATTCGAAGACGGGTCGGACGGCAAGCACGCCGTGACCCACTGGCGAGTGCTGAAACGTTACGGCTATGTGACGCTGGTCGAATGCCGGCTCGAAACGGGCCGCACGCACCAGATACGCGTCCACATGTCGTGGCAGGGTCATCCGCTCTTCAACGACGAACGCTATGGCGGCGACCGCATCCTGAAGGGCACGACCTTTTCGAAATACAGGCAATTCGTCGAAAACTGCTTCGCCGTGCTGCCCCGCCATGCACTGCACGCGCGGTCACTCGGGTTCGTACACCCGACGACCCGCGAAACGGTATATTTCGAGAGCGAACTGCCCGCCGATTTCCGTGCGCTGCTCGGCAAATGGGAAACCTACGCAGCGGCATCGAAAGAGACGGATAACGGATAAACGGCACGGCAGCGGACTGACGGCAATACGGCGGCTCGCATCTGCAGACACCCAAAACGGCAACCCCCAAGCATAAAGCGGCCGGCCCGCACCCCTCAAACACACGATACAGACCGGAATTATTCCGGGACGAAACAAAAAAACTCACCGTACCTTGTTTTTACCGACCACGATAAAGGAAGTCCGCGCACGCGGGTGGGAGCAGTTGGACGTCATCCTCTTTTCGGGCGACGCCTACATCGACCATCCGGCATTCGGCGCGGCAGTGATCGGCCGCCTGCTCGAAGCCGAAGGCTACCGCGTGGCCATCGTGCCGCAACCCAACTGGCAGGACGACCTGCGCGACTTCACCAAGTTGGGCACGCCGAGGCTCTTCTTCGGCATTACGGCCGGGTCGATGGATTCGATGGTCAACCACTACACGGCCAACATCCGCCTCAGGAGCAACGACGCCTATACGCCCGGCGGCAAAGCGGGGTTTCGGCCCGACTATGCCGTAACAGTCTACACGCGAATCGTCAAGCGATTGTTCCCGCACGTCCCGGTAGTAGTCGGGGGAATCGAAGCCTCACTGCGGCGGCTGACGCACTACGACTACTGGAACGATTCGCTCAAGCCTTCGGTGCTGGCCGAAAGCGGCGCCGACCTGCTGATCTACGGCATGGGCGAACGGGTCGTACAGCAGGTCGCCCGGGCACTGCGCAACGGATACAATGCCAAGTTGCTGCGCAAACTGCGGCAGGTGGCGTTCATGGCCGGCAAAGATTACGTGGAGCGGCTCGACCCGGCGAAGACGATCCGGCTGCACTCCTACGAGGAGTGTGCGCGTGACAAACGGGCTTTCGGGGAGAATTTTACGGTCATCGAGACACAGAGCAACCTGATGGAACCAACAGCGACGCTGGTCGAGGCCGTCGGCGACCGCTACGTGGTCGTCACGCCGCCCAACACAACGCTCACGACCGAAGAGCTCGACCACTCGTTCGACCTGCCTTACGAACGGGCACCGCACCCGCGCTATAACGGCAAAGGAGACATCCCGGCGTGGGAGATGATCAAGCACTCGGTCAACATCCACCGGGGATGCTTCGGCGGCTGTTCGTTCTGCACCATATCGGCTCACCAGGGCAAATTCATCAACTCGCGCAGCGAGCGCTCGATCCTCGACGAGGTGCGGCGGATCGCCTCGATGCCCGGCTTCAGGGGTTACCTCTCGGACGTCGGTGCACCTTCGGCCAACATGTACCGCATGGGCGGCCGCGACAAGGAATTGTGCCGCAGGTGCCGCCGTCCGTCGTGCCTGCACCCGAAGATGTGCCCAAACCTGGACAACGACCACCGGCCTCTGTTGGCTTTGTACGAAAAGATCCGAGCCGTGAAGGGCATCAAGAAGGCCTTTGTCGGCAGCGGCATCCGTTACGACCTGTTCGACGACAGCCCTTACCTCGCCACGGTCGTGAAACACCACACCTCGGGACGCCTGAAGGTCGCCCCCGAACACACCGAAGATGCCGTGCTGAAACTGATGCGCAAGCCTCCGTTCGCACTTTTCGAGCAACTGAACGCCGATTTCCAGCATATCTGCCGCCGCGAGGGGCTGCCCTACCAACTGATCCCTTACTTTATCTCGTCACACCCGGGCTGCACCGAACGTGACATGTGCTCGCTGTCGGCGAAAGTACTCGGCAAGCTCCATTTCAACCTCGAACAGGTGCAGGATCTCACCCCGACGCCGATGACCCTCTCGTCGGTGATGTTCTACACCGGGGAGAACCCCTATACACATGAAAAAGTCTACGTCGCCCGTTCGCAGGAGGAGAAACGGCGGCAGAAAGCCTATTTCTTCGATGAACGGCCGGCCGGGAAAGGAGAGGCGCCGGACAGAAAGGGATCGAAGGGCGGGCGGGCGAAAGCATCCCGCCCCCAAGGCGCACGCCCGGGAGACAAAGCAGGAGCCGGCAAAAAAGCCACGCAGGAGTTTAGCGCCAAAACGACGTCCTCCAAGGGAGAACAGCCGGGAGACAGCCGGACAACGCGCCCGATACCGGGAATGCGTCGCAAAAGATAAAACTCCGGCACCGCATCGCCGCAAGAGAGCCTGCACACACGACCGTTGTGGCCGAGGCGTAACAAGGTTTGCCGCAAACATGGCCGCCGTCAAACACGAACGCAGGTGCCGAGCCGTACAATCGAAAGGGGCTGTCTAAAACTTGTTAGACAGCCCCTTTATTATTTTCTACTTGGGTTCCACTTTTCATTAAGGCGATCCAGAAGGCGGGAGATACGCCGCACTTTCAGGTCGTCGTCCTCCGTGACCGGCGTCCGGCGGATAACCCACCGCAGGAAAATATAGAACAGGACGAGGAATACCGCCCAGATGAGCATGAATTTCATAATTAATTTAAAATATCCTAAAATCCCTTTCTATTCTATTTATTTATGCAATCCTGATATCATAAAGCTACCTGTCCTTATACATGCTCTGATAGTATTGCTGGTATTCGCCTGAGGTTATGTCGTCCATCCATTTTTGGTTTTGGAGGTACCAGCGGACAGTTTTTTCGATTCCTTCCTCGAACTGCAGGCTGGGCTGCCAGCCCAGTTCGCGCTTGAGTTTGCGCGAGTCGATGGCGTACCTCATATCGTGCCCCGCGCGGTCTGTGACATACGTGATGAGTTTCTCCGACGCCCCCTCGGGGTTGCCCAGCAGCCTGTCCACCGTCCTGACGATCACCCGTATCAGGTCGATGTTCTTCCATTCGTTGAAGCCTCCGATGTTGTACGTATCGGCGACCTTGCCCCTGTGGAAGATCACGTCGATGGCCCGTGCATGATCCTCGACGTACAGCCAGTCGCGCACGTTCTGCCCGCGGCCGTACACGGGCAGCGGCTTTCGGTGGCGGATGTTGTTGATGAACAGCGGGATGAGCTTCTCCGGGAACTGGTAGGGCCCGTAGTTGTTCGAGCAGTTGGTCACCAGCGTCGGCATCCCGTACGTGTCGTGGTAGGCCCGCACGAAGTGGTCGGACGAGGCTTTCGAGGCCGAGTAGGGGCTGTGCGGGGCGTACTTCGTCTCTTCGGTGAAGAACTCCTCGCCGAAGGGCCCGCCGCCGCTCTCCCCGCCCGCAGCATCTCCCTCGGGACGGGTCAGCTCCAGCGCCCCGTACACCTCGTCGGTGGAGATGTGGTAGAACAGCTTGCCTGCCCAATCACCGTTCCAGTACTCCCGCGCAGCTTCGAGCAGCGACAGCGTGCCCATGACGTTCGTACGCGCGAAAGTGAACGGATCCCTGATCGAGCGGTCCACGTGGCTCTCGGCTGCGAGGTGGATCACCCCGTCGATGCCGTACTGCCGGAACAGTTCACGCATCGCCTCGAAGTCGCAGATGTCGCCCCTGACGAAAGTGTAGTTCGGCCGCTCCTCGATGTCTCGCAGGTTGGCGAGGTTGCCCGCATAGGTCAGCTTGTCGAGGTTCACGATCCGGTAATCGGGGTATTTGGTCACGAAAAGACGAACCACATGCGAGCCGATGAAGCCCGCGCCGCCCGTGATCAGGATAGTGCGCTGCATAGTGATTGGATTATTCGGCGAGTTGTTTCATGCAGTAGATCATTGCCTCCCTCCAGTGGGGGATGTCCATTTGGAAGGTCTCTTTGAATTTGGTCTTGTCCAGCACCGAGTAGGCCGGGCGGGTGGCCTTCGTGGGGTATTCCGACGTGTGGCAGGGGATGATGCGGCACGTGCCGTGACCCGCGGCCGCGGCGATCTCCACCGCGAAGTCGTACCACGAGCACACGCCCTCGTCGGTGAAGTGGTACACACCCTCGTTGCCCGCGTAGCGCCCCGTCTCGATCAGGGAGAAGATCGCAAGCGCCAGGTCTCCGGCGTAGGTCGGAGTGCCCACCTGGTCGAAGACCACGCGCAGCGTCTCGCGCTCCGAGGTCAGACGCAGCATCGTCTTCAGAAAGTTGTTCCCGTACTCCGAATAGAGCCACGCCGTGCGCAGGATCAGGTAGCGGCATCCCGAGGCCTTCACGGCCTCTTCGCCCGCCAGCTTCGTACGACCGTAGGCCCCCAGCGGCGAGGTCGCCATAGCCTCCGTGTAGGGCCTGTGCCCCGTGCCGTCGAAGACGTAGTCTGTCGAGACGTGGATCAGCGTCGCACCCGTTTCTTGGGCCGCAGCTGCGAGGTATGCCGCGGCCTTGTGGTTGAGCAGGTCGGCCCTTGCCTCGTCCTCCTCGGCACGCTCCACGTTCGTGTAGGCCGCGCAGTTGACGATCACGTCGATACGCTGTTCCTTGACCGTTTGAAGCACCGCCCCGGCATCGGTGATGTCCAGCTCCGCGACGTCGGTGGCCAGGTAGTTGTTGGGCGATACGCTCCCAAGCTGCCGCAGGGAGCTCCCCAGCTGCCCCCGGGCGCCCGTAATCAGGATATTAAGCATAGTAGTCCGTATTGTAGTCGAACAGTTCCGCGGCCTCCTCCAGCCGCGGGTGGCCGCTGTCTTTCGGCGAGAGCACGACATCTCCGGGCGGCAGGTGCCAGTCGATGCCCAGCGACGGGTCGTTCCACGCGATGGCGCCCTCCGATTCGGGGGCATAGAGGTTGTCGCACTTGTATTGGAATACAGCCTCGTCGCTCAGCACCGAGAAGCCGTGCGCAAAGCCCCGCGGGATGAAGAACTGACGCTTATTGTCTTCCGTCAGCTCCACCGCCACGTGGCGGCCGAACGTGGGCGAGCCCCGGCGGATGTCCACCGCGACGTCCAGCACGCGGCCCCGGACAACGCGCACCAGCTTCGACTGTGCATGCGCCCCCCGCTGGAAGTGAAGCCCGCGAAGAACGCCGTACTTCGACATCGACTCGTTGTCCTGCACGAACCGCACGGGGCGTACGAGCCTGTCGAAGGACTGCTCAGAATAGCTCTCGAAAAAATAGCCCCGCTCGTCCCCGAAGACATTGGGTTCGAGGAGGACGACACCTTCTATTTCGGTAGGGATGACTTTCATGGTATCAGTGTCGGGTTTCGTCGGTGAGTTTCAACAGGTACTGCCCGTACTGGTTCCTGAGCATCGGCTGCGCCAACTCCCGGAGCTTCGCGGCCGTGATCCAGCCGTTATGGTAGGCGATGCCCTCCAGGCAGGCGATCTTAAGACCCTGGCGTTTCTCGATGACCTCCACGAAGATCGAGGCCTCGGCCAGCGAGTCGTGCGTGCCCGTGTCCAGCCACGCGAAGCCGCGCTGAAGCGTCTGCACCTTCAGCTCGCCGCGCTGCAGGAACGACTGGTTGACGCTCGTGATCTCAAGCTCCCCGCGCGCCGAGGGCCGGATACCCCGGGCCACATCCACGACACGGTTCGGGTAGAAATAAAGACCCACGACCGCGTAGTTCGATTTCGGATGCGCCGGTTTCTCCTCGATCGACAGGCAGTTGCCCGCCGCATCGAACTCCGCCACGCCGTAGCGCTGGGGGTCGTCGACACGGTAGCCGAAGACCGTGGCCTTGCCATCCTCCTCGGCTGTGCGGACTGCCTCGCGAAGAAGGCCCGTGAAGCCCGAGCCGTGGAAGATATTGTCCCCCAGAACCAGGCAGACCGAATCGTCCCCGATGAAGTCCGCGCCGATCAGGAACGCCTGGGCAAGACCGTCCGGGGACGGCTGCTCGGCATACGTGATACGAACCCCGTAGTCAGAACCGTCGCCCAGCAAACGACGGAAACCGCCCAGATCCTCTGGCGTAGAGATCAGGAGGATGTCGCGGATGCCAGCCAGCAGCAAGGCCGATAAGGGGTAGTAGACCATCGGCTTGTCGTAAACAGGCAACAGCTGCTTGCTGACGCCCTTCGTGATCGGGTACAACCGTGTACCGCTGCCACCCGCCAAGATTATGCCTTTCATAATAGCTAAGCATTTATGCCCGAAAGATACCAGTCGTACAATTTCCGTACGCCCTCTTCGATCCCGATTTTATGCTGCCAACCCAGCATGTGGAGTTTCGTTACGTCGCACAGTTTGCGGGGAGTGCCGTCCGGCTTCGATGCGTCGAAATGCAATGCGCCTTTATAACCGATCGTCTTTGCGATCAAACGGGCTAAGTCTCCGATGGAAATCTCCTTGCCCGTACCGATATTGATATGGCAGTTGCGCACCTCCCTGCCAGAATTGCGAACATCCTTGAAATCGACGTTCTCCATAATGAAGACACTTGCGTCGGCCATCTCCTCCGACCAAAGAAATTCGCGCAGAGGTTTACCTGTACCCCATAGTGTTACGGCATCGGCAGAAATGCCGTATTTGGCCAGTAGAGCGACAAGCTGCGCCTGCCCGACCGTCCCGTTCACACCCTCTACCGGCCGAAGATTCATATCTGCACGCAGCGCATCCCAGTTGCCTTCATGCATGCAATGGGAAAGGAATATCTTGCGGATCATGGCCGGCATGACATGCGAATTCTCCAAATGGAAATTATCGTTGGGCCCGTAAAGGTTCGTGGGCATAACGGCGATGTAGTTCGTCCCGTACTGGAGGTTGAAACTCTCGCACATTTTCAGCCCGACAATCTTGGAAAGAGCATAGGGTTCGTTGGTATACTCCAGTTCGCCCGTCAGCAGGTACTCCTCTTTGATAGGCTGCGGACAGTCACGCGGATAGATGCAGGTAGAACCGAGCACCAGCAGCTTCTTTACATTGTGGCGGAACGCTTCGCCGATGATATTCTGCTGTATCTGCAGATTTTCATAAATGAAATCGGCGCGGTAGGTGTTGTTGGCCATAATGCCGCCCACATGCGCCGCCGCAAGAATCACATACTCGGGCTGTTCGTCGTCAAAAAACCGTTTTACAGCGACACTATCCAGCAAGTCCAACTCTCCGTGCGGCCGTCCGATCAGGTTGGTATAACCTTTCGAAAGCAGATTATTCCAGATCGCCGACCCGACCAGGCCCCGGTGTCCTGCGATATATATTTTTGCGGATTTTTCCATTTTAAGCTTCGAGTTTGGATCGAAGATAAAGTTTTTTCACGAATTTCATATCGTGTTGTACCATGATTTTCACCAACTCCGGGAACGAGGTTTTGCGAGGATTCCAGCCCAGCAATGTCTTCGCCTTAGTTGGATCTCCCAACAACTCTTCCACTTCGGACGGACGGAAATATTTCGGATCGACCTCGACGAACACTTTTCCGCTCTTCGTATCGATACCTTTCTCGTCCACACCTGTACCGTCCCAGCGGAGTTCGATCCCCACCTCCCGGAATGCCAAGGTCGTGAATTCCCGAACCGAGTGATATTCACCTGTCGCAATCACGAAATCCTCCGGCGTGTCGTGCTGAAGAATCAGCCACATACACTCCACATAATCTTTGGCGTATCCCCAGTCCCGCAGCGAATTGAGGTTCCCCAGATATAGCTTGTCCTGAAAACCCTGTGCGATGCGGGCTGCGGCCAGCGATATTTTGCGCGTCACGAACGTTTCGCCACGGCGCTCCGATTCGTGGTTGAACAGAATGCCGTTCACGGCGAACATACCGTATGATTCTCGGTAGTTCTTGGTGATCCAGAACCCATATTGTTTCGCAACGCCATATGGAGAGCGGGGGTAGAATGGCGTGGTTTCTTTCTGAGGAATCTCCTGTACTTTGCCGAACAATTCGGAAGTCGATGCTTGGTAGATGCGACATTTGGCTTCGAGCCCTAAGATCCGTACCGCTTCCAGCAAACGGAGTGTTCCTACTGCATCGGCATCAGCCGTATATTCCGGTACGTCAAACGACACCTTGACATGCGACTGCGCCGCCAGATTATAAATCTCGTCCGGTTGTACCGCCTGAATGATCCGTACCAGTGACGAAGAGTCCGTCATGTCCCCGTAATGCAGATTGACAAGACGCTTTTGTTTCATATCGCGAACCCATTCATCCAGATAAAGATGTTCGATACGACCCGTGTTAAACGACGACGAACGGCGGATAATGCCATGAACTTCATACCCCTTTTCAAGCAGAAATTCCGCCAGAAACGACCCGTCCTGTCCTGTGATACCTGTGATTAATGCTATTTTCATTTTGGTAGAATTAAAATTATATAGATTTCTTTTTCCATTCCTGATATAATAAACCCGGCAGCGTATATATAATCCACATACATCTCTTCAATTGCTTCTTCGGTTCGCTAAATATCCGATATACAAATTCCAAATGCATTTTAATCATCCACAAGGGAGCTCTTCGGGAATCGATTCCACTGAAAAATTTAAAAGCAGCACCCACGGCAATCATAATCCCTCCCGTCAAATATGGCTTTAAGTTGCTCATAAAATATTCCTGTTTCGGAGCGCCCAATGCTACCCAAATAATTTCAGCCTTATCCTTGTTTATCACATCAGCAATCTGCTTATAATCGAAATCTCCTACATGGCAAAACGGAAGTTCGAGGAAAGTCATATCTTGAATTCGCGGGTCGATCTTCATTAAATTATTCTTTAAACCATCTAATATGCGCTGTGATGTCCCCATAAAAATCATACGGTACTTTTTACTTCGGATTATATCCATAAAAATCTCACTGCCACAATATTGATCCCTGTTAATTCCATACAACCATTTCAAATATACAGGCACATAACTACTATCACAGATAGAAAACAAGGCGCCGTCCACCACTTGACGATAATCGGAATGTGTATATACCATTTGAAGAATGTTTCCATCGGCAACACAAATATATCCGACAACATTTCTTTGCAATTGTTCTGCGATAAATGAATGTATGAATTCACGGTTGAACTCATACCGAATATTAAAATACGTTTCCATAAAAAAGATGCTTGTCACAGACACATCAGGCACATTGGGTTGCGAAAGAAGGTCTACAAAAAAGAGCATGAATCAGCCATGCTGATACAACATTAATCCTTTTAGGGTATGATAGGAAACACTTCTCCGGGTTTCTTTATAAATAAATCGTTTTTCGGACAATGAATAAAGCAGAATCGGCGATTTCCTGTAAGTAAGCAATCTGGCCAAGTGCGTGCACTTTTTGTTTTTCATAAACAGTTTATACAAAAAGGTCGGATAGACCTTAAGCCCAGCCGTAATTTGCATTATTTCAGCTTCATATTTATCATTGCTACCTATCGACAAGCTATCATGCCTCCTCATAAAAGCAGCCAAAGGGATTTGTACAGATACCAACTTCGCTTTTTTAGCAAATTTTATCCACAGATCAAAATCGCCGGCATACCGATAATTAACATTCAAACCTCCTGACGTTTCATAGAGAGACTTGCGCCAAAACATTCCCTCCTGCTGCAAACAGCCGAATATTTTACTTTGGAAGCGCCCGTTCACAATATCCTTTTGGTCTTTCGCTCCAGGATAAGAGAATATATCAGTCAGAATTCGACCCTCATCCATAAAAGCCGGAAGCCCACCAATCCAGTCCACATCGGGGTAAGTCGTAAATACCTCGTTTACATATTTAAAAGTCCATGGCATATAAGAGTCATCCGCATTAATCCAAGCCAGAATATCGCCTGTCGCCATAGAAAAACCTTTATGAATAGCGTCGTACATGCCGTTGTCCGGTTCAGAAACAATCGTGGATATCTTGTCTTTATATTTGTTTACTATAAGCATAGTATCATCAGTAGAATTACCGTCAATAATGATATACTCCAGATTCGGATAATTCTGATTCAGAACGGATAATATCGTTTCCTCTATCGTCCCTTCCATATTATAGCATACTGTAACTACCGATATCTTTAATTTTTCTTTCATATGACAGTATCGATTGAGTAATAGCCCATATAGCAACAATATAAGCGAAGTACGTAGGATACAAGAATAGTTGGCTCACAGCACTCATCACAAAAAAGATGAGTGTACAGGCGACATTTGCCCTAAAGAATGACTTACTTATATGTCGGCTTCTTACGACATTCCGGAGCATACAAATTATAATTATAAGGTACAAGACCGATCCGATAATCCCAAAATCACATAACATCTCCAAAAAGTCATTATGTGCAGAAACAACATTTTCGGCAGAGAAAGCGACCCATTGCCGATCCATAACCCCATTAAAGCCGATACCGAATAATTTTTCCGAACTATCTAATTTCGAATAGTTCCACATCACGATCTCATAAATGCCGACACGACCGCTTCCTTCATCGTCGGATACACTTTTTATTCTCTCAGAAAAAAACCCACCATTACTACGGTCGAGATAAGTAAAAGCCCCAATAAAGGCCAGTGCGACCAAAACGCCCGCTATTGCTTTGAGAATACCATTACTATTTTTAGTTTTAATATAATTATAGTATACAAACAATACCCCCATACAAAGCAATATAAGAAATGCAGATCTTTTAAAAGAAAGCATCGAAACAAACGCACACAATGCAAAAAGGATAAGCATCTTCTTGCCTTTATAAAAAAACAAAAACGACATCAGCAAGGAGATGTAGAAAATAAAGTTTGTTGCTGTAAGTTCACCATCCTTTGTCCGGCTCGTAAAGAAAAACATAACGAAGGAGAGTACAATGAGCACCGGAACATATTTGTGAATGAATGTTTTGAGAAGTTTGGGATAGCGTCCAACCAAAAAGAAAAGTATATACATCAATGGCCACCACAAACTCTCAGAGAGGTCTTTCGCAACATAATCGGAATGATAGGCAGTAACAACAGAAGAATACACTATCCATATCATTATCATTCTCGACAATAAATCACGGGTAAAATATTGATAATTAAAAATTAACAGCGTAAAAATAATTAATTCCAGACCAACCCGAATAAAAAGCTGACCATAGCCCCAGAAATCGCCTTGTACAGCATAGAACATCACATTGAAAACGGCCCAAACCATAAACAGCTTCAGGGCAAAACACACTTTCTTTTGCATATAAAGACGTCTTATGTAAGCTGGGAATACATAAATAGCAGTTGATTCAGAATATCATTATTAGAAAAGACCTTATTTGCTTTATCATACGCATTCTCCTGAAGTTCTTGATATAATTTTACATCTGTTAATAATCGCCTAATATTCCCACCTAACTTCTCCGGATTACCTACCTCTGAAAGGACGATACATTGCTTTTCTATATTTAAGGACGGTAGTGCCCCTACCGGGGTCGTAATCACAGGGATTTTCAAAAACATTGCTTCCCTCACACTTCCCGGAAGTCCATCGAAATGCGTAGGCAAAACGTATATACGACCTTGTTGCGCCAATTCATACATTTCTTTTAAATTTCTCTGGAATCCTGCAAAGTGTACTGAATCCTGCAAATTCAAACTCCTCATGCAACTATTGATTTGAGCAACAGCAGCATTCTCGACCTTGCCTATTATCAGTGCGCGGATGTCTTTCATCTCTTTTCTAAGCAGTGCTATGGCTTGAAGCAGGTCTATAACACCCTTATCGACGCACACCCTGCCCCAGAATACAATGTCGTACTGTTTTTTTATATCCGGGTTGTATTGCGGAATAGTAGTCGGGAAGGCAAGTTCAAATACTTTTTTTATGTTCGGACATTCTTTTTTATATTCACCACTCTGGATTGCGATAGCAGACAGTGAGAACACCGTAAATGCGGTGTTGATTTTCCGTTCCAGCCGTTTACGATAATTTAAAATGATATTTCTCGGGAAACAAACCTTGTCCTGAGTCCTATTGACAAATCCCTGCAACGAAATTACGACATTCTTATTTTTTGCATAAGGGACAATCCCACACGAATAACCAATATTCTCAGAGCCGAAGAGATGGATCACATCGGGCGCTATTTCTTGGATAATATGATGAATTTTCTTTTGCACAGCCCGCTCCTTTGAAAAGACTAATTCAAACGATATTAATTTCCGGATATTCACAAAATGATATTTGTACAAATGATATGTAATCCCCCGAAGCTGAACTTCAGTATCTTCATTTGTCCAATAGTTGGGCGCCACGACATGAATATCCAAACGGCTGTCACCACGGACAATAGAGAAAAAAGCATCCATCCATCTTGACAGTTCATCGAGCTGAATCCCGAAATAATCACTCAGTTCATCATTTACAAAATGACAGAGCCAGACAACTTTTAATTTCTTCTCTTTCATGCCAGATAGATAATCATTTCACAATCGATTTGAGCTTCCTGATCACTCGTTTCCAAAACGGCACGTAGACAAATTTATTGAAATGATATTTATCATATTCTTTATTTCGTTCGATTCCCGCAGGGTGACAATTCACTTTAAAACTATCATCGTACTCTAGGAAATGATGTTCAGTTCTTCCTTTATAATGGAGACCAAATACGCCTATATTCGAAGTGAGATTTACCCGTGGTATCACGGATAATCCACGGTTCTTTACTCTCACGAAAGCCCAACAAACATCCCAAGTATTGGTACCTATTTTATTTTTTGCAAATTTCCGGTAGTACTTATATTTATAACAAATTTCCCGTTCAGTTAAGAATAAAGGGCTTAATTCTTCTCTAGTTATATTCATATCCGCATCAAGACTGAATTTATCCCATGCTCTTCTCCATGTAGCCCATCCGCAACTAGTATGTCCTGACTGCGCAAAAAAATAATCACTCATTTCTGATTGTTGCATAGGCGTAAAATTGCCTCCGCTAATCATGTATACATTCTGATTCTTTGCATAACGGAGAAGCATCTCTTCAGCAAACTTCAAAAAAGCAAGCGGAGCCACGACATCGTCCTCAAGAACAATTACACATTCTTCATGCTCAAGAACCCAACTTACCGCAGACGAAACCGTAACTTCAGCCCCTTTATTCGAATCATTATAACGGTGATAAACCTCGCAGTTCCAATCTATATTTGCGAATTCGTTTTTGACGCTTTGAACCAATAGCTCTTCACCATCCTTTTCTGTCCGGGGGCCATCAACGGCAATATACAATTTGGAGGGTCTGGCTGCCCTGACATAGGCAAAGGTCTTCCGTATGATTTCCGGCCTGTTAAATGCGATTATCAGCACCGGCGTATTGAGTAAATTATCCATGTAAAGGCGCTAAATTCTATCCAAGAAACATTTTGAGTCGGCAATCAATTTGTCGAGTTTACTGCCGTATTCAGGGAAGGTAATCGTGTCCATTTTAAATTTATCCACATCCTCAACAATCTGCCTTGTCAAATCCAAACAATCCATAATCGAATAGATCCGGGACGCCGACATAGGCAATGCCACATAAGAGATCACTTTGGTCTTGAAAAGAAGCGAAAAAGCCAGCCCGTGAAAAGAATCCGTTACGACATAATCAGCACCACTTATATAGCTTAAAAACTCACAAGGTGAAGAATCATAACACAGTTTATCCACGTTATACCTTCCTTTAGTATATTTGCGGGCTGTAAGACAAATGACAGGTAATCCGGTGGCCTGTTTCACTTTATTGGCAAGACGAATAAGCGATTTCCCTCCATTCAAGTCATAGACGAAGACATAGTTTTTCAGTTTTTGCGCCGGAAGTATATTCTTCCACCACATAACATCCACAAGAAAAACCGGATCGACCACTACAGGTACCGGTCGTCCGCAAACAGCAGCAAGAAACTCAGCGCCATCTTTTTCTCTACAACTCAGATAGTCAAACTCTTTTATATAATTTCGGATCTTTTCATCCACTAAAGTAAAATCCTTAATACCAAAACTTGGAGCGTAGGCAACCTTAGTCACCTTTGCCGTTTCGAATCCCAGATAATAGATTTCTGCATTTTTGATTAACGGATTAAATACCTGATCGCTGCCCGTAATATATACATGCCTCCCCAATCCATTTGTCTTAATATCCTCCACACTTGTGAACCTGCGCGACAAATGCAAATAGGTTTGCCGAAAATGGTCAAACCCGTCTTTTCGTCTCTTCAGCTTCCGGTAATGCAAGAGTATCAACCCTTTAACAATCCATTTTGACAACACCCCGCGTTTGGATACAAAAAATATATTATTTGCTTTTTCCACCTGAGGCGTAACAAAATCTATTATCTCTACATGGGCACCCTTGTTTTCCAAATAATGTTGCAACGCATAAGCCTGAAGGACAGCTCCATAGTTATCCGCCGCATGAAATGTGAGAATCCCTATTTTTTTATCCATTTATATATTTTTAGAAGAATGGGGAACGACGACCCTATATTATATTTCATTTTCGAGAACAGATACTTACGCGATAAAAATTTATTAAGTCCTTTCCGTCTAATCCGGGTCATGGCCTCTTCGCGCGGCGCAACAGGATATTGACGGGGTCTAAATGCATATTCTATGGCCGAATAGGGTAATGGTTCCGTATGACCTTTATCCTTTAAAGATCTAAACAACTCTTTTACCTTGTCAGAATGAAGAATAATCAACGAAATACCTCTATTATTGTCCAACTCAGGTTTATAATATTTTATACCCCAAAAGTCCCCTATGGTAATATCAGCTGCCGTATTATTGATTATATTGCATTGATAACATGATTTTCGCAATAAAATGTTTTCCAAAAATCCCTGATAAAAAGACGATGATGGAGCCGGCATATATTTTATCCGTCCATCTCGCACAAGATAAAGATTCAAATCATTCCAACCGATATTTCTGCTAAAGTCCTTTTTTCGAAAATTCACATTATCAATCTTTTCGAAACCTCTTATTCCGGACAAGTATTCTGAAAAGTATTTATTGCTGGGCACGCCATGACAGATAAAATCCATCGTGATAAGATTATTATATTCCCGCCCCATTAAGTAGCTCTTCAAACTACTCACATGGCAGGGAGTACCGCAAAACAACACATGGCGTCCCGCATTCAACTGTTTTTTTACTTCCGGGAAAATGTTATTCGTATTCGATTCAAAATATCTTGACCCTCGGAACATGGACAATTGATGTCTATCGGTGCAGTCAAATTCCAGACGAGCTTTTTGCCTATTATATTTACTTGCGAAAACCACGCCTTCCATAGCCTGTATATAATTTGCGAATAAAGTAAATGCACCGCCGGAAGTACTGTTCTCAAGAATGCATGCATCCTTGTGCCAAAACATAAAAACAGCCGATTTTTCCCACCACTGAGGTCTCGGCATATATCTATTTTTAAGAACATGGCAAACATTCTCACACAACCGGCATTGCACACACTTATCAGCATGTGCCATCTGGGGATAAAGGAAGCCCTCATTATCCGATTGCAGATCCAGACAATCGTGCTGACACGCCATCACACATGCTCCGCAGCCCGTACATTTATCATGAATCTGAAATATCCTCAACTCCGGTTCCATAACTTAATGAGTTTCTTCTTGAATGTATACAACAAAGCGATGTTACCCAAAGCAAATATTATGAATGACACGATAACCCCTATGGCGGCACCATAAAAATGCCATTTGTCAATAAGTATTTTATACATCAATATACTTAAAATGCTACCCAGTATTTTATTATAAAAAGTAATTTTGGGAAGACCGATAGCTATCGTAAATTGCGAAACCATATAATAAATCGAACTGCTAACACATGAGAGAGCAATAAGCTGCATATACTTTGCTGAATACACATATCTTCCAGCAGTAAGTATATCCATTATAAAAGGGGCAAAGGCCACCACTCCCGCCACGATGAAAATAGTAGCCCCTAACATTACAGCACAATACTTAAGATACTGCCTCCTGTCCCTATTTACTATCGCTTTAAAAATATCGGGTTGAAATGTACTTCCCAAAGCATTGGAAAAGACTTGTATATAGCCGGCCATTGTTGCACCTACGATATAGTAACCAAGTTCATCAATATTACCCAACCGTTCCAAATACACCCTTTCATAACCGCCCGAAAAAAAACTCAACATGGCCGCAAGAGTTAATGGGGCACAGAAAAATAGAATTATTTTAAGATATGCATAATTGAATGGGATACGGAATAAATCCCTATAGTTGTAACAGCAGTAAATAAAGATGACGGCATTGGCTGCAAATATGCTCATCATACTGCCGAAAGCTCCCTGCTGTAGTTTTACGATGAGCAACCATGTAAGAAAAAAAGTCAGCAGAGAATATGCTATCGAATAGCAAAAAAAAACACCACTTTGTCTCGACATCTTCAACTCAAGTAGAGTGAGTTGATAAACACCTGTCAAAGGCAGAGAAAATATACTTAAATAAATGTAAGGCGCAAGCGGTATTAATGTATTATCATTGAAGCATACTGTATAGCCGATAAGACCGAAAAGACAAATTACAGATATTGCGCCTGACCCATAAATGAGAAACTTAAAAATAGTTGCCTTAAGTACACGCCGTTGCTCTTCTTGCAGTTCATAGTACGATTTTGTGTAATAATGAAGAACATAGAATTGGATAAACGGGAGCAAAAGTGTTGAAAATGACTTATAGTATCCGACTATGGCATAATCGTTTGGCGACATGTTTTTCGCCACCAACGGATTGATCAAAAGACTCAGGAGCATGGGAATAAACGAAGCCGTCAGATAAACGGCCATGTCCCGGATTCTATTTTGATATGCAGTGAGTACCCTCAGCATCTATCGATCAACTTCAAGTATTCCCGCCACTCGCCTATATCGGTCCATGATTTCTCACTTACCGGAAAACATCCGATACGACCACCCCTGGCCTGTATCTTTTCCATAAGATTGGTAATATGGTAAAATTCATTCTCCGGAATTTCGTCAATCAGCTCGGGTTGAAGAATATAGACACCGGTATTGATCATATAGGTAGTTTCGGGTTTTTCGGTCAGTGTCGTCATAAGGCCATTCTCCCCAGTCTCAATAACCCCATAAGGAATTTTAAAGCTTTTCACAGCGGTAACTATCGTAATATCATTACGATTTTTACAATGATAATCATAAACGTCACGATAATCCTGATCAATGAGAATATCGCAGTTTGAAACAAAAAATGGCGTGTTTATTTTCCCTTTTAACAGAGACACGCTACCTATAGTACCCAGCGGCTGATCCTCTTTAAAAAAAGTAACAGAATACTTATGTTCGAGTTGCTCAAGATAGAATTTCATGATATCGCATTTGTAATTGACGCTCATGTAAAATTCGTTACAACCAATGGTTTCGAATTGATCCATAATTTCCTCTAATATAGTACGTTCTCCTATGGGAATAAGAGGCTTAGGAAATACATTCGTAAGAGGCTGCAGACGCGTCCCTTTACCTCCGGCCATAATTACCACAGGCAAATGAATAGTCTCGCTGCGTGGAGACTGATTCTTTACAAAGAGATCTCTCCAAAAAATAACATCCGTCAACCGGCCTTGTTCATCGAGTATTGGCATACATTCGGCACGCAGTTGTGCCATCTTGGACTTAATGTCATCTTTCGAATCCTTAACGGATGCATATATTTTAGCATGGTCGAGAACACTTTCCACCGCCTCGCCAAGATCCACATTCCTGATAATAGCTCGTTGTATATCGCCGATAGTAAGCAGCCCCAGAAACGTGTCATCTCGGAAAACAAACAATACTTTCACCCCCACACTATCCATCTTTTTCATCGACTCGATCAAAGATGTAGTTGGAGTTATTATTCTGTTTTTAATTTTTTCCATATCCGAATTATATCTTCACGTCAACCGACCGTTTATCAGCAAGACAACGTGCAGGATTTCCGACATACACGGCTCCCTTCCCCTCTGTAATGGACGATAAAATATTTGTTCCAGATCCTATTAGGGTATACGACGGGATTTTTGCCTTATTTTTAATCGTTGAATTCAACCCGACGAAGCAATTATCCCCAATCTTCACATTACCACCTACGACACACCCCGAACCGATGAAAACAAAATCACCTATCGTAATATGGTGCGTCAAAGAAACATTGGCATATATTATATCGGATACCCCGAGCTCAACATACGGCCCGACAAATGCTCCGGGCATAATAATGCTTCCATCGCCGATTTTATCCGTATACACATTTGCATTTGCAGATATAAAAGTGCATAATTTGTATCCTTCTTCCCTTATCTGAAAAAACACTTTTTTACGAATATCATTCATTTGGCTATAACCGATAGTATTCAGGATCATGCACTGATTCATATCAAAACTATCGGAAAGTTCCTCAAAAGCAACAATCGGAATCCCTTCCAATTCCGTCTTATCCATGAATGCCCTGCCGGTTGTAAATGCCAGGACAGATGCAAACTGTTCTTTCTCGATAATCTTATAAAGCATAATCGAAAAAGGAGTTGTGCCCATAATGATTAGCTTCAATCCCATATTATACCTTTTACTCCCCGAGCCGTTTCAACTTCGATTTTTAGCTTTTCACGAATAGAGCGAATATAACTTTTCATCTTATAATCACTTTCCGCCTCAACTACAAAAAAAAATCTGGATGTTTTATCGATATTCTCACCTGTTTTCTTTCCCACATACAACATATCAAGATTATTCCGACGTACAAAAGGCATTGCATACACTTCCTCACGACCATCGATCCGAATTATCCTGCCCGCAGGAAGGAAAAATGCTATGTAACAAACAGTTTTATCGATTTTTCGAATTTCAGGGCTGCTGATCTTTCCGTCTACGGCCATACTCACAATGAAAGAATTCGTATCGAATCCTGTCATTAAGGGAATGATATCAGACGAAATATATACCCCACCTCCGCGGGCTGCTATCTCAATAAGGTATATTTGCTCCTTACTTATTATATATTCTCCGTGTGTAATTCCGTTCTTTAGACCAAAGCCCTCTACTATGGTTTTATTCAGTGAAAGGGCTTTGTCAATAAGAGAGCTGTTTTTACAGGATGGGAACAATCGTTGTTTTGCAGAAAATGTATCCGGAATATTGAAATAATAAGTATCTCCGCATATGAGTCCTTCTGTCACCCCATTGTATGTCAAAGCCTCGATGACCATTTCTTCTCCGGCAATATACTCCTCGACCAATATCGGCTCTCCTCTCGAATATCGTTCCGCTTCATGATATTTTGCATAAAGCTCATCTAAAGATGATATTCGGTAAACACCCTTACTGCCTTGATTATTTATCGGCTTAAGAATTACGTCACGGCCAATTTCTTCATAAAATAATATAGCGTCTCCAATACCGTACGCTAATCTGAAACGTATGGTCGGAATTCCGAGCTCCTGACACTTTTCGCGCATCAAGAATTTATTGGTAAAAATGCAAGCCGTTTCATAACCGATTCCGGGAAGATTCATTTTTTCCGCAACATACGCCACGGTTCTCACTGGAATATCGGTCTGATCCGTCAGAATTCCGCAAATATCATATTTCAGCGCATAATCCAATATAATATCTTCATCACAGAAATCAGCGATCACTTTTTCATCTGCGATCTGCATTCCAGGCTCATCCTCATAAAGCGATACGACAATGGCACGATAGCCTCTTGACTTTACTGTCTGTATGAGAGGAACTTGAAGCGAACCGGCTCCTAAAACTAAAATATTATTTGTCATTCACGGCACCATTAACAGTCTCGACAATGAAATCCACCTGCTCCGGGGTCAGCGATGCATACATAGGCAAGGTTATTTCGTGGTCGGCAACATACTCCGTCTGCGGCAACACAGCGCCATAATCTTTGTATATCGAGAATCTGTGGATAGCAGGATAATGTACGCTTGTCTGTATACCAGCAGCATGGATTATCTCCCGCACTTGATCGCGTGCCTTTTCTACAGTATCTGCAAGTACAACGGGCATGATATAATTAGACGACAACTCTATACTATCCGCAAAGGGAATAATCAAGCCTTTAACAGCTGATAGCTTCTGTACATATCGCTTGCGAACAGCAATGCGCTTTTCCAAATCCGACGGAAGTTTCTTGAGTTGTTCTATTGCGATAGATGCCCGGATATCGTCCAGCCGGAAATTATAACCCAACTCAACAATATCATACGCAGTAGCATGGCCAGAAGCCCGTTGGTAAGACATGGTCGTCATACCATGAGACCGCAACAAGCGAGCCTTCTCGGCCATCTCCTTGTTGTTGGAGATGAACATGCCACCCTCACCTGTACTAATATTCTTATTAGAAAAAAAGCTAAATGCAGCACAGTCGCCAATGGTTCCGAGCTTTTTACCATGATATTCCGAAAGGGGCCCGTGACACGCATCCTCAATTACTTTGAGGTCGTATTTTTTTGCAATCGCTATGATTTCATCCATTCGGGCAGAAAAACCACCCATATGGACAACGACAATAGCCTTGGTCTTAGGTGTAATTTTTCGCTCAATATCTATCGGATCAATATTGATATGTTCAGGGCCGACAATGTCGCAAAAAACAGGGGTGGCACCAACATAACGTATACAGTTCGCAGACGCAGCAAAAGTGAGCGAGGGACAGAGGACTTCGTCGCCAGGGCCAATGCCACATACCAGACAACAAAGATGAAGCGCATCCGTACAATTGGAAATAGCAACGGCATAGCTGACATGAAACATATCAACAAAAATATGTTCCAGTTCTTCGCATTTAGGTCCGGTAGAAATCCAACCGGAACGTATGGTATCCGCGGCCGCAAGCGCCTCTTTCTCATCAAAATTTAATTTGAACAGGGGAATTTGATATGCCATAATGATTACATTTTTTGATCCAGATTCTTTCCTTTCTCCTCATGTTTAAAATCAGGTACAAACCCCTTGATCGCAGCAACTATTTCCTCTTTGGTGAAATCGGGTCTAGCAAAAAGAGACTCCAATTGTTTGAAAAAAGTATCTATCTCTGCAAGGGTACGAGACGGAACGTCTTCGATAACTCCTAAACTGTCAAACCGTTGCATATTAATTTTTTCATCAGAAACATAAAATTCTTCATATGCTTTTTCGCCAGTAGTATCGCTCTTGAAATAAACAACCGGATATGTATCACTATCTAAAGGCATAGTGGCACAAAATTGTTTGGCTTCCATATCAGTCGCACATTCCTTTTTTTTAAACCCTAATGCACAGAGAAAGCGATCACAGACAACAGAAAACGTAAGCATCTGCTTTTCATCTAATTTTGGGAAGAAAATTTCCCCACTGTTGCCGAGTATGCAAGCCAGCATACATATCTGCCCACTTTCTTCGGGAGAAACGAAGTAACGCTTTACATCAATAGGGGCGACCAACGGCTGCTTTTTCGACATCCGGTCAAGCCAACCAGCTGGCAAAGAACCGTTAGAAAAAGCAACATTCGCAAAACGCGCAGCAGTAACCTTGAACTTGGAAGAATAGGCCATAACCAGATCCTCCATAATACACTTGCTGGCCCCCATAATATTCACCGGGTTTGCCGCTTTATCTGTAGATACACAAAAAAAATGACGTGGCGGAAATTCAGTCAGAAGATCAAGAAGATGTTTAGCTTTTATATCGTTGTTCTCGATAAGAGCCTGCACGGAATAGCGGTCTTTTTCGCTACGGACATGTTTGTGAGCTGAAAAATTAGCTACAATATCAAAACCTTTTTCTTCCCGAAAAATCCGTTCAAAGATAGGATCGGCAAAATTGAGGGTGTAAGTCCGGTACTCATCAGGAATATACATTCCTTCTATGGAGCGCAAATCACGTGTAAGTTCGGCTAATCCATTTTCATTAAGATCAACAACCACTAATTTAGAAGGACCGAACGGCAACATGGCGTGAATAAATGAAGATCCAATGGAACCGGCGCCACCTATAACCAACAAACTGCGGCCTTTAATTTCTTTTTCCAATCTATTTCTGTTCGCTTCAATATCTGCAGCGAACATACTTGTTGGACGCATAATAACATCTTCAGCTATAAATTTGCTAAGATTGAACATGTATTGTGAATTTCAAATTATTGAACTTATACTTTATCTACAAACTGCTGCAGCCGGAAAAAAATTCCGGTACGGCTGATATGGGTCTTGTACCCCAGCCGGCGGATAATGCCCATGAATTTTGTGTCGCGGCGGATATGCCATTGCATGAAATGATACAACCCGAACGTGGCCAGAAGGCTCATGCCGACGACCGCATACAGTTGAACGGCGATTGAAAAACCGGCCGCTTCGAACGCCCACCAGCATAATACGACCGCCGTATTCAATCCCAAGATAGCCAATGTCGTCGCGACATGGGAACAACCCATGTCGATGAACATATGGTGCAGGTGCGTCTTGTCGGGACGGAATGGCGACGAGCCCTTCAGCATACGGGTCGACATCACACGCAGCGTATCGAACACGGGAACCGACAACACCGCCAGCGTGAACGGCACCAGCCCGACATTGGGGTCGACAAAAGCGGCGACCCGCGAGCCGGATTGCAGGATCGCGATCACGAAGACGGACATGACGGTACCCATGACCAACGTCCCGCCGTCGCCGATGAACATCTTTGAGGTTTTACCGAAAACATTGTGCAGGAAGAAGGGAATCAAGGCCCCGACCGAGACGACGGCCAGAATCGTCATCGCCTCGTTGCCGGCGAGATGGAAAAGTGCCCCGAAGATGGTGCAGGCCATGATGCAATAACCCGAAGAGAGACCGTTCACGCCGTCCACCAGGTTGATGGCGTTGATTATACCCACGGTGGCAAAAACAGTCAGGGGCACGGCATACCACGAAGAGATCGGCCCGATGCCCCACAAACCGTGGAAGTCGTTTATGCAATAGCCGCCGACAAAAATCAGCAGCAGCACGACGACGATCTCGATCAGGAGCCGCAGGGAAGGAGAGAGGTTCAGGATGTCGTCCATCGTGCCGGTATAGAGCATGGCCATCATGGCCATGATCACGACGGGCAGTCCGGAGCAGTCCACGACGGCGCTCATGCACCCGATCGCGATCACGACCCCGAAGAAAACCGCTACGCCGCCCAAGACCGGGACAGGCGTACGCTGGAGTTTACGGGCATCCGGATTATCGACAATGTTTTTTAACAGGGCGATCTTCACCAGTTTAGGATGGATCCAGCCGACTAAGAAAAGGGCTATAAAGAAAGGAATGATGACTGTGTAGCAAAGAGGCGTTGCCATACTGATTCATTTTATTATCCGGAAAAGGAAGAGGTTTTACATCGACAGCAATCAAATGGAAAATTCAACAGGCTTTATCATTTATGCGATATGCCGTTCCATTTCAGCCTCCAGTCGCGCCCCGATACTTTCGGCAATACAATGTATGACATAAGAAGTGCAATAATACCATGCGTCGCCGCGCACGGGCAGCGTCAGGCTGTAATCGTACATGAACCGGGCGATCCGCCGCGCTACGGGTTTATCGACAGGGAGGGCATTGCCCTGCAATGCGACCTCGTACATCCGCCCCAGCGTACAGAGGTACCCCTCGTCGAAATTCAGGGGGTCGGCAGGGACACGTACGCACCTGCGGTAATACCCCGTCGCCCGCCTTATCACGGCATCGTTCTCCAAGTCGGGAAACATCCAGGCAACCCGGTTCATCACCCCGATACGTTCCAATGCGACCTCGGACGACACCCCCGGCCAGCAGCCATCAGCATCCAGGGCGAATCTCCAGCCGGCCATCTGCCGTTTCAGGAACAGCAGGTATTCGTCATCGACAGCCGGAGCGGGATAGAGCAGGTCGGCCGCGCACATGCAGACGCCCGTCTGTTGAAACAGACCGTTTTCCGGTCGGGCACCGACGACGCCCACAAAATCCCGGACAAGTGCGTCCGCAGCCCGGTAGCAACAGTTTTTCTTCCGCAGATCGACGGAAAACACCGTTTCGCAGGCAAGCGAATACATGGCATGAACCATCCGGCTACGGATCGCTGTGTCGGGCTCGTGTTCAGAGCGTTCAGACAGCGCCCAGAACAAGCTGTCGATCCTGTTGCGATAGGTTTCCTCCGTACCGAATTCCCCGGCAGGCGCCACGGACGACACCAACCCATAGCCCGCGGCAAAAGCCTTTGCCAACGACACGAGCTGCACATTCGTGGCCTGGGCGGGATCGGCATCCAGCAGCAATGGCAACATTTTCTTCAGGTAATTCGGTGTCATGTCAGTAATTTATCGGAACCGGAATAGTTCCTTTTGCAGGTTTACAGGCCAGGGATCATATTTTTTCGACCAACGCGGAGGGAATGGAAGCGGTAGCGACCGCCATAATGCCGTCGATCTTGACAACGACACGTCTGTCCCGGGTGTTTTTCACCCGCATGAACGTGCCTTCGACACCCATGAATACGCCGTCCTTAATCCTCACCTTGTCGCCTTTCGACAACGCGACCTCTTCGGGCGAAAGGAAAATCACCGGTTCGTCGATATTGGCGGCCACGGCAATAAAATTGCGCATCTGGGACTCGGGCACGGTCATAATCTGGTTCTCGCCGTTTTGCTGATGCATCACATAGCGCAGAATCGGCAGCCTGAATGTCTTCAGGTCGTCGATAACTTCACGCGTGGAACGGACGAAAATATAGTTGTGCACCGCAACTTCCCGTACCCGGGAAAACCGGCCCTTGGAATCCCGGCGGCGTACGACCCTTACCGGCACGAAATTCTCGACATGCAGTTTGTCGAGATACTCCTTGGTGGAGAGTTCGCGCTGATAGGTAACCCGAAGCACATACCATTTGGCATCTGTGTCCTGACAGTCCATTATTGTGATCCGTTAAGTCGGGATTCGGCACCCGGGAAAGGCGTACAGTTGAGAAAAAAGCGTTCTATGGGGACATCGAAAACCTCTTAAAACCAAGATTTTCAATCAATTACGCGCCTCCCATAAGAACACTTCCGTATTTTAAAGTGCGGTCTCTATATAAGAGACCTTCATAACTTTTGCAAAAGTACTAAAAATAAAGCATATGCCCAAATTTTTTAAATCATATTTTTGTTCCCGGCATCGCTTGTCGATGCGAAAATAAGTTGATTATCAAAAACTTACCATCTTTGACCCGATTGTCTGCACGAATTGTTCGCCAAGTGGATGAATTCAGTGCTCTTTTAATCCGACTTTGGGTATTTGCAGACAATAATCGAACAAGGTCGGTAAAAACAACTTTTATTATATGTTATATAATTGATTATCAGATGGTAATCAAGACAGAACTATCTCTTATATAGAGACCTTACACGTATAAGGATGCTATCAGGCTCCGGTTCGCCTGGTCGATGACGGAGTTTTCGAGCGAAGCCAGGTAAATCTGCGTGGTTTTTTCCGAAGCATGTCCCATTCCCGCACTGATGACCGACAACGGAATGTTATGGTTCCGGGCAGCAGTCGCCCACGTATGCCGCGAGGTATAGGAGGAGAGCGGGACTTCGAGCCCCAGCAAACCGGACAGCTTTTTCAACCGACGATTATAATAATCGAGGGCCGTACGGTATTGGGAAAACGCCCTGACCGGATCGTCCGAACTGAGCAGCGGAAAAACATAGCCGGATATGCGCCCTGCACCGGCATAGCGCCCGATAAGCTTCGCGATGCAGGGCTCGATACGGATAACGAGGCGCTGCCCGGTCTTGCGGCGGACATAACGGATCGTATCCCCGACGATATCCTGATTCCTCAGGAAGGCAATGTCCACGAACGCCATCCCGCGCGTGCAATAACTGAAAATAAAAATATCCCGGGCCAATGCCAGGGACGGGGAATGCGTCAGATCCAGCTGCCGGAGCCGCACGACGACATCCTCGCCGACGGCACGCTTGCAGGTCTGGTCGACACCGGTGTACACATGCCGGAAAGGATCGGCCTGCGGCACGACATCCTCCTTCACGGCCCTATTATAGACTGCACGCAATATCCGCATATAAAACGAGACGGTATTGCGGACAACGCCCCGGCGCCGGAGCCAGTCGTCATACTGCCCCACAAGCCGTTCATCGACGAGCGAAAAGGGAATATCCCGTCCGCCCAGGAAATCGGAGAAACTCCCGAGTGTCCGCCGGTAGTTGCGCGCCGTCCCCAACTTTCCGTTCGCCTCGAGCCTTGCGGCCTGCGTTTCGACATAGGCGAGCACGGTGCTCCGCCGGGACTTGCGGAACCGATCGACAACATCCCTGAGCGAGTACCCCTCCTGCCGGAATTCGAAATCCCGGATGATCGTATGCAACAGACACAAATCACGGTCGATCCGCTGCTGCACGGACAACAACGCATGGGCTTCGCCCGAAAGGGGCGTGATGACACACCCGCGCCTTGCATCCCACTGCCGGGGCTGGAGACGCATGGAGGTAGTTACCTGCTGTGATTTGCGCCGATGGCAAAGCTGGTAATATATTACTCCCGCTTTCCCACCGACCGTCGATTCCCTGAGCTTGACTTTTACTGTTGCCATACATTTTAGTTGTTTATGGTTAGAATTGGAATTTTCCACGCCGCCGGAGGTGCACGGATGCATGTCCCGGCGGGATCATGGCAGCAAAACTAACCATCGGACAATTTAAAAAGGCTGAAAAATATGTTATTCGGCCATAACGGCATTGCGTCCAAGGTATTCCGGACAAGAAAATCCCTCGCAGCACAAGGCACTGGCGGACGGGACTCGACAGACGTGTAGGCCGCAAACCGGACAGGCAGGACAGAGCAGGCCACAGACAAACGGAGCCGGCAGGACACGGCGGACAGGACAGCGAACGCACGGAAAGGACGGACGGATCGACGGATCGACGGGGCAGGGTTGGCAGACGGCAGACGACAGACGACAGACGACAGATGACAGATGACAGACGAGCATTACAGCCCGGCCGGAAGCATGAAAAGCCCCCGGGACAGAAGTTCCGGGGGCTATGGAAAGGCATCTGCCGGGGATTATCCCAGCATCGGTTTCAGTACACCGAACAGCACGAGCGCAATGAGGAGCGTAACGACGATATTGAAAGCCTGGGCGGCGAGGAACGCCCACAGGAGATTGCGGTTCTCCCGGGAAACGATATCCTTTAGGCGCGTATCGAGCCCCACGCAGACGAAGGCCAGCGAGAAGAATACCGTCGAGAACATTTTGGCGACACCCGGCTCGGCAAGTTTACCCTTGGCATCGGCCGTGAAGAGGCCGTTGCCCTGCAAAAGGCTGAACACCAGCGATGCGGCAACAAAGCCGATGATGAATTTCGGGAATTTTTCCCACACGATCCCCAGTGACGGGGCCTGCCCGGTCTTATCGCCGCGGCGTGTCGAGAGGTAAAGCGCGATGAAGAACGCCACCACACCGATCAGTACGTTCTGCGCAGCCTTGATGATGACGGCATGCTGGTTGGCCACCTCGCCCACGATCATGCTCGACGCGGCGACACCCGACGTAGTGTCGATCGTACCGCCGATCCACGCCCCGGCAACCTCCTGCACGACATGCGGATCGTCGAAAATATGCGGCAGGATCACATGCGCCAGCCACGGCATCAGATAGATCATCGGCACGACGACGATCAGTACCAGCGAAACGATGTACGAAAGCTTCCGATCGTCGCCGCCCGCCACGCGGGCCGCCGTGATACAGGCCGACACGCCGCAGATCGACACGCCGCTCGAAAGGATCATCGCCGAGCGTTCGTCGACCTTCATGCGGCGCGAAAGCCGGAAGGCGAAGAACCACACGACGGCGACCACCAGGCAGGCCTGCACGAGGCCGAAGACACCCGATTTCATCACATCGCTGAAGAGGATCGTGGCACCGAGGCACACGACGCCGATCTTGATGTAGAATTCACCCTGGATCGCGGGTTTCAGCCACGCTGGAACATGCCACACGTTGCGGATCAGTAACCCGAAGAGCACCGAAAAGAATACCGATTCGAAGCCGTAATACGACACGGAGGGGATCTTGGCGACGATCTGCGCCAGCAACGAGACGGCGAAGACGACCACGAGCGACGCAAGCAGCCCCCTGAGCGGTCGCCGCAGCATCAGGCACCCGGCATAGAGCACCACCAGCACGATGGCGAAGAGACAGGCGATATTGCTCCACGCAGCGCCGCCCAGCAGCGTCGCGGGGACTTTGGGCAGCGCGGAAGGTGCGACCGCGGCCAGCACCAGCAGGGGAATGCTCACCCAGACCACCACCCAGTCCTCGACCCGGAATTGTTCCATCCACTTTTTCATCTTTATCATTTTTTCAGGTTAAAATATGCCGGAGAGCATCAGTGCCACCACATTGCGACCGGCGACACCCCGCGCGGCGAAATCTTCGTAGGTATAATCCAGCTGGCAGCGCAGGTATTTCACAGGTTGCCACGTAAGCCCGGCCGTATAATTGGTCTGGCGGCTCAAACCGCGGGAGCAGTCTTCGAGAAAGGTATCGTACCGCACCGTCGGCAACAATGTCCGGGCCACGCGCCAGCCGGCCACGGCATACCACCCCTCGCTGTCGAGGCCGCCCGTCGTGCCGCAGATGTATTCGCCGCGCAGGACGAGGCGCCCGTAATCGTAGCAGACACCGGCACCGTAACGGATGCGCTTCAGGTAATCCTCGCCGTACTCGCCCCAGTAGTACGATCCCGCGAACTGCAATCCGGCGACGGGCTTGACCGTAAGGCGCGCCACGATGTCCTTGCTTTTGTTCTTATCCTTGACGTTCAGCCCCTCACCGTTGAAAACGCCGAAGTTGTAGTTCAGGATACTGTATCCGTCGCGCTTGAAAAATCCTCCAAACAGCTGCGCGCCCATGTCGCGGCCAGTGGCCGAAAGCCCGCATAGATCGTTGAAACCCATCAGTTTGCGCAACGAAAGGGGGTATTCGATGAACTCATATCTGAGCGGCACATAGTCGGTATTCTCGATCGAAAAAGGCAGCTTGTATTCGCCCAGCTGGACGTTGAGCTCATCGAACGGTTTGTAACACAGGTAGGCGTCGACGATTTTCGGCGAAGCGAATTCGATCTGGACACGGTAATCCAGTTTCGGAGCGATGGCGCCCGCCAGGTTCAGACGTACGCGTTTGATAAAAAAGGTCGACGAATTGTCGCTCCATTCGTAACCGGTCTGGACATATCCCGAAATTTTCGGCAGGGCGGCCAGCACTTTGTCCCAGGTGGATGTTTTGGCTTTGAGCGCCGCGACTTCCGCCGAAAGTTCCTCAACCGAAGCTGTCGCAGATTGTGTGTCGGGTTGCTGTGCACGAGCGGCTCCAATTACGCCGAGCAGCAGCAATACGGGCAAAATCATTCTCATAAACAAGGTCGTTTGGGTTCACAAAAGTCGTGATTCCGGCGCAAAAGGTCAATACGCGAAAATACCTAAAATGACCCGGAACGGCTCCGGGCGGCATCCGGAGGCGTATAATTACTGGCAATTATGTACTTCGACGTTCCGGAAGCCCATGCCCCGAATCTTTGCATCCTGCCGCTGTTACCCGCAGCCCGTGGCTGCATCGACATGCCCGCCCTTCCCCGGAGCCCCTCCCCGGAAAGGTATTCGGGCCGCACAGTCCGGCACCGCCGCGTGCCGTCCGTACCCCGGAAACACAACAGGCTCCGCACGGGACACGAACAGGGACGGCACAAAAGAGGCCGGAATATTCCGGCCTCCCCGCTTATGGAATGAACTTTTTATCGGTCAGGGACAGGAATTACAGTTTGTTGGCGAGATCCTTGACCAGCTCGCCGTCGAACAGGTGCAGCACCCGGTGCGCGTAAGTTGAATCGTGCTGCGAGTGGGTCACCATGATGACGGTCGTACCCTCGCGGTTCAGCTCCGAAAGCAGTTCCATCACCTCGCGGCCGTTCTTCGAGTCGAGGTTACCCGTGGGCTCGTCGGCCAGGATCAGCTTGGGGTTCGACACCACGGCACGGGCGATGGCCACACGTTGCTGCTGTCCGCCCGAGAGCTGCTGGGGGAAGTGTTCGGCGCGGTGCGAAATATTCATGCGGCTCAGGATCTCGTTGACACGACGCTTGCGCTCAGACGCCTTGACGCGCATGTAGATCAACGGCAACTCGACGTTCTCGAAGACATTCAGTTCGTCGATCAGGTTGAACGACTGGAAGACAAACCCGATATTCCCCTTGCGGAATTTCGTGCGGTCTTTCTCCTTGAACCCGGCGACCTCGTGGTCGAGCAGCGTATAGCTGCCCGAGGTGGGATTGTCCAGAAGCCCCAGGATATTGAGCAGCGTGGACTTGCCGCAGCCCGAGGGACCCATGACGGCGACGAATTCACCCTCCTTCACTTCGAACGTCACGCCGTTCAGTGCGATGGTCTCGATCTCTTCGGTACGGAAAACCTTCTTGAGGTTCTCAACTTTCAGCATTGACATAACAAACAGGTTTTTATTGTTGATATTGATTTGATTTATTCGGATTTCACGGATTCGGCCGGGTTTTCGTTAACGGCATGCCACGAGCGGACGGTGACGGTGAGTGCCGTGACGGCCAGCACCCCCGCCAGTGCCAGGGCAAAGACCCACCAATACAGCGGCACGGCATAGGCGAAGCCTGCGAGCCAGTGCCTGACGGCCCAGATGCTTACCGGGACGGCCAGCACGAAACACACGGCGACCAGCATGACGTAGCGGCGGTTGAACATGGCGAGGATTTCGCCCCGCGAAGCCCCCATTACCCGGCGCACGGCGATTTCGCGGCGGCGGTGCTGTGTCTCGAACAGCACCAGCCCGAAGACGCCCATCAGGGCGATCACGACGGCCAACAGCGCGAACAGCCCGACGATGGCCGTCAGTTTGCGTTCGTTGTCGTACTCGAGGCCCAGCTCCTCGTCGAAAACACGGACGACGATATCGCCCGGCTCCGTGCGGGGATCGACCTCCGCGATACAGCGGCGGATATGGGCGGTAACAGCCGCAATATCGGCTCCGGGCGTCATCCGCACATAGACCACATGAGGCAGGTGCCAGTAATTTTCCTGCTGGATTTTCTTCGGAAGAAGATAGAAACAGAAGGGCGATACACCGTATTGCAGGGGCTTGAAGTTGAAATCGGCACAGAAACCTACAATTTGCTCGTCGGGCGACACGAAACCGTTGATACGGTCGCCGACCTGCATTTCAAATTCCCGCCGCGCCGCTTCGTTGAAAATCATCGTTCCGAGTTCCTTGTCGAAGTCGCTCTCCAGGAAATCGCGTCCGTCGGTAATCGGGATACCCATCACGCGCAAGAAATCAGGTTGTACGACATAACTCTGGAAAGCGACCTGACGGCCCTTGAACTCCCGGCCCCAGCCCATACGCCCGACCGACACCAAACGACTCGTAGCTCCCGTAACATCCTTTACCTGAGGGTCGGATAGAAGTTTCTGCCGAAGAGCGTCATAACTTACCGCCCCACGTTCGGAAAGCCGCGCGGCGAGGAGGTTTTCCTTGTCGAAACCCATGTCATAGTGCATCATATAGTCGTGTTGCAGGCGAATGAAACTGGTCGCGATGATCAGCCCGATGGAGATGAAGAACTGCACGCCCAGCAGCAGCGTACGCAGCCGGCGGCCGCTGCGGGTTCCGCCGAAGGATCCCTTGACGACCAGCGCCGGGGCGAACGACGTGATATACCACGCCGGGTAGAGGCTGGCGGCGAGCGCCATGACGAAAGCTACAACGGCTACCAGCCCCACGACTTCCAAATTCTGCGACAGCGCCAGCGATGCGGAAATGTAGCTGGCGAATTCGGTGCCCTGCAAGGCAAAGGAAACGTACCAGGCCGCCAGCAAAGCGATCAGGACGAGCCCGAACGCCTCGAAAACGAAATTGAAGCGCAGCGACGACGCGGGAGCGCCGAAAACCTTGAACGTATTGACGGTACGGATGCGCACCGGCACCAGTGCGAAGAAAAAGTTGACGAAGTTGATGAAAGCCAGCACGATAACCAACACGGCAATACCCAGCAGGGTATAGGTCGTGACGACAGACCCCTGCCGGCAGGGCGCCTGTGAATCCGACTCGAAATAGAGTTCCGATACCGGAGAAAGGCGCACGCCGTAGATACCCGATTCGTCGTCGTCATCTGCGGCGTCCCCGGCCGCCGCACGTTTCTCGGCCGCCTCGCGCTGCATCTCCTGGTTCACGTTCGTCCACTGGCGCGCAAACTCGTCGGGATCGGCACCGGGCCTGAATTTGACGAAATAATTGAAACTCCACTCCGAAGTGGTATAAAGGTTCGTTTCGCCCAGATTTTTCACCACCTCGCACTCTCCCAGCAACGAATTGTCCGGAAAGTCTTCGAAAACCGCCACGACTTCCATCGCCCCGTCGGGCTGGGGTTCGTCGGTGTCGACCCATATGAGGCTGCCCACGCCGACCCGCATCCGTTCGGCCGCCTCGCGGGAAACGATGACGCTCTTCGGTTTTCCGAGGTCATGCACATCGCCCTCGACCGAACGGAAAGCGAAAACATCGAGGAAAGGCAGCGATACCGAACCGCAGGAAGCAGAAAATTTATTATACCCGAACGAAGGCTCGTTGCTCGTCCAACAGGTTCCGGAGCCGAAACCGCCCCACATGCAGCCCCCGACTTCGACCCCCGCCGTCGAAGCGATGACACGCTCGGGCACCGGCCGGTTAAGCCACGACGACCATTTCCCGGGCTCGTACCAGTCCTCGTTCTCCACGAGATAAATACGGTCGGCTTCGTGCAGCGAGCGGTTGTAACCCAGCTCCCACCAGACCTGCGTCATGATGACGTAGAACGCGGTAAATGCCAGCGTCAGGCCTATGACGTTCAGCAGCGACGAGATTTTGTAGCGCCGCAGCGTAGTCAGAAAATTACGAAATGCGATCTTCATAACACACTATTCGGTTTTAATCATGTTAATCGGGTTGGCATTGGCGATGCGCCACGTGCGGACGAGCTGCACGGTGCATACGATCAGCAGCACCACTGCCCCGCACAGGGCGAAGAGCCACCAGCGGAGCGCCACACGCTCGACGAAGTTGCTGACCAGCAGGTCTGCACCCCAGCGGCTTACGGCGGCCCCGACGACCACGGACGGAACGGCGATCCACAGCACGTCGCGCGCCAACAGGCGCAGCACGTCGGCCGTCGAAGCCCCGTTGACCTTGCGCAGGGCGATCTCCTTGCTGCGGCGGCGCATCTCGTCGCCCAGATAACCCACGAGCCCCATCAGGGCGATAAGCAGGGTGATGCCGCTCACGGTAAAGACGATATTGCGGAAACTGCGTATCTCGAAAAGGATGGGGCCCAGTTTGTTGTCGTAAACTTCGAGCGTATGATTGTTGCCCGAAGGGTATTCTCCGATCTTGCGCTGCACGGCCTCCAGCGACTCGGGCGACATCCCGCGCAGGCGGATCATCATGGAATAGTCCAGCATATAATCGTCCGTGGCACCGAACTTCTGGAAATAGCTGAACGGATGGAACACGATCGGTTCGACCTCTCCCGTAGCCACGACCGTCCGGAAATCCTTTACGACGCCCACGATCGTATAAAGAGGAGCCCCGGGTGAGGAGTCGTCGGTAATCTGATGCCCCAATGCCTGTTCGGGCGTCCATCCGCGCATACGGACGTAGGTTTCGTTTACGATCGCCTCCAGGGGGTTGCTCGAAGGCGTAAAGTTCCGGCCGCCGACAAGGTGCATCCGCATCGCAGGTATAAAGTCCTCGTTGCAAAGCAGCCAGCGGCAGGAGAAAAGCAATTCCTTGGAGTTTTCGTCGATGCAGGGCATTCCCGAATATCCCCAAAGCGGCACCTCGAGCGAAGCTCCGGCAGCGTCGACTTCGGGTAGCGAAGCAACGGCGTCGCAGACCGAAGAAATGTTGCCCAAAGGCGTTTTGACATATGTATATACGATACGGTCATGTTCGAACCCGAAATCGCCGTTGCGGAGTTTATCGAACTGCAACACGGCCAATAACAGGAGCGTAAGCGTAAACGTACAACTGACGATCTCGACCACCAGCAGCGTCTGTTTCCACCGGCGGCGGTTGTCGCTGACCCCGCGGAATGCCAATGTCACGGGAACCGAAGTGAAAATACGCGACGGGATAAGCGCGGCAAGGGCAAAGGCGGCAAGGATGACGAGCAACGGCACCCAAATGCGCTTCAGGGCGAAGAGTTCGGACATCGGCGTCCCGGTAATCTCCAGCACCTGATCCTGCAGGGCCCACAACAGGAATCCGGCCACGATGACCGAAGCGAAGGTCAGGATGGCGGTCTCGGAACAGAAAATGCGGAAGATGTCCGAAGACCGGGCACCCCCGACCTTGAGCATGGAGATGGTCTTCGAGCGGCTTACCAACGTCGAAATCGAAATCAGCACATAGTTCATCGACGCAACGAAAAGCGTAAGGGCCGCAAGTGCCATCAACACCCATGCGATCAGCCCGGCGGAAGTATTTATGCGCGAAGACTCCGTGATCGGGAAAAACCGGTAGCTGCGGTTCCAGGCTTTCATATCCTCGGTGAATCCGTGGCGGTCGAAAAATGCGGGAAGCTGCGCTTCGACCTCGGCGACGGACGCCCCTTTGTGGAGTTTGACATAACTCGGGAACGAATCGCCGCCCCGCCACGACGTATTGAGGTCGCGCTTCACCATTTCGAACGAACAGAGCATATTGAAACCGCCGAGGTGCTGGTTGGGATTCGGGTCGCGGAAAAGCCCCATGACCGTCAGCGAATCGGTGCCGTTCAGCAATACCAACTGCCCCACGGGATCCTTACGACCGAAGATCGTGCGGGAAAAAGACTCCGCAAGCATCACCTGGTCGGCATGGAGCAGGATCTCTTTGGGGTTGCCGTTCATCGGTTCGAATCCCAGCACGTCGAAAAACATCGTATCGGCGTATATATACTTTGCCTGGAAAGCATTATCACCGCGCACGATGTCGGATGTGCGCGGCCCGAACAGGCGTGTGGCGGCTTCGACCTGCGGAACCTCTTCGGCTAGCGCCGGGGCGATGGGGGCATTGAGCTGCGGACTGTACCCGCTGTGCTGCGGATCGGCATAATGAGCCCACAGTTGGAATATCCGCTCCCGGTCGGGGAAACAACGGTCGGAGGTGAGGTTGTAATTGGCATACGAAAAGACCAGCAGACCGACGGCCAGCCCCAGCGAAAGCGACACCACGCGGGCAAGGGTGCCGCCGCGCAGTTTACGCAGGTAACGTAATGCGAATAGGAAATTCTTCATTCGGGTCTGTCTTTAGTTTTTAATCGAGTCGATCGGGTTGGAATCGGCCGCACGGCTGCTCTGCCAGAAGACGGCAACGAATGCCACCGCGGCGGCAAAAGCCCCCGAGGCCAGGAAAATGAGGGGAGAGAGCGAAATCCGGACGCTGTAATCCTGCAGCCAGCGTTCGAGCAGGTACCACGCCACGGGCACGGCGATGACGAACGCCGCGCCGACCAGCCGCATGAAGTTGCCCACCAGGCGCGTGAGCACCTCACCGCGCGTCGAGCCGAAGACCTTGCGGACAGCGACCTCCTGCTCCTTCTGCTGGATGTAGTAAGTCGACATGGCCACCAGACCGAGCGCCGAGATCAGGATCGCCACGAGCGTGAAGATACCGACGATGTGCAGGATGCGCCGCTGATCGGCATAGTCGGCTTCGATTTCCTGCTCGATATACTCCGCCCCGGTAAAAACCGCACCGTCGGAAATACGCTCGAATACCGATTTGACCGTATTGTAGGCCGCGGTTTTGTCCCCGCGGATTTTGACCAGGATATTCCACGGGTACATATCCGCAATGTCGTCCGTCTGCCACAGCATCGCCGATTGGGGCTTGTCGAGCGCCGACCCGATCTGGAAATCGCGGTAGATACCTGCGATTTGGTAGGGATAAGAGTAATCCATGCCTACCTTGAATTCTTCGGCGTCCTCCGCAATACCCAGTTCCCGCAGGGCGTGCTGGTTGATGAAGACCATATTGTCGTCGTTCATACGGGCGAGGTGGTTGTCGCGCAGCCGCTCCAGCCCCAGTATCCGGAAATAGGTCGAATCGCCGATGAATATCTGGAATCCGATCATCCGGTCGGGGCCATACTGCATCGTATTGTTGTTGCCCCGGTCGTGGGGCGTACCGCAGCCCAGGGCGACGGCCTCGACACACGGCTCGCGCAACAGCTCCTCGCGGAACTGCGCAATCTGTTTTTTCCCGAGGAAAATTTCGGTCGAGATATCGAGTATGTCGGCCGTATTGTACCCCATCGGCGCCGAAATCAGGTGGCGGATCTGCAGGCCGATGGTCAGCGAGGTGGCGATCAGGACAATGGTGATGACGTTCTGGATCGTGATAAGCACCTTGCTGTAAAACATCTTGGTGCGGTGGCGGAACGATCCCCGGACGATGTCCACGGGTTTGTAGCGCGACACCATCATCGCCGGGATAAAGCCCGCAACGACGCCCAGCACCACGATAAACGCGGCATAGCAAGCCACGACGGCAGGCGTCATATCCTGCCAGACGCCGATTTTCGACCCCAGCAGCCGCGAAGCGCCGGGCTCCACCGCGGCTGCCAGGAAAAGCGCGATGACGAACGCCACGACACACAGGAATGTCGATTCGAGGATCAGTTTGAGGATGATTTCGCCGCGCGAGGCGCCCAGCAGCCGGCGGGCGGCCATCTCCTTGGCGCGAAACCCGGTCTGGGCAACCGTCAGGTTGATATAATTCATCACGGCGAAGAGCAGGATGACGGCGCCCACACCGAAAAGGATCATCACGAAGGGCCAACTGCCGTAGTTGAACCCCCCATCATTATTCTGGGATAAAAAATAGACATCGCGCAAAGGCGTAAGGGTCACATGCTGATAGACATTGCCCTTGTAGATCCAGTATATCTCTTTGAAATAATCAAGCATATCGGGTATCTTGGCCGTCAGGTCGGCACCGGGACGCGCCAGGATGAAAGTCGTCACGGCACCGGAATTACTCATACGCTCGTCATTGGCCGAATTGATATCGCAGAGGCGCTCGGCCCGCATGATGATGTCCATATTGGGAATCACCGAGCGGTCGATATCCCGCACCACGCCGCTCACAACGTACGACTTCTCCTCGTCGGGGAAGCGGATCACCTGCCCCATCGGGTTGAACGTGCCGAAAACCTTGCGGGCGAACGACTCGGAAAGCACCACGTTGTCGCGCGAGGCGAGGGCTTGCTCCCGGTCGCCCTCCAGCAGTTCGAAATCGAATATCCGGAAAAAAGTCGTATCGGCGAAGAGGATCGTCGCCGAATATTTCCCCTGTCCGGCCTCGACGGGCTGCATGGCATCGGTGGACTGTCCCGACACTGCGACGGCGCAGGTCGATTCGATCTCGGGATAACGGTCGCGCAGGTATTTCTGCAGGTAATAACCGCTCGTAATGCACTCCTCGTTGCCGATGACATAAATGCGGTCGGCCTTGGCGTGGTAGTCGTCGCACGTAAGTTGCCGAAGGGTGTAGTCGGCGATCAGGATCACGAACATCAGCGAGACGGACAACCCGAAGATATTGATGGCCGCATAGAGCTTGTTGCGCCCCAGGAAGTTGAAAAACGAGCGGAAATTGAGTTGACGGAACATATTATTCGGTTTTGACGGGTGCGGAGAAATTTCAGCGGAAAATTATTTATTGAGGATCAGCACGTCGTTCGAGCCGTAATTCTCATAGCCCGAAACGATGACCCGCTCGCCCGGCTCCAGCCCGTCGAGCACCTCGTAATACTGCGGGTTCTGGCGGCCGATGCGGATGGGGCGTTTGTAAGCCTTGTCGCCCTCGGGCGCAAGGACATAAATCCATGCGCCGCCCGTGGTCTGGTAGAACGACCCGCGGGGGATGATGACCGCCTCGGTAGGCTGCCCCAGTTCGAGATGCAGGTAGTAGGTCTGGCCGCTGCGTATGTTCTCGGGATGGTCGCCCAGGAAGGTGAAGTCGGCTCGGAACTGGCCGCTGCGCACCTCGGGATAGACTTTGCGCAGGCGCACCTTGTAGTCGGTGCCCTGACGGTCGAAGGTGGCTTCGAGACCGGCACGCACACGGTCAATGTAGCTCTCGTCGATCTGTGCCTCGACCTTGTAGTCCGACAAGTCGTTGATCTGCCCGATCTTCTGCCCCGTGGAGACCGACTGCCCGAGCACGATGTCCAGTAGGCCGACTTCGCCGTCGATCGGCGACTTGACGTTGAGGTTGCCGATGCGCTCGCGGATGAGCTGCATGTTGCGCTTCATGTTGTCGAGGTTCTCCTCCATCTGCTCGATCTGCACCGAACGGTAGAGCGAATCCTGCACCTGCCGCTCGATGTTCAGCTCGCGTTTCTTTTCGGCCAGTTCGTAGTCCTCCTTCGACTGCAACCACTCCTCGCGGGCGATCAGGGCGTTCCTGTAAAGCTCCTCGTTCTGCTGCCAGGCCCGCTTCTTGCGCGACACGTCGAGATCCAGCTGCGCCTTGTCCTGCCGCAGCGAGAGTTTCTCCTGCTCCATCGAGATCAGCGTATTGCGCAGGATGTTCTGCTTTTCGGCCAGCTCGGCCTCGCTGTTCAGGATTTCGAGCGTGAGCGACGTGTTGCTCAGCACGACCAGCACATCGCCCTTTTTGACGGAGGTACCCTCCTCGACCACAAGCCGCTCGACGATGCCCGCTTCGAGGGGACTGAGCTGCACGGTGGTGATGGGCTGCACCTGCCCGGTGACGCGGATGTAGTCGTTGAATTCACCGCTCACGACCTGCCCGACGGAAATCGTACGGGCATCGACGCGCAGCGTCGAGGAGTTGTCGCGCAACAGGAGCCACAACACGAAGACCAGGAACAGCGCCCCGGCCAGATAGGGGATGCCTTTTTTGGTAAACAGGGCGCGGATGCCCTTTTTCTTTTCGATACGGATGTCCATGTTATTTTCTGTTTTTCGTTAGCGGATCAGGGGCGCACCGTTGTAATACTCGACCAGGCGCGTTTTGATAATGTATTGCAACCGGGCACGCAACCGTTCGGAGCGGGCCTGCAACAGGTTGTTGGCGGCGGTCTGAAGGTCGAGCGCCGAAACCATGCCCCGGTCGTACTTGCCGGCGACGGCGTTGTAGGCCAGCTCGGAGGCCGCGCTTTTTTTGCTGGCCTGCACGAACTCCTTGCCGTAGCCGAGCATCTGCTGGTAGTTCTGGGCGATTTCGCTTTGCAGGGCACGCAACGTCTGATCGCGCTGCTGCTCGGCGATCCGCCAGTTGTTGCGGGCGCGGTTCGTCCTCGTGCGGCGCGAAAGCCCCCCGAAAATGGGGATGTTGAGCTGGGCGGAAAAATAGTAACCGCGGTTATCACGGAACTGGTTCTTAAACGGCTCGTACAACGAATGGTCGTCGAGGCTCATGAAGAAATTGGTCGAGTATCCGCCGCCGACATAGACCGACGGGAAAAAGCCGCCCCGGGCGACCGAATACTGGAGTTTCGACTGCCGCACGTTATAACCGGCGCTGCGGGCCTTGGGATTGTTGTCGAGGGCATAGGCGACCACATCGGAGAAGGGCGCCGTGCCGGCCGGGGTTTCGATGGCGAGATCCGTCTCGATCCCCAGGGGGCGGTCGGGCGGATAATTCATCGTTTCGGCAAGCGTGATCCTGGCCAGTTCGAGGTTGTTTTCCTGCTGCGTCAGCAGGTAGTCGTCCGAAGCGCACTGTGCCTCCTGCTCGGCCACGTCGGCGGCGCTCTTGAGCCCCAGTTCGAGCAGCTTGCGGCTCTTGGCGAGGTTGCCGGTGCTGGTTTCCAGCTGTTCGCGGGCGAGGCGCACGCTTTCGGTGTAATATACGACGTCGAAATAGGCTTGCATGGTATTGAGCGCCACTTCGTCCTTGACCCGCTGCAACTCCTCGACACCCATCAGGCGCATCACCTTCGCGGCACGGATGGTATTGATCCCCGTAAAGCCGGCGAAAACGGGCATTTGCCCCGAAACGCCGTAGTTGTTGGAAAGGTTCGAAACGTCGGTATAGGTATTGGTCTCGGGGTCGACCGAGCGGCCGAAACTGGTCGTGGCGCTGACCGAGCCGCTGACCGAGGGCACGAGCGCCGCCACGGATTCGATATAGTCCTGGCGGTAGTTGCGGTTGGTGTAATCCTGCTGCCGTACTACGGGACTGTGTTCGACGGCATAGGCCATGCACTCGTCGAGGGTCATACGCACGACGGGCTCGGCCGCATTCGGGGCGGGGTCGGACAGGGAATCCACGGCGGGATCCGCGACGATGACGGTTTGCGTTGCCGCAGTATCTGCGGCCGAAGCCCCCACGGGAGCAACGGGCGCAGCATCCGGCTGCACAGAGGCGGCGGGCAGGGATATCTGCGTCCCAGCGAGTGTCCAAAAAATTGACAGAATGAGGAGTAATAACAGTCGTTTCATCCTTGATTAGCGGGTATTGTTCGTTCGGGACATTTCGGAGCCAACCCCGTGCCAAAGAAACTAAATAACTGTATTACAAAATATTATATCACACATACAACGGACAAAGTGTAAAAAAATTTTACACCCTTGTAAATTTTGTGGACACGAAGGGACGATTTCACGATTTTAACGCTAATTTTACCGCAAAACAATCCGGAATGACCATGGCAAAAGAGGGAACGTTACTGATCGTGGACGACAACCGCAGCATCCTGGCGGCGTTGCGCCTGCTGCTGGAAAAATATTTCGCACGGGTGCTGACCCTCCCCACCCCCAACCGGCTGGCGACGACCCTGCGCGAGGAACAGATCGACGTGATACTGCTCGACATGAATTTCACGGCGGGCATCAACACCGGCAACGAAGGCATCTACTGGCTGGGCGAGATCCACGCCCGCAGGCCGGATATCAAAGTCGTGCTCTTCACGGCGTACGCCGATATCGACCTGGCCGTGAGGGCAATGCGCGACGGTGCGGTGGACTTCGTCGTCAAACCGTGGGACAACGACCGGCTGGTGGCTTCGCTGCGCAACGCCTACAATCTGGCGCGGTCGGCTCGCGAGGTGAAGCAGCTCAAGGAGATCAAGCGCGAGCTGGCCTCGGAGCAGCCGATGTTCTGGGGCGAAAGCCCCGCCATGGCGCGCATCCGCGAGATCGTGGAGAAGGTTGCGGCCACGGACGCCAACATCCTGATCACGGGGGAGAACGGCACCGGCAAGGAGATGCTGGCACGCGAGATACACAACCGCTCGGCGCGTAGCGGCGAACTGATGGTTTCGGTGGATATGGGAGCCGTACCCGAAACGCTCTTCGAGAGCGAACTGTTCGGCCATGTCAAGGGAGCCTTCACCGACGCCCGGGCCGACCGCGCCGGGAAATTCGAGGTCGCCGACCACGGCACGCTTTTCCTCGATGAGATCGGCAACCTGCCGCCCCACCTGCAATCGAAACTGCTGACGGCCATCCAGGGCGGGCGTATCTTCCGCGTGGGCAGCAACACGCCCGTCGCGGTGGACATCCGCCTCATCTGCGCCACGAACCGCGACCTGTTCGGGATGGTAGCGCGGGGGGGGGAATTTCGCGAAGACCTGCTCTACCGCATCAACACGATCCACATAGACCTGCCGCCCCTGCGGCAGCGCCGCGAAGACATCCTGCCGCTGGCGGAAATGTTCCTGAAACGCTACGCCACGAAGTACAACAAACCGATCGAGGGTTTCGACCAGGCGGCGGTGCGCGAAATGGACGAATACCCCTGGGCGGGTAACATCCGCGAGTTGCAACATACCGTCGAAAAAGCCGTCATCATGAGCGACGGAAGGCGGATCACCCCCGCCACACTGCACTGCGGCCGGCTCCGGCCGCAGTGCAGGCCCCGGCATTCTCGACGCTCGAAGAGATGGAGCGCGGCATGATCGGGCAGGCGATGGCGCGTTACGCAGGCAACCTGACCGAGGTGGCGCGGCAGCTGGGCATCACACGCCAGACACTCTACAACAAAATCAAACGCTACGGGTTATGAAACGCGAAGGAATAGCCTACGGCCCCGTAATCGGTTACACGGCGTTGCTCATCGCCGCTTCGGGAGCACTCGGATGGGTGGTAACGGGGTCATGGTACCCGCTGGCGATCCTGCTCGTCCCGGTGATCGGGATCGCGGCATACCGCCTCATAGGGCTTTACAGCGATTCGATACGCCGTGTAACCTTCATGTTCAACGCCATCGACAACGACGACTTCACGTTCCGCTTCCATGAAGACCCGTCGAAAGTGGACAACGGCATGCTCAACGCCGCCCTGAACCGTATCAAGGAGATCCTGGTGCGCGCCAAGGTACGCGCCGAAGAGCGGGAACGCTACTACCAGCTGATCATGGAGTACGCACGCACAGGGCTTATCACCATCAACGACGCGGGGAGCGTCTACCAGGCAAACGGCGAGGCGCTGCGCATCTTCGGGCTGCCGCGCTTGACCCACATCCAGCAACTGGAACTGCCCGCTCCCGAGGCATACCGGGTACTGACGACGATCCGCCCGGGCGAAAAGCACCATGTGTCGTGCGTGACCGAAACGGGCGAAATGGGCCTGTCGCTGGGATGTTCGCAGATCGTACTCGAAAAACGCCGGCTGCGCGTGGTGGTCGTGAGCGACATCAACAACGAGCTGAGCGAGATGCAGATCGAATCGTGGAGCAAGCTGACGCGCATCCTGACGCATGAAATCATGAACTCGCTCGCGCCGATCACCTCCCTGAGCGACACGCTGCTGCATATCGACCGGACGATGAATGCCGATGTGGCGCACGGGCTGGATACGATCTCGGCCACGAGCCGGCGGCTGATGGCCTTCGTTGAGAATTTCCGCAGGTTCACGAAGATCCCGGCGCCCCAGAAAGCACCCTTCGAGGTGCGGGAACTGCTGGAGCACGCCATGACACTGATCGCTACGGAGGGCATCCGCATCCGGCTCGACGTCGAGCCGGCGGACACGATGATCTATGCCGACCAGATGCTGGTCGGACAAGTGGTGGTGAACCTGCTCAAGAACGCCCGCGAAGCGGTAGGGACACGGCGGGACGCCTGCATCGAAATCACGTCGCGCATAGACCCGCAGGAAAACGTGGTCATCGAAATAAGCAACAACGGCGGGGCGATCCCCGCCGAAGTAACCGAAAATATCTTTACGCCTTTCTTCACGACCAAACCCGACGGATCGGGCATCGGCCTGAGCGTCTCGCGCCGCATCATGCAGCTGCACAACGGCTCGCTGCGCCTGACGGCCAATACGGACAACCGGGTGACCTTCACGCTCCTGTTCGGATAGACGCCCGTAATGCGCCGTATTCCGTCCCGGCGAACTTCCGGGTCACGGAATCCAGCGGGGACAGCCCCGCCAAAACAATGCCTGGCCGGGAACGGCACCCCACAGGAACGGGACAGCAATACCCTACCGCGGCAGTGGCACCGAGATCGTCCGCGCATCGAGGAACGCATCGGGGAAGGAACCGTTGTTCCAGGCCTGGCCGTTCGAGATGGTGAAATGCCGTCCCAGCCGCAATGTATTGTTGTCGATCACAGTGACACGTGAGGGCAGGTTCTCCTTATGGATCACCACCACCGAAGTCATCGTAACCGAGGGTTTGACCTTCATCCGGCCCTCGGCACGGTAATCGGGTTTCCAGGGCGACAAATGCGCCAGCGAGTCGGGAAGCTCGAACTTATTACGAAGCGAATCGGGAAGCTCATACTTCCCCGAACGGGGCGAATCGGGCTTTTTCAGCCCGAACTTATTGGGTTCCTGCGCCGAAATCGCAAGGGCCGCAAGCAGGGCGGCCGCCAGAATAAACATCCTTTTCATAACTATCCCTCCTATCTTTTATTTGGTCTCTCCAAAATTACAATTCCCTCAGAACACTTCCCGCAGAATCCGCACCGACTGCACCGCGCTGATGGCGTCGAGATGGTAGCCGAAATAGACCAGCACGGCATTGAGGAACTCGACGCGCTGCGTACGGTTGAGACCGATTTCGGCCAGGCAACGTACGTCGCACTCCATCATATCGCGCAGGATACGTGTGCATTCCTGTGTCATAAAACTAACGTGCTGCGGCCGCGTTTTGGTATAAAGTCCCTCACGGATATCGAACCAATCGTCGGCCGAGTAGTCGTTGCCCGGGCAAAAACCCAGGAAACGGCTCAGGTTGGCCAGGAACCAGAGGTGGAAATTGGCCACCCCCTCGTCCATCGAATCGAGCGCCCCGACGCTGTTCCATACAAAATCGAAAAGCGCCTGGTTGGGTTCGTCGTATTCCCTGACGAGGCGGTACAAAACCTCTGCCATGAAGAGCGCCATGGTCGATTTGCGCACGTCGAACGGCAGGCTTTGCAGTACGAAGCCGCCCTGCACCTCCTTGAAACGGTGCATCTGCTGACGCGACGATTCGAGCCCTTCGAACTCGACCGGGAACATCGGCTGGAAAAGTGCCAGCTTCGAGCCCCGCCCGTTGCGGCTGCGGACACCCTGTACCATGTAGCTGCGGCGCCCCCCGGTGTCGGTCAGCAGATAGACGACCATCGACGAGTCGCCGTATTTGAGCGTATGGAGAACGACTCCGCGCCCTTTGTACGTCTTCACCTACCCTTTGCGCACGTGAACCATCATCCACCCGTCCCTGGCAGCGGTCGCCACCGGGCGCAGGCCCAGTTCCCCGGCACAGGCGACAATCGCCGGGACGTCCTGTTCCAGGAAGCCGCTCATCACCAGGTCGCCGCCCGGCTCCAGCGCTGCGGCATAGGCCGGCATATCGGCCGTGAGGATATTGCGGTTGATATTGGCCAGGATAAAGCCGTAATGCTGTCCGGCGATGCGGCGCACGTCGCCCAGCATCGGTTCGATGCGGTCGGCGACGCCGTTCGAAGCGATGTTCTCGCGGCAGTTGGCGTCGGCCCAGTCGTCGATGTCGACCGCATCGACATGGGCGGCACCGCATTTGGCGGCGACGATCGACAGCACACCCGTACCGCTGCCCATATCGAGCCCGCGACGGCCTGCGACGCCCAGGTCGAGTACGGCACGCGACACGAGCCAGGTGGTCGCGTGGTGCCCCGTGCCGAACGACATCTTGGGCATGACGACCACCTCCATCACCCCTGCGGGGGCAGGCTCATGGAAAGGCGCACGGATCAACAGGCGCCCCTCGACGTCGACGGGCGGAAAATTGCTCTCCCAGACGGCGTTCCAGTTCTGCGTTTCGATAGCGATATAACGTCCCTGCACGCCGTAACGCGCCAGCAAGGCATCGACCTCGCCCTTGCAGTCGGCCAGCTGCTCCTGCGGGATATAGGCCTTGAGCGTCCCCGCATCGGCCTCGAAGCTCTCGAAGGGATAGTCGGCCAGCTCGGCGGTCAGTATCTCGGCCTGCATGGCGTCCGAAAAGGCAATATTCAAGGATATATAGTTCATATTATGTAAAATTTACGTATCTTCGCCCGTACAAAGTTAACGATAATCTCGGAAATAAGGCAGGAAAAGGATGGCAGAAAACACGAAAAAGTGGGAAGAGACGGGACGTCGTTACCGTACTTATATCAAACTCGAAAAACGCCTCTCGGAGAATACCGTCGAATCGTATATGCGCGATCTGCGCCAATTCGCCCATTTCATCCTGCGCCAATACGACGTGACGCCCCGCAAGGTCGAGCGGACGATGATCGAACGCTACATGGGCTGGCTTTTCGAGCGCGGCCGCGAAAAGACCTCGCAGGCCCGCTGCCTGTGCGGCATCCGCAGCTTCTTCAACTTCCTGCTCATAAGCGACCAGATCGAAGCGTCGCCCGCCGAATTCGTCGACACGCCGAAATTCGGGCGGCACCTGCCGGACATCCTCACCACCGCAGAGATCGACCGCATCATCGCCACCGTGGACATGCGTACGACCAAGGGTATACGCGACAGCGCCATGCTCGAAGTGCTCTATTCGTGCGGGCTACGCGTCTCGGAGCTCACCTCGCTGCGGCTCTCCGACCTCTTTTTCGGGGAGGGCTACATCCGTGTCATCGGCAAGGGCGACAAGCAGCGGCTGGTGCCGATCAGCACCGTCGCACGCGACAAGATACAGCGCTATCTCGAAGAGCGCCGCAGCGCACGTTCGGGCGAAGAGGTCGTATTCCTCAACAACCGGGGCGGGCAACTTACGCGCGTGATGGTCTTCACGATCCTGAAGCAGGCCGCCCAACGCGCCGGCATCGACAAACACATCAGCCCGCATACGTTCCGGCACTCGTTTGCCACGCACCTGCTCGAAGGGGGCGCCAGCATCCGGCAGGTACAGGAGATGCTCGGGCATGAAAGCATCCTCACCACCGAAATCTATACGCACCTCGACAGCGACCACCTGCGCCATACGCTCGAAGAGCACCTCGGGATATAGGGGAACCGGGACTCCCGGAAATGGGAACCGGGCGGGAAACGCCGGGCATCCGTCCGTCCGGGCTGTGCGGGCTGTGCGGGCTGTGCGGGCGAAACGGGCGAAACGGGCGAGCGGCCTAACAACATAGAACAGCGAAGCCGGGGAGCGTTCCCCGGCTTCGACATTTCATGGTATCGGGTCGTTATTCGGCCTGTACGCAATCGTAGACCAGGATATTGGCCCGGCGGTTGCTCGAAGAGCCGTCGCGGCAGGCGACACCCAGATAGAGTTTCCCGTCGCGGACTTTCAGGCTCTCACCCTCGGCATACCCCGTCGTGGTAAGCCCTGCAGCGGCGAGCCCTGCTGCATCGGCGACGGCTGCCACCTCGGTACGCGGCACGACGATCTTGCCGCTGTAATTGAATACCGTGACATAGGCTTTCGACGCGAAGGAATCCGCACCCGTTTCGACGGCGTTCCCCTCGTAAAAATAAACGTAGTTACCGGCGACCTCGTGCCCCTGGTGGGAATAGGAGTAAACGTCGTTCTCCTTGTCCGACCCGGCCGGCACCGAGAAACTGCCCAAAACACGGCAGTCGTTCAGGTCACGGGCCCGGATCTCACGGGTTACGGGGTCGCTGCCGGCCGAACCGACCGTCACCGTCGCCGTCATCGTCTTGAGCGGCAGAGCCAGCGCCTCGTCGAGGTCGAAAATCCAAAAATAACGCACCCCGGACTTGCGCGAACCGACCAGCAGCCGGCGGGCCGGGAAGTCGATGGCGACCTGCTGGTCGTACTGCCCGTCCTTGTTGAGGAAGAATGTTTCGCCTGCATAGCCGGCTTCGGAGAGTGCACCCGGCACAAATTCCACACGCGACACAGACCAGTTGTCGCCGTATTCACCGCTGCTGTCGACCGAAGCGTTGCTGTTGAGCCAGATATAGGTCTTGCCGTCGGAAGCCTCCTCGGCGACGATCTGCGTGCCGTGGCCGAAATACTTGAGGGTCATATATTCGGCCCGGGCATCCTGCCCCGGCCCGGCAGCCCGGCAGACGATGACCGAAGTCCCGTCGGAACTGATCTGCGAATAGTAGATTTCGCCGCCGTCGGTCAGATCGAAGCCCTGCATGATACGGCGCGGGGCATACAGCACCACATTCTTACTATAAACGATATCGTCGGACAAAGGTGCCCCGAGCGCCGCCGAAGGGTCGAGCGGCGGCTCCTGCAACGTAGCTACGGTACAACGCGCCGAATAGCTGCGGTAACGGGCCGTGATGACCGCCGTGCCGAAGGCGCGGAGCGTCACCAGCCCGGCCTGATCGACCGTAGCGACACTCTCGTCCGAGGAAGTCCATCTGATCGTCGCCCCGGCATCGGCAGGACGGGTCGTGGCGACCAGCCTGAAACTTTCCCCGACGGTTAGTTCCAGGTCTTTTTCATTGAGTTTGAGCGACGTGATCTGCACCGGCTTGTCATTCGAAGAGCATCCGGCGCCCGTTGCGACCGAAACGACGGCGAGCAACAGCAAAGTGAGGTATTTTTTCATGGTATCCATCATTGGTTTAGTTCGACTCCCCGTCGACGACCGACACCGAGAAGGTGCCCTTGAGGCGTGTGGATCCGCCGCCGCCCGTCGTGATCGTGTTATTGGCGGTGATACGCACGTTGGCCGCAACCCGGTAGCGCACCCAGAGCGTACCCGAATTGATCGTGACGTCCACAGGAAAATCATACGAGAAATATCCGGTATTCTCACCCTCGAAAAGCGGGCTGTCGTAAGCGCGGACGTGGTAAGTCACCTCGGTATTGTTGAAGGTTCCGGTCTTCGCACCATCGGCCCGAAGCCAGGTCTGCCCATCGGCCGAGTATTCGATCAGGAAGAAACCCGCCGAGGAGCCCGAACCGCCGATGCTGCCCGTGCAGTTGAGCATCGTGCCGGGAACGAGGTATTTCACGGGAATCTTTTGCAGCCAGTAATCGCCGACATAAAGCCCCTTCAGGTAGGCATGCCCGTCGTTGTAAGCCCAGCCGTTGACGGCCGCAGCCGTCTTGCCGGCGGCCTCGACGACCGTGATATAGGCCCTGCCTTCCTCCGAAACGAGGCTGTGCGCCGACGTCACCCAGTCGGGTTGCCTGGCTTTCAGGGCATTGACATCCTCGGTACTGCCTTTCACAGGACAGAACTCCCATTTCACGGGAAGTCCTTCGATCGGCATTTCGCTCATGGCGTAGACCTTGGCACGCGCCGAGCCGATCTCGGTACCGTCGACCGAAACGGTAAAGACCGCATATCCCGGCGTGGTGGGCGTACCCGCAATATCGAGGGCGACGGTCGCGCCGCCGTTGACCAGGGAGACAGAAGTTCCGGCGACCGTAAGTCCCTGCGAATCGCCACCCGGCGTACAGCTCACGGCAATCGTCTCGTCGCCGTAGGCATTGGCATAGGTGAAGCAAAGACGCGCCTTCGAGGGTTCCTGTTCGATGAGGTTGCCCTCGACGTAAGGCGTGCCGTAGACAACGGCCCCGTCGGCCTGCGTGACGGTGATCGGATATTGCTTGCCCCCGTTTTCGAGGTAGATGGTGGCGGTACGCTCGGCGGAGCGGTTATGGGTAGCGGAAACTGTGATCCACTCGAACTGTCCGCTGCCAATGCCTTCCGACGGCGAGGTCGAGAGCCATTGTGCATCTTCGGGCACGACCGTCCGCCAACTCCCTTCGCAGCGAAGCGTGATCTCCCGGGACGAAGCCAGGCAGCTGGCAAAGCGGATCGAATCGGTCTCGCGTACCAGATAGCTGTCATCGTCGTCGCTGCATGCCGCGGCCAGCAGCACACATCCTGCAGCCAGCAGCATAAGCTGATATATTCGTTTCATAATCTTCGTTTTTCAGGTTCTCAATCGTTTATTTGGTCTTCCAGCCCGGGTTTTGCCCCAGGGCGGGGTTGTCGTTCAGGGCCGTAGTGGGAATGGGTCGCACGTATTTCTTGTCGTCCCACTTGCGGTTCATGCGGATGTAGCACTCGATATAACCGCTGTCGCCGTCGGTAAGCGTATAGTCGTTGCCCAGTACCCGGTAGGTGACGCCCGGTTCGGAAACCGAAGGGCTTTCGCGCACGAAGCAGACGTCGCCCGTGCCGTCGCCATCCATGTCGTAGACCTTGCCCAGCTCCCCCACATAAACACCATACCAGGGCTGTTCGAGCAGTTTCCCCATGCCCCAGCGCATGTCGTCGTCCCAGCGGCAGTTTTCCAGAAGCAGCTCGATTCCGCGTTCACGGCGGATCTCGAGCAGGGCCATGTCGGTCACCGTATTGAGGAAATAACCGGCCATATAGGGATCGTAGGAGGCCGGCATCTTGCCGTCGACGCCGGCACGTTCGCGCAGGAGCCTGACGGTCGCATTCCAGACGGTTTCCGAGAACTCGCCCAGCTCGGCCTTCGCCTCGGCATAGTTAAGCAGCACCTCGGCATAGCGCAGGATAGGGATGCAGGTGGAACAGGGCGAAGTATTGCTGTCGAGCGACGTGTCATCGATAACCCATTTGATCGGCTGGTAACCTGTCACGCAATAGCCGAAGTCGGGGGCGTAATGCGTATTCACGTTGTTGTTCTTGCGCGTATAGCCCGGATGGCGGATACTCTGCATCAGACGGTAGTCGCGGTCGGTGAATTCGTCGGCGAAAGCGACCTTTTCGTACCCGGGCTTGTCGGTGAATCGGCTGCCGTCGCGGTTGAGGTAGGTATTGACGAACTGGCGCGTAAGCGAGTAGCTGCCGTACTGCATGTTCACGAAATAGGTGTTGAGGATATGCGTGGCATTGAGCGAAGCGTCATAGGCACGCGCCCAGATCACCTCCTGCGTAGCCACGTCCTCGCTGGTAAAGAGCCCGCGGTACTGCGTGGCGACGTTCGCCGGGTCGGAAACCAGGGAGTACTTCCCCTCGCCCATCAGCGTTTCGCACGCCTCGACGCAGGCACGCAGGTATTTCTCGGCTTCGTCCGAAGTCCAGGGCTCCCCCGTCGAGGGGTCGGTCGCGTGGTATTTGCGGAAAGTGCCTTCGTAGAGGCAGCAACGCGCTTTGAAAGCCAGTGCCACATTGCGGGTGATACGCACCGAGTTGACTTCCAGTTTGGCATTGGTAATACAGTTCCGGCAGGCGAAATCGAGGTCTTCGAGCACTTTGGACATCACGTATTCACGCGAATCACGGGGCTTATAAAGCGCCGCATGGTCGCCCGAATCGATCTCCTTGTCGTACCAGGGCACGGCGCCGAAGGTCTTGACTTTGTTCATGTAAAAATAGGCCCTCCAGAAGCGTGCGACGCCCTCATAATGGTTCAGGATCGCCTCGCTGGCCGAAGCCCGGCGGAAATTGCCGAGGAAATAGTTGATATTACGCAGGTCTTCCCAGTTGCCCGTCGACCAACCGGTCTGGTCGTCGGCGTCGAAATTGTCGGTCAGGTACTGCCACTCGCCGCGCCAAGCCATGTAATCGGCATGGGCGTCGCCCGTGGCGACCGAAATGGCGGTCGGGATCATGGTTTGCAGGAACCCGTTGGCGTAGGCCTCCAGGTCGCTCTCGTTACGGAAATAGGTCGGGGCATCGATCTTATTGGGATCCCCGTTGGTCAGGAATCTCTCGCAGGAGCAGAGCCCCGCGGCGGCCAGCAGGATCAGGAGTATATTTTTCATCGTTTGCATGGTTTGAGGGTTAGAACGTAAGGTTGACGCCCAGTGTCACGGTGCGCAGCATCGGGTAGCTGTAACCGTCGCCCTCGGCCGTACGGAAATCGGAATCGCCCGCATTGATGACCTCGGGGTCGTAGTTGTCGCAGTACTTGAACATCGGTGACGAAGTCCAGAGGTTCTCGCCCGAGACGTAAACCTTCAGCCCCTTGATGCGCATCTTGCGGCAGATGTGGGCGGGGAAGGTGTAATCGACGGTGAGGTTCTTCAGGCGGATGTAGGAAACATCCTGCATGTAACGGTCATTGGGCGTGGTAAGGACGCGGTTGACCGATGACTCGTTGGTCTGGTAGGCCGAATAGCGCGGCCAGTAGGCCGTATCCCAGTTGTCGAGTTCCTCACGGTATACGTTGCTTCCCGTATGTGCCTTGAGCATATAACCGAACGGACGGTTATACTGTCCCCAGAAATAGCCAGAGTCGTAGCGCGGATACCAGTTTTTCTTGGCGACGCCTTGCCAGAAGGTAGAAACGCCGATCCCGTTCCAGTTGAAACTGACGTTGACGCCGTAATGGTAGCGGGACGAGGTGTTGCCGATGATCGTCAGGTCGCCGTGGTCGGAAAGGGTCTTGGCACCCTGGTCGATCCTGCCGTCTTCGTTCAGGTCGGCGAACTTGACCTGTCCCGGGCGCGTCACCTTGTCGGAGGATTGCAGGAACGACTGCGTGGCGTGCGAGTCGATGTCGTCCTGGTCGCGGAAAAGCCCTTCGACCCGGTAGCCCCAGATTTCGCCCAACTCCATGCCTTCGTAATAATCGTCGAGGTTACCCGTGGGGTTGATATACTTGGTCACCCACGTACGCGAGTCCCATACCATGGCCTTGACGCTGTAACGGAACTCCTTGCCGGCGAGTTTGAAGCTGTCGCGCCACCCCACCGAGAGTTCCCAGCCGTTGGTCTTCAGCGAGGCGTTGTTCCCCTTGGGGGCCGCCGTTCCATACACCGCGGGGAGGCTCACGCCGACGGTATACATGTCGGTCGTATTGCGGCGGTACCAGTCGAACCCCATCGTCAGGCGGTTCTTGAGGAAATCGAGGTCGGCACCGACATCGTAGGTCGTCGAGGTCTCCCACGTCAGCGAAAGGGGGATGGCGCCCGGGGCGACGGTATAAGTACCCAGCGTATTGCCGATAACCACCGTCGACGACTTGAGCGTCATGTAGTCGATGTATTTGTAGGGATCGATATTCCCGTTGCCCATGGAACCGGCGGAAAGACGGATCTTGAAGTTGTCCAGCCAGCGGTCAGACCAGGCCATGAACTTTTCCTCCGAGAGGCGCCAGCCCACCGAGGCCGAGGGGAAGAAACCCCACTTCGAATTCTCGGGGAACTTCGACGACCCGTCGTAACGGCAGCTGAACTCGGCAAGGTACCGGCCCTTGTAGCCATAGTTCGCGCGGAAGAAAGCACCGACATAGCTCCAGTCGTAACCCCCGACCGCAGGGTCGCTCGTCACGCCGTCCATCAGGCCGAAACTCGGTTTCGAAGGCACGGTAAGCCCTTCGCGCCTGATGGTCAGCGTACGGTACTTTTTCTTCTCGAGGTTCCAGCCGCCCAGCAACTTGAGCGAATGGTCGTCGCCAAGCTTGGGGGTATATTCGGCGTAGATGTTGCTCGAAATGTAGTTCATGTCGTAACGGACGTTTTCGAGCGTGCTGCCCTGGCTTTCGTTGACCGTGATGGTGGACTCGGGGCCGGTATAGCCCGTATACATGTTGGTCACCCGCTCGCGCGTGTTGCGTGAATAGAGGTACGAGAGGTCTCCGGAGACCTTGAGCACGTCCTTGACGAGGTCGATCTCTACACCCAGCTTGTCCTTGAGCGTGAATTTGTCCTCCTGCTGGTAACTCGTCCCCTCGGCGAAACCGGCATAGCCGTTCAGCACGGCGGCATAAGTCCATGTTCCGTCGGGGTTGGTTATCAGGCTGACAGGCTGGCCGGAGTGCTCGATCATACGCGGGACAAGCTGGTTGCTGTAATAGAGCATCGGCTGATGGTAATCCACCACCGCGAAGTCCATGTTGTTGTTCAGGCGCAGCCACGGGCGGATGCGCACGTTGCCCTTGGCCCGCACGTTATACTGCTTGTAACGCTCGTCGCCCACGCGGTAAATGCCGTCCTGGTCGTAGAAGCGCCCCGAGACATAGTAGTCGGCATTCTTGCCGCCGCCCGATATGCTGAGGTTGTGTTCGTGGGAATAATTGACATCCTTATAAAAGGCCTTCGTCCAGTCGGTATTGCCGAAATACTCGTATTTGCCGGCGTCGTTGATGCGTACGCGTTCGAGCGACGGATCCTGGCTGCGGCGTGCAAGTTCCCGGTACCACGAGTCGGAATAAGGAACAATGTTGTTGATCGTGGAATTGAGCTCCTTCGAGCCGTTGTAATAACCGTTCCAGGCATTGATATAGCCCGTCGTCCACTCGTAGCCGTCGGTCACGAGGTTGGGCTTCACGGTACGCGAATGGATCGAGAAACTGCCGTTATAGGTGACGTTCACCTCGCCCTCGGAAGCCGATTTGGTCGTCACGAGGATCACGCCGAACGCACCGCGGGCCCCGTAGATGGCGGCCGACGAGGCGTCCTTGAGCACCGACACGCTGGCGATGTCCTGCGGGTTGACCGTCTCGAGGTCACCCTCGACGCCGTCGATCAGCACCAGCGCACCGCCGCCCGAGCCGATCGACCCCGTACCGCGGATGTCGATCGTCGCGGCACGCGAAGGCTTGCCGTCGCGCATCGAAATGTTGAGGTTGGGAATGGCACCCTGCAACGAACGCGAAACGCTCGGGTTGGAGCGTTCGGCGAACTGCCTGCTGTCCACCTGGTCGACGGCGCCGATCAGGTCGCGGCGCTTGACGGAGCCGTAACCCACGACGACGACCTCTTCGAGGATTTGCTTGTTTTCACGCAGGGTCACATCGAGTGTGCTCCGGGCACCGACCGGCTCTTCGGCGGTCTGGAAGCCCAGGTACATGAAGACGAGCGCCGCATCGTCCCCGGTAAACGTGAGCGAATACCGGCCGTCGGCATCGGTCGACGTACCCACGACGGTGTTCTTCACCAGTACACTCACGCCGGCCAGCGGCTCGCCGGCCTCATCGGTGACACGGCCCACGACGGTATGTTTCCGCTGCAAAGTGGGTTTGGCAGCAGGTGCCGGGGAGGCCGCGGCGGATGCCGACAGGGCGACCACCTTATCCTTGATTTTATAAGAGATGCCCGAGCCTGCGAAGACAGAGGCAAGCATTTCGTCGAGCGTCGAGCCGTTCAATGCGACATCCACATCGGTCATCGTACGCTCCCCGAGCGACGTTTCATAGGAAAAGACCACGCCCGTCTGCCGGGTAAAAGCCGTGACGACCTCGCGCAGAGGGGCACTGCGGAACGACAGCTTCAGGTCGTGGCGCTGTGCGGCGAAAGCGGCACCGGCATCCGCCGCAGCGAACGACGGAAGCGCGAGGCAGGAGCATAGCACGCCCGCACACCACCCCCTGAGGAGTGAAGTAATTGATTTTTTCATTATGGTTCAGATTAGGGTAAAGAAAGAAATTTGTTTTAAGGCCATCGGCACTTTCCGGTGTCGATTACGGGGTGGCAAAAGACTCTTTTTCCATAGGCCGGATCAAATTTTGGGTTGGATTACGGTTGATTATCGATTCAGCTGAATAATTTTAAAACGGCATCCCGACACGAACTGCAACAGGTCTACGACATCTTCGACGGAAGCGTCCTTCTGGAAATTGAAGTTATAATGGTCGTCAGGCATTTGCTGCCCATCGGGACGCAACTCTACGCCAAAGGCCTGTTCGATGCGCCCGATGATCTCGGGCAGGGTCGCATTGTCGAGGGTAATGACCCCGTAACGGATCAGCAACAGGTCGCCCACGGGCACCTCGTTGACCTCGAGCAGCTCGGCATCGGCGTCATAGACCGCCTGCTGTCCGGGATGCAGGCAGATCAGGTTGCGGCCGCCGGGATGCTGCAACGCAACGGAACCTTCGGCCAGCGTGGCCTCGGCGACCGACTCGCCGCTGAAGGAGCGGACATTGAAGACCGTCCCGAGCACGCGAACCCGGAATGCGGACGTGGTGACAATGAAGGGGTGTTGGGCATCATGCGTGACGTCGAAATAGGCTTCGCCGTCGAGCTCGACATTACGGCCGTCGACACGGAACGTATCGTCGTAGGAGAGCGACGTCCCGGGCCCCAGCCAAACGTCGGTGCCATCGGGCATGGCCACGTGCATGGCCACGGTATCGGCATTGTGGAAACTATGGACGAATGGTGCGGTCACGATCCGGTAGGTCATGAAAGACGCGACGAGGATCGCCGCAACAGCTGCCGCAGCGGCAAAACGCCGTAGGGGGATCAGACGCCCCTTGCGCACCGGAGCGGCATCGAGGGCATCGATCCGGCGGTTGAGGCCGTTGAGCGACCGCACGAAACGCGCCGGCAGTTGCGTATCGGGACGCTGCATGCGACCCCGCTGCCAGACGGCACGCAACTCGGCGAAAACGCGGCGGTTTTCATCGCTCGCGCAGATCCATTCCCACAGCATCCGCTCCTCATCAGGGGTGGCGGCGCCGGCGAAATAGGCCGTAAGTAACTTCTCGTCGAAACGGACGGTCGTGTCGTTCTGTTTCACAGTTCGGAATATTGGGTTTCTACCCTAAATACACCTCACCGGAGCAAAACACCTACATGAAAATGAATTTTTATTTGCCAAGGATATACATTGTCAAGAAAATCAACATCTTATAGTGGCTTAATTTTTGCCGGAGCTGTTTCAGGGCATTATAGATATGGTTCTCGACCGTCGAAAGCGTGATGCCCAGCTGTTCGCTGATTTCACGGTTCGAGAGTCCTTCGATATGGCTCATGCGGAATACTTCGCGGCATTTGGGCGAAAGCGATTCGATCGCCGCGTCGATCTCGCCGGCGACCTCCTGCGAGTAGAGTTTACGGATGATTTCGCTGTTGTCGGGATCGTAATGGGCATAACAACTCTGCTCGATCTGCTGCGCCACCCACGAACGGTAGGCCGTGGCATTGGCCCCTTTCTTCAGGGCATTGAGCGATGCGTGGTAGACCGAGCGGAGCAGGTAGCCCTGAAGCGAACCGTCGTCGCGCAGATTGTCGCGGTGGAGCCAGATACGGACGAAAACGTCCTGCACTACGTCCTCCGCACCGTCGTCCCCTACAAACAGCCCCGCATAATTGACGAGCGACGCCCAATAGAGGCCGTAGAGTTCGTTGAAAGCGTTGCGGTCGCCGGCTTTCACCCTTGCTATCAATGTCGAATCTTCCACTTCGGTTCCGGTTAGACGTTTACAAAGATACGTCTTTTTATCGTTTGTCCAAAAACGCCATCCCGCATCCGCCTGACACCCTGCAACGGGCGAAAAGTCCGGAAAAATGCGGAATATGCGGGATTTCAGGCGGCCAAGTATACTTTTTGTACATATATGCGGACTGTTTTCCGGATAAGATGGCTTAATTTTGTACGGATTTGAAATACAATTTTAACCTAATAATAACCCGAAGTATGAAGAAAAACATTCTCCTGACCGCTGCCGCCCTGGTGACGACCCTTGCCGGCGTAGCGCAATGGCAACCCGCGGGCGACCGTATCCGCACCCAGTGGGGCGAAAAGCTTGATCCGCAGAACGTATTGCCCGAATACCCGCGTCCTCAGATGGTACGCGGCGACTGGCAAAACCTCAACGGCCTGTGGGACTATGCGATCCTACCGCTGGGACAGACCCCCGACAAATTCCAGGGACAAATCCTCGTGCCGTTCGCCGTGGAATCGAGCCTCTCGGGCGTAGGGAAAAGCTTGGGTAAGGATAACGAACTCTGGTACAACCACAGTTTCACGGTACCCGCGAAATGGAACGGCAAGCGCGTGCTACTGCACTTCGGCGCCGTAGACTGGAAAGCCGACGTCTGGGTGAACGGTGTCAGCGTAGGCAGCCACACGGGCGGCTATACGCCATTCGAGTTCGACATCACGTCGGCCCTGAAAAAGGGTGCCAACGATATCCGGGTTCGCGTATGGGATCCGACCGACGACGGCTACCAGCCGCGCGGCAAGCAGGTGAACCGCCCCGAGGGCATCTGGTACACTCCCGTGAGCGGCATCTGGCAGACGGTATGGCTCGAAGCAGTGCCCCAGCAATATATCAAGGAAGTGAAGACCACGCCCGACCTCGACCGCAAGTCGTTCCGCGTCGAAGCCCCGGTTTGCGGAGCACAGCCTGAAGACCGCATCGAAGTGGCGCTTTTCGACGGCGACACGCAGGTAGCCAAGGGCAGCTCGCTCAACGGCGCCGCAGTGGAGCTGGCCGTTGCCGAGCCCAAACTCTGGAGCCCCGCATCGCCGTTCCTCTACGACATGAAGGTAAGCCTGGTACGCAACGGCAAGAAAATAGACGAAGTGAAGAGCTACACGGCCATGCGTAAATTCTCGATCGGCCGCGATGCCGACGACATCGTCCGCCTGGAGCTGAACAACGAGCCGGTATTCCAGTTCGGCCCGCTGGATCAGGGCTGGTGGCCCGACGGCCTCTATACAGCCCCCTCGGACGAGGCGCTGGCATTCGACGTCATCAAGACCAAGGACTTGGGTTACAACATGATACGCAAACACGTGAAGGTCGAGCCCGCACGCTGGTACTACCACTGCGACAAACTCGGCATGATCGTATGGCAGGACATGCCCAGCGGCGACCGCGGCCCGCAGTGGCAGATGCACAACTATTTCACGGGCGAGGAGAAGCACCGGTCGGCAGAATCGGAGGCCAACTTCCGTAAAGAGTGGAAAGAGATTATCGACTACCTCTATTCGTTCCCCTCGATCGGCGTATGGGTTCCCTTCAACGAGTGCTGGGGACAATTCAAGACCCAGGAGATCGTGGAGTGGACGAAGGCCTATGATCCTTCGCGTCTGGTCAACCCCGCCAGCGGCGGCAACCACTACCTCACGGGCGACATCCTCGACACGCACCACTACCCCAACCCGCGCCTGACGCTGCTCGATACCAACCGTGCAACGGTGCTGGGTGAGTACGGCGGCATCGGCTTCGTGATGAAGGGGCACCTCTGGGAACCCGACCGCAACTGGGGCTATATCCGCCTCAACTCCCCCAAGGAGGTGACGGACGAATACGAGAAGTATGCAGAAATGCTCTACAAACTGATCGGCCGCGGATTCTCGGCGGGTGTATATACGCAGACCACCGACGTCGAAATGGAGGTCAACGGACTGATGACCTACGACCGCAAGGAGATGAAGGTCGAGCCGGAACGTATCCGCAAGATCAACCAGAAACTCTGCAACGCGCTGAGCAAATAGGCGCCCGGCATCGAAATACGAGGGACTTCCCGACGGATTTTCCTTTGAATAATTATAACAGCCTAATTTCTTAGGCTGTTATTTTTTTATCATCGGGCACCCCGGCAGCCTCCGCCTTGCCTATTCCGGGAAAAAGCGTTGTCCCGGCTGTCATGCCGACAGTCTTTATAAATTTTCTTCTGTCCATTTCGCGGGTCTTTCAATCCAAATTCTTTTCGTACAGCCATTTTGAAAGATGGTCGGCTACCTCCACGTTGTTCAGGTCGGAGAACGGGAAATGCGTGTTGCCGTGCAATCCGATTTCCGGCAGGTGTATCACGGTTGCATCTCCGCCATATTCATTGAGCAAAGCCGCCCACTTGCGCATCAGATGCAGACGGCGCGTCCACTCGTACAGTTCCGGTCGTTCGTCCGTCTCCGGCAAGTTGTCGCCATAATAGATAAGGATCGGGATTTTGGTATAGCCCATGAATACATCCATCGAGACCTCGATGCCTTCGCTGGTATTGGAACGGGTGACGTATTGCCCCTCTTGCGGCACTTGCCCTTCGGGGAACGGCACCTGCCCGCCCGGCTCGTATGACACGATAGCACGGATGTTCTTCGTCTTGCGCAGCGTGAACCAGCCCACCGGGCCGCCCTGCGAGTGGGTGACGAAGACAGCGGGGCCTACCTTGTCGAACAAGGCCGCGTATCCGTCCGAATATACCTCGAAATCCACCGGCCCGATGTTGGGAGTCATCTGGCGGAAAAACTGGTCGAGAGCCCCGGGATCCCGGCTGAACTGTACGCCCTCGAAATAGTCGGGCCAGATACCTACCCGAAAGCGGTTGAACCATGTTTCCTCATCGAAGGCAGGAGTAATGGCGGCGGGTTCCGTTCCCCGTCCCGCATTTCCCCGTCGGGGCTGATCGACGAGATAGGTGGAGAATCCCCGGCGCAGAAAAATGTTCTGGAAGCCCTCGCGTCCGTCGGGCGTCGTTTCCCAGGTTTTGGAGAACTGGCCGACGCCGTGGGCGAAGACGAGCGGATATTTCCGGGCAGCGACCGGTTTTTGGAAAAACACATAGGCATGGTCGCCGTGATAGGTATGTCCGAGAGAATCGGTCAGCACCTTGCCGCCTATGGCAAAGCTGCCCTGTTCGGCAATTTTCAGCACCGGGCGTTGAGAACATGCTGTCAGGAACAACGCCGTACTCATACAGATTGCAAGCATCCTTTTCATACCGTGCGCTATCTCTGTATTTTCGATTCCTGCAAAGCGTCGTAACGGCTGCCTGTAACCGGAATGGCGGCAACGGCATCTTCAAGCTCTTTCACCGTCTCGGCTGCAAAACGAATATCGGACGCCCTCAGGTTCTCTTCGAGGTGCGAAAGTTTCGTCGTGCCGGGAATGGGAACGATAAAAGGTTTCTTGTTCAGCAGCCATGCCAGAGCGACCTGCGCCGGGGTGATGCCCCTCGTTCTGCCGAAAGCGTTGAGCACTTCCACGATGCGCATGTTCTGCCGGATGGCTTCGGGCTGAAAACGCGGCAGCGTCTGGCGGTTGTCGTTGGTGGGGTCGAACTGCGTGTACTCGTTGATCATACCGCCGAGGAAACCCCGGTTCAAGGGGCTGTACGGAACGAACCCGATGCCCAGTTCCTCGCAGAGAGCCAGCACACCGTTCTGCTCGACGGTGCGGTGCATGAAATGGTATTCGCTCTGGATTGCCGTTACCGGACAGACGGCATGGGCGCGGCGGATGGTTTCGGCATTGACCTCGCAGAGGCCGAAGTGCAGAACCTTTCCTTCTTTGATCAACTCGCCGACCGTTTCGGCCACGACTTCGATCGGCGTACCGGGGTCGATGCGGTGCTGGTAGAAGATGCCGAGCGTCTCCACGCCGAGGTTGCGCAGCGAGTTCTCGCATACACGGCGGATATTGGCGGGCGTGCTGTCCTCTTCCGTCCTGACCTGAACGCCATTCACAAACTTATGTCCGAACTTGGTCGTGGCGAACACACGGTCGGCATAACCTTTTAAGGCTTTCCCTGTCAGTATTTCATTGGCATGGTAACCGTAACTTTCCGCAGTATCGAAAAGCGTCACCCCTCGTTCGATGGCTTCGTGTACGAGGCGAATGCAGGTTTTCTCGTCAGGATGCTGGCTGCGGTGATGGTTCAGCCCCATGCAGCCGAAACCCATAGCCGAAACCCGAAACGCCGCATTGCCGCTGCCTAATGTGCGGAAGCCGTGAAGGGTTGCCATGGCGGCCATGCCTGTGGACGCAGTTGTGGGTCGTCCCATGACCGCCTTTTTTGCGGCGGTTGCTTTCCCGAATGCAGGGGCGACGCAAAATACTGCGCCTGCCAATGCCGCCCGTTTCAGAAAACCGCGGCGGCAGATGGCTTTCTCTCGGATTTGTCCCTTTTCCATATTTATATTTGGTTGGTTATCTATCCGATGCAAAGATATACAGAGATTCTCGCCCCGGCCGTATCAATTTTACGGATTGAATGACCAATTTCATCGGCCGGAGGTTCAGCGCCTTCCGCCATCAGTGATTTTGGTTGCCGTATCTGTAAAATTGATACAGCCCGGTTAAACAGGATCGTCTATTTTTGTATTGCCGGAAAAGAGTTATGGCCCTGAAAAAGAATTTGCTACCCGAAAAAGAATATCATGCATGGGATAAGAATCGGGTCGAAAGTCTGGATCGGCGTTCCTCCGCCGATCCTGCCGGGGGGGGGTGGAAATCGGAGACGGGACTGCAATCGGCGCGGGTAGCGTGGTGACGCGCAGCATTCCGCCCCGCTGCGTTGCCGTCGGAAATCCGTGCAGGATTATCAGGCGGTTATGAAGAGAAAAAGTATATTTGCAATAAATAAAGACGATCGGATTATGAATGAAATAATGAAAATCGACACCATTCAGCAATACAACGACTATTTCGGCGTGGAGACGCTGCATCCTCTGGTCGGCGTTATCGAGGGAAGCAGGGGGAAACCCCTGTATTACTGCCGGAAATTATATAATGTATATGCCATATTGCTGAAAGACACGACTTGCGGACAGCTCAAATACGGGCAAAGCGCTTACGACTACCAGCGGGGAGCGATTCTTTTCATTGCACCCGGTCAGGTAATGGGATCGGAGGACGACGGGTTGCTGCATCAACCCGAAGGATGGATACTGGCCTTCCATCCGGAGCTTTTGCGGGGAACGCCGCTGGCCCGTATGATGAAAGAATACTCTTATTTTTCATATAACGCCAACGAAGCGCTGCATCTTTCGGAACAGGAGCGCAAGACCGTAATCGAATGTATGGAAAAGATAAGGACGGAATTGCAATATCCCATCGACAAGCACAGCAAACCGCTGATTGTGGACAATGTCAAACTGCTGCTCGACTACTGCATCCGCTTCTATGACCGGCAGTTCATCACCCGTGAAAATGCCAACCACGATATCCTGACCCGTTTCGAGGGCTTTCTGGACGATTATTTCGCATCGGATGTCCCGGCCGAAAAGGGGATGCCTTCGGTACAGTATTGTGCGGATAAGCTATGTCTTTCGGCCAACTATTTCGGGGACTTATTGAAGAAAGAGACCGGAATGTCCCCGCTGAAGCATATCCAGCAGAAAATGCTGGACGCAGCCAAAGAGCGCGTATTCGACACGAAGAAATCCATCAGCGAAATATCCTGTGAATTGGGGTTCCCTTATCCGCAGCATTTCAGCCGCTGGTTCAAGAAAATGGCAGGATGCACGCCGAATGAATACCGAACCGCGAACTGACTTTACCCGCATCCGCCCGATGCATTACGCGAGCAGACGGCTCCGCAAGTTCGCACGCAAAAAACCGGCCCTCATTCGGGGAGCCGGTCATACTGCGCGTCGGTTACGGGTTCCAACCATTCATTGGAGGTATTTTCACCCGGCACCTCGAAGGCCAGATGAGAAAACCAGCTGTCGGCCGCTGCGCCGTGCCAATGTTTTACGTTAGCGGGAATATGGATGACCGTACCGGGAAGAATCTCCACCGCCGGCTTGCCCTCTTCCTGGTACCAGCCGCGGCCGGCAACACCGATAAGCATTTGGCCGCCGCCCTTCGCTGCACGGTGGATATGCCAGTTGTTGCGGCAACGCGGCTCGAAGGTAACGTTGGAAATGTTCACCTGCTCCCGTGAAATCGGTGCGAGGTAGCTGTTCCCGATAAAATATTGTGCATAGGCCGTGTTGGGCTCGCCGATGGGAAAGATCATCTCGCGCTGGAAAGCCGCCCTGGCGTCCTCTCCGGCAGTATCTTCCGCCCACACGTCTTTGGCGAGGCGGAATGCCGCCCACGCTTTAGGCCATCCCGCATAGAACCCTATGTGCGTGATGATCTCGGCGATCTCCGTGCGGGTAATACCGTTATTCTTCGCGGACTGAAGATGGAATGTCAGCGAGCTGTCCGTGATACCCTGGCTGACGAGCGATGTGATCGTAACCAGGCTGCGGTCACGCAGGCCGAGTTTATCGGTGCGGCTCCACACCTCGCCGAAAAGGACATCGTCGTTGAGTTCCGCGAATTTCGGGGCGAACTCCCCCAACTGGTTGCGCCCTGCCGTTTGTACGATCTTTTCCTGTGCCATAACGTTGAATGTTAAAATGCTGAATACTGAAAATAAAAGAATTCTGTTCATAATCGTTTCTTCTATTGGATGAAGTTATTGATTCTGTTTGCCGGATCGAGCGGGATCTGGTCGGAGAGCACCAGCGTCTTGACCATATGCAGCGTTCCCTGTTTGTATTTTTGAAAATGTTCCGAGGCGATATGCTTTTCATAAGCCTCCCGGCTCGCGTAGGTTTCGAGAATGGTCACCATACAAGGATTCTCCTTTTCGCGGACTGCATACATGGTCAATACTCCCGGCTCGGTGCGCAAGGAAACCTCGCCGACTTGGGTCGCATGCTCCAAATAGGCTTCGAGATATTCCGGATAAACCTCGACTTTCGACAACCGCACAATGCCGTCGGAGGCCATCGGCAGTTTGGCGCACATGCCCGGCTGTTTGTCCAGGTTCAGACACTTGCCGATCACCTCTCCCGTCGCAAGATAGGAATAGGTCGTAAAATCGAACAGCACGGGTTTCAAACGGGTGTAGTCGGGCTTACCGTCGCTGCCAAGCACATCGGGGTCTGCATAGGTATTGACTACGGAACAGATAAAGTTGTCGAAGCCCTCCGTTTCGTAGACATCCACGACCTCGCACTCCATTGTGAGCGGAGAAGCGTCGATGACAGGCGTACCGTTTTCACCGATATGATACTCGAACACTCCCGATTTATCGACCGACGCTCCGCTCACGCTGCCCACATAGTCGGCTTTGGGCAGCATCCCGCGGCTTACGAGATTGATGGATAGTTTCTTCGATTTCCTTATTCCCTGATTGGTATAATGGCTTTTGCTCATACTTACGAGTATCCGGTCGTGGCCGATAATTCCCGTGTGACCCACTACGAGCCAGTTCACTTTTCCTTCGACTTCGGCACCCACAACCGTCATCGGTTTCGGATAGAGAGCCAGCAGACTTCCGATATTTTTCTTTCCCATTTCAGTCGTATTACGTTCATCCGGGCTCTCTTTCACCGTCGTGCCGCATGACAGCATAACGGATAAGAGCAGCACGCTTAAAATAGATCTTATCATATCGCCTCGTTTTTGTCAGATTGCCTTGATAAACTTTGCCGGGACACCGCCCACGATCGTATTCGCCGCCACGTCTTTCGTCACGACCGCTCCCGCTGCGACGACGGCATTATCGCCGATGGTTACGCCTTGCAGTATAGTCGCATTCGAGCCTACCCAGACATTTTTCCCGAGTACGATGGGTGCGGGGCAGGTGGATTTGCGCTTTTCGGGCGAAAGCCCGTGGTTGAGCGTGGCAAACACTACATTATGCCCGATTTGGCATCCGTCGCCTATCGTCACCCCGCCGTGATCCTGAAAATGGCAGCAGGCGTTGACAAACACATTCTCACCCATACTGATATTTTTGCCGAAATCGGCATAGAACGGCGGGAAAACGCGGAGCGACTGCGGCACTCGGCAGCCGAATAGTTCGGAGAGCAATCCCCGCACCTCGTCCGGCGTATGGTAAGCCGTATTCAGCCGGAAGGTGACACGACGAGCCTCGTCGCTCATCTCGTCCATGAAACGGTGTATTTCCTCCGTATCGAGGGCCTGTCCCGTCTTTACATAATTTTTGAAATCTTCGATGGTCATAATATTATAGTGGTTTTACTGTCGCTCTATTTTCACGCGTATATCGCCGCCGATGCTCAGGGCGTCGATCCCGTCGCCGTCGATGCGGCCTATTTTAATCAGGTCGCTGCTGTGCGACCAGTTTTTGCAGAAAATGGCCACGTTACCCCACGGCGCATAAATCGTGATGTCGCCGGGCGTGGGGGCACAACCGCGCGTGACGCCTTCCGTCGTCAAAGCCGGATCGGGATAGAAGATTTTCTCAGTCGTGCCGTTGTAGTCGTTCAGCGTAATCTCAAGCGGAAGCCGGGACAGGAAATCCCTGCCTGCGGCATTGTCCTCCATTGTGGCAGTGAGCGTGCGGTCACCGACCGTGATATTCATTTTCAAAGAGGTTGCATCCGGTGCATCAGGCTTGTCCTGCTCTTCCCGGTTTGCTCCTATTTCTTCAAGCCATGCAGGTACACGGGTTGTCATTTGTGACAGTGTTGAAGATGTCAATAATAATGTGTGTTCCATAAGTGTGGCATCGGGGCAAAGGCTGCGGGCCTCGCTGACCGATGTGGAAATTCCACTGCTCCCGCTTGTGGCGAACAAGGCTATCCGCTTCCCGGCAAGCTTCGAGGCATGCCCGTGCAGGAACGTCTGCATCGGCGTTGCCATACTGCCGTGCCAGATCGGGTAACCGAAAAATATCATATCATAGTCATCGAAATTTTCAACAGTAGTCTTGACAGGCGGATAATCGCCTTGCCGGATGGCCGCCAGTTCTTCCTGCGAGCGTTCCAACATGGCATTATAGTCGTTATCGTAAGGCGTTTCCGGCTCGACTTCCAGCAGGTCGCAGCCGAACGTCGTCTGAATCAGTTGCGCCACACGCCCGGTATTGTTCGTGCGCGAAGCGTAAAGCACCAGATAGCGACCGTTACCGCCGGGAGCAGGCGTATCGGGTTCTCCATTGTCGTCGCCGCCCGGCTGTTCGGGCGTTTCGGGTTGTCCGGGGGTGAACGGCTCACGATCGGAACCGCCGCAGGCTGCCGTCGAAAGGACGGCAACCAGTAAAAATGAGACCAGTCGTATCTTTTTCATAAACAAATTTATTTGTCGATTTGGCTTTCGGTAAACGGATCGGCACGGTGTCCCATCAGGTCTATCTTCGCATATTCCCTGTCGAATTCTTCCATTTCACGGGACGTGAGGCGGATATTGCCGGCACCCAGAAAATCATCGAGGTGGCCGGGGTTGGTAGTGCCGGGTATCGGAGCTATCCACGACTTGCGCGAAAGCATCCATATGAGGGCGAACTGCGCGAGGGTCACGCCTTTGCGCTCTGCCCATCGGCGGACAAGAGATACAAGCGGCATATTGTGTTTCAACGCTTCGGGCGTAAACTGAGGCAGGTTCCACCGGCGGTCTCCTTGATAAAAACGGCTATTCTCGTCAATCACACCCGTAAGGAAAGCCCGCCCCAACGGGCAATACGGGACAAAACCGATGCCCAGTTCTTCAAGTGTCGGGAATATCTTCGTTTCCGGCTCGCGCCACCAGATGGCATATTCGCTTTGCACGGCCGACACGGGACATACCGCATGGGCGCGGCGAATGGAGCGGGCGCTTGCTTCCGACATGCCCCAATGCAGCACTTTGCCCTCCTGCATCAAATCCTTTACCGTCCCGGCCACATCCTCCATCGGGACATTGGGATCGACACGGTGCTGGTACAGCAGGTCGATGCGGTCGGTACGCAACCTGCGCAGCGAGCCTTCCACCGCACGGCGGATATGGCCGGGACGGCTGTTCAACGCCGTCGGTTGCCTCTCTTCGACCCCGAAACCGAATTTCGTGCCGATCTTCACCTTGTCCCGGAAGGGGGCGAGGGCTTCGCCCACCCATTCCTCGCTGGTGTATGGCCCGTATACTTCCGCCGTATCGAAAAAGGTCACGCCTCTGTCGTAGGCGCGACGAATCAGCGCTATCATGTCCTGCTTGTCGTACTTACCGCCATAGTAACCGACCATCGGCAGGCAGCCGAGCCCGATGGACGATACATCCAAACCTCCTATCTGTCGGTGTTCCATACCGTTCGACGGGGCAACGTCGTTTGAACGTCCGTTTTTCGGCGGCGACGGGGTTTGCGCAAAAACTTTGGACAATCCCGTCCACTCTCCGGCTGCCAACAGTGCCGTCATGGATGACATTTTCAAAAAGTTTCTCCTGTCCATAGTTTCAAATTCTTCATGAATGATGCACGCGGGTCAATCCCCGCAATATTTCCATCTCGTTGTCTTCCAAACAGAAATCCGAAAGGGTTATTTCCTCGTCAGGGGTACATCCGGTCTGTGCAAGAAAACATTGCACCACTTTCCTCGGAGTAGTATGATAACGGTCTGCAAGAAAGCAGACCACTTCATCCTCATACAATTCGGAGGGAATGTCTATCCGTTTATTCATGATCCTTTTTTTGATAATGCAAAGTTACCGTATCACACCCAAGCGGGCGTAACAATAAGTGGGAAGTTCATACCTTTTTTACTGATTTTGGCTCATAGACATTCGGCTATTTGATTGAAATAGTGTATTTTTGTCCATGGATACCAATCTTGCATATGCTATGGCTAAGATTATGAAGATACGAAATGTAGGCGATTACAGCCGCTATGTCGGGCACACCGACCGCCATCCGCTGGTCAGTGTCATCGATTACGCAGAAGTGTCCCCCGTCCGTCACAGCCTGAACAATTACAGCGTGTACGGAATCTTCTTTCACGATGAAGCGGAAATAGATCTGGCATACGGATGCGGCAAATACGACTACAAGAAAGGAACCGTCATCTGCGTGGCTCCCGGCCAGATAGGAGGGAAGGAGGATAACGGCGAACAGGTGATGCTGACGGGATGGGCGTTGCTTTTTCATCCCGACCTGCTGCACGCGACCCATCTGGAAAAGGCCATAAAGAATTACTCCTTTTTCGATTACCGTGTCAATGAAGCCCTGCACATGACCGACGAAGAACACGATATATTCGTCTTGCTGATGCGGCAAATCCGGGACGAACTTCAGAAAAGGCCCGACGAACTCCAGAACGCCATTATCGTGGGATATATAGAACTGATGCTGAACTTCTGCCAGCGTTTCTACAACCGACAGTTCATTACCCGAAAGCTGGAAAACTCGGATATACTCATGAAATTCGACAGCTTGCTGCGTGATTATTACGAGGAGAAGACCCAGTTGACGCTCGGCATCCCGACCGTACAATATTGCGCCGACAAACTCTGCATGTCTCCCAACTATTTCGGCGATATGATAAAAAAGACGACCGGAGATACGGCGAGCAACTACATTCGTCAATATGTTATCCAACGGGCGAAAAGCGACTTTGCAACCGGGGCGTCCATCGCACAGGTGGCGGACGGACTCGGATTCGAATATCCCCAGCATCTCAGCCGGATGTTCAAAAGACAGGAAGGACTCTCCCCGAAAGAATATTGCGAAAGACTTCGGAAAAAGATCCGGGTCAGAGAACACGGCGGATCTGCGACGCCGGAGTGAGGCACAGCGTGTCGTAATCCAACCCTGAAACGACCGTGAGGCCACAACGACGGCCGGGAGCTATTTCGCCGAATTCATCCTCCATTCCCAATGCCTGTGAACCGCCCCTGGCAGCCCATGCGAGCAGTTCGGGAAGCGGAATGCCGGGGAACATACGCATTTCCTCGAAAACCGAAAGCCGGTCGTTCGAAGCCAGCGAGTCGGTTCCGAGGCAAATATTGAGGCGATTGCGGCGTAACAGCTCCACAGGGGGTTCGAGGCCGGAGATATAGCGGTTGGAACGGGGGCACAGGCACCACCATACGGGCGCCGTAAAATGTCCCATAACGATATCTATATCGCGCTGCGTTATGCAGCAGTCATGCACCAGGATCACGCGGCAGTCGCGCGGCACGCAGGCCACGAGGCGTTCGGCCGGGGAGCCGTAATGCAGGAAATCGCAGGAGAAACCGGCCTTCGCGTACCACTCCCACAGCGGGCCGCGGTGTTCGAAGAGCGCCGCTTCGCCGGGAGATTCCATGAAATGGATCGAAAGCGGGGCATCGCCCCGGGCAGCGATCGCACGCAGGGGGGCATCCTGCACCGAATAGAGCGAATGGGGGGTCAGCGAGGTTTGCGGATGGCGGAGCAGAGGCAGCAGGTGCTCGGCCGAAGCGGCGCGCAGGCCGAAAAACTCGACAAAAGTACGGTAGGCGATACGGCTGCGCGATTTTACGGCGAAAGTGGCATCCCCGTTCGAAATATCGCCTACGGCTTCGATCCCGGCCTGCCACATGGCGGCATCGGCGGCTTCGACGGCTTGTGCTCGCTGTTCAGCGGAGAAGCGTTCTCGCACCTGCGACATGGTACCGGCAAACCCCGCAAAACCGCACCGTTCGGGGATCACCCCCAGCAAATAGGAGAGTTCGAGGTGACAGTGGGCATTGACCAGCCCCGGAGCGAGCACCCCGGCATAAAACTCGGTGCCGGGACTCCGGTCGGGCTCGGGACACGTCCCGACGGAGAGGATACGGCCGTCGGCCGCAACCCCGACCAGGGGATTGCGGAGCAGGCCCTGCGGTGTCCAAAGCAGGTTAGAGGCTATCCGCCGGGATGGCTGCGCGGAGGAATTCATCGGCAAAGATTCGCAGGTCGAGTTGTTGCTGGTAAAGGCTGTCGACGGCAACGGACGTCGAAGGGATGTAGTCGATCTCAAGGCCGGTCACCGTCACCGAGGGGCGCAGGGGCTTCTCGCGGAAATCCAGAAAATCCAAGTGCAGGCGCCGATGGGTGGTGTCGACCGTGAAACGGCGGGTGAAATTCTCCGTCCGGTTACGGCGCAGCGTCGTGGAATAGACACTGCTGCGCCCGCCGTCCCTGTTTTCGAGCCAGACGACGCCCCGCAACCCCTTCTCGTTCCGGTCGAGCGAGTCGACGAGGTATTTGAGCCGCAGTTCGTACTCGCCGGGCTGCACGTCGACGGCGATCCGCAGGCGCGCCGTATCGCGCAGCGACCCCACGCGGATCAGCGAATCGGCATAGACCGTACGCGTGAAAGTACGGCGGGCCACGTTGTCGATCGTATCGAGCACGGCAACCTCACGGTCGTAAAATTTACCCTCGGCTTCGAGTTTATCGATCGCCATCTCGACGACGTCGCCCAGACGGGCGCTCTTGCGCTTCGAAAAGTTCCCGATCGTATAGTAGACATCGCGGGTCGTATAGCCATAGCGGGCGAAGATCGGTTCGTAGATGTTCAGCGAGTCGATATTGACCCGCACGTCGCCGATATAGGCGTTCGTGAGGAAGGCGTCGTGGAAGATCTGCGCCAGTTTCTCATCGGGGATAATCTTGTGGCGGGTACAGGCGGCGCCTGCAAGCAGCAGGAACGCGCAGAGCGATATACGGAAAATGCGTTTCATAATCAGGCATTATGTTTCACCATGCTGCGCACGGTAATGTTCGAAATAACATAGGCGACAAGGCCGAAGGCCACCAGCACGGCCAGCAGGTCGCCCGGGCGGAATTCGACGGGATAGCTCTTGGCAAGAAGCGTTTCGGCCGGGATTTCGATCAGGCCGAAGTGCTGCTGCAAAAGACTCAGCCCGACGCCCAGCAACGCCCCGCACGCAGCGCCGAGGCCGCAGATGAGCAACCCTTCGCTGCGGAAAATAGCCCGCACGAGCGACGTGTCGGCTCCCAGCGCACGCAGGGTCACAATGTCGCGCCGCTTGTCGACGATCAGCATCGCCAACGCCCCGACGACCGAGAACGACGCGATGACCAGTACCAGCAGCGAAATGAAGAAAATACCCCATTTCTCATAGGTCATGATCCGGTAGAAGGAGGCCCGCAGTTCGTGGCGCGTGCGGACGCGGTAATCGTCACCCGACAGCCGCGCCAGAGCCTGACGCACTTGCTCCGCATCGGCGCCCTCGCGCAGGCGGACGACAAGCCCCGAAACACGGCCGGGATGGCTGAAAAGTTCCTGTGCCAGCCGCAGCGACGCCAGGACATATGTCCGCTCCGTCTCCAGGTCGAGCGAATAAACCCCGCCGAGGGGCACCGTCCGCCGCGTATAGTTGTCGAAAGGCAGCAGCGAGGAGAACGAACCCCGGCGCACGGCGTAGACATTGACATCGGCATCGGCAAGCGAGCGGATGCCCAGCATATAAGTCATCGACTGCCCCATGACGAGTCGTTCAATATCCCCCAGGCGCACCCGGTATTCACCCGCTAAAACGACACTGTCGAGCGGAAACACCGCGGCATACGCATCGTCGACACCCCGCACCGTCGCCGTAGCCTGGCGTCCGGCATGTTCCAGCAGGGCGCTCTGTTCGAGGACGAACGAAAACGCTTCGACCCCGGGAATCCGTGCCACGGCGGCCGTGTCTATCGCGTCGGCAGGAAAAGTCTGCCCCAGCCGCGCAGAGACGGTCAGGTCGGCGTCGAAGGCCGAATACATCGACTTCACGAGGCTTTCGAAACCGTTGAAGACCGAAAGCAGGATGATCATCGCAGCGACAGGCATCGCGACGGCTACCACGCTCAGTCCCGAGATCAGGTTGACGACCGAACGGGATTTGGGCGAGAAAAGGTAGCGGCGGGCGAAAAACTGCGGCAACATGGCGTCGGGAAGCGGGAGCTATTCGGGCTTGTCGTGCTTGAGCGCCTCTTCGATATGCTCGATGTATTCGAGCGAGTCGTCGAGGAAGAACTGCAACTCGGGCACATTCTTGACCTGGTTGCGGATCCGCTGCCCGAGGGCGCGGCGGATAAACCAGTTCTGGTGCTCGATCTCCTTCATCGTCGCGGCACTCCGGTCGAAGGGGAAGATGCTGACGTAGACCTTGGCATAGCCGAAATCGGGCGAGATGCGCACGGCCGTGACCGTGACGAGCGCCCCGCGGACGATGCCTGCACCCTCCTTCTGGAAGATCTCGGCCACGTCCTTCTGTATCTGTTTGGCGATTTTCTGCTGTCGTGTGGTTTCCATGGCTTGAATATTTATAATCCGTATTTGAAGACTTCGCGGTTCTTTTCGCGTTTGGGACGCGGTTTCCAGGTCGAGAAGCCCTCCTTGTTGAAGCGGTAACTCAACCCCACCGAAATGGTGAGGTTGTCCAGCGGCGAACGCATGGGTGTAGCCCAGAACGGGTTTTCGGAACCGTCGATGCCGTTGTCCGCATATTTATTGCGGTTGCGGACGACGTCCGAAAGCCCGAAGTAATAACGGGCGCGGACATTGATCTCGAAGCGGCGTATCAGGAAGGAGATACCGCCGCCGCCCGCAAGCCCGTAGCCCCAGCGGCTGTCACGGGCCGTCTTGTAGTTGTAATCCCCCTTCCAGTCGGTCATTCCCGAAGCCTTGGCACTCTCATCCTCGTAGTCCGACGAAAGCTGGTAGGAAAAGGTGGCCGCAGCCTCGAGGTAAACGCGCACGCGGTGGCGCAGTATATAGACGTGGGGCTGCCAGACGATGGGCAGCATGACCGAATTGATATGGCGCGTATAGTAACGGAAATCCTTCGGCTCCTCGACCAGCGAGGCATTGGTCGCAAAGGAGAAACCCTGTTGCAGGAATTCGAGGTCGATACCGAAACCGCCCACGAAGCGTTGCGCACCATAGTAGCGCCATGTAAGGCCGGCGGTATAGATACCCCACATCCCCTTCATCTCCTGTTTAGGGTCGAAGCGGGCGCTGGCCATGCCGTAACCGGCCGTAAAACCGAGCGTATGTTGCGCCGCAACGCCCTGCCAGCAGCAGACGGCGGCCGCGAACAACAACAGGTTTTTGAATCGTCTCTTCATCATCGCGCTATCGGAAATTATTGAACATGCCGCCCGTAGAGTTCATGCTGTTGTTCATGCGGTTATTATTCTGGTTGTTATCGTGGCTGTGGCCTTTCTTCTTGGGTTCCTTGGCGCGTTTCTCGGCCTCGCGGCGCAGACGCTGGGCCTCACGTTCCTCGAGCGTGCGCGAAAGCGACTCCATCGTCACGGGGGCGAACAGGGTGTTCATGTCAATCGAGAACTCGACCTCCCAGTTGGCTTTCGTGGCGAAGGTATCTTCGCCTTCGTCGTTGGCATAGATCTCGGCGCGTTCGGGCTGGCGGCGTTCGACCACATTGCCCGTGTCCCACTTGCCGTTGCCGTTCTTGTCCTCGATAACACGGAACTTGATTTCTCCGGCCGGGACGAAATTGAACTGCCAGTCGCCCGTGGTGACGTCGCGCTTCTCCTGTTTGAGGGCGTTGTTGCCGTCGAGCAGCTGGAGTATGTACTTCGAACCATCGTCCTTACCCGTGACATGGATCTTCACCGTGGCGAACTTCTCGGGGTCGAGCACCGTATACTTGCCGATGATCGAGTCGTTGGAGAATCCCGCCACATCGGTAATGGCCCCTTCGGGGATGGTGAGGGTATATTGCCCGCCGGTTTTCCAGGGCGCACGGATATAATAGCGGCGCAACTGCGCCGTATCGCGCACCAAACGCACGGGAATATCCTCGATGCTGTTGTCGGGATGCGTAAGCGTGAGGAGCATGGCGGCCGAATCGAGCTTCGTAAGCGGATAGTCAAAATCCATCGTCAGATGGTTCTCGGGGTTCACCTCGCCCGACAGCGGGAGTTTGTAGGCAAAGGGGTTCTCCTTCTTCGGTTCGACCCACTCCTCGCCCGCGGCCTCGGCCTTGCGGCGATCGCGTTCGAGCTTCTCGCGCTCCTTCTCCTGCTCTTTGGTCTCGATGAACCTCCAGGCCAGTTTCAAGGGCTCGGTGACCGATTGCAGGACATTGACCGTATCGTGCTTGAAATAGGTGATCTCGCCCTTGATCGTATCGGGAAGTGCCGACGAAGGCATATTGAACCACAGGGCGATGGTGTCGCGCCCGACGGTCTGCGGGTCGAAGATGACCCGATCCTCGGGGATGCTGTCGAAGCGGATCCGCTCGATCTGCGGGTGTGCGGCGGCGAAATAGAGCATCGCCTTGTGTTGCAGGGGACGTTCGGACTGCGAAAGCACCTGGCGCCGGAACGCCCTGTCGGTAAACATGCGCAGGTAGAGCTGCGGTTCAGCCACGACATATTGGCGGATCGAATCGTACCACATGGCGAAATCGGGTTGCTCACGGGGGTTGTAGGTGCCTTCGAGAAAGCCTACCTGGTCGGAACCGGGTTCATAAATCTGGTTGTCGTTCTTGTCCTGGACGGCATAGACGCGGTAAGCGATCGGCTTGAGGTTCTGGGCGATGAAGATACCGTTGTTCTCGGCGCGGGCGATGACGGCCGGCTTGTACTTGAAGATCGTCGAGTCGTATTCGGCGACATTTTCCACCGAATCGGCGGGAAAGAACCAGATGAAGCTCTTCGACACGGAGTCGGCCTTATAGCTGTCGGCCGTATAACCCGACATGACCATCGAGTCGATCTCGGGCCCCGTCGAGAAGACATAACGCATCGAGTAGAGCGGGTTGCCCTCGTTGTTGTCACGGATGGCGCTGCCGAAGTTGAGCGCATAAGTCGTATTCGCCTCGAGCGTGTCGCGCAACTGGATGACGACCCCCCGTCCGCGCAGCGAAACGAGCGGTTTCTTCTTCATCTGCGGCGAGGTGAAGAACTCCTTTTGCTGATCCTTGAGCTGCACGAACTCGTCGAACTCGATGTAGATCTTCTCGTGGTTCACGAGCGGCCGGTTGGTCGAAAAGTTGTCGGGCGTCATGTTCACGATGACCGGGGGCAGCGAGTCGCGGGGCCCTCCCGTGGGGGTCATCATGCTCGCGCAACGGCTCAAAAAGGCCGAAACGAAAAGCAGCAGCACGGCGGCACGCAGCGTGCGGACGATATGTCTTTTGCGGATATCCATCGTTATCATTTACTTGTATCCGAACCCTCCTGTTCCGGGTCGGCGTTCTTTTCATTGACCACACGCCAGCCCTCCTCGACATAGAGGTATTCCGGGCGCCATGTGCGGAAGACGATCGGGAAGGTCACGGGCTCGCCGTCGAGGTCGACCTCCTGCTTCGAATAGGCGTAAACCTCGTTGGTCTGGTCGACCACGACCACCATCAGCGTCGGACTGCTCACTTCCATGCCGTAAGCGCCCGACTCCTCTTTCGAGGCAGTGAAATTGGGGTTGGAACGGGTTTGCGACGGGTCGTTCTTCGAGGTGATGACTCCGGCCGCGGCGTCGATGTATGAGGCGATCCTCCACGCCGTCGTATCGACGGCATAGGCATAGGCCTTGAGTTTCGAAGGCTCGGTCGTTTCGCCGCCCTCCTCGGCCTGCACCGAAGGTACGATGTAACAATCGAGATAGGTCGGAGGCACATAGAACTGGTTGCGGAAAATCCAGTTGCCGTCCTTGTATTCCGTCCCCTCCTTCCACGGCTTGAAGACGACGGAAACGTAGAGCTTTGGGAAATTCTCGGCGATCTCCTGTTGGGTATAGCCGTAAATCCTGTGCTCGGTATCGACCGCGACGACCATTACCGACGGTTTGTCGATCCGCATCGAGAGCCATCCGGCAATCCCTTCCTGCTGGTAGGGTTCGGCCGTCACGAGCGGCACGGTCTGTTTTTCGGACGGGTTGTCCCGCCGCGTAATGATCCCGGCCAGGGCGTCTTCGTAAGAAGCGACCTCCCAAAAGACCGTGTCGGCAGCATGGGCAAAAGCCTGCGCCTTCCCCTCGGGAAGCAATTGGGCGACATCGCCCGAGTTCTCCTGCACAAGCGGCTTGAGCACATAGTCCGTCCTGTACGAGACTTCCTTGAAACATCCCGCGAACAGCACGACGGCCGTGAACAACGTTATTATTCGTCCCCTTTTCAATGTTCTCTCTTTTTTAATTTTCATTCGGGCGCAGGGCCTCGTACATCTCCTCCATGGTCTGCCCCGTGACCGGGTGGCGGCGCTGGCGCATGATTTCGCACAGCGGGGCCAGGGCGAATTCCCGCTCGGAGAGGAGCGGGTGGGGAACGGTGAGCCGCTCGCTTGCGATCACCTCGTCGTCGTAGAAGAGGATGTCGATGTCGATCGGCCGCGAGGTGTAGGTCACGCCCATACGGGCTTTCTCGACCGCTTCGGCCGCGCGGTTGCGGCCCAGTTCCTGCTCGATGGCCTGCACGGCCTCAAGCACCTCGAGCGGTTGCAGGTCGGTGGAGACCTCAAGCGCCTGGTTCGAAAAATGTTGTTCGGCATCGAAGCCCCATGGCTTGCTTTCGTAACGGTGCGAACAACGCAGCACGGCGCCCACGCGGGCGTTGATGAGTTGTTGCGCAGCCTGGAGCGTCCGTTTCACGTCGCCCGTATTGCCGCCGGTAAGAAGTACTACACGTGCCATAAGTCAGAGTCGTTTTATCATTTTGCTCACCGCAAGGGCAAAATGGGTGAATACGATCGTCGGATTGCCATTCTGCGAAATCTGCGCCAAAGCGCTTTCGATCTCGCCGATGAGCGGTTCTATATTCTGCGATCCGATAAAAGGGGCGAATTTAGTACAGAAAGCCAGCTCCTCGCCCCAGAGGTAGCAGACTTCGCCGATGCCCGCATGGAGCATGTAACTCTCGCGCAGCAGGCGCGCGGCATCCCGCAGGAAGGCACGCTGCTGTTCGCGCGAAAGCTGTGCGGCATCTTCGGCCCAGGCGACGAGCTCCAGATGTTTGTCGTTATAACTCAGCCGCATAAGCCCGCAGAAGAGGTCGAAATTCTCTTTCCGCAAGGCATCGCTCTCGCCGGCCACGAGGTGTTTCAGTTCCAGCAGGTCGCCCCCCGCAAGACGGGCCATGTTACGGGCTTTCACCGGATCGGCGATCCCCCGCTCGCGGGCCACACGCTCCAGGACGTCGGGTGCGATGCGCGGCACGGCGACCTCCTGCGTACGCGAAATGATCGTCGGCAACAGGCGGTCGGGCTGCTCGGAAACCAGCAGGAAAAGCGTCTTTTCCCAAGGCTCCTCCAGGATCTTGAGGATCTTGTTGGCTGCCTCCTCGTTCATCGCTTCCGGGAGCCAGATCAGCATTGTCTTATAGTCGGCCTCGAAACTCTTGAACGAGAGTTTGCGGATGATTTCGTCGGCCTCACGGGCTGCGATCATGCCTTTGAGCGTCTTGCCAAGGTCGAGGCGTTCGTACCAGTCCTGCGCCGAGAAATAGCCGCCGTTTTCGGAGAAAACCGCGCGGAACAGCGGCAGGAACTCATCGCTGCGCATCACCTCGCCGGATTTCTTCCCCTGCTTGTTAACCGGGAAAACCAAGTGCAGGTCGGGGTGCGCCAACGCAGCGATCTGCCTGCAGTCGGGACACTCGCCGCACGAATCGCCGTCATGGCGATGATGGCAGCAAAGGTATTGCACATAGGCCACGGCAAGGGCGAGGGCACCCGCACCCGCCTGCCCTGTGAAGAGTTGGGCATGGCTCACCCGCCCTGCATCGACACTCTGCACCAGATGCCGTTTCAGATCCTCCTGTCCCGTTATGTCTGCAAAACGCATATCTTCTACTCCTTTTTCTTCTTCAAACTCCGTATCGTCTGCCGGGCGGCGATAGCCAGCAGCGCCAGCACAACGAATACCAGGACAATCGTACGGCCGTTGCCGCGATCCATCGAAAGCGCAAATACACCTCCCATGAAGAGCACGAAACTCATCGCCAGCACCACGACCTTCCCTTTCGCATCCCGTTTCATCGCCTTATCTTTTTATCTCGGATTCCCGTACCACTTCCGCACGCAGAATACGCACATCCGCCAACGGACGGTCGAGCGAATCGGTTTCGGCGCGCTGAATCGCATCGACGACTTCCAGCCCCTCGGTCACACGTCCGAAAACGGTATACTGGCCGTCGAGGTGGGGCGTACCGCCCAGCGTCGCATAGCATGCCCGCAGCGAGTCGGGGATCGTGACCCGCCCGTTCGTCCCGGCCCGAACACGTTCCTGCGCCCGGTCGAGCTCCCCGTCGTCCATCGGCTTGCCCCAGACGATGTAGAACTGGCTGCCGGACGATTTCCGCTCGGGGTTCACGTCATCCGGCGTCCGGGCTGCGGCCAATGCGCCGCGCGTATGGGCGAGCGCCGGATAGACGATCTCGGCAGGCAGTTCACACCCTGCATCGGCCAGGCCGAGGGGTTGCCCGGACGGGGCGCGGCGCGAGTCGGGATCGCCCGACTGTATCATAAAGCCGGCGATCACCCGATGGAAAAGCAACGAGTCGAAGAACCCTTCGCGCGCCAGCTCCAGGAAATTATCGCGGTGCCGGGGCGTCCGTCCGTCGAGCTCCAGGCGTATATCGCCCGCCGTCGTATGGAGTACGACCACAGCTGGCCCCGTCACGACAGGGCGGTTCCCGCCACAGGCCGTAGACAGCAAGGCCGCGGCCAAAACAGCCCCGGCAAGCACGGTTCGGATATGCAGGTGTCTCGGCATCGTCTATTTCCGTTTCAGCGCCGCTCTCAGCATCGCCCCGACATCAATCCGCTCGCGGCGGACGAGGTAGGCGGCATAAGTCGCAAACAGCACTATATTAAACGCATAGGTTATCAATTTATTGCCGTCGAAGGCCGCCACAGCTTCGCAGGCCGCAAAGACCACAAGCGCCACGGCCACATACTCACCGATGCGCCGCCAGTCGTAGGGTGTCGGGTAGAAACGCCGGTTGAGCCACCAGCTCACCCCCACCATCGCCGACTCGCTCGCCAGCCGGGCCCAGGCAGCCCCGTAATATCCCCACAGCGGGATAAACCAGAAACCGAAGGCCATCATGGCGACGAGCCCGGCACCCGTGACGACGATTGCCAGCGAGGTCTTTTCCTCGCGTTTGTACCAGAACGAGAGGTTGAGCCACACGCCCGTCAGCACGTTGGCCCCGAGCACGACCGGGAGGATGAAGATCCCTTCGCGGAAATCGCGTCCCACGATCAGCGCGAACAGGTCGCGGAACAGGGCGATGCCGAGGAAGATCAGCATCGAAGCCATGACATAGTATTTCAGCGCCGCGGCGTTCATCTGCACAAAATCGGACTTTTTGAAGTTCGAGAGGAAGAACGGCTCGGCGGCAAGGCGGTACATCTGGTAAAAAAGCATCATCACCACGGCGATCTTGGTGATAGCGCCGTAAACCCCCAGCTCTGCCATGGCCCCTTCGGGCACGAGGTATTTGATCAGCTGGCGGTCGATGAACTCGTTGGCCGTACCCGCCAGCCCGCCGATGAGCAGCGGCAGCGAATAGGCGAAAACAGCGGCCAGCAGAGCCCAGTTGATCTTCGGTACGGTGCGGTCGACGGTGGCGAGGATTACCAGCCACGTCACGGCACTGGCGATAAGGTTGGCGACGAAGACCCACCCCACGCCGAACCCGGTGGAAAAAAGCCCGGCGAGGCCGAATGCCACGGCCAGGACGACATTGAGCACGACGCCCATCGCCTTGAGCCCGACGAACAGCATCGCCCGCCCCTGCTCGCGCAGCCGTGAGAAGGGGAGGCACGACCAGACGTCGAACAGGATGATGAGCCCTACCCAGACGATGTATTCGGGATGTGCCACATAGGCCTCGCCCATCAGGTGCGAAATCCCGTCGCGGAAGAAGGCGACGACGACAAAGAAAACGGCGGCGGCAAGCGAGGTGACGCCCCATGTCGTGGCAAAAAGCCTGCGTTTGGCGGCCTTCACGTCGCCGCCCGCCTCCTCGGCTTTGGCCGAGAAACGGAAATAGCTCGACTCCATACCCATCGTCAGCAGCGTGAGCGCCAGCGGGATCAGGGCGTAGATATCCGTGACGACGCCATAGGTCTCCTGCCCGAAAATACGGGTATAGTAAGGCGTGAGCAGATAGCTCAGGAACCTTACGGCAATGGTACTGATACCGTAGACGGCAGTCTGTTTTGCAAGTTTTTCGAGCATGGACACAGCTTATAGCCTGCAAATATACGAAAATTGCGGGGAAAAGGCTACATTCTCTTTCTTTCTTAAGAAAGAAGAGAAAAACCCGGGCGGGAAAGCATGGATCGGGGAGAACCGGAAAGCGGACGCACGAAGCGGAAAGCGGAAAAGGCGAAAGGACGCGAAGTGCGGGAACCCCGGAAATGAAAAACGGGGACTGGAGCCGAGGGGAAAGGCCGGATGCCGGGATGGAACACCAGGCACGGAACGCCGGAAGCGCTACCGCATGAAGCCGCCGGGAAAGCGGCCACACCGATTACGGGGACAGCGCTCCGGCCGGACACCAAAAATCCCGCCCCCGACAAGGGCGGGATAAATCCGCAAATCCGCGGGGTGCGGAGATTCCGCATACGGAACGGCGTGCCGTGTCGCAAACAGCCGCAGGACACGGGCCGCGCATGAAGGACGCTCCGCATGGCGGGGGAGGGCTGTCAGCCGCAGAACGTCGATTCGGCCAGTTGTATTACAGCCACTTTTTGTATTTGAAATACCAGATGGTCAGCGCCGAGCAGAAGATCATCAGGCCGATGGCAAAGATATAGCCCAGAGGAATGTTCCAGCCGTTGCCGAGCGTCAGCGTCCAGTCCAGCTCGGGCATGAATTTGAAGTTCATGCCATAGATCGACGCGATGAGCGTCGCGGGCATGAAGATCACCGCGGCCACGGAGAAAATCTTGACGATCTCGTTCTGCTCGATGTTGATAAGACCCAGTGCGGCATCCTGAATATAGTCCAGTCGCTGGAAGCTGAAATCGGCATGGTTGATCAGCGAGTTGACGTCCTTGATCATCAGTTGCAGGCGGGGGTAGATATCGTTCGGGAAGCGCTCGGAACGCAGGATACCCGACAACACGCGCTGGCGGTCGAAGATATTCTCGCGCAGCGACATCGTGCTCTCCTGCAGGGCGCTGATGCGGTGCAGGACGGCCTTGTCGATCGAGTCCTCGGAGTTGATGTCCTTCGAGAGCGCCGCGACCTGTTTGGCGATCAGCTCCACGAGGTCGGCATCGAAATCGATGCGCACCTCGAGCAGCGAAATGAAAAGGTGGTAGCCCGTCGAATAGCTGCGGTAGTTCATCTGAAGGCGTTTTTCCGTTTCGCGGAAGGTGCGGAACTCGGCGCTGCGCACCGAAACCAGCACGCCCTCGTTGGAGATGATGAACGACACGGGTTCGACGATGAACGTATCGCCCGTCGGCACGAAGAAATTGGAGTTGGAGATGATGGCATTCTCGTTCTCCGAGTATTTCGACGTGGACTCGATCTCCTCGACCTGCTGTTTGGTCTGGAGGCTGATCTCCATGAAATTCTCGACGGCCTTCTGTTCCTTGATGGTCGGCAGGAGCATGTCGATCCACAGAATGTCGTCGTAACCCAGCTCGTCGAAGAGCTTCGTGTCGGCATTCCGGATAATCTTGTTGTACTGCTTGAGGTAAATTGTAATCATAAAACGCTCTCCTTCTTATAGTTCGTAAATCCCGTCCGGCAGAGAGGCGGATTCCCTATCCGCTAAGCTCTTCAGCCGGGATTGGCCCTCGGGGTTACCTTGATACCCGAGTCCCAGAACTTTTGCAGCGCTTTATGCTTCTGATTGTCGAAAATATAGTCGATATTCTGCGTAAGGTAGGCATACGCATCGTACGGTTTGTTGTCGAAACCATGTTCGAGAATGGCCTCGTAGGTGTGTTCGATACCGAAAGTCAGCGCATGCTGCAATCCCTCCGTGAAGTCGGGGTCGGTACCTTTGCGGGCGACCCAGACGGCGAACGCAAAAGGCAGCCGCGTGGCCTTTTTCCACTCGGCGGCCAGGTCGTACGAGTATGCGAAACGTCCTTCGTGGTCGAAGACCTTGTCGCCGATCAGCAGAAAGGCGTCGCCCGGCAGGGCGTGCCCCAGCTGCGCATAATCTTCGAGCGTATAGTATTCGGGGGTGACTTTCCAGTGCTTTGCAAGCAGGTAGCCGGCCAGTTGCACCGACGTGAGCGAATGGGCATCGAGGAATACACGGCGCGCCTTTTCGATCGGCTCGTTGCTCAGGAGCACCACCGTCCGCACGGGGCCGGCGGCTCCGATGCAGTACTCGGTCACTACCTGCGCATCCGCCAGCGACGGCACGGCTGCGGCCGGCACCAGTGCGATGTCGGCTTTGTGTTCGACGAAATTCTTTGCACAGAGGGAAGGCGGAGACAACAGCAGTTCGGCACGGAGGTTACCTTCGTGCTCGATACCATAGATGAACGGTATCGTATTGAGATACGACACGGCCGCTATACGTGGAACTATGACCATCATCCATAAGGGTATAAAACTGTTGGTTCGATGTTGCAAAGGTAATCAAAATTCGGGAGTTTTTCCACAAATTTTAGAAAAAGTGCTTCCACCTCTTGACAAGGGGGTATACGCCGTCGTATATTTGCCACACAATTCACACCGCACGGTGCACAGTGCACAAGTTATCGACATCAGGACAGAACTCACTGCCAGTCGTTTACGAATTGTTATTCTCGTTTTTCAACAACCTTTCAACCTGTTTATCAACAATGAATCGCACCCACCTCGAGGGTGCGGCGGAAAAGCTCACGGCACAACGGGGTTACACCTTCTACACCGGGCCGGAGGACGACATGGGCCACACCGTGCGGAATTACCCCGCGGCATGGCTGGCACCCCCGGAACTGCACGCCGTCGAAGGGCGCACTCACGGACGGGCTACCTATGACATGACGCTGCACCTGCTCCGTCCCGGAGCACGCATCTCCCCTGCGGAGCGGCGCACGGCACTGGCCGAAATGGAGGCACAGATGATCGAGATCTTCGCGGAGCTCTCGCTCGACGAACGCATCCTCGCCGTCGAAGGGCTCTCCGTCCGCCCGCGCTCTTTCTCGCTCACCCCGCACGGCGAAATTTCGCAAACCGCCACCGCCCGGATCGTAACGTGGTTTTAGCATGGCGCACCGTCGCCGTCCGCACGGCCGCAACCCCGCCCGGGTTACGGGCACGCAACAGAACGGCCGGCACGCTGCGGACGGCAACGGGCAACGTCGTGCAATCCGCCGCAACAACACCCCAAACATCTATCCAAATGACATTCACACAAATTCCGCCGGAGTACGCCCCGCTCGGCGGGGAACTCCGTTACACCGTCACCACGCCGGAAACCGCCACCCTCGACCTGCGCATCGCGGATGCGGGGAACGGCACGCTGATCGGCGCCAAACGCTTCGCCGGAATCACGTCCGCCTCGTTCGATGCCGCCCCCTACCTGCGGCGCGCCGTCGCGTTCGTCCCGACGACCGGAAGCACAGGATTCCACATGGCAGACGGACGTAGTGTAGCGGCCTACATCGAGGCCCAAACGGCACAGGCGGCCGGGACGGCCCCGAGCGTCCACTCCCCGCTGCGAACGTTCCTCCCCTGCCGGACAAACGTAACGGCACCCGCCCTGCTGACCTCGATGCCGCTCGTCCGCCTGATCTCGCACGGCGAGTGCGACGAGCTGACGCTCTTCTCGGACGAAGCCGTCACGGTGACCGTCACGGCACAGGCCGGGACGACCGCGACCGCCGAAAGCTACCGCACGGCCACAGGAGGGTTGCATGTCTTCCGGCTCGACACGCGCGACTTCCCCGAAGCCGAAACCCTGGCCGTAGACGCCGGAGCCTGCGGCTCGGTCGCCTACACGGTCATCTCCGCCCCCACCGGAGCCCGGCGGCTGGCCTGGCGCAGCAGCGCGGGAGGGATCGAACATTACACCTTCCCGGTCGAAAAGTCGGAGTCCGTCGAAACAATCAGGCAACGGGCATACGGAGCCGAAGGGCATCTGGTCGCCCGAACCCGTACCGAACGGCGAACGGTGCTCGTGTCGGCCTACGAACCCCGGGCGGCCCTCGAAGGGCTTTCCGAAGTCCTCTCCTCGCCCGACGTCTGGCTGGCGGGGGACGACGGCTACACGGCGGTCGACGTCGTTACGGAAAAGAGCGTCCTGCACCGGCATGGCGCCGTGACCTGCCTCGAAATCGAAATCCGTCCCAAACGTAAAACCGGGATGCCATGGAACTGACGATCGACTCGAAGCCCTGCGACCTGGCCGGGGAGCCCATCACCGTCGGGGGTTACGCCGCCGCGGAACTCGCAGACGTGGAGGCCGCACGGGAAGGCCGGTCGCAGGAGTTCACGCTCCCCGCGACGCCCCGTAACGAGGCGCTTCTGGGATTCGCCCGCGACCCGCATACCTCAGGGCGGTTCAACGCCTCGCTCCACAGGGCTGTGCTCTCGGCCGAAGGGGCGAAGTTGCTGGCCGGGACGGTACGGCTGCTCAAGGTTTCGGACGAAGGGTACCGGATCGAAATTCGCGAAGGCGGTGCCCGCTGGGCGAAAAATGCCGCCCGACGGGTGTTCAGCGCCCTGGGCATCGATTATCATGCGCGCCTGCTCCCGTCGACCGTCTCGGCCAGCTGGACGGACGATTCGCCCGTAAAGTTTTTCCCGATCCGCCGCGACGAATACCCGCAACAAAACAGCCCGTCGGATCTGCTGCCGGCCGAAAGGATCCTCTCGGTGGACGACTACCATCCCTTCCTGCACGTGGCGACGCTCGTCGAGACGATCTTCGCAGAGGCCGGCTACCGCATCGAAAGCAATTTCACGAGCAGTCCGGAGTTCCGCTCGCTTTACATGAGCGGTGCCTACCCGTCGCGCGACACGGCGGCGCTTGCTGCGCGGATGGGCTTCTACGCCCGCAGGCTGGCTCCGGCCACCGCACAGGGCAACCACCTGGGGCGGGTGTCGGCCAACCCGAGCACAACGGCCAACAGCGTGGGCAACATCGTCGAAACGGCTACGCCGCAGACGCTCGACACCGACGGGGAGCCGATTCCCGAACTTTGCAACAACGGCAACTGCTTCGGGTTCGACAAGGGGCGCATCGTCTTCACCCCCACGACCGAAGTGAGTGCGGGCTTCGAATACTACCTGAAATACACCACCGACCACCGTATCCTGACGCGTGAGCGGCTCCGGGGATTCGACTCGGTTTACCTCGGGACGGGCGCCGACATGCCCTTCACGCTGGCGAACCGATATGAAGACCGCCGGCCGGACATCTCTCCCGGGCACCGTTACCTGGCTATCGTGTTCGACCACACCGACGGGGCGCAGTACCGCCTGGCCTACACGAAGGATGGAGTGGCAGAGGCTCTCTGGACGGAGTTTTCGGCGCGCACGGCGCAGGTCACGACCCCGGCCTCGGGCACCGTCGCCGACCCCGTGTTGCTCATCCGCAGCGGCACCCGCTGGGTACGCTATGCGGGCGACTGGGCGCTGTACGACGGATACGTCACCGAATCGGGACGGACGACCGTCGAGCTGCGGGTACGAACCGCCCCGGAACGCATCGCCCCCGCATCGCCCAAATTCTTCGACCGGATTTATTTCTACGGCGCAGAGGAGGGAATGTCGCTCACGCTCCACAAGGAGTGTTCACTCCGACCGCGGTTCTCGTCGGCACCGGGCTACGGCTCCGCAATCACTTTCGCCGACGTCGCCCGGCATCCTATCCGGCAGTCGGCACTGCTCGAAGCGCTGCAACACCTCTTCAACCTGAGGTTCCACACCGAGGAGGAGACCAAGACCGTCCGCATCGAACCCGCCGACGAATTTTTCGGCAGCGGAACCACGGCCGACTGGCGCGACAGGAGCGATTTCTCGCAGCCTGTGGTGCTGGCCGACATCGCCCCCGAAATACACGAAAGCCGCACATGGGGCTACCAGGAAGGCGACGGCGCCGTGAACCGTTTCAATGCCGGAGCCGGGAGCCCCTTCGGGGAGTGGAGCGTCCGCACCGATTCCTATGCCGCACGAGAGGGCGACCAAGTATTGCGCAACCCCCTCTTCCGGCCCACGCTCAGCGAGGCTGGGCACTATGCCAACGCCCCCTCGGCGCAGATCATGCAGGTCGGCGACCGGGATGACGTGCAGGAGGACGGCACCAACTTCACGCCCCGTATCGTGCGCTTCGCCGGGCTGCACCCGCTGCCCGCGGGCGAACGCTGGGGGTATCCGTCGGGGCTGGCGGAATACCCGCTCGCGGCATTCCACTTCACGGGGGACGCAGCGACGGAGGGCTTCACGCTCTGTTTCGAAGACCGCGACGGCATCCGCGGCCTGCACCATCGCTACGACCGCCAGGCAGCACAGGAAGCCACCTGCCAGCGCATCACCCTCTCGCTGCGGCTCGCGCCGCACGAATTCGAAAGCCTCTTCACGCCCGGCACCGGGATGCCCGACCTGCGTTCGGTATTCCGGCTCGACACCGGGGGCGAGGAAATCCGCGCCACGCTCCATGCCATCGAAAGCTACGACCCGCAGGCGGCATCGGCCAGATGCACCTTCACACGCCTGAGCGAAGGATGATGACACGGCACGAAAAACGGCTCGCCGAAGTGTTGCTCGACGCAATAGGCGGCCTGGAAGGGGAACAGGCCGTCGAACGGCTGTTCGGATTGGGACTGGTCAACCTGCGGGCCTGCGAACAGCGGGCCATACGGGCACGGGTCGACCGGCTGGCAGAGGAAGGCGTACCCCGCTGCGAGGCCATGCACGTCACGGCCGACGAATTCTGCTGCTCCTACGAAAAGGTGCGCAGCTACTATTACAACACGTACAAATCCTGAAACATGAAATCGGAAATCCAAATCAAAAACAGCGCCGGCGTCTGCCGCATCGAGATCGAAGGTACCATCGGCGTACCGGAAGAGTGGCAGTTCGACCAGCCCGAAGCGCGCGTCGCAACCTACGAGAAGTTCCGCGACACGGTGCAGCGCATCGCCGGGATCGACGCCCCGCAAATCGTGGTCGACATCCGCTCGACGGGCGGCGACGTCAACGACGCACTCCTGATTCACGACGCACTATGCTCGCTCGATGCGCACATCACCACCCGCTGTTACGGTTACACGGCTTCGGCGGCGACGATCATCGCACAGGCCGCATCGCCCGGCTGCCGCGAAATCTCGGCCAACGCCCTCTACCTGATCCACACGGCCATCTGTGCCGCCGAAGGAAACGCCGCAGAAATAGCGGGGAAACTCGACCTGCTCCGCCAGACCGACACGCGCATCGCCGCGGTCTATGCCGCCCGTTCCGGCCGCCCGGCCGGGGAGTTCGAGGCGCTGATGGCCGAAAACAACGGCAACGGCCGCTGGCTGTCGCCCGAAGAGGCCGTCGCAGCAGGGCTCGCCGACACGGTGACCGACAACGGGGAGCGCACGGCGCCCTCGCTGGCAGGGAATATCGCCCGCGGCTGGGAGCGGCTGCTCGCAGGTATCGGGCTCAACCGCCGCGAGGAGCTACCCGCCGACCGCAATGTACTGCTCACCGCGGGAGAACGGCAGGAGTTGCTGCGCCGCTCGGCCACGGCCATACGGCAAGCGCAGCAGAACGCCTCGCCCACCTGCACCAAACCGCGCGAAGACCCGTCGTACGGCGACACGGTGCGGACGGCGAACCAACGCGCCTACGCCGAAGACGCCAAACGCTTCAAAGGCATCTGACATTCACACACGACATAACCCAACACCAAAAACAAATCAGTCATGAGTTTCTTAGAAAGTGCAAAACAGTACACCGGTTCCGACCTCGAAACCATCTTTTTCCGCCCGATCCTGAGCGGCGACTCCGCCCGCGAACTGGGCGTACGGGTACTCTATAACATGCCCGTACCCACGACCATCCAGCTCTGGGACGGACAGCGCAACGTCCTCCAGAAATACTCCGCTGCCGGATGGACGGGCGGCAACGCAGCGACCAAACTGCAAAAGACCATCAGCCTGGGACGCGTGAAGGCCGAACTGGGATTTTCGGCCGCCGACTATTTCTCGCTGGTCTATGAAAAGATCGCCGCACGCGCCGACGTCAACATGGACGACCTGACGGGCACCGAACTCGAACAGGCCGAGACGGCACTCTTCAAACAGGCCGTCGCCGAAAGCATCCGCGCCACGATGTGGGTGGGCGACACCTCGGCGGCATCGGGTTACAACACCTTCGACGGGTTCCTCAAGACCGTGAAGGCCGGAGCCATGCAGGAGAAGTTCTACAACTCGATCTGCCAGGCTGAGGATTTCTCCGATCCTGAGAAGGTAGTCGCCGTCCTCGACGACCTCTGGATGAACGCCGACGAGCGTGTCAAGGACATGAAGGCCGACGGGCAGCTCGCCTTCTTCGTCACGTCCGACATCTACTACGCTTTCGAGAAATACCTCGACGGCAAGAGTGCCGATGCCGCCTACATGGCGACCACAGAAGGCCGTCCGAGCCTCGCCTACCACGGCATACCGCTCGTGGACGTGCGTCTGGGCTCCTACCTCACCGGCACGTCGCTGCACAAGTCGTTCTGCCTGCTGACCGACCGCCGCAACCTGGTACTGGCGGTCAACACGGCCGATTTCCCCGGCAACGAAGTGCGCATGTGGTACAACCCCGACCTGATGGAAAACCGCCAGCGTGCCGTCTTCATGGCCGGGTGCGACGTACTCGACGAGACGCTGATGACCTACGCCTACAACCCGGCATAACGATGGCAGCCTCCACACCCCGCAAACCGGCTGGGGGCGTCGCAGCCGTCACGGTCACCCCCGCAGGAAACCTCCTGCGGGCGGCGGTGGCGGCGGACGGGCGCGCCGAAGCGATTTTCCGTGACGCGACGCAGCTCACCGCCCTGCCGCTCGCCGAACAACGCTCGTCCTATGCCGAACGGCTCGACACCGACGCCGGGCCGCAGCGCGTGCGCCACACGCTCACGCTGGTCGTGGGCCGCGAGGCGTTCCGCAAGGCTTTCACCCCGGCACTCCGCCGTGCAGCCGAGACCGAAGGGCTCATAGCCCTGGTCACGATGGCCTCGGGCGAGCGGCTGCTGGCGGGATGGTCGGCACGCTTCGGCACCTCGCAACCCCTGCGCCCGGGCTCCTTCGCCATGGAGTCGGGCATCAAACCCCTCGACGGCACGCCGGCCGTCCTGACGCTTGCGAGCGAGGACACCGACCCGGCCGCCGAGCTCAAAGAACAAGAAGCATGAGCAGAAAACAGAAATTCAAGCCGGCCGTAGCGGTCGCCAACCGTGCGGACGACCCATATATCACATCGGGCGCGGGGAGCGTCCAAAGCGACAAGTTCTGGCGCTGGGGTGACGACAATCTCTTCCCCAATGCCCTGGCGCTGATGGCCCGGCGTTCGGTCACGCACCGCCGCATCATCAACGACAAGGCCGACTACATCTCGGGCAAGGGGTTCTCCTGCGACGAGGGGCATGAACCCCTGCTCGCAGCCTTCATCCGACGTGTGAACGGCGACGGGGAGAGCCTGCGGCAGGTGCTCAACAAGCTGGCCTTCGACAAGGCCCTGTTCGGCAACGCCTTCCTCGAAATAGTGACCGACGCGGAACACTCGTTCCTCGCGTTCCACCACCAGGACGCTTCACGCTGCCGCGTGGCCCGCGATTCGGCGCACATCCTGCTGCACCACGACTGGGCGGCCTTCAACGCCGCCGAGGCACGGACGCTGCCCCTCTACCCGGCCTTCGAACGGCAGGAGGACGGCACGCTGAGGGCCATGATCCACTACAAGGACTACGAACCGATGTTCGAGCACTACGGCGTACCGCCCTATATCGCCGGGTTCAACGTCTCGGCCATCGCCTACAAGACCGACAAATGGAACATCTCGCGGCTCGACAACTCGTTCCAGCTCTCGGGCGTGATGATGCTCGACAGCACCGTGGACAACGAATCCGAAGCCGAGCGCATCGTACGGCTGGCCGAACAGAAATTCGCAGGCAACCCCGGGCAGGTGATGTTCGTCATCCGCGACGGCGGCGAGGGCGACAATTCACGCTTCATCCCCATCGCGTCGCAGAACGAAGGCGACTGGCAGGCGCTGCACGAACAGGCCGTGTCGGACATCGTCGTGGCACACTCATGGTTCCGGACGCTGAGCGGACTGGACTACGCCTCGGGATTCAGCGCCGAGCGTATCCTGCACGAGTACGAAGTGGCGCTCAACACGGTCATCCTCGGCGAGCAGGCCGAACTGACGGAGCCCGTGCGCGAGGCGATCACGTCCATTCTGGGGATAGACGCCTCGTCGTTACAGGTCATCAACCGTCCGCCGACGCGCTCCAAACCCATCTACATGAAGGTCTGGGAAGCCCGCAAGGCCGACGGGCTGGATTACGACCCCGACGACGAGCGCCAACAGGCGTTCTTGTCGGAGATCACGAAATACAACATACGAAGCATAGAATAAGGCCGGTTCTCCGGGCCTTTCGAAACTTGCCGTTCGCCGCCTCCGGCGGCACTCGAACACTCATTTCAACCACGACAATCATGAACACACTGATCACCCCTGCACAAGCCGTCGCATCGGCCTTTACGGACGGGGAGTACCTTGCGCCGGAAGCCATCGGCGAAAGCGACATCGCGGCGGCCGAACAACGCTACATCGTGCCCGTCATCGGACGGGCATTCCACGAAAAACTGCTCGCAGGCCTCCATGCCGGCTTCACGGCCGAATACCTCGCAGCCCCGGTAGCGCTCTTCACCCGCATCGCCGTACAGCCGCGGCTCGACATCCGCACCGGACAGTGCGGCACCGTAGCCCCCAAATCGGGCTCCTACCAGCCGGCCGACGCCCAGTCGCTGCGCGAACTGCAACGCAGCCTGCGCCGCCAGGCCCGCACACTCCTGCGCCGCGCTGCGGAACACCTCGAAGCACATGCCGCGGAATTTCCCGGGTACGATCCCGACAATAACATCCTCAAACGCTGCACGACCGATGGAAACCTTATACAGACTCATTAGCGGCCTCACGGCGGGCTTCATCGCCCTGTTCGCCCCCATAGGCCCGCTGGTGGCATGTGCCATGGCATTCATCGGCATCGATTTCCTCTCGGGCGTAGCCGCCAGCCGCGCCGCTGCCCGCCGCAAGGGGCACACCTGGTATTTCGAAAGCTGCGAGGCCTGGCGCACGGTGCTCAAACTGGGACTTACGGTCACGGCCATCGCCATGGCCTGGCTGATAGACAGCTGTGTCCTGGACTTCATGCAGCTGAACGTGGCACGGCTCTTCACGGGTTTCACATGCGGCGTGGAGCTGTGGTCGTTCCTCGAAAATGCCGCACAGCTCTCCGATGCACCGCTGTTCCATTGGCTGCGCCGCTATGTCCGCCGCCGTATCCGAAAGGAGGCGGGCGATGAGTAGGGGGCTGCAAAACTGCAACCCGGGCAATATCCGCCAGTCGAAGGTGCGCTACAAGGGCGAAGTGCGCCCCTCGCGCGACCCGGCGTTCAAACAGTTCGAGTCCCTTGCATGGGGCTACCGCGCGATATTCGTACTGCTTGACACCTACCGGATACGCTACGGGCTCGACACGATCCGGGGCATGATTTCGCGGTGGGCGCCGCCTTCGGAAAACCACACCGAAACCTACATCCGCGCCGTGGCCGACGCCGTCGGAATCCCGGACGGGCAACCGCTCGACACCCGCGACCGCACGACGATGCTACGCATGGCTGCGGCTGTATCGCGTGTGGAAAACGGCGCCGCGGCCGATATGGGCGAGGTGGAACTGGGGTGGGAACTGTTCGTCCGCGACAAGCCCGCATCCGGCTGACCCGCCCGGCGGGCGACGAAAGGAACCGGTAAACGGAGACGGGTTGCGAGGATCCGCAAAGAACCGGCAGCAGACCAAAACCGGGACACCCCACCCGAATGTTACACAAAACAATCCGAATTTACTATCTTTGCAGAGATGAAAGCCGCCTCCCTGTCCGCACGACTCGACCGTATGCCGATGGTAAAAGCCGTCGCACCGTTCGCCGCGGGGATTCTCGCCGCGGACTGCTTCACGCTGCCCCTGTGGTTCCTCGCAGGGGCTTTTTTGCTGTCCGGGACGCTGGCGCTGCTGCTGCACTCACAGTCCGGCGCACTCGTAATGCTGCTCACGGCCGGGTTCGCCGCCTCGCAGCTCCGCGACACGGCGCACACGCTGCCCCGAGGTATATACACGACTTACGAACTTACCGTCGAGGGTATCCCCGCCGAACGCGGACGCTACACCTCGGCCGAAGCGACGGCCGTAGCGTGGCGCGACCCTTCGGACGGAACCTGGCACGCCTCGGGTGACCGTATAATGCTCTATGCCGACAGCCTTACGGCCCTCTACCCCGGCGAGAGAATCCGCTGCCGGGGTTCGGTGCGGCCGTTTCGCGGCGGAGCGGAAAGTTACCGCCGGCTGATGGCACGCCGGGGGTTCGCCGGAACGTTGTGGCTGTCGGAGCGCACCCTCATCGAGCGCCTGCCCGGACGAAGCAGCGCCCTGCACCTGCACGCCGTCGAGCGGATGCAACGGATCGGATTGCAGGGCGATGCGGGCGCCGTCTGCCGCGCCATGGTCACGGGCGACCGGAGCGGCATCACGCAGGAGTTGCGCACGGCCTATTCGCGCAGCGGGCTGTCGCACCTGCTGGCCGTCTCGGGACTGCACACGGGCATCGTCTTCGCACTGGTCAACCTCATGCTGTGGTGGCTGCCGCTGCTGCACCGCGGGCACTTGGTGCGCAACCTGCTCGCAACGGTCTGCATCTGGCTGTTCGTCGCGGCGGCCGGATTCCCACCCAGCGCCGTGCGGGCGGCCGTGATGTGCACGATGCTCCAGTTCGCCCTGGCCTCGGCGTCGGAGTACGTCGCACTCAACGCACTGGCGGCCGCCGGCTTCGGGATGCTGCTGTGGAACCCCGCCTGGCTGGGCGACATCAGTTTCCAGCTCTCGTTCATCGCCGTCGCGGCCATCCTCGCCTGGGGCGTGCCGCTCTGCCGACTGCTCCATACCCGCCGGCGGGCGCTCAACCTGCTCACGGACGCCCTCGTCATCAGCCTCGTGGCGGGCATCGCCACGGCACCCCTCGTATCGCACACCTTCGGCACAGTCCCGCTGGCGGGGCTGCTCGTCAATCCCGTGGCGATCCTCGTGGGAAGCATCGTCGTGCTGGGCGGCACCGTCTGGATGATCCTTCCCGTAAACTGGCTCGCCCCGGCCTTCGACGCCGTGCTTTCGGACACGGCCGGCCTACTCAACACGCTGGCCCGAGCTGCCGCGGCGTTCCCGGGCGGATATGCCGAATACACCCTCGGCGGCGGGGCGACGGCGGGCATCTACCTGTTTTTTCTGCTCACCACCCTGACTGCATGGTCTTTCGAGCCGAAAAAAAGCGTACATTTGCCGGCATGATAACCCCCGGGGAATATACGCTGCTGCTGACGGACGAAGTGCAGCGGGCCATCGCCGCCAACCGCGGCCGCGACCCGCTGGAGGTGGCCTTAGACCGCAACACACCCCACGCCCGGCTGGTCGCCACGCAGGTCAAGTACCTCGCGCGGGCAGAGGCGAAACTCCCCTCGTACGCCGCCGCACAGTGCATCCTGCCGCCGCTGGCGTTCGAACAGGCATCGAGCGAAGCCTGCGCCGCCCACAAGCGGATCGCGGGCGGGGCCGTCCTCGACCTCACCTGTGGGCTGGGCGTCGACGCCTTTTTCCTGGCGCGTCGTTTCCGCCGCGTGGTGACGCTCGAACGCGACCAGACGCTCGCCCGCATCGCCGCGGAGAACTTCCGGCGGCTCGGCGCCACGAACATCGAGGTCGTCAACACCTCCGCCGAAACTTACCTCGCACAGCCCGGACTGCATTTCGACTGGGTCTATGCCGACCCCGACCGCCGTTCGGGCGACGGACGCAAACTGGTACGGCTCGAGGATTGTTCGCCCGACATACTCTCCCTGATGCCGCTCATCGGCAGGGCTTCGGGACGACTGTGCGTCAAAAACTCCCCGCTGTTCGACATCGGCGAGGCGCTGCGGCTCTTCCCCGGCGCCCGCGTAGAGGCCGTATCGCTGGGCGACGAATGCAAGGAGGTCGTCATCTACGCCGACGGCACGGGCCCCGGCATTACCGCGACCGCCCTCGGACGCGGCTCGTTCACGGCAACGCCCGCCCAAGCCGGCGCACCCCCGCACCCGGGGGCGTTCGAACCGGATCGTTACCGGTGGCTCGTGGTACCCGACGTGGCGTTGCAGAAAGCGCGGCTGGCACGGCTGCACCTGCGCGGCAAAGCCGACATATGGAGCGAAAACGGGTATGGTTTCGCCACGGAGCGGCCAGAGGGGATAATTGGCAAAGTATTCGCAATCGAACGTATCGAGCCCTACGACCCTCGGCGGCTGAAACGCGCGTTCAAAGGCCGCGGCGCGGAGTTGATGAAACGGGACTTCCCGTTCGCCGCAGAAGAGCTGGCACGGCGGCTGGGCGTACATGCCGGCAACGACGTACGGCTGGCCTTCACGAAAATCGGGAGCGGTTTTTGGGTTGTACGGCTGGAATAGCTATATTTGCACGACTGGGACAGCGTCCGCCCCGACGGCACACGGGCCTCGGCACGGCGCCTCCGGGTTACGGGAACGGAAACGGCTTATGAAAATCAGCGAAATATTCACCTATTTTACGGACACGATCTTCCGGCGCGACATCCGCGAATGGCGCAACCCGGAGATCCGCTGGCTCGTGCAGCAATACCGGCTGCTGTTCTACACGGCGCGGGGCCTGCTCGAACACGGCACCATCGTCCGCAGCGCGGCACTCACGTTCTACACGCTGATGTCGCTGGTACCGATCGTCGCGGTGGTCTTCGCCGTCGTCAAGGGCTTCGGGCTGGCCGACGGGCTGGTGGAAAACCTCTACGCCCTCTTCCCGCAGAACCCCGAGATCGTAGACTACATCGTCACGTTCGCCGAAAAGGCGCTCGCCCGTACACAGGGCGGCGTGGTGGCCGCCGTGGCGCTGGTCATGCTCTTCTGGGCGGTGATCCGGGTCTTCGGCTCGATCGAAAGCGCCTTCAACAACATCTGGGAGGTCAAGGTCGATCGCAGCCTCACCCGCCAGTATACCGACTACATCGCCGTGGTGATGATCGTGCCGGTGCTGTGGGTCGTTGCCAATGCCGTCGGCAAATTCGCCCAGCAGATGCTGGGCTTCGACGGCAGCTGGTATTTCACCCTGCTCTCGCACCTGGCTTCAATGGTCATCATCTGGATCATGTTCACCATCCTGTATATCATCATCCCCAATACGAAGGTCAAATTCAGGAGCGCCCTGATGGCGGGCATCGTCGCCGGCACGCTTTTCCTGCTTTTCCAGTGGGGATACCTCTACATCCAGCGGTGGATGACCTCCTACAACGCCATCTACGGCAGTTTCGCAGCGCTACCGCTGTTGCTTATCTGGCTCCAGACCTCGTGGCAGATCCTGCTGTTCGGCGGCGAATTGTCGTTCGCCTACCAGAACATCGCCCGTTTCGGCGAAGAGCGCGAATCGCTGCTCATCAGCTACGACCAGCGGCGCAAGATCCTGCTGGCCGTGATGCTCACGGTCGTGCGGCGCTTCCGCGGCCAGGGCGGCGCCACCCCGGCCGACGAGATCCGGGCACAACTGGATCTGCCCACGCGCATCGTCAACGACATCCTTTACCAGCTCGTGCAGGCCGGACAACTGATCGCCGTGCCCTCGGGCGACGGCGAGCGCGAAGTGGCCTTCGCCCCGGCGCACGACCCCCAGTCGATGACCGTTTACGGCATACTCGAAGCGGTCGAAAAATCGGGGCAAACGACCGTCGACCTGACCCAGAGCGCCGAACTGACCCGCATCGACCAGGAACTGGAAACGCTCAAAGAGACCGCCCGCAAATCGCAGGACAACGTCCGGCTGGTGGATTTACTGTAAAACGATATGGAGAGACCTTTGGAACGCGTAGTGATCGTCGGCAGCGGAAACCTTGCCGAAGCATTGGCACAGGCCGTCGCCCGAAGCGGCCTGCAACTGGTACAGTTGTTCGCCCGCAACGCCGCACGGGGGGAGGCTGTCGCCGCACTCGCCGGAACGCAGTGGACGGCAGACCCGGCACGGCTGGCCGACGCGGACATATACCTGATCTCGGTGAGCGACAAGGCCGTCGGGGAGGTAGCCGCGGCGCTGCCCCTGCCTGCGGGGGCCGTCGTCGCCCATACTGCGGGGAGCGTGCCGCTCGATGCGCTTCCCGCCCACGCACGCCGCGCCGTCTTCTATCCGTTGCAAACCTTCACCAAAGGGCGCAGCGTGGATTTTTCGCAAATCCCCCTCTTCCTCGAAACCGATGACGAATCCCTGCGTCCCGCACTCGAAGCCTTCGCCCGCCGTCTTTCGCACACGGTGGTGTGGGCCGACTCGGCCTGCCGCGCCAAGGTGCACCTCGCGGCGGTTTTCGCCTGCAACTTCGTCAACCACATGTACGCCGTCGGCGAAGGCATCGTCCGCAGCGCGGGCCTGCCCTTCGACATACTCAAACCGCTCCTGGCCGAGACCGCTGCCAAGGCGCTCGACGCCGCCTCCCCGGCCGACGTGCAGACAGGCCCCGCCGTGCGCAACGACCTGCCCACGATGGCACGCCACCGTGCACTGCTCGCCGCCGCCCCCCGACTCGAAAACATCTACTCGATAATAAGCAACAACATATGGGAAATTTCAAAGAAGATATAGCCCGCACCGAGGCGTTTATCTTCGACGTGGACGGCGTGATGACCGACGGCGGCATCATCCCCACGCTCGACGGCGATTTCATCCGCCGCTACAATGCCAAGGACGGCTATGCGCTGGGCTACGCCGTCAAGATGGGCTACAAGGTCTGCATCATCACCGGCGGACGCGGCAAGACGCTCGAAAACCGCCTGCGGATGCTGGGTATCAACCGCTACTACACCGACTGCATGGACAAAATCACGGCCATGCGGGAATATTTCGCCGACGAGGGCATCGACCCCGCGCACGCGATCTACATGGGCGACGACATCCCCGATCTGGAGTGCATGCGCGAGGTGGGCATCCCGGTCTGCCCGGCCGACGCCGCGGCCGAAGTGATCGAGGCATCGCGTTACGTCTCGGAGTTCCGGGGCGGCGAAGGGGCCGTGCGCGACATCGTCGAACAAGTGCTCCGCGCCCGCGGCGACTGGGCGAAAAACTCCGAGGGCGTCACCCCGTCGTCGCTGGCGGCATCGCGGTAAACCCGCCCCGGAACGGCCACGGAAAAGCCGGGCTTCGCGAACGAAGCCCGGCTTTTTCATAATACTGCCTGAAGGCACCTATTGCATCCACTCGACATCCGTCGCATCGCGGAACAGGATGTTGAGCGGCCGCACAAGGCTCGCGGCATCGGCGGCGAAGATGAACCGCACCTTGTCGACGGGTACCGTCAGGAAGACCGTCGAGGGGTAGCCGCCGATCATGTCGACGCGATCGATGAGCGACCAGACGAATATTTCGAAAGGCATCTGGCCCGGCAGCAGCGTCAGCCCGGGGAATTCCGTTTCATACCCCGCCGAAGTGGTATCGGCAGGATGGGGTTTGAAGAACACGTCGTACTGCGCGCCGTACTGCTCCATGATCCGTGCTACATAATCGCGCTGCAAGCGGGCGCTGGCATCGTCGGCATGGCTCGTGCCGATGATGATGAGGTTTTTCTTCGGGGAGGCGTCGAACAGCGCCGCAAAATTGTCGTAATCGAATCCCGCCATGTCGTAGAACCGCTTGCGCGAGGACTCGGGCAGCGCCGAAAGCATCTCGTAAGGCTGGATGCTTTCGATCTCCATCTCCCCGAGCTTTTCGGTGATGAACGGACAGGAACTTTCCAGCAGCGAACCGTCCTGCACCACCAGCCGGTAATCGGGGCGGGTAGAAAGGTAATAAGGCCACGTATAGCTTTCGAACTCGGGCAGCGAACGGGTCTCGGGATAACGTCCGCCGTGATTCCAGTCCAGCGCCTCGACCTCCGAGGCATAGCTCTCCCAGTTCTGCTCGGCCGTCGCCGCGTCGCCGAAATAGTTGTAAAAGTTATTGTAGGTTCCCGTACCGTCGGAGAGCATGCTCACCTTGACCCGTGCCGAGTCGATCCCCTGCGCCACGAACCAGTCGTAGCCGATCCGGCAGCGCAGGTCGTCCACATAGAGGCCGAAGACGGCCGTCGGGTCGGCACTGTTGATCTCCAGGATACGGCGCTTCATTTCGCGCGCCATAGCCTCCATTTCGGCCTGCGTGGCGTCGGCCGTTCGGTCTGCGGCGGTCGTAACCTCGGCACGCGCCGGGAACTCCGCCGGGTCGAACGTCTTGGAGCGCGAATAGAACACGTAGCCGGGCTTGTCGTGCGAGAGCAGGTGAATGCCTGCATACAGGGTAGGCATCGTCCCGAACGTCACGTAGAAATAATAGTCGGGGGAGTCGTAGCCGGCCGACAGGGCCCCCTGCGACAGGCGAAAAGGCACGATCGCATCCCCGCATGCAAAGGCGAGCTGGGCGCTGCGTGCGGCACCCGGATTCTCGTCGAGGCTAGTTCGACCTCGGAATATCCCGCAGGGCCCTCGGTCGCGGAAAGCCTGAACCACGTATCCCCGGCAGCCTTCGTCACACGCCACGGGGCGGGAGCCAGCACGGAAATCTTGCCCGCACGGGCCAGTCCGTCGAGCGACAGGAAATGTTCCCCGCCGTTGATTACGATCAGGTTCTGCGATACTTCGTCATCGCTGCACGCCGCGGTGCCCGAAAGCAGCGCCAGGCAAAGGAAGAGCCGAAATAATCTTTTCATAAAGCGAATTGTTTTTCGATACTGCATATATAAACGCCGCGAATCCCGTTTTACTGCGTTGCCGCAAAAAATAACGGTAAAATTTAAGCCGCACGGGTTGTCCCGTGCGGCTTTGTCATTGAAAACGAGGAGTTAGCCGTTTCTTTTCTTCTTGATCCGGTCGAAATGCCCGCGGATGTGCTCGCGGAATAATTCCCGGCGGTATTTCAGATCGGCCTGCCAACCCAGCCAGCGGGTATAGCGCTCGCGCTTTTCAGGATAAATATCGCGTATGGTCACTAGGATGCCCGTCTCCTCCACGCCGCCGAAATCGGGGTTCGACACCGTGTCGAAGACCCGCATCGTGGGCGAAAGGTTCATGTAGGCATTTATCAGCGGCGGGATGTTCTCGTTGAACTCGCGGATCTTCTGGATCAGTATCCGGTAGTTCTCCTGATAGGTACGCCCCGTGAAAAGCTGTTCGTAATAGGGGTCGTCAAGGTCGAGCTTCAACGGATGGATACCCTCCACGAGGTTCTCGCGGTCGGGGAAATAGCGGCGCAGGAACCAGATCAGCGCATTGCGCGCCACGGCCTTGTAGGTCGTATACATCGTCACCTTGCCGAAAAGGTATTTCGCATTCGGATCCAGCACGATCAGCGCCCCGAGGCCGTCCCAAAGGTTATCCAGCGCGTAGATGCTCTTGGCGTTGCCGCGCGCCTGGTAGGAGGGCTGCACGAACGAGCGTCCCAGCTCAATGGTGCGGGGCAGGTACTTGCGACGGAACTTGTCGCTGAAACGGAAATAGTGTTCGGTCGAGAGGTGGCGGGGATATTCGTCCGTACAGATGATGAAACGGTAGCCTCCGACGATCTCCCCGGCCGCCGGATCCCAGACGATCAGCTGGTAATACCCGTCCTCGGCCAGGTCTTCGGCGTCGATATCCACCTCCCGGCCTGTACCGCCGCCGGCGCCGCGGAACGCGATCTCGCGCAGCCGTCCGATTTCACGCATCAGCGCCGGGCACTCCGACGCCGGGAAGATATAGATCTCGTTCCCGGCCTTCTTCGTGTCGCGCGCTTTGCGCTCGGGCGTAAGCTCGGCGCGGAGCAATTCCCGGTCGACGGGAGGTATGATAGGTTCCATTTCTCGTGCTTGCATAACTTAGGACAAAAATACCGATTTACCCGTTATTTTCCGCCGGGAGGAGCATATTTTCCAAAAAATACGCTTTTTTGCGTACAAACTCCGCCTGGTCGCGGAGGCCGCCGTAGCGTTGCAGCTCGGCGACGGGGATGGGGTCGCCCACGAGGATGCGGAAATGCTTACCCTTCTGCGAAAACATCTCGTCGGACAACCACAGCATCTCGATATTGAATTTCACGCCCAGCATCCGGCGGATACGGTCGACGCGGTAAAAGAAGTTCGACAACCGCCCCTCGACGAACACCGGCACGATCTGGCGCTGCGAGGCATAGGCTTTCTTCAGGAAATTGGTCTTCCACGGCAGGTCGGTCACCTCGCCCCCGATGCAGCGCGAGCACAGCCCGGCGGGGAAGGTGAGGATAGGCAGCTCGCCGAAGAACTCCTCGTCGAACTTGCGGGCGTAAAGGCTGTTCTGCGAACCGTGTTTGTTGACCGGGATCCACAGCGGGCGGAGGGGTTCGAGGTGCATCAGCAGGTCGTTGACCACCACGCGCGCATCGCCGAAGCGGTCGATCAGCTTGTCGGCAAGCATCATGCCGTCCATCCCCCCGAACGGGTGGTTCGATGCGAAAAGATAACGGCCTTTGGGATCGAGTTTTTCGAGCCCTTCGACCGAATAGGTCACCTGCCATTCGCGGAAACAGGCACGGATGAACTCCTGCGGCGGCAGGTTCCAGTAATGCTCGAGGATGTAATTGATTTCCGGCTCATGGATCGTACGGCGGAGCCAGCGGAGGACGAACCCGGGAACCCAGCGGGCCAACCGCGGGGCTTTCTCGGCGAGTACCGCTCCGATATCTATTCTGGGCATAGGGATGTTCAAAAAATTATATCCGCAAATATAGGTATTGTTTTTCGAAAAATCCCTAACTTTACACCCAAATCGACCTCATCGGCAACGAATATGTCTCAGTACCATACACCTGTCCTTCTGGAAGAGTCCGTCGGCCTGCTCGGCATCGACCCCGCAGGCACCTACGTCGACCTCACTTTCGGCGGGGGCGGCCACTCGCGCCGTATCCTCGAAGAGTTGGGGCCCGAAGGGCGGCTCTATGCCTTCGACCAGGATCGCGATACGCTCGCGAACGCCCCCGATGACGCCCGGTTCCGCTATGTCGAGAGCAATTTCCGTTTCCTGCGCGGAGCCCTCAGGCTGCGCGGGGTGACCGAGACGGACGGCATACTGGCCGACCTGGGAGTCTCGTCGCACCATTTCGATGCCGTGGAACGGGGTTTTTCGTTCCGGGGCGAGGCGCCGCTGGACATGCGCATGAACCAGCGGGGCGGGCTGACGGCGGCGAAGGTCGTCAACAGCTACCCGGCCCAGACGCTGACGCAGCTGCTGGGGGACTGGGGCGAACTGGACACCCCGTGGAAGGTCGCCAACTGCATCGTCCGGGCGCGGGAAACGGCGCCGATTCAAACCACGGCGCAGCTGGTCGAGGCCGTCCGTCCCTGCACGCCGAAGAAAGACGAGTCGAAATTCCTGACCAAGCTCTTCCAGGCCCTCCGCATCGAGGTCAACGGCGAGATGGAGGCGCTCAAAATGGCGCTCGAACAGAGCCTCAGGGTATTGCGCCCGGGCGGACGGCTGGTCGTCATCTCCTACCACTCGCTCGAAGACCGGCTGGTAAAGAATTTCCTGCGCAGCGGCAATTTCGCGGGCGAGGTGGAAAAGGATTTCTACGGCCGCGCCCTCACGCCGTTCGAAATCCTCACGCGCAAGGCGGTCGTCCCCTCGGACGAAGAACTGGAACGCAACCCCCGGTCGCGCTCGGCGAAGCTGCGCGCCGCCGTAAAACGATGACCCGGCCATGTATCCCGACCACGAATTCGACCCCATAACCCCCGAAGAGGAGGCGCAGCGCGCACAGGAAGCGGAATTCGCCCGCCGCGTGCGGCGCGAGGTACTGCGCATCGAACGAGGCGAGGCCGAGGAGGAGATCCGCGCCGACCTGGAGCGCGAGGCAGAAGAGAAAGCCGAAGCCGAGGAGCGCGAACGCAGGGAGCGCCGCCGCAAGGCCAGTACCTTCTGGCAGCTTTTTTCGGGCACGATCCTCGTACGCGAAGGCGTATCGAAATATTACCCCTACATGCTCTCGATCGCGGGCATGTTCTTCCTGAGCATCGCCGTCATGTTCACGGCGCTGCACCTCGACATGAAATACACGCGCCTCGAACGCGAAGTCCAGATCCTGCGCGAACGGTCGATCCGCCTGCAGGAGCAGCGTTACAGCCGTACGACCCACTCGGCCATCGTCGAGCGGCTGCGCGAACGCGGCATCGACCTCAATGACCCCTCCGCCCCGGGCGAAATCATCGAAAATTAAACGGCGATGAAACAGGAGCGTTCGAAGATCAAAAGCGACATTCTGCTGCGGGTACGGCTGCTTTACGTGCTGTTCATACTCGCGGGGCTCACCGTGTTCGCACGCCTGGTCTGGGTACAGCTTTTCAGCGCCGAAGTGGCCTACAACGCCGACCGGCTCGCCAGCCGCATCTTCACCGAAGAGACCATCCCGGCCCAGCGGGGCAGCATCCTCTCGCGCAACGGGGCGCCGCTGGCGACCTCGATCTTCCGCTACCAGGCGGCCTTCGACTTCGCTTCGCCCGGCCTCGATTCGCTCAAGACCTTCCGCGAACAGAGCGACTCGCTCGCCAAGCTGCTCTCCGCCTTCTTCAAGGACAAACCCGCCTCGGAATACGCCCGCCGCTTCCGCGAGGAGCACGCCCGCCGCTACCGGCTGGTCAACGGCCGCGACACCTCCTACCTGCGCTCCGAAGGGTGGCTGTCGCGCATGATGGATCGCCTGCGGGGCGAGGAGTACGTCACCCGGAAAATCTACGACACGATCCGCGACCACACCCCCGTCAACATCTTTCCCCGCGAGGTGGACTATGCCGAATGGCAGACCCTGCGGCGTTACCCGATGCTGAACTGGAACATGGGCATGGTCTACCGCCTCGTCGAACGCGACCAGCGCATCTACCCGCAGGGCGAACTGGCGCGCCGTACGATCGGGCTCACGGGCGACAAGGGCAACTACGGCATCGAGGAGGCCTACCGCGAGGAACTCGCGGGACGGAACGGCAAGGCGCTGCGGCAGCGTATCGCCCGGGGCTTCTACGGCCGCGTGGCGGGAGCCGGGCATGAAGACCCGGTGGACGGATACGACATCGTGACGACACTCGACCTCGACCTGCAGGACGTGGCCGACAAGGCGCTGCGGCGCCAGTTGGAAGCCCAGAACGCCATCTGGGGCACGACCATCGTCATGGAGGTGGAGACCGGCGAGATCCTCGCCATGGCCAACCTGGGCCGCTCGGGTTCCTCGGGCGGCAGCTATTACGAAAGGGAGAACTATGCGCTGGGACGCAGCATGGAGCCCGGATCGACCTTCAAGCTGGCGACGATGCTCACGCTGCTCGACGACGCCGGCATGTCGCCCGAGACGACCTACGACACGCACAACGGCGACCCCGTGACGGTCGGCCCGGCCAGGAATATCCGCGACTCGCACCGGGGCGACCACGTCATAGACTTCCGCTGCGCCGTAGCCTCGTCGTCGAACGTCTATTTCGCCAAGGCGATCTGGGATCGCTACGGCATCACGGGCAAGAAGCAGGAATACAGCGACTTCCTGCACGAGAAGCTCCACCTGGGCAAGACCGTCGGGCTGGAACGGCTCGGCGAACGCGCCCCGTCGATCACTGCCGACTGGAAAGTACCCGACCCGGGCGTCATGCTCGTCAAGATGAGCTACGGCTACCGCGTGCGGCTGGCGCCGATCCAGATGATCACGTTCTACAACGCCATCGCCAACGGCGGGAAGATGATCTCGCCCGTGCTGATCCGCGAACTGCGGCGCGGCGACCACGTCGAGGAGCGGTTCGAGACGCAGACCATCGCCTCGTCGATCTGCTCGCGCGCGGCGTTGCGCGAAGTGCAACGCTGCCTCGAACTGGTCTGCACGCAAGGTACCGCAAGCCTCTATTTCAAGGACTCCACGCGCCTGCGCGTGGCCGCCAAGACCGGCACGGCGCAGATCACCGACGCCCGCAGCCGCGAGGGGCGCTACTACCTCGGTTCGATGGTCGCCTATTTCCCGGCCGACAATCCCCGCTATACGGTGCTGACGACCATCGAAACCCGGGCGCAACCGGGCAAAGCCTACTACGGCGGGCCGCTGGCGGGCTCCGTGGTCAAACGGATGGTCGATTACATTTACAACCGCAACCGCGACTGGTACGGCCGCGTGGAGCGGCACGGCGACCGCTGCTACCCGGGGCACGTCAAGGGCGGCGACATCGCCCAGATCCGCCGCGTGGCCGACAAGTTCTCGCCCCGCGCCTCGTTCGACCAGCGTACGGGCTGGGGGCGCGCCCGGGTCGACAGCCTCTCGAACGTAATCATCACGAGCCTCCCGCCCGAAACAGGGACGATGCCCGACGTGCGCGGCATGGGGCTCAAGGATGCGCTGTTCGTTCTCGAAAGCCGCGGGCTGAAAGTCCGTTTTTCGGGCGTGGGCGCCGTAACACAGCAAAGTATCCCCGCCGGAGCACGCATCACGCCGGGCTCGACGGTCGGCATAACACTAAAGTAAGATGAAAACACTGAAAGACCTACTCAAAGATACGCCCGTCACGGTGCTGCACGGCGACGGTTCCACGACGGTGGCCGCCCTGGCCTACGATTCGCGGGCCGTGACGCGGGGCGACTGTTTTTTCGCCACCCGCGGCACGCAGTCCGACGGGCACGACTTCATCCCCGACGCCGTCGCAAAAGGCGCCTCGGCCGTCGTCTGCGAGCAGTTGCCTGCCGAACCGGCCCACGGGGTAGCCTACGTCGTCGTCCCCGACGCCGCGGGAGCGCTGGCCGACATGGCCGCCGCTTTCTACGACCACCCGAGCCGCGAACTGAAACTCGTAGGCATCACCGGCACCAACGGCAAGACCACGACCGTGACATTGCTCTACGACCTTGTGCGGGCACTGGGCTACAAGGCCGGGCTGGTCTCGACGGTCGTCTACAAAGTCGGCGAACGCCTCGTCGAGGCGACCCACACCACGCCCGACCCCGTGCGGCTGAACGCCATGATGCGCGAGATGGCCGACGAAGGGTGCGAATACTGCTTCATGGAGTGTTCGTCGCATGCCATCGTGCAGCAACGCACGCGGGGACTGCATTTCGCGGGCGGCATCTTCTCGAACATCACCCACGACCACCTCGACTACCACAAGACCTTCGCCGAATACATCCGCGCCAAAAAACTCTTCTTCGACTCCCTCGCCAAGGATGCCTTCGCCCTGACGAACGCCGACGACAAAAACGGCCGCGTCATGGTGCAAAACACCGCAGCCGGGATACACACCTATTCGCTGCGCACGATGGCCGATTTCCGCTGCAAGATAGTCGAGATGCACGTCGACGGCATGCTGCTGCGCATCGACGGGCAGGAGGTCTGGGTCGGGCTCGTAGGACGCTTCAACGCCTATAACCTGCTGGCCGTCTACGGCGCCGCGGTATTGCTGGGACTCGACCGCACCGAAGTGCTGCGTGCCATGAGCATGCTCCATGCCGTGAGCGGGCGCTTCGAATTCGTGCGGGCGGAGAACGGAACCACGGCCATCGTCGACTATGCGCATACGCCCGACGCACTGGAGAACGTCATCCAGACCATCGAGGAGATCCGCACCCCGGCGCAACAGTTGATCGTCGTCTGCGGCTGCGGCGGCGACCGCGACCGCACCAAACGACCCGAGATGGCGCAGATCGCGGTGAAATACGCCGATACGGCCATCTTCACCTCGGACAACCCGCGCCACGAGTCGCCCGGGGCGATCCTCGACGAGATGGCCGCCGGCCTCGACCCCGGCGCCCGGTTCCTGCGCATCGTCGACCGTGCCGAGGCCATCCGCACCGCCGCAATGCTCTCCCGGCCGGGCGACATCCTGCTCATCGCGGGCAAAGGGCACGAAACCTACCAGATCATCGGCGACGTAAAACACCACTTCGACGACAAGGAGGAGGTCGCCAAGGCCTTCGGCACACTCAGGAACTAAAAACCCGACATACGACATGTTCTATCACATTTTCAAACATTTAGGCGAACACTACGACATCCCGGGCTCGGGTATGTTCCAGTATATTTCGTTCCGCGCGGCGGCGGCCATCATCCTCGCGCTGCTGATCGTCATCATCTTCGGCCGCAAGATCATCGACTTCCTGCGCCGCAAGCAGATCGGCGAGGACATCCGCGACCTCGGGCTCGAGGGACAGCTCCAGAAACGCGGCACCCCCACGATGGGCGGCGTCATCATCCTGCTGGCGATCCTCGTCCCGATCCTGCTCTTCGGACGGCTCGACAACATTTACATCCAGCTGATGATCGTCTCGACCGTCTGGCTGGGGCTGATCGGCGGGCTGGACGACTACATCAAGGTCTTCCGCCACAACAAGGAGGGGCTCAAAGGCCGCTTTAAGATCGTGGGCCAGGTCGGGCTGGGCATCATCGTCGGCACGACGATGTGGCTTTCGCCCCAGATCATCGTCCGCGAGAAGGTCACGCAGCCCGTGCAGACCGTCTACCTGAACCCCGACGGGTCGGTGATCGAAAGCGTGCAGCGGAACGTCGTCCTGAGCTCGGAAAGCACCAAGACCACCAAAACCACCATCCCCTTCGTCAAGAACAACGAATTCGACTACGGATGGCTCACGGGCGAAACCAGCGCCGCCACGTGGCTGCTCTACGTGCTGGTGGCGATCTTCGTCGTCACGGCGGTGTCGAACGGCGCCAACCTCACCGACGGCCTCGACGGGCTGGCCACGGGCGTCTCCGTCCCGATCGTGGCAGTACTCGGCGTACTGGCCTACCTCTCGGGGCATATCGTCTACGCCGACTACCTCAACATCATGTATATCCCCGACAGCGGAGAGCTGGTCGTCTTCGCGGCGGCCTTCGCGGGGGCGCTGGTCGGCTTCCTGTGGTACAACTCCTTCCCGGCGCAGATCTTCATGGGTGACACCGGCTCCCTGTCGATCGGCGGCATCATCGCCGTCTTCGCCCTCTGCATCCGCAAGGAACTGCTGCTGCCGCTGCTGTGCGGCGTGTTCCTGGTCGAGAGTTTCTCGGTGATGATGCAGGTCGGCTACTTCAAATACACCAAACGCAAATTCGGCGAAGGGCAGCGCCTGTTGCTGATGGCTCCCGTACACCATCATTTCCAGAAAAAAGGGCAGTTCGAAACCAAGATCGTGCTCCGCTTCTGGATCATCTCGCTGCTACTGGCCGCCATTACCCTGGTAACGCTCAAAATACGTTAATAAACCGCCATGTATACCCCGACCCGCCTTACCGCCATCGCCCTGCTCTTCGCAACGTCGCTCCAGGCCCAGCCGCCGCAGCGGATGGTACGCTCGCAGATCCCGGAACCCTACCCCGTGCTTACGGCCACGCCGTCGGGAGAGGCCGTACCCGAATCGCCCGACCCGCTGGTGCGCTACCGCTGGACGAAAGTATCGCCGGACGACGGGCTGGAGATATACACGGTCTACCCCAGGCAGGCGACGGCCTCGAACCCCGAAGCCGCCGACCTCGGAGACCCGCGCCGGATCACCGTCAGCGACGCATGCGACCTGATGTTCGACTTCGGCCAGGTGAACGCCGGATGGCTCGAATTCGACTGCGACACCCCCGACGTCGCGTTCGAGGCCAGCATCAGCGAGTTCAACGAACCGGCCGTGTTCAACGCCGGCTCGGAGCACCCGGTGAAAACCGCCGTCCCCGCTCGCTACGGCAACAGTTTCCGGCTGGAACTGAACCGGGAGCTCTACGAAGGCGTCCGCTTCGGGTGGATACACGTCCGCAGCCTCCGGAAGCCCGCCGTCATCCGCAACGTACGGCTTGTCTGCCAGACCAAACCGGTCAACTACGAAGGGTGGTTCGATTGCAACGACCCGCAGCTGACGCGCATCTGGTACACGGGAGCCTACACCGTGCGGCTGAACCTGCTGAAAGACTATTTCGGGGCGATCCTCATGGAGCGCAGCGACCGCCATTCATGGACGGGCGACGCCTATACGGCGCAGGCCGCGGCGCTGGCCGCCTTCGGCAACTTCCCGTTCATCCGCAAGAACCTGCTTTACACCTCGACGCAGGACAACGGCATCGCCAGCTACTCGCTCTATTGGGTGCTGAGCCTGCTGGATTACTACAACTATACGGGCGATGCGGAGACGCTCGCCCTGCTGACCGAAAACGCCTGCCGGAAACTCGACGCCGCCTACGACCACTACGACACGCTGCCCCGGCTCTGGTTCTACGGCTGGGACGAGCGGCTCGGGGCGGGTTTCGAAGCCCCCGATTTCCGGGAGCCGCAGACCGCCTACCGTATGCTGGCCATCGGTACCTGGCGGCAGTTCGCCGCTGCCATGCGCCAGGCCGGCAACCGGGAACTGGCCGGGAAATACGAGCGCTACGTCGACGAAAAGACCGAAGCCCTGCGCCGCGATCCCCGCTGGTACGAGGGGCTGGGGCTCTTCGCTGCCACGGATGCCGCCAACGCCGGGTTCGCCACGCCCGCCGAGCGCGAAGCCCTGCTGGCCCGGAATTTCTCCGACCGCCTGCAGCGGGTCTCATACTCGCCCTTCAACCAGTATTTCGTATTGCAGGCATTGGCGTCCCTGGGAGCTTACGACCGTGCGCTGCACACCGTCGACGATTGCTGGGGCGGACAATTGCGCTATGGCGCCACCACCTTCTTCGAGGTGTTCCGCCCCTCGTGGAACGACTGCAAACTTTCCGACAACGACGCCCCGGTCAACAACCAGTGCGGCTACACCAGCCTGACCCACCCGTGGAGCGCCGGTGTCACCAAGTGGCTGAGCGAGGAGGTGCTGGGCATAAAACCCCAGCTCCCGGGCTTCGTCCGCTTCGCCGTGAAACCCCGCCTCGCCGGATCGCTCACCCGCGTGGAGGGCGGAGTCCCGACGCCGCGCGGCATTGCCCGGGCATCGCTCGACATGACCGCGCGCCGCGGTTCGCTCACCGTGCCCGAAGGTTCGGAGGCCGAATTCTGCATCCCCGCGGACGGACTTCGCATCGGCACCATATACCTCGACGGCAAGCCCTGTGCCGCCGACCGTACGGACGACGGCTACTACCGTATTTCGGGGATCGGCGCGGGGCGCCACGCCATCCGGTTCGATGCCGAAGGCGAATTCCGCCCCCTGCAAACGCAGGAGGAGATCGCCTACCGCATCCCCGCTGAAAAATTCAGCGAGGACGCCGCGACGCAGGGCGACTGGCAGGATAAATACGGCTCGCAGGGCTACGTGCTCTTCAGCTACGATACGGCGGGCGCACACCGCGTAAAACAACCCGACCGCATCCGCAGCATCGTCTACGCGAACTACGACCGCATGGGCCACGTACACTATGCCGATGCGGCAGGCGACCCCCGTGCGCTCCGATCCGACCGCCGGGGCGACGGCTCCCGCAGCCTGGGCGCCATCGTCACGCGCGACCCGATCGCCTGCTGGCAGGTGATGACCGTCGACCTCGACGCCCGGGACACGCAGCCCTACCGCATTTCGCTCTATTTCGCGGACTACGAACGGGCGGGGCGCCGCAGCGCCTTCGAGGTTTTCGACCTTCGAACCAAAGAACTGCTCGCACCGGTATACATGGTACGTGACTACGGTGAAGGCAAATACGTCACGTTCGAAGCCTCGGGTTCCGTGCGCATCCGCATCTGCCAGGTGCGCGGCCCCAATGCGGCCTGTTCGGGAATATTCTTCGACTGAAACGATAAAACATAAAAGATGAAACGCATCGCAGTCCTGGGCGGAGGCATCAGCGGTTACGGCTCCGCGATCCTCGCCAAAAAGAAAGGGTTCGACGTATTCCTCTCCGATATGGGGAAGATCGCCGACCGCTACAAAGCCAAGCTCGACGAGTGGCAGGTTCCCTACGAGGAAGGCGGCCACACCGAGGAACGCATCCTCGCGGCACACGAGGTCATCAAGTCGCCGGGCATCCCCGAAACGGCCCCCATGGTGCGGAAAATCCGTGCGGCAGGCATTCCCGTCATTTCGGAAATGGAGTTCGCAGGCCGTTACCTGGGCCGGTCGAAGTGCATCTGCATCACCGGCTCGAACGGCAAGACCACTACCACGTCGCTCGTCTACAAGATCATGCGCGACGCCGGGATGAACGCCGCCCTGGGCGGCAACATCGGCGAGAGTTTCGCCTACTCCGTGGCCACGGGCGACTACGACTGGTACGTGCTGGAATTAAGCTCGTTCCAGCTCGACGGCATGTTCAGGTTCCGCGCCCACATCGGCGTGCTGATGAACATCACGCCCGACCACCTCGACCGCTACGGACACTGTTTCCAGAACTACGTCGATTCGAAGATGCGCATCACGCAGAACCAGAACTCGCGCGATTATTTCGTCTATTCGGGCGACGACGAGGTGATCTGGCAGCAGCTTCCCAGGTACGACCTGCGCATGAAGCAACTTCCCTTCGCCGCAAAGAATGCCGTGGCGAGCGGTGCCGGCGACGCCTTCCTCTGCGACGGCAAATTCACGGCGGCTGTCGGGAAGGCCTCGGTCGAGATCGACACGGCCAAGATGCAGCTCAAAGGGCTGCACAATGCCTATAACGCCATGGCTGCGGCTCTTGCGACCCTTGCGGCAGGCGTCGCGCCGGCCTCGATCCGCCGCTCGATCTACGGCTTCGCCCCCGTCTGCCACCGCCTCGAACCCGTCCGGGAAAGCGGCGGCGTACTGTGGATCAACGATTCCAAGGCCACCAATGTCGACTCGGTATACTATGCGCTCGAAAGCATGACGCGCCCCGTGGTATGGATCGCCGGGGGCACGGACAAAGGCAACGACTACGAACCGCTGAAGGCTTTCGCCCGTGCGAAGGTACATACGCTCGTCTGCATGGGCGCGGACAACTCCAAGCTGATCGAAGAGTTCACGGGTGTGGTGCCCGAAGTGGTCTCCACCGGCTCGCTCGACGCCGCGATGGAGGCCGCCAAAGCCGCCGCACAGCCCGGCGACGCGGTGCTGCTCTCGCCCGCCTGCGCGAGTTTCGACCTCTTCAAAAACTACGAAAACCGCGGCGAGCTGTTCAAGGCGTGGGTAAACGAAAAGGCATAGCACGATGAAGCTCGGCGAACGGAAATACACGCAGGACGAAGGGCCGGCGCAGGAGCCCTGGACGGAAGCGCCCGGGAAATCCCCCCGCGCAGCGGACGGGAAGACCGGGGCGCAGGACGCGCCCCGACGCCGCGGCGTGCGCGGCACCGATGCCGGGGAGAGCGCCTGCGAAACCCCCGAAGCCCCCGAAAAACACAAGTTCCGGCTCTTTACCGGCGACCGCGTCCTGTGGATCATCGTCGCGGCGCTGGCGGTGATTTCCGTGCTGGTGGTCTACTCGTCGACGGCCAAGATGGCCTACGACGCCCACACGGCGCGTACCACGGCCCATTTCCTGCGCCAGCAACTCATCATCCTCGTCGTCAGCCTCATCATCATGGTCGCCGTGCAGAAGATCAACTGCCGGATTTACAACCTGTTCTCCCGCCCCGTCTATTTCCTTTCGGTAGCACTCACCGTCGCCGTCTATTTCATCGGCGCCACGACCAACGGCGCCGCCCGCTGGATACCCCTCGGGCCGTTCCAGTTCCAGCCCTCCGAGGCGCTGAAAGTCGCCACGGTACTGTTTCTGGCCCGGCAACTGGCCGGACGGCAGTCGAAAATCGACAAAATACGCATCGTCCCGTCGCTCAAATTCTGGACGTGGCGTTCGTCGCGCGAACAGCGCCGCATCTGGCGCGAGGGGACATGGCCGATCCTGATGCCCGTCGTGGTCTCGTGCGCGGTGATCTTCCCGGCCCACACCTCCTCGGCCGTACTGGTTTTCATGGCCTCGTGGGTCATGATGCTCATCGGGCGCGTCCGGCTGGGCGAACTGGTGAAACTCATCGGGCTGGCCTGCATCGGCATCGTCTTCATCATGACGCTCAACCTGGGGCGCAGCGAGACAGCCGAAGGGCGCGTCTCGACATGGATCCATCTCTGGACACGCTCGCAGACCGAAAAACCGATCGAGCACCTCACCGACACCGAGCGGTCGATGATCGCCATTCACAACGGCGGGGTCTTCGGCGAAGGCGCCGGACAGAGCGCCATGCGCGTCGAGATGATCCATCCCGAAAGCGACTATGCCTACGCCTTCTTCGTCGAGGAATACGGCATCGTACTGGCACTGGCCTTGCTGATGCTCTACCTGTGGATATTCTTCCGGGGCATCGAGATATTCCGCCGCTGCGGGACGGCATTCCCGGGGCTGCTGGTACTGGGGCTCGCCCTGCTGATAACCTGCCAGGCGCTGCTGCATATCATGGTGACCGTCAACCTGATCCCCGAAACGGGACAGACGCTGCCGCTGATCTCGCGCGGCGGTTCGTCGACCATCTTCACCACCATCGCGCTGGGCATGATCCTCAGCGTCAGCCGCCAAAACGACGAACAGTCGCACGATACGCCCCGCAGCGAATCCATTTACGAAAAATAACACGGTCATGGACGACATAAGACTCGACAAATACCTTTGGGCGGTGCGGGTGTTCAAGACCCGCAGCGACGCCGCGGATGCCATCCGCAACAACAAAGTCACGGTAAACGGCTCCGCCGCCAAACCCTCGCGCGAAGTGAAGATCGGCGACGTGATCGCCGTGCGCAAGATGCAGGTGACCTACTCCTACCGGGTGCTCGACCTCGTGTCGAGCCGCCAGCCGGCCAAGAATGTCCCCCTGTACTGCCTCAACATCACCCCGCAGGAGGAGCTGGACAAGCTCAGCATCCCGCGCGAAACGATCTTCGTCTTCCGCGACCGCGGTACGGGGCGCCCGACCAAAAAGGAGCGCCGCGAACTGGACGGGCTGATGGACGGAATCTACTACGACGGGGACGAGTAGGCCAGCATGTCCGGTGTCTCCCCATACGAACTCCTGACCTTCGCTTCGTCGTCCGTAGCCGCCGCCCTGGGCGCTCTGCTGCTGGGGCTCCGCATCCCGGGCGGGCAGGCGCTCGGCACCCTGCGCACGGCAAGGGGCTATCTGGCGCTGTCCTGTTTCATCTGGGCTGCGGCAGGTTTCGCCGGCACGTTCCTGCATCCGGACGTCGGGGATAAGCCCTGACCGTCCGCCAGACCGAAGCTTATTACGAAGAGGAACAGGAGGCTCGAAGTCGTCCGGTCGGAATTTGCGCGCATCCGCGGCACCCAGAACCTGCGGCGTGGTTTTCTATGGCAGGATCGGCAAACAGTTGAAAATCCCCACGGGATAAAACGCAAAAACGGACGGATCTCATGCAAGCACGATATCCGTCCGTTTTTTATTTCGAGCCCATCGGCTCTTTTTCAACCGTTTATTTACTTCTTGTTGAAGAAATTCATCGTCCGTTCCAACCCGATCGTCGTGAACGAAAGGATCGCGTCGCCGAACACCTTGAGCCGCTCGGGCAGCGCCTTGCGCTCCTCGTCCGACCACTCCCCCAGCACATAGTCGACCTGGTGGCCCCTGGGGAAATCCCCGCCCACGCCGAAGCGCATCCGGGCGTAGTCCTCCGTTCCCAGCAGCTCGGCGATATTCTTCAGCCCGTTGTGCCCCCCGGCACTCCCCCGGGGACGCATACGCAGCGTGCCGAACGGCAGCGCAATGTCGTCCGAAACCACCAGCAGGTTTTCCGGGGCGATCTTCTCGGCCTCCATCCAGTAACGGACGGCTTTGCCCGAAAGGTTCATGTAGGTCGAGGGTTTCAGCAGGATCAGCGTACGCCCCTTATGCTTCAACTCGGCCACATCGCCGTAACGCGCCGTCGTAAAAACAGCGTTGGACGCCTCGGCGAGGGCGTCCAACACTTTGAATCCGATGTTGTGCCGGGTTCCGGCATATTCGGCGCCGATATTTCCCAGCCCAACAATAAGGTATTTCATACGCTACCGGTTAGGCTTGTGCCGCCGCACCGCGCGATGCACGGGTCACGCGCACTGCGCAGACGGCCGTCGAAGCCGGAGTGACGAATTTCAGGTTCTCGAATGCAAGGTCGCCTACGAAGATGGTCTTGCCGACACCCAGTTCGGTTACGTCCACGACCAGTTCGTCGGGCAGGTTCTCGACCAGCGCGCTCACGACGAGCTTACGGGCCGACAGCGTCAGCTTACCGCCGACCTTCACACCTTCGGCGTTACCCGTCAGGCGTACCGGAATGGCGATGGATACGGGTTTACCCTCGGCAATGCGGTAGAAATCGAGGTGGAGGATCTGCTCGCGGATGGGGTGGAACTGCGCCTCACGCAGCACGGCCTGCTCTTTCTTGCCGTCGAAATCGAACTCGACGATGTAAGAGTTGGGGGTGTAGATCAGGGCCTTGATCTCGCGGGGGTCTACCGAGAAGGAAACCGACTCGCCGTTGCCCGACAGTACGCAGGGTACCATACCCTCGCGGCGTACGGCCTTGGCCGCTTTCTTGCCGTACTCATCACGCTTAACGGCTTTTACAGAGATAGTTTTCATAATACGTTTGTTTTTTAATGTGTTACCAGCGGCGGTTCTCAGCCCGGCCACGCAAGCCGCGCCCCAATTCCGCCTGTTTCGGATCGCAAAGATAAGGTAAAATATTAAGAATCAAAAATCAACCGTAAAAAATTCGTTTCCGGGCAAAAAAAATTTCGGTTTGGGATTTAACTTTTGCAACTTTAACGCGTCTTACAGACAAACCCTCATGGAAGAGACCCGCGACATACCCGCAGAAGAACTCTCGGCGCTACGCAATCCCGCCACCCGACGCGGGGCGTTCGACCGTCTGGTCGGGGCATACCTGCGGCCGCTTTACTGGCACGCACGACGGCTGGTCGTCGTCCACGAGGATGCCGAGGATGTGGTACAGGAAACCTTCATCCGCGCCTACGACAAGATCGGCACCTTCCGGGGCGGAGCCGGGGAACTGGGGGCATGGCTCTACCGCATCGCCACGAACACCGCACTGACGATGCTGCGGCGGCGCAGGCCGGGGCTCTTCTCCTCGCTCGACGACGTAAGCCGCATCCTGGCAAGCCGCGTGGCGGAGGAGTGCGGCGAGGATGCCGACCGGACGCTGGTACGTTTCCAGCAGGCGATCCTGGAGCTGCCGCTCAAGCAACGGCTGGTCTTCAACCTCCGCTACTACGACCGGATGCCCTACGGACAGATCGCCCGCGTGCTGGGGCAGCGCGAAGAGACGCTCAAGGTCAATTACCACCATGCGGTACAGAAACTGAAAGAGAAACTAACACGGGAACTATGAACCACGAATTCGGAAATATCGGCAAGCGGCTGCCTTACGACCTGCCTGAGCATCGCCTCGAAGCGTTGCACGAACGCATCCTGCGCAATACGGCGGCACGGCCCGCACCCGCTGCCCGCACCCGCCGGCTTTACCTGGCGGCAGGGGTGAGTGTCGCGGCAGCCCTCCTGGCAACGGGCATCCTCGTCTCCGGACACCTCAGCCACCGCGCCGAGGCCCCGCTGCCGGACATCGAGCAGATGCTCGCCACAACCCCGACCGAAACCCTGCAACAGGCTGCGGCGGAGAACTACGACGACATACTCTACAACCAGCAACTTTAAAATTCCATGCGCTATGAAACAACTCCTCACTTTTCTTTGCGCGCTCCTCTTCGCCCTCGCAGGCAAGGCCGCGCCCGCCGGTGACGAACTGAAACAGCTTCTGGCCGAAGCCCGGGCTATCGTCAACACGGCCGGCAACGCGGCCGACCGGGAGGTCTCCCGGGCCTTGTCCGAAGCGCGCCGCGCCGTAAACGCCACCGACCGCCAGATCGACCGCGCCATTGCCGAAGCGCGCGCCGCCATCGACGCCGCCGAAACGGCCGCCGTCGCCAACCAGTCGATCGAAGAGCTGAACAAGGCCGCCCGCGAGCAGGTCGTGCGCGAACTGGGGCTTACCTCGCGCCAGCGCAAGGAGTTCGAACCGCTCTACAAAGCCTACCGCGAGGCGCTCGACAAGGCCGTCAATACCCCGGATGCGGGAACGGACGAGGCCGCTCAACGGCAGGGACTCAAAACCAAGCTCTCGAACATCGCCGCCACGGCGCAGGTCAAACGCGACTACGTGGACAAATTCGCCGCTGTGCTCACCGCCGAGCAGATCCGCCGCCTCTACAACACGGAGGGCGAAATCGGCACCAACATCAAACGTGCCGCCGTCGACCGCCGCCGCAACCAGAACACGCGGCTGAAAGGCAGCGGGCGCATGGTGACGCAGGACTGGGGCAAGGCGGGCGACTACACGGGCATTTCGGCCGCGGCGTTCTTCGACGTCACGGTCAGCCCCACGGCACGAACCATCAGCGTGACGGCCGACGACAATGTGATCGACTACCTGGTGCTCGAGCGCGACGGCGGGACGCTGAAATTCCGCGTCAACGCCAACAATACGGAGAACATTTCGGTTTCGGTCGTCGTTCCCGCGTCGGCCGCCCTGCGCCAGATATCGGCCGGCTCCTACGGCAAGGTGACCTGCAAGCTGCCGTTGAAAGGGCCCTCGGTCGCGGTTTCCGTTTCGAGCTACGGATCGGTCATCGCCGACATCGACACCCCGGGTACCGCCCAGCTCAACGTGTCGAGCTACGGCAAATTCTCGGGCTCGGTACGCTGCAACGACTGCGAGCTGCGGGTTTCGAGCTACGGGTCGGCACAGGCGCCCGTCGACTGCCGCAACAACTGCCAAGTCACGGTCGGGAGCTACGCCAAGTTCTCGAACGACATCAAAGCTTCCGTCCTGACGCTCAAGATCAGCAGCGGCGCCAGTGTCAGCAGTACGCTGATCTCGGATGCACTGACGCTGAGCGTCGACAGCTACGCCAAATTCTCCGGCGCGGTGACGGTGAACAGCCGGCAGGCGAAACTGACCGTCAGCAGTGGCGGCTCGTTCAGCGGCACGTTCAGCGGGAATTCGCTCGAGGCGGAAGTCGGCAGTTACGGCAAGATCAACCTGAAAGGGTCGGCACAGGTCGCCAGCGCCGCGGTCAGGGTATCGTCCGGAGCCGTGTTCAGCGCCCCCGAGCTGCGGGTCGCCGATTACGACCTGACCGTATCGAACTATGCCAAGGCCGACGTGTGGTGTTCGGGCACCCTGCGGATAAACGCTTCGACAGCCGCCCGGATAACGTACGACGGCCCTTGCAGGGTCGAATCGCTCACCGACAACATACGGCGCAGAAAGTAAATACAAACACCATAAGCGTATTTACAGGAAAGGGACGGAATCCGGTGGGGATCCGTCCCTTTCGGGTTTGGGCAGTGCATTGCGCTATTCGATGCCGCGGATATGCTTCTCCCATTTCCAGGCTGCCGCGAGCGTCTCGTCGAGCGAGCGCTCGGCCCGCCAGCCCAGTTCGTTGTTGGCATACGACGGATCGGCCCAGATGGCCACGATGTCGCCCGCACGGCGGCCGACGATCTTATAGTTGAGTTTGAGGCGGTTGACCTGCTCGAACCGGTGCACCAGCTCCAGCACCGAAACCCCGCGTCCCGTGCCGATGTTGAATACCTCGTACCGGGCCTTGTTCCTGTCCTCGATCATGCGCCGGATCGCCGCCACATGCGCCTTCGCCAGATCTACCACGTCGATATAGTCGCGGATGTTCGAGCCGTCGGGCGTCGGGTAGTCGTCCCCGAACACCGACAGGCATTCGCGGATGCCTGCGGCAGTCTGCGTGATGTAAGGCACCAGGTTCTGCGGCACGCCGCGCGGCAGCTCGCCGATCAGCGCCGACGGGTGCGCCCCGATCGGGTTGAAATAACGCAGCGCGATACCTTTCAGCCCCTCGTAGGCGGCCAGCGAGTCGCGCAGGATATCCTCGCACATCTGCTTGGTGTTGCCGTAGGGCGACGTGGCGGGCTTGCGGGGCGTCTGCTCCGTGACGGGCAGCACGTCGGCCTCGCCGTAGACGGTGCATGACGACGAGAAGACGATGTTCTGCCGCCCGTACTCGCGCATCAGGCCGATGACGTTCATGAACGACATGAGGTTGTTGCGGTAATATTCCAACGGTTTGCTCACCGATTCGCCCACGGCCTTCGACGCCGCGAAATGGATTACCGAATCGAAGTCGTATTTTTCGAACACCCGGGCAAAGGCGTCGCGGTCGCAGCAGTCGGCTTTTTCGAACGGGACGTCGACGCCCGTGATCCTGCGCACGCCCTCGACTGCATCCATGTCGCTGTTCGAGAGATTGTCGACGATCACCACGTCGTACCCCGCACCGATCAATTCCACGGCGGTGTGCGAACCGATATAACCGGCGCCGCCGCTGACCAAAACACACGATTTTTTCATAAGTTGACGGTTTTTATTCGAACTACAAATATATCAAAAAAATACGCTCGTCCGCCAATTAGCCCCGAAAACCTCGGCCGCCGCCGGAAAATCCTTTCCCGGAGGGCTTCCGGCCTGCCCTGCGGCTGCGGCCGGAACATGCGGCGGGACGCCGTACCCGGGGATCGCCCGACGGCCTGCCAGGAGCGGGGGAAAGTCCGTCCCGGCCACGGAAGCTAACAAATTGTAACCCCGACATGGAAAAAAGCGGGAGGACGGTGGCTGTTTTCGAAAATTAATCGTATATTTGCTAACAGATTGACACCTCACACACCGGAAATTCATCAAAACATTAACGGATATGTACGGAAAAATCAAAGAACATCTGCAGCAAGAACTTGCTGAAATCAAGGCTGCAGGGCTCTACAAGAGCGAACGGGTCATTACTTCGCCGCAACGTGCGGAGATCGAAGTTGCAGGTCGTAAGGTGCTAAACTTCTGCGCCAACAATTACCTCGGGCTTTCGGACAACCCGCGCCTGATCGAGGCGGCGAAAAAAGCCATGGACAACCGCGGCTACGGCATGTCGTCGGTGCGCTTCATCTGCGGCTGCCAGGACATCCACAAGGAGCTCGAAAAGGCCGTTGCCGACTACTTCGGCACGGAGGACACGATTCTCTACGCCGCCTGTTTCGATGCCAACGGGGGTGTCTTCGAACCGCTCTTCGGCGAGCAGGACGCCATCATCTCCGACGCCCTGAACCACGCCTCGATCATCGACGGCGTGCGTCTCTGCAAAGCCGTACGTTACCGTTACGCCAATGCCGACATGGCCGACCTGGAGGAGTGCCTCAAGAAGGCGCAGGCACAGCGTTTCCGCATCATCTGCACCGACGGCGTGTTTTCGATGGACGGCAATGCCGCCCCGCTCGACGAAATCTGCACCCTGGCCGAGAAATACGACGCTCTGGTCATGGTCGACGAGTGCCACTCGGCAGGCGTGCTGGGTAAAACCGGCCGCGGCATCACCGAACTCTACGACCGGCGCGGCCAGGTCGACATCCTGACGGGCACGCTGGGCAAGGCCTTCGGCGGCGCCGTAGGCGGCTTCACCACCGGCCGCAGGGAGATCATCGACATGCTGCGCCAGCGTTCGCGCCCCTACCTCTTCTCCAACTCGCTGCCCCCCGCCGTCGTAGGTGCCGGGATCGAGATGTTCAGGATGCTCGCCGAGAGCAATGAACTGCACGACCGTCTGGTGACCAACGTCGAACATTTCCGCGAGGGGATGATGGCCGCAGGCTTCGACATCAAACCCTCCCAGTCGGCCATCTGCGCCGTGATGCTCTACGACGCCAAGCTGTCGCAGGACTTCGCCGCCAGGCTGCAGGACGAGGGCGTATTCGTCACGGGATTCTACTATCCCGTCGTGCCGAAAGGCCAGGCCCGCATCCGCGTGCAGGTGTCGGCAGGCCATACCACCGACCAGCTGGATCGTTGCATCGCAGCCTTCACCAAGGTCGGCAAAGAACTGAATGTCATCAAATAACCAATCCTCATATGCCTAAGACCTCATTAGACGCAATCGACCGCAAGATCCTCAAATACCTGATCAAGAATGCGCGCATGCCTTTTCTCGAGATCGCCCGCGAATGCGGCATCTCGGGCGCTGCGATCCACCAGCGCATCCGCAAGCTCGACGATTCGGGCGTGATCCTGGGCAGCCGCCTGATCGTAGACCCCAAGATGATGGGCTTCGACGTCTGCGCCCACATCAGCATCACGCTCAAAGACCCGCAGCTGCTCAAGCAGACCGTGGAGCAGCTCAAGGAAATCCCCGAAATCGTGGAGGCGCATTTCATCACCGGATCGGGCAACATCCTCGTGAAACTCTACTGCGTGGACAACGAACACCTCATGCGTACGATCTTCGACGGCATCCTGCGTATCCAGGGCGTCGCCTCGACCGAGACGCAGATCTCGCTGCAGGAGGCGTTCCAGCGCCAGGTGAACATCGACTTCATCGAGGAGTAGTCCGCACGACGCCCCTTTCGCAAAGGCGGAGGCCGGAAATCCCGGCTTCCGCCTTTGTGTCCGTACATGCCGGGGCACAGGCCGCTGTCCCCGGCCCCGGACGCACAAAGAAAGTACCCCGCCCATAAGGCGGGGTACCCCGGCAAACAATTGTTTAACTGATGATTATCCCGCAAGTTTACTTAGCGGAATCCGAAGCTTCCGATGCGGAGGAGGAGTTGCCCTCACTTGTGCTTGTACTCTCAACCTTATTCTCCTCCTTGGCTGATTCTCCGGCAGTCGAATCAGTCTTTTCCGCATCGCCGGACTCCGATTTCTCCTGTTCATCGGTAGCCGGGGACTCCGTTGCGGGAGCCGTAGCTTCGGTCGCCGCGGAGGCGTCCTTCTTCTCGGGCTGCTGTGCGCATGCGAATGCGCCCCCAGCCATCAGCATCAAAGCTGCCATCGTTACAATTGTCTTTTTCATAGCTCTTAATGATTTAAGGTTCCACTTCATTTCCTCAGGTTCGTAATTTGTCTCATCAACCTTTCCGACTTTCGAAAGTCCAAGGGGCGTGCCATCCGGACAAAAAACAAAAAATCCGCTGACAGACAGCGGTTAACAAGATGCGCCAGAACCGGCGGTATGTGGAAAAGTGTGGAATTGCGCCACAGGGATGTGGAAAAATTCCACACGCAGGCGCATCACTCGATCCCGTAGAGGTGCAATTTGTTGTAAAGGGTCTTGCGGTCGATGCCGAGCAGTTTGGCGGCCTGCGACTTGTTTCCCCCGGCCATGGACAGGGCGCGGCGTATCTGCTCCTCCTCGCCGGCCGGGTTGCGCAACGGCACCGCAGCCGCACCGGAAACCCCGGCGATTTCGGCCGGCAGTTCGCGGCAGGAGATATAATCGCCCCGGCAGAGCAGCGTCGCCGACATCACCGTGTTCTTCATCTGCCGCAGGTTTCCCGGCCAGTCATAACGCACCATGGCCGCAGCGGCTTCGCCGTCGAACCCGACGATATGCTTGTCCAGCTGGCGGTTGGCCTGGTCGAGGAAAAAATCGGCATACAGCATGATATCCTCGCGCATCTGCCTCACTTCGGGCATACGGAGCGTAAATTCGTTGATACGGTGGTAGAGATCGGCACGGAACGTCCCGCGCGCGATCGCCGCTTCGAGGTCTTCGTTGGTCGCTGCGACCAGTCGGATGTCGACAGGGACTTCGCGGTTGCTGCCCACGGGACGAATACGGCGCTCCTGCAAGGCCCGCAACAGCTGCACCTGGGTTTCATAGGTAAGGTTCCCCACTTCATCCAGGAAGAGCGTGCCGCCGCTGGCCGCTTCGAAGGCGCCCGTCTTATCGCCGACAGCCCCCGTGAACGACCCCTTGACATGGCCGAAAAACTCCGAAGCAGCCAGGTCGCGCGGTATGGCGCCGCAATCGACCGCCACGAACGGCTTTCCGGCGCGTTTGCTCTGGCGGTGGATCAGCTGCGCCACATGCTCCTTGCCCGTGCCGCTGGCACCGTTCACCAATACCGACATGTTCGTCGGCGCGACGAGCCGCACATATTCGTAGAGCTGCCGCGCGGCATCGCTCTGCCCTTCGATATAGTTGGGCATATCCCCGCCCGCAGCCCGGGAAGGCGCCGGCGCCTTTTCCGGCGTTGCCGGAGGGACATCGCCCACGGGCGCCGGGGCATCGAGCGCCTCGCGGATCTTTTTCAGCAATTCGTCGGGGTTGACGGGCTTGGCGACGTAGTCGCGGGCACCGAGTTTCATGCAGCGCACGGCGTTCTGGATCTCGGCATAACTCGTCATTACGATCACGGGCACTTCGATCCGCTGCCCCGACATCCACTGCAAAAGGGCGATTCCGTCCTCGTCAGGCAACCGCATATCGCTCAGCACGAGCGAGAACCCTCCTTCCGCAAGAGCCGTCCGGGCTGCCGCCGCACTGGCTGCAGTCTGTGTCCCGAACCCTTTTTTCGAGAGCCAGGTCTTGAGCATCAGGCCGAAGGTGATGTCGTCGTCTACGATCAGAATCCGTTCCATATTCACGACAAAGATACCTTTTTTTGCGCTTCCGCGATAATCGCGCGGATATTTTCTGCCGCCGTGCGTACCTCCCGGCATAACGTGTCGGTCAGGGGGCCTTCCCAGCTTTCCGCCGTCCGCAGCGCCGCCGCCACCTGCACGGCCCCGAGCATCGTGAAGATCGGGGCCATTTTGTGCGCCACGGCTTTCAGCGCCGCCGCATCGCCGTCATCGAGCGCCCGCTCCAGCAGGGCACAGTTGGCCGCGCCCTGCTCTGCGAACGATTCCAGAATTCCCCGTGCCGCAGACGTGTCGTCACCCGCATAGGCCGTCAGGGCGCTGAAATCCACTCCGTCCGCCTGTTCCGCCCCGACCGTGGCAACCCCGCCCCCGGCGGGCGGCACCGCGGCATCCGCGCCGCAGACGGTGTTCAGCACGGCAACCAGTTCATTCGCCGTAAACGGCTTGCGCAGGCATCCCGCGAACCCGCGTGCCGAGAAATCCCCGGCATCCATCTCCCCGCGCGCCGAAACGGCCACCACGGGAATTGCAGGGTCGACCCCGCGCACCGCGGCCAATACGCTGAACCCGTCGGCCGACGGCATCTGTATATCGGTAAAGACAGCGTCGAACACCCCTTCGGCCACCAGTTTGGCGGCATATTCGGGATACTGGCAGCACTCGGCAGCCACCCCGGCCTGGCGGCACATCCCGGCAGTCATCTCCAGTTGCAGCGGGTCGTCGTCGATCAGCAGCACCTTCAAGTCCGGACGGACGGACGTGCGGGCAGGCTGCGGCGGGCCGCCGGGTTTCTTCCCGCTGCTGCGGCCTACCGGCACCGAGACAATGAACTTGCTGCCCTCGCCCAGGCGGCTTTCGAGCGAGATGCTGCCGCCGAGCAGTTTTACCAGACGGTCGACGATCGAAAGCCCCAGACCGAACCCGTCGACGCCCTGCGCCGAACGCAGGCGTACGAACTCCTGGAAAATGCGTTCTTTCTCCTCGCGGCCGATGCCCCGCCCGGTGTCGCGCACGGAGAATACCAGCCGTCCTTCCACGACGTCGGCCCGGATCGTCACACTGCCCTCGTCCGTAAATTTCAGCGCATTGGATATCAGGTTATCGGCAACCTGGCGGATCCGGAAAGGATCGCCCGTCACCTCGTCCCCGGCCCCCGGCCCGGCTTCGAGCACAAGGGCGATGCCCTTTGCATCGGCCATGGCCGCAAACCCCTCGCGGATCGTCTCGAACAGTTGTGCCGGGCAGAACGCCACGTTGTCGACGTCGACCTTGTTGATATCGAGCCGGTAGAAGTCCAGCAGGCTGTTGACCAGCGCCAGCAGGTGCTCCGACGACTCCTTCATATTGTGCAGGTAAAGTCCCTCTCGTTTGCCCGTGGTGAGGCGCGAAAGCAGGTCGATATACCCCATCACCGATCCCAGCGGCGCCTTGATGTCGTGCGTGATGGCCAGCATCAGCTTCTCACGCGCCGCCAGCAGCGCCTCGTTGTCGCGGTTGGCCCGCTCGAGCGCCCTCCGGTAGCGGGTGCTGCGGTTGATATCACGCAGCAGGATACCCACGAACAGCAGCATCAGCACGACGGCGACGATGGCGATACCGCCCAGCACGTACGACGACCGGCGGCGGATAGCCTCCGTCTGGTCGATCTTGCCCAGCAGGAACGCCGTATCCTCGGCTTCGAAATCCATGATGAGGCGGTAGATCTTCGTATTCACCAGTTCGTTGCTGTAGCGGAGGCGCATCCCTTCGTCCCACGCCCGGTCGTAAATGCCGATGCGGTCGCTGGTCACCCGATCCTGCAACGTCCTGAGGACGATGGCGATCGTATCCTTCACGGCCGTCGCGGGGAGCGAATCGACGACCCGCTCACGGTGAGAGATCACGATGCTCGAATCCTCTTTGGGAGGACTGAACAGGTCGGCGAAACGGCGGAAGAAATTGCGCTTGCGCCGCGGCACCGCCACGGACAGCGTATCCTGCACCACCGTACGCACCGACACGCTGTCGCGCAGAACCCCCACGCTGTCCACACTGTCCGCCGGGCCGATCAGCTCGCGGATATTCTTGTCCAGCAGGCTGGCCGTAGCCGCCGAACGGATCGTCCGCCGCAGGTTCATCGTCCGCCGCTCCTTGTCGCCCAGCAGCCTCTCGATGCTGTCCAGACGCATCGTCTGCAGCGAATCCTGCTCCCCGGTCAGGTCGCGCAACGAGTCGATATAGCCGCGCACGGTGCGCAATTCGCGTTTATAGCGCGCCTCGTAAGACTTGTATCCGGCGATCATCAGCTGGCCGTAACTCTCGGCCTGGTAAAGGTGGTAGAGGGTTTGTCCCACGACATTGCGCTTGGTATGCAGCAACGAATAACTGCCGTCGGAGGTCGAAAAACGCACCACCGCCCGGTAAACATACCCTACCGAAAGGACGCACACCGCAATCAGGATGACATAGCCCGCGACGATCTTGGTTTTGACGAATTTCGACTCTTTCATACCCCCAAAGATAGTAAAAACCGGGGAAATCCCGGCACCCGCCGATTTCGCACCCGCACGCCCGGGCAGCACGAGCCGGCCGCCGACCCATCCGCCGCGGGACGTCCCGCGCACAACACCGATCCCGGACAAGCCGATCCCGCACGGGGCGGACGGCCCGGCAGCACGAAAACAAACCGGGCCGCACGACAACGTACGGCCCGGTTATTCCGCGTTTCGCGGTGCGGACTAATACTTATACCGCATCCACTTGTACAGCTCCTTAAACGTCGGCTTTTTGCCGTACATGAAGATACCCACGCGATAGATCTTCGCCGCAAACCACACCATCGCCGTAAACGAGGCGTAGAGGATCACCAGCGAGAGGATTATCTCCCACAGGGGGATGCCGTAAGGGATACGCGCCATCATCACCACGGGCGACGTGAAGGGGATCATCGAGAACCAGAAGGCCATCTGCGAGTTGGGGTCGTTCACGACCGATATCATCACCAGCAGGGCGAGGATGATCGGGATCGTGATCGGTGTCTGCAACTGCTGCGCGTCCTGGATGCTGTCCACGGCCGAACCCACCGCGGCGAACATCGCCGAGTAGAACAGGTAACCGCCGAAGACGAACAGCAGCAGGTAGGCGAAGATGCGGAGGATAAAGCCGAAGTCCGTAATGGCCGCTATCACCTGCAACATCTCCGGGTTCACGTCGATCGCAGCCGCTGCGCCGGGAACCCCCTGTTGCATGGCCTGCACGCCCTCCATCATTTCGGGCGGCATCATCTGCGCCACCGCAAGCGCCCCTACGACGCACAGCGCGCCCCAGATCAGCACCTGCACGACGGCAACCGACGCCACGCCGAGTATCTTGCCCAGCATCAGGTCGAAAGGCCTCACCGACGAAACCATCACCTCCAGCACGCGGCTGTTCTTCTCCTCGATCACGGACTGCATGACCATCGAACCGTAGATCAGCAGGAACATGTAGAGGATCATGCCCAGCACGAAGCCCGTCCCCGTGGCTACCACCGACGATTTGGCGTGCGCCTCCTCTTCCTGCGACTCGTCGTTGCGGAAAGTCTGCATACCGACGCGGGTCTTCACCTCCTGGAGTATCTGCGACAGGTTTTCGATATTGTACGACTTGAGTTTCTCGGCCTCGATGATATCCTCGATCTGCCCCGTGATGTTGCTTTCGACCGACAGCGACGACGACGAATTGGCATACAGTTTCACGTTGTTGGGGTTGGTGAGGATGTCCGAACCGATGTAGAGCACGCCGAACTTGTCGGTCAGCTCCTTACGCGCGGCCTCGGTCGAAAGGTCTGTGGGCTCGAATATCAGCTCCTTGCCGCTTTGCAGCCTGGGGGCTATCAGCCCGCTCTCGTCGATCACGGCGATATGTTTCTCGTCGCCGCCCGAATACTTCATGATGAGCATCGGGGCGAACATCAGGCCGACCATCAGCAGCGGCATCAGCAGCGTGGTGATGATGAAGGATTTTTTACGGACGCGCTCGTTGAATTCGCGCCCTATGATGATACCTACTTGTGACATGGTTTTCAATTTTTTAGTTCGTTTCTTCTTCGTTTCTCCGCCGGGCATACCGCCGGATCAGTCCGCCGCCGCAAAACGCGATGAGGACGGCTATTATCGTCGGGACGAATGACCCGCTTTCGCTGCTCGGCCGGAAATACATATCCCGGATGAATATGAAAAGGGCGAATCCGAGCAGCAGCAATCCGAGCAGGGGCATCCAAGCCTCGCGGCGCGCCGCGTTCGGATGTTTTTTCGGTTCTGGGTGCATTTTTACTTGTTTTTATGAGTTTTGTTCCCGAAGAGATTGATTAGCTGCGCCGCGACGAGCAGCCCCACGCAGATGTAGACCCACGGCGCAACCCGCTCCCCGGCACAGACGTCGTAAAAGAGGATGCCCAGTGCCGCGACGGCGAAGACGGAGCTGACGATCTTGCTGTTCATGGCCGGCTAAAGGTTCCCGCTGACGGCGCGGATGAATATGTCGTTCATCGACGGGATGATCTCCTGGAACGAGCGCAGCTCGACGGCGTCGTTCACGGCGGCGATCACTGCGCGCACCTCCTCGTCGCGCTCGACATGGAGTTTGAGCGTGGCGTATACCGACTTGTCCTGCGAACCTTCGAGTATCTCGCAGCGGCCTTCGACGGCACGGCGCAGCGCCGCCTCATCGCCCCGGTAGGCCACTTCGAAGATGTTTGCCCCGTGCCTGCGGCGTATGTCGTCGACACACCCCGAGAGGATATTGCGCGACTTGTTGATCAGCGTGATGTGGTCGCAGATCTCCTCCACGGACGACATGTTGTGCGTCGAGAAGATGATCGTGGAGCCCTTGTCGCGCAGGGCGAGGATCTCCTCCTTCAGGAGGTTGGCATTGATCGGGTCGAAACCCGAGAAAGGCTCGTCGAAGATCAGCAGTTCGGGTTCATGCAGCACCGTGACGATGAACTGCACCTTCTGGGCCATACCCTTCGAGAGCTCCTCGATCTTCTTGTCCCACCAGTCCTGGATACCGAACTTCACGAACCACTGCTTGAGCCGCACGACGGCTTCGCGGCGCGAAAGCCCTTTCAGGCGTGCGAAGAAAACGGCCTGTTCGCCGACCTTCATCTTCTTGTAAAGGCCGCGTTCCTCGGGCAGGTAACCGATACGGTAAACATCCGCAGGCGTGATCTCGCGGTCACCGAACAACACGCGGCCGCTGTCGGGCGCCGTGATGCGGTTGATGATGCGGATCAGCGTCGTCTTGCCGGCCCCGTTGGGGCCGAGCAACCCGTAGACCGAACCTCGGGGGATTGCGAGCGATACGTCGTCGAGGGCCTTGTGCCCGGCGTATTGCTTGGTGACATGTTCTACTGTGAGTAAATCCATGGTCGCTGAGAGTTATTTTTAAGGTTTGTTCGGCGACAAATATAACAACAATTTTTGAATATCAAAAAATATTTATCGTTTTTCGATATACTCGACATTACAACCCGCCCGGCAGGCAAACAAAAAGGCGGCCGGGATCACCCGGCCGCCGGCATATCGATCGGAACGGAACCCGCCTACCAGATAACCACGCGTTCCTCCTCCGGCATGAACATCTCCCCGTCGGTCATACTGAACGCATCGTAGAAATCCTGCAGGTTACGCAGCGTGGCGTTCACGCGCCATTTTCCCAGCGAGTGTACGTCGAGCTTCGTAAGGCGTGCGATCTCCTCGTCGCGGATATTCTGCGCCCACAGCGTAGCGTAAGCCAGGTAGAACCGCTGGTCGGCGGTGAATCCGTCGATCGGTGCGGGCTCGGTGCCGTTCAGCGAGTTATGGAACGCCGTATGGGAAACGCGCAGGCCGCCCTGGTCGGCGATATTCTCGCCCAGACAGAGGGCTCCGTTGGCCATAATCGCAGGCTGGCCGTCCTTGGCGGGCAGCACCTCGATCGCGTCGAACTGTTTTACGAGGATGTCGGTCTTGGCCTTGAACGCAGCGGCGTCCTCTTCCGTCCACCAGTTGTTCATGTTTCCGTCCTTGTCGAAGTTACGGCCCTGGTCGTCGAACCCGTGGGTCATCTCGTGGCCGATCACCACGCCGATGGCGCCGTAGTTCACGGCGTCGTCAGCCTCGGGGTTGTAGAACGGCGGCTGGAGGATGGCTGCCGGGAAGCAGATCTCGTTGGTCGTCGGGTTGTAGTAGGCGTTCACCGTCTGGGGCGACATGTGCCACTCGTCCTTGTCTACAGGCTTGCCGAGCTTCGAAATATTGTCGGCCGTATACCAGAGGCTGGCATTCACGATGTTCTCGAAATAGCTCTTCGAAGGGTCGATCGCCAGCGTCGAATAGTCCTTCCATTTGTCCGGGTAACCGATCTTCACCGTGAAGGCCGCCAGTTTTTCCTGAGCCTTGGCCTTCGTAGCGTCCGACATCCAGTCCAGCGCCGCGATATGCTGCCCGAGCGCCGTCTGCAGGTTCTTCACCAATCCTAGCATACGCTCCTTGTCCTTTGCGGGGAAATATTTGGCTACATACATCTCGCCCACGGCCTCGGAAAGGATGCCGTTGGGCACCGACATGGCACGCTTCCAGCGGGGTTTCATCTCCTGCTGGCCGGCCATCGCCTTGCCGTAGAAATCGAACGAAGCCTGCTGGAAATCGTCGCTCAGGTACGACGCGGCATCGTCCAGGTACTGCGCCGCGAGGTAGTAACGGATATCCTCCAGCGGGGCGTTCTTCATCAGGTCGTTGGCGTTGGCGATCGACGATTTCGTCGTCACGATGATCGTGTCGAAGTCGCCGATGCCCATGGCTTTGTAGTAAACGGGCCAGTCGATGGCGTCGTAGGTCTTCTCGAACTCGGCCTTCGCCGTGGGGTTGTACTGTGCCGGAATGTCGCGCAGCTCGGTATTCGACCACGACTTCTCGGCCAGCTTCGTCTCGATGTTCATCACCCCGGCAACAGCTTTCTCGATATCGGCTTCGGGGACTCCGCCCAGGCGGAAGAGCTTGCCCAGATACTCCTTGTAGGCCGTCCGGATATTCTCGTTCTCAGGGTCGAGGTAGTAATCGCGGTCGCCCATCGTGAGGCCCGACTGCCCGATATAGAGTGCATTGATATCGCTGTTCATCAGGTCGGCGCCCACGCTGATGCCGAAAAACGGGTTGGCGATCGCGGTGTGTATCCTGGCCACTACGGGGGTCAGCTGCGAACGGTCGGAGATCGCAAGGATCCCGGCTACGGCATCCTTCACCGGAGCTGCGCCCTCGGCGTTCAGGCGCACCGAATCGAGCCCCATCTTATAGAGGTCGGAGATTTTCTGCTCAATGCTGCCGGGCTCGGCCTTCATCTTGGTCATCTCCGAGAAAAGCTCGTTGATACGCTTCTCGTTGTTGTCGCGCAGGATATCGAACGAACCGTAGCGCGAATATTCCGGTTTGAGGGGGTTGTTCTTCTGCCAGCCGCCCGTGGCGTACTCGTAGAAATCGGCGTTCGGGGCTACCGAAAGGTCGAAGTTGGCCAGGTCGATGGCCGGGGTTTTGGATGTATTCTGACAACTTGCCATACAAGCTATTGTTGCAGCGAAAAGAATGATTTTTTTCATTGTGTTCGGGTATTTTAGTGACGACAGGGGTGTCCGACCATGCCGGAACACCCCTTGTCTTTATTTCGGATCTGGATCGGAATGTCGGCTTATTTGCGGATCGCCGCCACACCCGGGAGCTCTTTGCCCTCCATATACTCCAGCAGGGCGCCGCCGCCCGTCGAAACGTACGACACCTGATCCGCCAGGCCGAACTTGTTGATGCAGGCCACCGAATCGCCGCCGCCGATAAGCGAATAGGCTCCCTTCGAGGTAGCCTCGGCGATAGCCTCCGCCACGGCACGCGAACCGGTTGCGAACTTGTCGATCTCGAACACACCCACGGGGCCGTTCCAGAGGATCGTCTTGCACTTGAGTATCTCCTCGCGGAACACCTTCTTGCCTTCCTCGGCGATGTCGACGCCTTCCCAGCCGTCGGGAATGTTGTTGGCGGGGGCCACATCGGTGTTTGCATCGGCCGAGAATGCGTCGGCGATCAGCGCGTCGGGCGACATGACGACTTTCACACCCTTCTGCTTGGCTTTGGCCAGGATATCGAGTGCCGTCTGGAACTGGTCGGGCTCACAAATCGAATTGCCGACCTTACCGCCCTCCGCAGCCGCGAAGGTGTAGGTCATACCGCCGCCCAGGACGAGGACGTCCACCTTCTCCAGGAGGTTCTCGATGATGGTGATCTTGGTCGAAACCTTCGAACCGCCCAGGATGGCGCAGAACGGGCGCTGCGGGTTGAGCATGATGCCGTCGATGGCCTTCAGCTCGTTCTCCATCACATAGCCGAACATCTTGTCGTTGGGGAAATAGTCGGCGATCAGCGCCGTCGAAGCGTGTGCGCGGTGCGCCGTACCGAACGCATCGTTGATGTAGCAATCGGCGTACGAAGCGAGTTTCTTGACGAACTCCTTCTGCGGGCCCTCTTTGAGCGCCTTCTTGGCTGCCTTCTTCTCCTCGTCGGTAGCGTCTTCGGCCAGGCCGCGGGGCTTGCCCTCCTCCTCGGCATAGAAACGCAGGTTCTCGAGCAGCATCACCTCGCCGGGCTTGAGGTTTGCAGCCATCTCGGCGGCCTTCTCGCCCATGCAGTCGCCGGCGAACATCACCTTCACGCCCAGGCGTTTCTCAATGGCGGGGACAATCTGCTCCAGCGAGAACTTGGGATCGGGATTCTTCTTGGGACGTCCCAGGTGCGACATCAGGATGACCGAGCCGCCCTTTTCGAGCACCTTCTTGATGGTGGGGATCGCCGCACGGATGCGGGTATCGTCCGTCACCTCGCCCTTCTCGTTGAGGGGCACGTTGAAATCCACGCGGATGATCGCGCGCTTGCCTTTGAAATCGTAATTGTCGATTGCGAACATAGCTCTTTGATTTTGAATTATTTTGTTGAATTGATCTTTCAAATACGCATTACCGGGGCAAATTTATGAAAATAATTTAAAAAAGTGTTATTCCGATAACAGAAAAAATAATGCGGGCCTCTGCGGCAAAGGCTCCGGAGTCCGCCCTCCAGCCCCGGGGTACCGCATCCAGCCCCGGACAAACCCCTGCGGCCCGATCAGGCAACACCCTTATTCACGCCGCCGCTTATTCCGCCCCCCCCGGAGCGTACGAAGGAACTGCGCAGCACGCCATAAAGCCGGACAGGAAGCCGCGGAACCGGATTGCGAACCACAAAAACCGCGCAGGAATCGCCCCCCCCCGTCACAGCCCGCTAATAGAACGTCCCCTTGGGCGCGAAGATCGCATACCCGAAATTGAACGTCAGGTACATGTTCTTCCAGTTGCGCAGGTCGTATTTGGTCAGGGCCAGGCTGACCGGGCCGATCGGCGTATGGTAGACCAGCGATGCCTCGGCGATATAGTGCCAGCGCTTATCTTCCACCGGGCCCGACACCCCGGGCACGAAACTGCGTTTCTCGCGGAACATGGCGTAGAAACCCGTGCGCAGGAAGAAGTTGTGCATCAGGTCGAAGGTGGGCATGATACCGCCCGCCGCGAACCGCCTGCCACGGAAGTCGGGCATGTAAATCATCTGCGCATGAGGCACCGGCTCATAGGCCGGCATCGACATCACCGTGGCCCCCTCGGTCGTGAACTCGGGGTGGTTCGTGATCACGCCGTCGACATTCAGCCCCAGCGAAAGCCAGCTGCAGCCCGGCATGTCGAAATACTTGTCCCACGTAAACCGTGCCCCGAACCACTGGCGGGGCGTCCGCGACAGGAACTTTTTCGCATCGAACGGCTCGTATTTATCGCGTCCCGTGACGAAGATGCCCGACAGTTTCAGGTCGGAACCCCGGCGGGGATAGAGGAACTTGTCGAGCGTATTGCGTGCCAGCTCGGCCTTGATCCCGAAGAACGAATAGCGCGAATGGTCGGTATCATCGGCGAAAAGCTCGTCGGAATCGTACCGGTAATTGACATGCCCGCCGTTGGCGCGGATCAGGAAGACGCCGCGGTGGGCGAGGGGCATCCCGGCAGCCACCGAGAAGAAACTTTCGCTGTTCTTGACCTGCCGCGTGTTGTCGATTTTGGTGACGTTGCCGAACGACCCGTGGCGGAAATTCCGCACGGCGAAATTATAGGAGTAGTCCAGGAAGATCGGCTTCCACGCATAGAAATCCGTGCGCCCGCCGATCGTACCCCACGTATAGATCGGCCCGAGGTAGAGGTCGGCGCCCAACTGCTGCCCCACGCGTCCGATCGTCTGGTAATTGACGCCGATGTAGGCCTGGTTGAAGGCCGTCGAGGAGACATTGCCGCCGATCGTGATCTTGAAATTGGGTTTGGTATGGAACTTCGCCCGGAACGAATAGCGTTCCTTCACGGTGTCGTATGCCACATGCGGGAAATCCATCGTGAAATCGCCGTCCGCAAGCACCGCATAGAGGTTGTCGCGCAGTTCGGAGAAGCCCATCGGGCGCTGGCGCCCGGGGGTACGGCGGTCTACCTTCACGAAGTCGCGGATATAGGCCTCGGGCGCCGAGGAGAGCCCTTCGAGCTTATAGTCGTTGAAGACCAGCGGCGGGCATTTGGCGCGGAACTCTTCGCGCCGCTCGGCATAGCGCTGGGGCGACCAGCGTTCGGAAACCCGCTCCAGGATCTGCGGCATGACGGCCATCGCATCCGCATACCCGGAGTCCATCACGGCCACCGCACTGTCGAAGTCGAGCATGTTGACATCCACCGCACGGCGTACCGTGACACTGCGTCCCTTGGGCAGGTCATAGTCCGTATCGTGCATCGCCAGCATGAAAGCCTGGTCGAGGATGTTGATGTCCTCGCCCGGCGGGGTGTTGCCCGCCGTGCAGATGCTGCCCACGATCAGGTCGGGACGGAACCCCACGTCGAGCGGCCGCCACGGGAAGTTGTCGTAAATACCGCCGTCGTACAGCAGCATCGAATCGACTTTCATCGGTTTGAACACCAGCGGGATGGACATCGACGAGCGCACGGCTTCGCACAGGTCGCCGTTGCGCATCACCACCGGTTCGCGGGCGTTCATATCGCTCGACACGCAGAGGAAAGGCACCATCAGACGGTCGAAGTCGCCGCCTGCGGCCGCCGAGGCCGGCGCGAACAGCTCCGTAAGCGCCATCTCGATCGGCGTCGAAGAAATCAGGTTCGTCACGCGGAAGCGTTTGCCCGAGCTTCCCAGATTCAGGCGCACGCTGATAAACGACGGGTTATGGCCGATCTGCCGGTAGTAGGGGGTATAGCGGGGGTCGATACGCCCCGACACCCACTCCTTGACCACGCCCGAAGCGACGATCTCGCGCATCTGGGCAGGGGAGTAGCCCGCGGCATACATGGCCGCGATGATCGAGCCCATCGAGGTGCCCGCCACGTAATCGATCGGCACGCCGTTCTCCTCGAGGGCTTCGAGCACGCCTATATGGTAGAGTCCCTTTGCGCCGCCGCCGCTCATCACGACGCCCACCGAGCGGGGACGTGCAGTCCCGTCGTCGGGGTTCTGCGCCCCGGCGACCGTCGCAGCGAGCAACAGCACCGAGATAAATGAGAGGGTTTTACGCAACATATCTCAATTTTTTTTATAACTTTGCACGTTATATATACCGTAATAAGACGGGTAAAAATACGGAAAAAAGCGTAAACAATCAAAATATGACCGACAAAATCAATGAACTTCTCCGACGTGTCGAAGAGTTCAAACCGAAGGCAGCGGCCGAGATCGAGGAGTTCCGCATCAAAGTGCTCGGCAAGAAGGGCGAACTGAACGCCCTGATGGAAGAGTTCAAGACGGTGGCCCCGGAACTCAAGCGCGAAATGGGGCAGCAGCTCAACAAACTCAAGGTCACGGCCCTCGACCGCATAAACGCCCTGCGCGAGCAACTTCAGGACGCGATCGCCGACGACGGCGCTGCGACCGAAGACATGACCCGTCCCGGTTCGGCCGAGCAGTTGGGGTCGCGCCACCCGATCTCGATCGTCAAGAACCAGATCGTCGAGGTATTCTCGCGGCTGGGCTACACCGTCGCCGACGGCCCCGAAATCGAGGATGACTGGCATGTCTTCTCGGCGCTCAATTTCCCGCCCGAACATCCGGCACGCGACATGCAGGACACGTTCTTCATCGAAAAGGATCCCGACATCCTGCTGCGCACGCATACCTCGTCGATCCAGGTACGCACCATGGAGCACCAGAAACCGCCCATCCGTGTCATCTGCCCCGGCCGCGTGTTCCGCAACGAAGCCATTTCGTACCGCGCGCACTGCATCTTCCACCAGATCGAGGGCCTCTACATCGACGAAGGGGTGTCGTTCGCCGACATGAAACAGTCGCTGCTCTACTTCGCCAAGGAGGTCTTCGGCGAGCAGGCCGTCATCCGCATGCGCCCGTCATATTTCCCCTTCACCGAACCTTCGGCCGAGGTCGACGTATCGTGCAACCTCTGCGGGGGCAAGGGCTGCCCGGTGTGCAAGGGTACCGGCTGGCTCGAAATCATGGGCTGCGGCATGGTTGACCCCAACGTACTGCGGGCAAACGGCATAGACCCCGAAAAATACTCGGGCTTCGCCTTCGGCATGGGTATTGAACGCATCGCAATGCTCAAATACGGCGTGAAAGACCTGCGCCTCTATTTCGAGAACGACGTGCGTTTCCTCCACCAGTTCGACACGGCACTCTAAAACCACCGGGCCCATGAAACGTCTGACAGCGATCACGGTACTCTGCGTGCTCTTCCTTTCGGCATTCGCCGCCGGGAAAGGCCCCGCCGGCGCGCCCGGCTATCCCGATTCGCTGCGCAGCGTATGGCTGTATACGGAAGGCATCAAACAGAATGCCATCGCCCGCGATACCGTCCGGGCGCGGGAATTCTTCGTCGAGGCCATCCGCAACGACTCGACCTTCGCACCGGCCTATTACGAAATGGCCGCAAACGGCATGTATTCCACGCCCGACGAGGCGGTGGATCTGGCACGCACGGCCTTCCGGCTCGACACCGCCAACAAGTGGTACCACCAGTTCCTCGGGCAGGCACTCATCTATGCCCGCCGTTACGACGAGGCGCTGGCCGTCTACCGCCGCCTGCGCAGCGACGAGCCGCAGAACCCCGACAACTACCGGATTCTGGCCGCCCTCTACGAGCAGGCGCAGCAGCCCTTCTCGGCCATCGCCACGCTCGACTCGGCCGAGGTGCGCTTCGGGCGCATCCCGGTACTGAGCACCATGAAGCGGCAGCTGCTGGTCTCTACGCGCCAGATGGACAAGGCCGTCGAAGAGGCCGAGGCCATGGTCGAAGCGGTGCCTTACGAGGCCGAACACCACGTCGTGCTGGCCGACCTCTACGGCATTCTGGGCAAAGATTCGCTGGCAAAGGCCGAATACGACCGGGCATTGCAGATCGACTCGACCGACGTGGGGACGCTCATGTCGCTGGCCGATTTCTACAACGGCCGCCACGATTACCGGGCGGTGCTGGACGTTACGCAGCGGCTTTTCGAGTCGGACAAGATGCCGCTCGACACGAAGATCAAGCGTTTCGGGATCTTCACCTCCGACATGCGTTTCTACCGCGAATATTACCCCCAGCTCAATACGCTGGCCTCGACGCTTGCCGTCCGCTACCCGCAGGACAGGCGCGTCGTGGAACTTTATGCCAAACACCTGATCGCCTCGGGCGAGCTGGAACAGGCGCTCGCGCTCTACAAACTCCACCTCGACGACCAGCCGCCCGTCGAGGAGTATTTCCGTTCGGTGATCGACATCGAGAGCTATCTTCAGCATCCCGATTCGGTGAACCGCTATATCGGGCGCGCCCTGGAGCTCTTTCCCGGACAGGTCGATTTCCACCTCTCGAAAGGGCATACGCTGAATTATTCCAAACAATACCCCCAGGCGATCAAAGCCTACAAACAATCGCTGGGCTATGCCCGGACAGATTCGCTGCGCAGCGTGATCTGGGGATTTATCGGCGACACCTGGCACCAGAAAGCCACCGCCGGCGAACAGGACATCGACGACGATTTCGCCCGGGCTGTCCGAAAAGGTTCGTTCCGGGCGGATATGAAGCAGTGCTACAAAGCCTACGACCACAGCCTGCGCTACGATCCGGATAACGCCATGGTACTCAACAACTACGCCTATTTCCTCTCGCTCGAAGGGCGTGAACTCGAAAAGGCGCTCACGATGTCGAGCCGCGCCATCGCCCTCACGGACAACAACCCCACCTACCTGGACACCCATGCCTGGGTGCTCTTCAAGCTGGGACGCACGGCCGAGGCCAAGAAGGTGATGCAGCAGGCCATCGCCCTCGACGGGCAGGAGAGTGCGGCGCTGCTGGTTCATTACGGGGATATCCTGCATGCCATGGGCGAACAGTTCATGGCCGAAATATACTGGCGCAAGGGACTCGAAAAGGGCTACGACGCCGACCAGATCACCCGCCGCATGGAACAGGGCAAAGCCGAAAAAGAGTGACCGTGATGAAGCCCGCCCGCATACTGACCCTCCTTTTCCTGTTCGCCGCCTTTGGCGCTGCGGCGCAGGGGGGCCGCGATGCCATCGAAGAGCAGAAACGGGTCATCGCCGCCCTGGAAAAGAGGATTGCCGACGAGGAACGCGCGATCTCGAAGATACAGGAAGGCCGCGCCGCCACCGAGGAACGGGTTCGCCGCCTGGCGCGCCAGCTCGACTCCCGCAACCAACTGCTCGAAGAGACCGAGAAGCAGGTGCGCCTGCTGCGCAAGGAGATATCCCGTACGGACAGCGTCGCCGGCGATCTCAGCTCGGCCCTGGAGCGCAACCGTACGCAGTATGCCGAGATGGTACGCGAGGCCTACCGCAACTATAAGCACAACAATTACCTGACCTACATTTTCTCGTCGCGCGACTTCGCCGACGTCGCGAAAAAGATCACCAACCTGCGCGAGGTGGCTTCGATGCGCGAACGCAAACTGCACGACATCGCCGCACTTTCGGAACAGGTCGCCCGCGAGAAAGCGCTGCTCGACCGCCGCAAACGCTCGTTGGACTCGGTGACGCAGAACCTCACCGCCCAGAAACAGAAGCTCCAGCGCGATTCGCGCAACGCCCGGGCCAATATCCGCCAAATGTCGCAGAAGGAGAAACAGGCCCTGCAACGCAAACTGTCGCAGGAACAGCAACTCGACGTGGCCATCAGCGAGCTGCGCAAACTCACCAAAGGCAATACCGAGGGTGCGTCGTTCTCGACCAAGACCACGGGGCTGAGGCTTCCCGTCACGGCCGGTTCGGTAAAACGCTACAAGGAAAACATGGCCGAGATCGCCGGCCCCAAGGGTGCGCACGTCATTTCGATCTACGACGGAAAGGTCGTCGAAATCAAGCGCAACCGCATCACCAACAAATACGACGTTTTCGTGGCTCACGGCGAATATATAACCTCCTATGCCAACATGGGGTCGATCTGCGTCGAAAAGGGCCAGAAAGTGGCAAGAAACGAACAGTTGGGCACCATCGGCTCGTCGGTCAACATCATGACGATGGAAACCGAGTACAAACTGGTATTCGGCATCTACCCGCCGAACCCCGGCGAGAAGCTCCGCGCCGAAAACTGTTTCAAACGGTAAACCCCGGCGATAAACACCGAACCGGGAACCCTTCCGAACGATAAACACCGACAATAAATACCGGATCGGGAATCCTTCCGAACGGTAACCCCGGACACGCCACGCCGAAAAACCGTTTCGGGCGAAGGAGAAATCCCATCAAATATTTTTGGCAACGGCGGGCAGAAATCCCCCTCTAAACCTGGGCACCTCTCCCGTCGACCTTTTCCGGCTTGAAAAGACCTTGTATGCTGCCCAGCACCAAGCCTGGACAGGGCACAATAAGCGGGATCAGGCTTCTACCTGATCCCGCTTATCGGTTTTTCCGGAAAGTCTTCAGACCTCCGGCGAATCGAGAATAATCACCGGATCACCTACGTTGGCGGGAATTTCGACCCAAAATCAGTTCAGGTCGCCCGGTTTATCGGCCGCATCCACGCCCACGACATAGTAGAAGAGCTTGTCCCCGGCCTTGAACCCGGCGCCGTTGTTATTGAACTTATGCCCGGCCGTGTCCATATAAACACCCGGCACACCGTCCTCGTAATCCATCAGGATATACCCGATCAGTGTCTTTTCGTCATCATACCCGTCGCCGATGACATTCACCGTCTCGGTACTCGAATAAAAATGCGCACACTTGACATTGGCTTTGTTGGTGACACGCAACGTCCCCTTTCCGCCGACCGTCTCGTAAGAAAACTCGACATCGACCCACGGCGACGTCACGACGACCGGCTCGTCGGCTGTCGTCGTCGAAGCCTTTGCCGGATCCGAATCGGTATATCCGGGGGCGTCTCCGGCCAGCGCAACGACTTCGAGCGTATATGCCGTAGCAGGTTTTAGCCCCGAAAAAGAGACTTCCACGGCATCATACGAAGCGATCTCAGCCACGACGACCTCCTGTCCACCTTCAGTCGTCAGCAATTTATAACCGAAAGCCGCAGCATGCTCCACGGCCGTCCACGAGGCCGCGAACGACGTGGGTTTGACGTCCTTGAAGACAATCCCGGGCGAAGCGAGTTTCACCGGCTGCGGATCGGGTTAGGATCCTTTGTCGTCATCACATCCCGAAAACAACGCCACGGCAAAGAAAGCCGCAAGCGCGGTAAGCATTTTGAAGATTTTCATTTTGAGAGATTTTTGGGTTAATACTTCGTGACAAGGCAAATATAACGGTTTTTCCGTATCGTTATACGCCCCTGTATACCAATAACAAATTGTATATCAGAATAATATGAAACAAAAAACCAGGACATGGCGGCAATGTATCCCCGGGTCGGAAATAAAAGTTACGATCCGTAACTAAAACCGCTCCCTTTCTGAAAAAATATTTTTTTTAATTTTCCGGAATTTCCCTGCGGGGAAGGCAGATGCAGCTTCGGAATGCCACCCGGACACGGACAACGAGAAAAAGCCCGCCGGGACGTTTTCATCTGTATTATTTTTGTACTTTTGCAAAGATTTACAGACTGATTACGGCCTCGGGCCGTCCTTCAAACATGGCAATACGATACTATAACGACGATTGTACCTTCCGGCTGCCGCAGAAACGCCTGACGGCGGCATGGCTGCGCGAAGTGGCCGAAGCGGAAGGGTATACGCTGGGCGATGTGAGCTACATTTTTTGCTCGGCGCAACGGCTCCTGGAGATGAACCGCCAGTGGCTCGGGCACGACTATTTCACCGACGTCATTACGTTCGATTACAGCGACCGCAAAGGCGAACGCATCGTTTCGGGCGACATTTTCATCGACGTCGAGACCGTAGCCGACAATGCTCGGCAATACGGCTGCACGACGCTCCAGGAAATGCGCAGAGTCATCGTACACGGCGTGCTGCACCTCTGCGGCCAGGGCGACAAGACGCCCCGCACCAACGCGCAGATGCATCGCAAGGAGGATAAATACCTTAAATTCTGGGAGAACCCGGAGAATAATACCTGAATCCATGAAAACCCGACTGTTGATTCTTCTTATCGGATTACTGTCCGCCGGCTGCCTGGGACGCAGGACAGCGAATGACAACACGGATAACAACGTTACGGCAGCCTTGCCTGCCGCCGATTCCGCCGTCGCCGAAACGGCCGTCGCCCCTGTGTGCGATTCCATCCCCGAAGCAAACCCGGAAGCCCGGAATTTCGAACGGCACGGGCCTTTCGTGGAGAACGACACGACGTTCCTTTACCAATCATCGGTTTACGATCCCGAACACGACCGCACCTCGCATTGCAGGGCATATATCGAAATGAACCGGGAATCGGAGTCCTACCGCCTGCTCGCCTTGTGCACGACACCCGGTTACAACGATTGGAACAGGGATAGTTTCGCGCAATACCTTGAATTACTCAAGGAGCAGCATCCCGAACCGCTCCCGGTCTATTCGCTGCAAGAGTGTCCCCGAGCATGGATTCCGATATGTTCCTACCGGGGCAAGTATTACGTGGACATGCTCTACTGGTATCCGATATGGATCACCGAATCGCTGTTCGTCCGGCAAATGATGGACGGCCCTTTTCCTTCGATCATCGACGCTTTCGAGCGCATCGACCCCACGCACTACTGCTTCCGGACAACGGCGGGTTATCTGGATATACAGCAGGTAGACGTCTACATCGTGGATCCCGTACGCAAAATCGCCGTTTTCGCGTTCAGCGGAGAGGAGCCGGAAAATCCCCGGTACCTCGGTCTTTATGCCCCGCCTGAAACAGTCCGCGAAATGGATCTTATCGAATGGGATTTCACGGAGTCGCCCGATGGAGACGAAATCGATTGGGACGAGCCTGATTACGAGGCCCTGATCGCCGGGAGGAACAGCGGCAGCGTCTATCTGCAGACAGAAAACAAACCAGAAGAATGACACTCGACTACGATATAATCGTCATCGGAGGCGGACATGCCGGCTGTGAAGCGGCCTCGGCTTCCGCACGCCTGGGGTCGCGCACGCTGCTGCTCACGATGGACATGTCCAAAATGGCCTCCATGTCGTGCAACCCGGCTATCGGTGGAGTAGCCAAGGGACAGATAGTCAGAGAGATAGATGCTTTGGGAGGACAGATAGGACGCATTACCGACCTCACCGCTATCCAATTTCGGATGCTCAACCGTTCGAAGGGTGCGGCCATGTGGAGTCCCCGTGCACAATGCGACAAAACCCGTTTCTCGGAGGAGTGGCGCCATACGCTCGAAAACACGCTGAACCTTTACATCTGGCAGGACGCCGCCACCGAGCTGCTGTTCGACACCTCGGCAACCAAACCGCGCGTGACTGGCGTGCGGACGCGTATGGGCATCGAATTCGCCTGCAAGGCCGTCATACTTACCGCCGGTACGTTCCTCGACGGGCTGATGCACTGCGGCACATCGCACGCCGAGGGCGGCAGGGCAGGGGACGCCGCTTCGCACGGGATCACGGAGTCCCTGCTCGCAATCGGATTCGAAACCGGGCGTATGAAAACCGGTACGCCCGCACGCCTCGATGCCCGCACGATCGACTTCGAAATACTCGAACCGCAATACGGAGACGAAAACCCGGCCAAATTCTCCTTTTCACCTGACACACAACCGGTTAAAAACCAACTCCCTTGTTTTTTGGTCTACACGTCGGCCGAGGTGCACGACATCCTGCGCACAGGGTTCGACCGCTCGCCGCTGTTCAACGGGACGATAACGGGAATCGGGCCGCGCTACTGCCCGAGCATCGAAGACAAACTGCGTACATTCGCCGACAAAGACCAGCACCAGCTCTTCCTCGAACCCGAAGGACGCAGCACCAACGAATACTACCTCAACGGCTTTTCTTCGTCGCTGCCCTGGGAAATACAGTTGGAAGCACTGCATAAAATCCGGGGATTCGAAGACCTGCACATCTATCGCCCGGGCTATGCCATCGAATACGACTATTTTCCACCCACACAATTGCACCATTCGCTCGAAACAAAACTCGTTTCCGCCCTTTATTTCGCCGGGCAGGTCAACGGGACGACCGGATACGAAGAGGCCGCAGCCCAGGGGTTGATGGCCGGGATCAATGCACACCGGATGCTGAAAGGGGAGGAGGCCGTCGTATTGCAGCGCGACGAAGCCTATATCGGAGTGCTGATAGACGACCTTGTGACCAAAGGGGTGGACGAACCCTACCGCATGTTCACCTCGCGTGCAGAATACCGCATCCTGCTCCGGCAGGACAATGCGGACATCCGGCTTACTCCTATCGGATATAAAATCGGGCTTATTACCCAAAAAAGATACGACTATTTCGTCAAAAAAAATACGCTCGTAGAATCGCTTATTTCTTTCGCTCGCCAACAGAGCATCAAAGCAGCCGAAATTAACGACTATTTAAAAGCAATAAATTCCGAACCTTTATCACAGGGAAGGAAGCTTTACGATATACTAATGCGGAATAATGTTTCGTTCGATTCGTTGCAAGCCGTCCTGCCGAAGCTCCGAAAATTCATCGAAACGAACCGGATGGAGGAAGAGGTGATCGAAGAGGCAGAAATCCAAATCAAATATAAAGGATATATTGAACGCGAAAAATTCATTGCAGAAAAACTACATCGGCTCGAAAACATACGGATTCCTGTGGATTTCGACTTTCACTCGATGAATTCCCTGACTATCGAGGCCCGGCAAAAACTGTCCCGAATCCGCCCTGAAAACATCGGGCAAGCCTCGCGCATACCCGGAGTTTCACCCGCAGATGTAAATGTTCTTTTGGTAAAATTCGGAAGATAGAGTAATGTTCCACGTGGAACCTATCAACCCACAACCTCCCGGAATAATTAAACCACGAGATTCTGTAAAGATTATCACTTCTATATTCTTCCCAAACAACCACCAAAGAAGACATGTTCCACGTGGAACATATATACAAAACCCTTAAACACAAACGAAACAAAAAGAGGCCGCTGTATAGCGGCCTCTTAACAATATATTCGTATTCTACAAAACAATCGTACACCAATTGTATTTATCCTCAGCTCGTCCGTACTGAATATCCTGCAATCGGGTATATAATTCCAGAGAAATCTTACCAACCTTATCACCATAAGAGTAGGTTTTCTCCGTCTGCATGTCATAGATAGTGCCGATAGGGGAGATCACGGCAGCCGTTCCGCAGCCGCCGCACTCCTCGAAAGAGGCAAGTTCTTCGACCGGGATTTTTCGGTCTTCGACCTCCAGCCCCATATCGCGGGCCAGCTGGCGGAGGCTCATATTGGTGATCGACGGAAGCACCGAAGGGGATTTCGGAGTGATATATTTGCCATCCTTGATGCCGAAGAAATTGCATGCACCGCACTCTTCGATGTATTTATGCTCCGCAGCGTCGAGATACATGATATTCGAATAGCCCATTTTATGCCCTTTTTCACCCGACAAAAGGCTGGCCGCATAATTTCCGCCGACTTTCACATCGCCTGTTCCACGTGGAGCAGCACGATCCTGCTCTCGGTCGATGGCAACTAGGATCGGCTTGATTCCCTCCTTGAAATACGCACCCACAGGCGAACAGTAGACAATCAGCAAAGCATCCTTTGCAGGTTTGACTCCCAGGCCGGCCGTCGTTCCGAACATCACCGGACGCAGATAGAGCGAGGCCCCTGTTCCGTAGGGGGGAATATAGGCTTCATTCCGCCGAACGACCTCGACGCAGGCATTAACGACCATTTCGACGGTCGGCAGCGGAAGGCAAAGACGTTCGGCCGAAGACCGGAGGCGGCGGGCATTGTCCTCGACACGGAACAGGCGGACTTTCCCATCGACTCCACGAAAAGCCTTGAGACCCTCGAAAAGTTCGATGCCATAATGCAGGCACGAAGCCGACATGTGCATCTTGATGTACTCGTCGCTCGTAACCTCCATATCACTCCATTTACCATCCGTAAAATAATAACGGACGTTGACGTCGGTCTTGTGATAGTCGAACCCCAAGGCGCTCCAATCTATATTTTCCATTATAGTAAAATTTAAAGGTTTTTCTAAATTATCCCCACAGCAAGTAAACCGGGCAAAAACAAACCTAGAACCGATCCTTTCCTCGCATTATCCTACGATAGCACCGTTATTCGTATTTCCGTCGGGGCCCAGCAGCAGCAGTTTCCCCGAAGCATCTTCGGCCATCAGGATCATGCCCTGCGACACGATCCCTTTCAGTTCGCGGGGAGCGAGGTTTACAAGAACCAGCACCCTGCGCCCGACCAGCTCTTCGGGAGTAAAATATTCCGCTATTCCCGAAACGATCGTCCGCTGGTCGATCCCCGTGTCCACCGTCAATTTAAGCAATTTCTTCGTCTTGGCGACCTTTTCCGCCGCAAGGATCGTAGAAACACGGATATCCATTTTCTGGAAATCGTCGAACTGTATCGTATCTTTCTGAGGCTCAATATTTTGCGAATTTTCAGCAGCAAGGTTGGCCTCTTTCGTCGCCGCAAGCTTGTCCAACTGGCGCTGGATCACGTCGTCCTCGATCTTCTCGAAGAGCAACGACGCCTCACCGATCTTATGCCCGGCAGCAATCAGATCCATCGCCCCGAGGCGCTCCCATCCGAATTTCTCCACGGCGAGCATCTTCAGGATCTTCGACGCCGAGAAAGGCATGAAAGGCTCGATGGCAATCGCCGTATTGGCCGTAATCTGCAACGCGATGTTGAGAATCGTTTTCACGCGCCCGGGATCGGTCTTGATGACTTTCCACGGCTCGGTGTCCGCCAGATACTTGTTGCCGATACGCGCTATGTTCATGGCATCCTTCAGGGCTTCGCGGAAACGGTAGTTCTCGATATTGGCCTCGAGCGAACCCTTCACGGCAGCTACCTCCGCAACTGTCTGACGGTCATAATCATTCATCTCTCCGCAGGCAGGAACCTCGCCGCCGTAATATTTCTGCGTAAGCACCAGCGCACGGTTGACGAAATTTCCCAGCACAGCGACCAGCTCGTTGTTGTTGCGGGCCTGGAAATCCTTCCATGTAAAGTCGTTATCCTTGGTTTCGGGGGCATTGGCACACAGCACATAGCGCAATACATCCTCCTTTCCGGGGAACTCCTCCAGGTATTCATGCAGCCACACCGCCCAGTTGCGCGAGGTCGAAATCTTATCGCCCTCGAGGTTCAGGAACTCGTTGGCCGGCACGTTCTCAGGCAGTATATACCCCCCGTGCGCCTTGAGCATCGAGGGGAAGACGATGCAGTGGAACACGATATTATCCTTGCCGATGAAATGCACCATCTTGGTGTCTTCCGATTTCCAGTACTTTTCCCAATCGGGCGTAAGGTCTTTCGTGGCGGATATGTAACCGATCGGAGCGTCGAACCACACATAGAGCACCTTCCCTTCGGCACCCTCCACGGGCACGGGGATGCCCCAGTCGAGGTCACGGCTCACGGCACGGGGCTGCAATCCGCCGTCGAGCCAGCTCTTGCACTGTCCGTAGACATTCGTCTTCCACTCCTTATGCCCATCGAGTATCCACTCGCGGAGGAAGCCTTCGTATTGATCCAGCGGGAGATACCAATGCTTCGTCTCCCTTTTGACCGGAACCGAACCCGACACGGCGCTATGCGGGTCGATCAGCTCGTCGGGCGAGAGGGTAGACCCGCATTTCTCGCACTGGTCGCCGTAGGCACGCTCGTTCCCGCATTTGGGACAAGTGCCGACGATATAACGGTCGGCAAGGAACGTCTGCGCCTCCTCGTCGTAATACTGCATGGAGGTCTTCTCGATGAATTTCCCCTCGTCGTAAAGTTTGCGGAAAAATTCCGACGCGGTCGCGGCATGGGTCGCCGACGATGTCCGCGAATAGATGTCGAACGACATTCCCAACCCCTCGAACGACTTTTTGATCAGGTTGTGATAACGATCCACGATCTGCTGCGGGGTCACACCCTCCTTGCGGGCCTTGATGGTGATAGGTACGCCGTGCTCGTCCGATCCGCAGACCGAAATCACGTCGCAGCCCTTCAGCCGCAGGTAACGCGTGTAAATATCCGAAGGTATATAAACTCCCGCCAGATGGCCGATATGCACCGGGCCGTTTGCATAGGGGAGAGCCGATGTAACGAGGTAACGCTTGAACTCTTTTGCCATATTGAGATATACAGTATTACTAATTTCTGTCAAAATTAGTAATTTTTAGGGAAAGAAAAAGCAAAGCTCCATTATTTGTTTACAAACTACAAGAACACCCTGCCGCAAGAAAACAAAACGGAAACCACGGGAGCGAATCGGTCTGCCCCCGGCTACGGGGTAAAAATATACCCCGGCTTATACCGGGGCATATTTCCTAATCATCGGCGGCCGAAAACGCTATTCGAACACCAGCTCGTCGAGCAGCCATCCTGCGCCCGCGTACTTGTCGATGATGAACAGCACGTAGCGGATATCGACCGATATCGTACGCTGCAGATCGGGCTCGAAAGCTACATCTCCCGACATGGCTTCCCAGTTGCCGTCGAAAGCCAGCCCGAGCAGTGCACCCCTGGCATTCATCACGGGCGAACCCGAATTGCCGCCCGTAATATCGCAGTCGGCAAGGAACGCCACCGGAAGTTCGCCTCCGGCATTGGCATAACGGCCGAAATCGCGTGCCGCATAAAGCTCCTTGAGTTTTTCGGGCACGGTGAACTCTGTGGGGTTCTGCGGGTTTTCCTTCTCCATCACGCCCTTGAGCGTCGTATAGTAGTTGTATTCGATGCCGTCGGCAGGCGAATAGGGCAGCACGCGGCCATAGGTCAGGCGCAGCGTGAAGTTGGCATCCGAAGCCCACGCCTTTTTCGGGTTTTGGAGCATCAGCCCCGCCACGTATTTACGGCTTCCCTCGTAATATTTCTCCACGATCGGCTTGCGTGCCTGAGAAAGCGCATTATACTTCTCCCACACCGATTTCACAAACGGGGCAATGGGGTCGGCGGCATATTTATCGGCAGAAAACGAACCGATCAGCTCATCGACCTTTTCCTGCGATGTAAAGAGCGAATTATCGAAAATATAATCCACATAGGCATCCGTATCGCCGTTGAATTCCTTATCCACGATCTCCGTATAGAACGACGGCAGGTCGGTCATGTGCTCGCGGGCGATCTTCAGCATGCGCTTGGCCACCTTCCGGTCGGTCGGGGCGTTGTAATCCTTATACCAACCGGCCATCGCCTTTCGGGCCTCTTCGGGATACTTTATCTCCGTCCGCCCGTCGAACATTTTTGCAGGGGTCAGTATTTCGACCGCACGCAGGAAAGCCTCTTCCAGATACTGGCGGTTATCGTCGATGCCGGCCAGCCCCTCGATCGCTTCTCGGATTTTCGGCAGCGCGTCGATATACCCTTCCTCGGGCAGCGTATTCTTCTCGGCCCACGCCTGGAAGGCAGCTTCCTGCTGCTGCTTGCGCTCCTTGACACCCAGTTTGAGGATGCCGCGAGACTTGCCGATCGAATTCTTCCAGTAGTTCGACGACGTGGCGTATTTCGAAGCATACTGGATACGTACCTTGTCGCTGGCAGCCATGTCCTCCTTCAGGATCGCCTGGCGCTCGCCGCGGATAAAGATCCGGTTGGGATTCGAAACGTTCAGCATGTCGTCGATCTCATACGAAGTCATATAACGCTGCGTGGAACCCGGGAACCCCATGATCATGGCGAAATCCCCCTCCTTGTAACCGTCGAGCGAAATCTTGAGGAACTTCTCGGCCTTGTAAGGACGGTTTTCGGGCGAATAATCCGCCGGCCTATTATCCTGTCCGGCATAGACGCGAAACACCGAGAAATCGCCTGTATGGCGCGGCCACATCCAATTGTCGGTGTCTCCGCCGAACTTGCCGATCGACGTAGGGGGCGTTCCCACCAGGCGCACGTCGGTATAGACCTCGATCACGAAGGCAAAATACTGGTTCCCTTCGAAGAAGGGCTTGACCTCCACCGTCATGCCGGGGTTGGCCTCCCGCAGCGAAGCGGTCAGGCCGGCGATATTCTCCGAGGTGATCCGTTCGTATTCCTGCTGCCCGGCCGTGGAAGGCACGTTGCCCAGAATATCCGCAGTCACGTCGCTGATCGAACGGATGAAACGCACCTTGAGCCCCGGGGCAGGAATCTCCTCCTGGCGCGACATGGCCCAAAAGCCGTTCTTCAGGTAGTCGTGTTCGACCGACGACAGGGATTGTATCGACCCGTAGCCGCAGTGGTGGTTGGTGAACAGCAGGCCGTCGGGCGAAACGATCTCGCCCGTGCAGCCGCCGCCGAAAATGACGATCGCATCCTTGAGCGAAGATTTGTTGATGCTGTAAATATCCTCGGCCGAAAGTTTGCATCCGCGCGCCTTCATGTCCCGGATATTCATTTTCTGCAGGTAAGGCAGCATCCACATGCCTTCGTCTGCCGCCGCGGTCAGCGACACGCACGCCGCTGCAATCAGTAAAAACAGTTTCTTCATATATAAACGATTATTTGATGTTGATCATGTTCAGGATCGAACGCTCGGCCTTGCGGCGCACCTCTTCGTCGAGTACGATCTCCGGGGCCTCCCGCTCGAGGCATTCGCAGATGTTTTCCAGCGTCACCATCTTCATGTACTTGCAGTTGTTGCAGTCGCATGTCTCGTCGTCCGGGGGCGCCGGGATAAATGTCTTGCCGGGATAGCGCCTCTTCATCTCGGCGAGGATGCCCGATTCGGTGACGACGATGAACTCATCGGCCCCGCTGCGGCCGCAATAGTCGAGGATCGCAGCCGTCGACCCCACGAAATCGGCCACCTCGATGATATAGGCCCGGCATTCGGGATGCACGACGATGCGGGCTGCGGGGTGCTCCTTTTTGAGCCGGAGCAGTTTTTCGAGCGAAAACTCCTCGTGGACATGGCACGCCCCGTCCCAGATCACCATATTCTCGCGGCCGGTCAGCTTCTTGATGTAAGCGCCCAGGTTGCGGTCGGGCGCGAAGATGACGGGGCGGTCGGCCGGGATCGACTCCACGACCTTCAGGGCATTCGACGAAGTGCAGCAGATATCGGTCAGCGCCTTGACCCCGACGGTGGTGTTGACATACGAAACCACCGTATGCCCCGGGTACCTGGCCTTGAAGGCCGCAAAGTCGCGGGCGTCGCACGACTCGGCCAGCGAGCATCCCGCCTCGGGACAGGGTATGAGCACCTTTTTGCCGGGGCATAGCACCTTGGCGGTCTCGGCCATGAAATGCACGCCGGCGAACAGGATGATTTCCGCATCGACCGACTGCGCCTTGACCGACAGCGCAAGCGAATCGCCCAGGAAGTCGGCCACCTCCTGTACTTCGGGCAGCGTATAGTAATGGGCCAGTATGACGGCGTGTTTCTCGCGTTTCAGTTCTTCGATCCGATTCCGGATTTGCGCGGAGTTATCAACCTTCATTTTTTATTTTTACTTTTTAATTTAATTTTAATAAAGAAATAAGAATAGAAATAATAGCTGTTGATACTGTTCACAAGTTATTGCGGAAAATATCTTTCAACATTTTACTCCCGAGCTATTTCCTATTTCTCGTTACAACCGGTTCGTATTCAAAGGTATGAAATTATAATCAACAATTGTCAAAAACCGTTGTCAACATTTCGACAGCCGTTTGTTGTGAACAATCTGTTCCGTTTTCCGGGGTTCGGGGCTGACTATAATTTCCCATAACTTTTTTTGGTTTCCGGAAAATCTTGTATATGCCCGCCCTTTCCGGAATTTGCAACTCTTCCGACCGGAAAGTTATCATTAGTTATCGCCGCTTATCAACACGCTTCCTAACACGATTTCATCACCTTTTCGACAATCTTTTCCGCGATTCCGCGGTACCATTTTTCGACGCGCGGATCTATCCCCGCAGCAGGCCTCCCTTCGTCGGCTCCTTCCATGATCGACTGTACGATAGGTATTTCCCCCAGGAAATCCACGCCGTGCTCTTCGGCGAACCGGCGTGCACCGCCTTTGCCGAAGAGGTAGTAGCGGTTTTCGGGCAGTTCCTCGGGGGTGAACCAGGCCATGTTTTCGATGATTCCCGCCACGGGAATGTTGACGTTTTCGTTGCGGAACATCTCCACGCCGCGCACGACGTCGGCCACGGCGACCTGCTGGGGCGTCGAGACGATCACCGCGGAATCGATCTTCAGCTCCCCGATGATCGAGAGGTGTACGTCGCCCGTTCCGGGGGGCAGGTCGGCCAGCAGGAAGTCGAGCGTCCCCCATTTGGTCTGGTGGATCATCTGTTTCAGGGCGCTGACGGCCATGGCGCCGCGCCATAGCAGGGCGTCGGTAGGTTTGATGAAGAACCCGATCGACATCAGCCGGATGTCCATCGGCTCCGCAGGGACGATGTGGTCTGCGCCCTCTTCCTGCACGGCGTCGGGCAGGTAGCCTTCCACTCCGAACATCTTGGGCTGCGAAGGCCCGTATATGTCGGCGTCGAGGATGCCTACGCGGAATCCCATGTTTCGCAGGGCGACCGCGAGGTTGGCCGTGACGGTCGATTTACCTACCCCGCCCTTTCCCGATGCGACAGCAATGACCTTGGCGATGCCGCCCGTGGTCGTCTTCAGCTTGGGTTCGGGGCGCGGGGCAGCGCCGCCCTCCTTGATGACTACCAGTACCGTTTGATCGGGGAATTCGCGTTTGAGCAGTTCCTCGGCCTGGTTTTTGATTTTCACTGCGAACGGGTCGCGCGCCTTGGCGAAGCGGAGTACGACGGTGATTTTTCCGGCTGCCGAGGCGATATGCTCGATAAAACCGCTGCTGACGATGTCCTGCCCCGTTTCGGGATGGACGAGCGACGCGAGCAGATGTCTGATTTTTTCTTCCATATTTGTGTCGTGACTTTCCCTGCAAAGATAACGTATATTTTACAGAATAAATATAGGTTAACCTTCTTTTTTATCGTTTTTCGATAAATTTTATTTGTTTTTCATATAAATTCCGTATATTTGCGAAAGAAAACCGGAATCGGGACAAAATTAGGACAAACAAAAAATAACTTCGTTATGAATTTTATCAAAACTTTTCTGGCTGCCATCCTTGCGTTTGTCGTGGGATCGGTACTGGTAGTCTTCCTTTGGATTTTCATCCTGCTCGGCATTGCCGGTTCGATGGAGAAAAGCGTGGCCGTACACCCCGAGTCGATCCTCAAACTCGATTTTTCGGAGGTGTTGACCGATGCCCCGTCGAGCGATCCTTTCGCCGGCTTCGATTTCGCGACGCTCCAGTCTACGCGCATGCTTCCGCTGATGAAGGCGCTGCGTGCGCTCGAGGCGGCGAAGGACGATCCGCGGATCAAGGGTATTTACCTGCGTATGAACGGCAACGGCGGAGTGGCGGGTTCGGCCCTGCTCGAAGAGCTGCGCGAGGCGATCGTCGATTTCAAGCAGAGCGGCAAGTTCGTCGTCGCCTATAACGAAACCTACTCGCAGGGGCAGTATTACCTCGCCTCGGCGGCCGACAGGATTTACATGCAGCCCGAAGGAGCTATGGACTGGTCGGGCCTTTCGTTCAACCTGGCGTTTTACAAGGGGCTGCTCGACAAGCTCGACGTCAAGGCCGAAGTTTTCCGCCCCACGGCCTGCAAGTACAAGAGCGCCGTCGAGCCCTATATTCTTTCCAAGATGTCGGATGCCAACCGCGAGCAGATGCAGGAGCTGGTCAATTCGATGTGGAATACCATTGCCGCCTCGGTGGCCGAAGCACGCGGCATCGACCTGGAAACCCTGAACCGGATCACCGACAAACTGGAAGTTTCGCTGCCCGAGGATGCCCTCGAACACGGGTTCGTGGATAGCCTGGTCTACGAAGACCAGATGGACGACGTATTTGCCCAGCTGGGCGTGCAGTCCGATTCCGACGGTCAATACAATTTCATCACCCTGGGCGAATATGCGTCGCAGGTAGGTGCCGACCTCAAGAATATTTCGGCCGACCAGGTGGCTGTCGTCTATGCCGACGGCGCGATCGTCGACGGCGAGGGCTTCGGCCGCGAGGTTTACGGCAATACGCTGGCTGCGACGCTGGCCGGGGTGCGTGCCGACGACAAGGTCAAGGCCGTGGTGCTGCGCGTGAATTCCCCGGGCGGCAGCGCATTGGCTTCGGATGTCATCTGGCGCGAAATGGAGCTGCTCAAGGCCGAGAAACCCGTCATCGTCTCGATGGGTTCCTATGCTGCCAGCGGCGGTTACTATATCTCGTGCCCGGCCGATGTCATTGTGGCCGACAAACTGACCCTGACGGGTTCCATCGGTGTCTTCGGCATGTACCTCAATACCATCGACGCCCTGAAGAACAAGCTGGGCATCACGTTCGACGCCGTGAAGAGCAATACCTCGGCAGGCATGGGCATGACTTCGGCCCTTACGCCAGCCGAAAGGGCTTCGATCATGCGCGGCGTGGATAAGGTTTACACGACGTTCACCAACAACGTGGCGCAGGGGCGCAACCTGCCTCTCGAGAAGGTGCTCGACATTGCCGGCGGCCGTGTATGGTCGGGCGACAACGCCCTCGGCATCGGCCTGATAGACACGTACGGTGGCCTGAAGACGGCCATTGCCGTCGCTGCGGACAAGGCCGGGTTGGGCGACAATTTCCGGGTGACGGAGGTGATCGAGCAGCCGACGGGTTTCGCGGCGTTCATCTCGTCGCTCAACGTCAGCATCCGCGAGGCCATGACCCGCTCGGAACTGGGAGTCATGATGAAGGAATACAAACAGGTGCAGGAAGCTGCTTCGCAGCAGGGGATCGTCATGTATTATCCCTTCAAACTCGAACTGCGCTAATCCCGGCCGGATGCCGGAACGATAAAAAGCGGCCTCTCGAAAAGGGGCCGCTTTTTATCGTTGCAGGGTTTCAGGGCCGGTGTGTCCGCGAAGCTGTCATCCGTGCCTGAAAAGGGGTTTGTCAGCCCTTGGCCGGGACTTTGGCCGCCGGATTTCCCCCCCCCGCCGAATCCTGCCCGCAGCGCATTTCATCCAGCTTGCGGCCTATCTCCTCGACCTGTTTCGCGTCGGGCGAAATGACCGTCGACCCGAACTTGCGCCGGTAGTCGCCCGGCGGGGAGCCGATGCGTTCGCGGAAGGCGCGGTTGAAATTCGAGATGTTGTAGAACCCGCAGCGCATACCGATCTCGGCGATCGGGTCGTCGGTCTCGACGATCATCTGTGCGGCGCGCACGATGCGGAAGCCGTTGAGGTAGTTCCACAGGTTCTGGTGGGTGTACTTTTTGAAAAAACGGCAGACCGAAGTCGCGGACATGCCTACCTCTTCGCCGATGTCTTCGAGCGAGATCTTACGTTGGTAATTGCCCTCCACGAACTGTACGATCTTGTTGATCCGGGCATTGCCGTCGGGTTGCATTTCGTAGTACGGGGCACCTATCGGCCCCGTTTCGTCCGGCCCAGCCGTGGCCAGGTCGTTGAGTATGTTCAGGAAAAGCGACGCCGATGCGAATCCCCGCAGCCCGGGCAGTTGCAGTAACCTGTCGCGGACGCGGTCTACGACGCTTTCGGCGAACCAGAGCCCGGCGACCGGCTGGCTCAGCATTTTCCGGATGGGGAGCATGGATTCCGTTTCGAATATCTGCCAGTTGGGCATGTCGCGGCTGAACTGCACGGCGACGGCCTCGCAATTGGTCTCCGCAAAGGCTTCGTCGCGTTTGTAACAGTGCGGTACGCGCGGGAAAATGATGATCAGGTCTTTTTCCGTGAAATTGTCGACCGATTGTCCGGTGACACGTGTACCCTTCACGTTCAGGGTCAGGCTGAGCATGTAATCCTCGTGGAAATGAAGGGGCGGATCGGTTTGTTTGTCAAACCAATACTGTGTGATGAACAAATCGTTGCCCGGCAACGGAGTGAGATCATTCAGGACACGTTTCATCAGATAATGAGACTTATGGTAACAAATATAGGAACTAATAAGGACAAATCAAAACCGGGGCGGTTTTTTGTGGGGAAGGATATGCGGCCGGGGTTTCCCGCACCTTTGTTTACCGATTCGGAACGGGGCGTAAAGGAACCCCCGTGGTGAAAAGTGCGGAAAACGCTTTCTCCTTTCGCATTTAATGAATATCTTTGCGGATATGGCAGTGATCAGATTGACAAAGGAGTTTTCGTTCGAGGCCGCGCATGCCCTCGACGGATACGACGGGCCGTGCCGTGAGATCCACGGGCATTCCTACCGGTTGTTCGTGACCGTGAAAGGGTGCCCTGCGGACGACGACACGAACCCCAAGTGTGGGATGGTGATGGACTTCGGTGTCCTGAAAAGCATTGTCAACGAGGAGGTCGTTTCCCGTTTCGACCATGCGCTCGTGTTGCGGGCGACACGCCGCGACGCTCCCCTGCGGGCGGTGCTGGCCGAACGCTTCGGCAACATCGTCACGGTGGACTACCAGCCGACGTGCGAAAACATGCTCGGCGATTTCGCTGCACGCATCGCACGCCGCCTGCCCCTGGGGGTGGAGCTGCATTCGCTCCGCCTGCATGAGACCGCAACCTCGTTCGCCGAGTGGTTCGCCGAGGACAACCGCTGATTTCCGCCCGGCGGTTCCGCCGGAACGACATACCCCGACATTTCTACCGGACAGGCCCCGGGCGCAAGGGATAGGCGCACGGCAAACATCGAAAGGGAACTATTATTGACGCAAATCGAATATATGAAAAAACTGTTTCTCGTCGACGCCTATGCGTTGATCTTCAAGTATTACTATGCCTTTCTGGGGCGTCCCATGCGCAACCGGGCCGGCATGAATACCTCCGTGGTATTCGGCTTCGTAAAGTTCCTGCGCGACATCCAGAAGCGAGAGCGGCCCGACCTGCTGGGCGTGGCGTTCGACCCCAAGGGCGGCAGCTTCCGCCGGGAGATATTTCCCGAGTACAAGGCCAACCGTGCCGAGACGCCCGAGGACATCCTCCTCTCCGTCCCCTATGTCAAGCGTGTGCTGGAAGCCATGTGCATCCCGATCCTCGAAGTCGAGGGTTACGAGGCCGACGACGTGATCGGCACGCTGTCGCAAAAAGGCGTCGAGGCGGGTTACGAGGTCTTCATGGTGACGCCCGACAAGGACTACGGCCAGTTGGTACGTGACAATTGCAAGATCTACAAGCAGAAGGGCGCCGAAGGGAGCATCGAGATCGTCGACCGGGAGGCGATCCGCGGGAAATACGGCATCGACGACCCCAGCCTCGTGCGCGACATCCTCGCACTGTGGGGCGATGCTTCGGACAATATCCCGGGTGTGCCGGGAATCGGCGAGAAGAGCGCCTGCAAACTCGTGCAGGAGTGGGGAACGGTGGAAAATATCCTCGACAACGTCTCGAAGATCAAGGGCAAGCAGGGCGAGAAGATCGCCGAGTGGGGCGACAAACTGCGCCTTGCCAAGACACTGACCACCATTTGCCTCGACGTGCCCATCCCGTTCCGCGAAGAAGACCTCACGGTCTGCGAACCCCATATCGACGAACTCAAGGCCCTTTTTGCCGAATTGGATTTCAAGGCCTTTATGAACGACCTTACGAACCTTGCGCCCCCCGAGGAGCAACCCGAAGGCCCCCGCCAGGAGGCGCAGACCCAGCTTGCGGAGATGGCACGGGCCAAGTCCGCCGCCGCCAAACGCGCGGCGCTGGTCGGACAGGGCAACCTCTTCGGCGACCCGGTGGTCGACATGCCTGCCGCCGAGGTTCCCGTCGCAGAACTGCAGGCCGAAGCCGATGCCATGCAGTTCAAGACGGCGCAGACCACGCCCCACGATTACCGCCTCGTGGAGAATGCCTCCCAGTTGCGCGAAGTGGTCGCCGAGGTCGGGAAATACGGCGAATTCTGTTTCGACACCGAGACCACGGGGTTCGACATCTTCAACGACCGCATCGTCGGCATGTCGCTGGCCGTAAAGCCGTTCGAAGCGTGGTACATTCCCTTCAAGGAGGAAAATACGGCGGAATATACGCAGATCGTGCGGCCGCTGTTCGAAGACGAAGGGATTGCCAAGATCGGCCAGAACATCAAGTTCGACCTGATGGTGCTCCGGCGCCTGGGGCTCGATATCCGGGGCCGCAAGTACGACACGATGATCCTGCATTACCTGCTCGATCCCGAGTCGCGCCACAACATGAACGCCCTGTCGGAAAAATACCTCAACTACAAGCCTATCGAGATCGAAACGCTGATCGGCAAGGGTTCCAAGCAGCTGACGATGGATCTGGTGAACGTCGAGCGCGTCAAGGAGTACGCCGCCGAAGATGCCGACGTCACCCTGCAACTCAAACACGTGCTCTACCCTCAGGTCGAGAAGATCGGGTTGCAACACCTCTATTTCGAGGTCGAGGAGCCGATGATCGCCGTGCTGGCCGACATCGAGATGGCGGGCGTGCGGATCGACTCCGGGGCGCTGGCCGAATACTCCGTCGAACTGAGCCGCAGGCTGGCCGAACTGGAAGCCGCGATCCGTGCCGAAGCCGGCGAGTCGACGCTCAACATCAACTCGGCACGCCAGCTGGGCGAGGTGCTTTTCGCCAAGATGCGCATCGCCGAAAAGCCCAAGATGACCAAGACCAAGCAGTTCTGCACCGACGAGGATTATTTGCAGACCTTCGCCCGCAAACACCGCATCGTCGATCTGATCCTCGAATATCGGGGTGTCAAAAAATTGCTTTCGACCTATGTCGAGGCGCTTCCCCAGCTGGTCAACCGGACGACGGGGCGTATCCATACCTCCTTCAACCAGGCGGTCACGGCTACCGGGCGCCTTTCGTCCACCAATCCAAACCTGCAGAACATCCCCGTGCGCGAAGAGATGGGGCGCCGCATCCGCCGGGCGTTCATCCCCTCCGATTCCGACCACCTGCTGCTCTCGGCCGATTACAGCCAGGTCGAGCTGCGCCTGATGGCGCACCTTTCGGGCGACGAATCGTTGATCGCGGCCTTCGCCCACGGCGAGGATATCCATGCCGCGACGGCCGCCAAACTTTTCAACAAAACCCTCGACGAAGTGACCTCCGAGGAGCGCCGCCGTGCCAAGACGGCCAATTTCGGCATCATCTACGGCATTTCGGCCTTCGGCCTGAGCCAGCGGCTCGAAATCCCGCGTAAGGAGGCCAAGGACATTATCGACGGTTATTTCGAATCTTACCCCAAGGTCAAGGAGTATATGGACAATGTGGTCGCCAGGGCCAAGGAGGAGGGATTCGTCTCGACGATCTTCGGCCGCCGCCGCTATCTCAACGACATCTCCTCGCACAACGCCGTGGCGCGCGGCCTGGCGGAGAGGAATGCCGTGAACGCCCCGATCCAGGGGTCTGCGGCCGACATCATGAAGATCGCCATGATCAATGTCCACCGCCGTTTCGCGGCCGAAGGCATCCGGTCGAAGGTGATCCTTCAGGTACACGACGAATTGGTCGTCGACATGCTCCGTTCCGAACAGGAGCGCGTCGCGGCCATCGTCACCGAATGCATGGAATCCGCCGCCGCCCTCAAGGTGCGCCTGGTGGTCGACTACGGCGTGGGCGACAACTGGCTCGAAGCGCATTGATCGCGTCCTGAGTCCTTTTGCAAAATATAGTAACGGTCGGCATCGGATATGCAGGCTCCCTGTTAATGCCTTGTATCCGTTATATCCGATGCCACCGCCGCCGCCTTTTTCGGTGCTGCGCCGGCGACTATGCGGACGGTTGTCCCGCTTCGGCATCCCCCGGGGAGGCAGGCGGAAAAATATAATGTTCCCGGATATTTTTGTTTTGATACTGAAATAAACTGACAGCTATGATCGAACCTATTTACCAGCCGGCCGCGTCGCGTTACGAAGATGGCATGACCTACCGGCGTGCGGGACGCAGCGGTGTGCTGCTGCCCGCCTTTTCGCTCGGCATGTGGCACAATTTCGGCAGCGAGCAGACCTTCTCCAAAGTGCGTCAGATGGCCCATTACGCGTTCGACCGGGGAATCGTCCATTTCGATTTGGCGAACAACTACGGCCCTGCCTACGGTACGGCCGAGGAGAACTTCGGCCGTCTGATGGAGCAGTCGTTCCGACCCTACCGCGACGAACTCTTCATTTCGACCAAGGCGGGTTACGACATGTGGCCGGGGCCCTACGGCAACTGGGGCTCTCGCAAATACCTCATGGCAAGCCTCGACCAGAGCCTGCGGCGCATGAAGCTCGATTATGTGGACATCTTCTACTCGCACCGCTACGATCCCGAGACCCCGCTCGAAGAGACCCTCCAGGCTTTGGTCGACATCGTCCGCGCAGGCAAGGCGCTCTATGTCGGGCTGTCGCGCTACCCGCTGGCCGCGGCACGTTTCGCTTTCCGCTACCTGGCCCAACGCGACGTACCCTGCCTGCTTTTCCAGGATCGCTACAACCTGTTCGACCGCGAACCCGATACGTCGGGCATCCTTACGCTCAATGCCGAGGCCGGGGCCGGGTTCGTGGCCTTTTCGCCGCTGGCACAGGGGCTGCTGACCGACCGTTACCTGAACGGTATTCCGGAAGGCTCGCGCATGGCGACGGAGGGCTCGCTGCGGCGCGATGTGCTGACGGGCAGGATGTCGGAACGGATCCGGGGCCTGCATGAAATCGCCCGGCAGCGCGGCCAGACCCTTGCCGAGATGGCTTTGGCATGGCTGCTGCGCGACAAACGTGTCACGTCGGTCATTATCGGGGCAAGCTCCGTCGCCCAGATCGAAGATAACCTCCGGGCGCTGGAGCATGCATCCTTCACCGACGACGAATTGTCGCGCCTCGATGCCCTGTCACGGCCATAGCGCCCTGCACGGATGAAAAGAGCCGCAGTCCTTCGGGACTGCGGCTCTTCGTGTTTTATGTCTACGTCCGGGGGCGGCTCAGGCTCGGGGGCGAACGGTTGCTTCCCGTGGAGCGCGGGGTGGCGCATGCGTCCGGAAGCCGGATCGGTCTGATCCCCGAAACGATGCTCGTCTGCACCTCGATGGAATGACCGGGCATTTCCATGCCCTTTCCCGAACCGAAAAACGAATCCCGCTTCCCCGAAGGAAGCGGGATTCTGCCTCTCAGGACGAGGGATTACTCTTCCGGTTTTTGGCCTATGTAGAAGACGTAACCGTAGTACGCTTTGTATTTCTCGTAATGGGCAATCTCGTTTTTCTGCATTTCGGCCAGCAGGAGTGCCTTTTCACTGTGCCCGTATTGCTCCAGGAATCCCGGGATGCGTGCGCTTGCATGGGCGAAGTAGTTTTCCGTCCAGCAAT
>ERZ1027005.26-NODE-26-length-92248-cov-10.032616_pt1 | contig 92248 bp, 96 predicted proteins | sample MGYA00519450_ERZ1027005 | MGnify/ENA primary metagenome ERZ1027005 (study PRJEB26926, sample SAMN06164870) | human gut metagenome | biome: ENVO:00009003; feature: ENVO:2100002; material: ENVO:00002003 | host: Homo sapiens | place: USA | collected 2012 ...
CTACACTTATGCGATCGTCGGCAGCGTCAGATGTGTATAAGAGACAGATTCTGCTATGGGTATTAATAATTACAGTGATATTATATTTACCATCGGATTGATAGTGATAATGACGCATTGTGTGGAGAGAGCAATTGAACGAAGGAGGCAAATTTTCACAATCCCGATTGACCTCAAACCACTAATGAGAGAATCATATTTAGATTCTCTGTGTATTAATGAGCTTATAGACAATAATAAGTCTTATGTAAAAATATTAAAAGATAGGAGTTTATATAGAATATCAGCCGGCCAATACTACATTTTAGACATTAACAATGTAATTAATCAATTGTACAAATCACAAATCTTTAGACTCAAGGCTTTTCTTGGTGATCCAGAGTTTTTTAATGTTAAAGCAAAAGAGTTTTCAGAAAAAATTCTTTTAAGTGATGTTTTAGGAAAAGCGTTCTCTTCATACAGTAAATTCTCTGTAGATAATCCAGATTCAAAAAACAATGAATTATGCGACTGCTATATTAGAAATAACAACAATGTCTGTATAATTGAATTTAAGGATGTTATGATTAATGATAACGATAAGACTTCAAAACAAGTAGATACTTTATTCTCAGCACTTAATATCAAATTTGTAAAAAACCAGCAAGGTAAACCAAAGGGCATAAATCAATTGCTCAATGCGATATCTGACATTGACAAAAATGGTATTTCATTTGACAATGATATACCTGAAAAAATCAACATCTATCCAGTTATCATATATACTGATAACTCATTCGGTGCAGATGGTTTGAATTCTCATTATAGAAGAATATTTTCGGAGAAAGTAAGTTCGGATAAAGTGACAGTTAAAGATCTTGTATTCATTAATCTTAGTTACTTCGAAATGCATTGGGAATACTTTGCAAATGGCTCATTCGAATTATTCTCATTTATTGATGAATATATTAAGCATGTTCAAAGGGATGAGTATAGAATGGCTCCATTTGAAGTTTTTTCAAGAGTTTATCATAAACAAAAGAATATTCCTGATTTACCGGAATCTGATGAATTTAAACAAACATTAGCCGAGGTCATGAAAAAGATCACTCTCCCAACACAACAGTCTTAAAATTTTCTTTATCGAGAACACATACCAAAACTTTGCCCTTGGCTGTTGGTTGACAGTTGAGGGCGAGAGTCTCTGCCACAAGCCTAATAAAAATAGTCTAGCACCATCACTCAGAATGTCGGATCAACCTTTGTTTTTAAAAGAATAACATGGGTTACTTTATTGTATTACCTTACCACTGCATAGATAAGTACGCCGATAGATTAATTCGACATAAATGAATGGTTATGCCTATAATCCAGAACCTGAATAATTAAAAATATCATTTCTGATAGCAATAAAGATTACCAATGTTACCATTGAGCTTATAAGAAGAAATATTCCAGCTATTAACGCTTTATAAAAAGAAATTTTTGTTTTTTTGAACTCAGGTTCAATATATTCTTTTTTATCCCTAGCACAATTCAACATCCACATGCTACGGCTTAAGCAATATCTGTCAGTCGATAATTTACTAAACATTGAAATCCCAACCATTAATATACCTAGAGATAATAAAAGTAAAGACAAAACAAAAAACACACGAGCCAAGTAGCAGTCATTAGTAGTATTTGTAAGTGAGATTAAAATGCCTAACAGTGATGCGGATGCTATCAAAATATCTTTTGAGATAATATAGTGGGATTCTATTAATGATCGCCCTGACTCATCGTATCTTTGAATAATATCTTTAATATCTTCCATTTTTATAAGTTAGTGAATGTTGTTTCCTATCGGTTCATGCTGTATTTATCTATGGATTTAACCAAGAATAAATTTGTTCCAAATATACGCATAATAAAAAATGATTATTGGAAAAGAAGAAAAAAATCAGGTTTCCACTCATTAAAAAAAACGTTATTCCAGTCTTCTCTTAACATAAAACGGACTTAATGTTAATAAACGGTTAAACACGACAAGAAAGGGGCATCCATGCACTTATCTATATTTCACCCCCTTTTCCTCGCTATGTAACAGAAAGTGGTAAATTGATGTCTTTTACACCTATTTATATATAGTAACCACAAACATCGTTTTTTTGTAATTACTACCTTTCTCTTGGAACTACTCAATATAAGTTTGGCAGAATACTTTAGCACACGAAAGTCCTCCTTCAGCCCTATCAATAATAAGTGTCGGATTAATGGCTTACAAAATAGATAGTACTGGGATAGATAATTTATTTCTTGCCGGACTATAAATGCCTTTCTATAACGATTGTATCATTTTCCGCACCAATTTTTCACCCCTTCAGTATAGATACGATTTAACGCTTCATTTTCCATCTATTTTCTTAAATTTATTACCAAAACCGGACTTGGGAAATTCCCCATAGGGTGCGTATGGAATCCGCATCAGCCCACATACCCACCCCGTTCTTTTTAAAACTATTATATTATTGATATTCAAATGATTACAATCCTTACTTTTGCACAAAGTAAGGATTAAACAGTATAACTGCTATCAATTTGAAAGCAAAAACTTAAAAACAGCCTTAAAATTACTGTTATAGAAACTACTATCATTCGAGTTAACAATGTTAAATCGTTGATTAACAATGATTTTTGTATAAATATACGGCAAGTTTCAATTTTTATTCAGTCTGTTTTCGCTCAAAACCTGCAAAAAGGTAAAAACACAAAAAAACAAAGAAATTTTAATTTGTTCTAATTCGTTGATATTCAATTGTTTATCCTTTTGCCTACGCGCGTAGGCGTACAGAGTTGATTTTAAGGGGTTTACCTTCGATAGTTCAAAAAAATATTTCTCTTTTTGTTTGGTTGTTCAAAAATTATTTCGTTTTGTTGTTGTGTTCTCAAACGGAAACGAGAGAGGACAAAAGCAAAAACAAAAATCGTTCTTTCACATTTTTACTATCGACTTGAAAAGGTTGTTTATCCGCAAACGGAAACGAAACGGAACAAATAAACAACTTTGTAGACAGTCAAAGCGCAAAGATAAGAACTTTGCATTGTGAGGCTGAAACCGTAGTAAGCTAATTTAGATATTACTCACATAAAACGAAACGTTCGCTTATTGAATAAATCGTTTCGTTTGGCTGAATGTATTTATATACGTTCGTTTTTCCGTTATTCTGTAAACGGACGTAAAATATATTTCAGTTTTCAATCGCAGAATAACATAAGCAAAAAATACGCTATCCTGATAAACGTACATAGTACGACGATTCATAGGGGCGGTTCGACTCCACCTCTATGAACAAATCATACTTTGGGCAATGTCGCACAAAGCAAAAAACGTACTATTATGACAACAAAAACATCTTCAGCAGCAGTTACATTAACAAGAAATGTAGATTCTCAAAATGTGTGTGTATTAACATTCGTACAATTTGCAGCACTTATCGAAGCTTGTCCGTTATCCAACGTAGTTTTACGTGATAAGAAAACAGACCGGTTTATTGTGCTCAAACGAGTAGAACTGTTTGCATCAAAGGCTGTCCCCACAAAGGACGAGCTTCTTAACGCCTGGAAATCTATGTATTTCAACACGTGGAAAATGAAGTTTGAAATTGAGAAGTGTTCTCATGAAAGTCTCAAAAGCGGTAACTTGTTCAGAAACTTGGACCGCTTTGACGTCACTATGTACCTTGCAGGAAAAAAGGTCTTTGATACAGCCGATTACAATTTGGATTTGGTTGAGGGGAAAGTCGGACTTACCCCTAAGTCAAAGGTGCGTGAAGACTTCACAACTAATAAGGAACTGAAAGCACATTGCTATAAGGTGGCTGAAAGCGCATGGAAGTTGTTGAATATTGATACGCTGATTACCAGTGCTTTGACAGATGCAGAGAAAGAAGAAAAGGAGGAAAAAACCAAAAAGCCGGAAAAGGCGACTAAAGCCAAGACGAAAAAGATGGCTAAAAAAACGGCTAAAGTTGAACCGGAAGAAGTTCAGGTACTTGCAGAAGTTGCATAAACCAACACACATGGTGAACATACCGGAGCATATACTGCATTGCTTCGGGGTGTGGCATAGTCCGGAGGTTCGATTCCTCCGGTGTGTGCAAATCAAAAGTAAATCAAACATCTGATTATTATGGGATACCAAACGTATAATATGGGGGACTATATCTCCCAGATCGGGCGCGTCAAGCGCAAGTGCAAAGACAAACCCAGTACATACGAGATACATGCGCGTCAGCAATACCTGGGCGTGAACATGGTGAAGTACAGGGTGAATAATGTCCTGTTCTCTGACGTGTTCCACGTCGATGTTCAGCAGGACTACGTGGGAATAGTATGCCGTGACGATCTCGAAACCGTACGCCGAAAGTGCGATATGCTTAACCGTATCGGTGACGTTGAGGTTAAATGTCACGAGCTGGAAGGCTATGTGGTGGTGAAGCTTGTTCCAGTGAAGTTTCTTCAGGTAAACTGCTTCACACAGGATAAACATGGCTGCACCGTCAGGAGCGAAATATATTACATGAAAGTACAATGACGTTATTCTTATGTCTTGCTTTGTGAAATATGTTTACATTGAAGAATTCTTATTAACTTCTATATATATTCTAAACACTTCTTGGCGTCGTGATGACGCCGCATCCACTTCATAACACGGCTGGCGTAGTGCGGTAGGACCGCTTCAATCATACTTAACTGTATGAGCTATGCCCCGCTGTTATCCTCCCAGCCGATTAAGAATATTCGGTAGGGAAGAAAAGGAAGCATCAGCATCAGTATCTTGATTATTAACTTAATACATATAAAAATGAAACTTGAAACAAAGTGGAAACTTATCAACAAAGTCAGTGATGTATTGCTCTACGTAATCTCGCTGGCTTTTTTTCTGGCATATTTTTATGGCATAATTTGTCATGTAGCGGCGATTTCCTGCATAGGACTTCTGGGGATAATGGCATATATACCACTTTGGTGTTACCTGACAAACATCCTCGACAAAAGGGAAAGAAAAGCATGTAAAGCACACGAGGTATTTGAAACACGCTAAAATAAAGTACATGAAAAACTTAAAGATAAACCGGATTGTCATGACCATACTCATGGCAACCACCCTCGTCGCATTGGCGGCACTCGCATTGACGTCTAACGTAATTTACCTTTATGCCCTTGGCGCAATAGCCTTGTGCATGGTGCTTTGCAACCTCTTCTTTCCCATTTCCCATCGTGCATTGCTTAAATAGCGAAACGTTAATGAACTTTAAATATTACAAGCAGACTCCCTCGAGCTCAAACGGAGAACACCTACACCTGACAAACGGAGAAAATTTGAACGAAAACGAATCAACAATAATAATTAGTAACTAACAATTAAAAACAAAAATGAGTATGAAAACAATTGTAAGCGACGACCTTAAAGTACGTCTGAATTATGCATCAATCAACGGTAGTGTTATTGCAACCGACATCTTGGAACAACTGAAACTGAACAAGGATGTGAGCGAAGTTATCCGGGGCACATCAAACTACTTCCAAACAAAGAGGGTAAAGAATAGTGCTGAAGAGTATATCAAGATGAAAGTTATATTCACAGCCTGCACCAAAGACCTGAGCAACGAAAACTTCCCTGACAAACAGAACCCTAAAGCACCTTGGTTTGCAGAGAACAGAACAAAATTGGAACCGTCCACTTTCGTAGGTTACTTCAAGGAACTGCGCGAGTACACCGATGAAGAACTGGAATATTTCGCAAACGCAATCTGTGTCAGCAGCAAAGTTGAGATTAAGATGTATGACAAGATGAACGATTTCATTGATGCCTATATTGGTGACAACTACATTCCATTTGCCCAATACGGTGAAAACAGCACCCTGCATAATTCCTGCATGAGACACGCCAATCTCGTGTACAGACTCGGAGATTTCTATTCCAACTTCGCCGGAGCAAGCATCCTTGTCGCCCGGGATAGCGAGAATAACGTGTTGGGACGTGCTATTGTCTGGAAGAAGGCAATCGGAACTTTCAATGGCGAAGTAAAAGAGATGTCTGTTTTAGACAGAGTATATTATTCTCACTCCTTTGTGATGAAGATGATAATCCAGTATGCCCAGGCAAACGGTATCAACCTGCGAAAGACAATAAACGATTACTCCCATAGAACACAGTTTACCGTAATGAATTCAGTAGAGGGGTTGAATATGCAGGTAGGTGATAAACAAGAATATATCCTGGATATTTGCGTGCCGGCATCCAAATGGCACAAGAAAGGAACGCCTTATCTGGATACGTTCTGTTATGTGAACATCACGGAAGATGGGAAAGTCCAACTGGGTAATCAGGCTACGGAGAATTGTGTTGCCACATGTCAGCAAACTGGCGGTACCGCCAGCCAATCTAGGTATATCTGCCCAAGCTGCGGCAAAGTACATAACTGTGGCGAAGACTTATGTGATACATGTAGACAGAGACTTACCGTAAATACCATATTCGGCAAGATGCTCATGGATAAAGTAAAGACATACAACGACGTGAAATATCCTGCCAGCTTCTTCGAGAAAGGCAGACCGTCTGCACATCTTGAACTCAACCTCCAGATAGCAAAGCTGTACTAAACGCTATCCCTTCTTGATTAAATCCTCACCAACAATAAACTAAAAACTTAAAATACACATCATGGAATTATTGAAAGAACTATATGGCATTTCAGCCCAAACGCATCAGGAAAAAGACATGATCGCGTTCGTTTCCCAAAAATTGACTGACCTCGGCGTAAGCTTTACAATAGACAAAGCAGGTAACATCTACGCCACCAAAGGTAAAGCAACGACTTTCCCATGTATTGCCGCCCATCTGGACGAAGTGCATCAGGCAAGAGAAAAAGGTTACGAAGTCCTGGTTATCAGGGATGAGTTCATTATCGGCTTCAACAGCGGGAAACGAGAGTTCAACGGCATCGGAGCCGATGACAAGAACGGTATCTGGCTATGTCTGAAATGCCTTGAGAAATATGATAATTTGAAATGTGTGTTCTTTGTTGGTGAGGAACAGGGATGCATCGGTAGTCGTCAGGCGGACATGAGGTTCTTCGACGACTGCCGTTTTGTACTCCAATGCGACAGAAAAGGTAACAGCGATTTTATCACCTGTATCTACGGTAAACCCCTCTGCTCATCCCAGTTCTTAAAGGATGCCAATCTGGAAGAGCATGGATACAAGGAGGAAAAAGGGATGCAAACCGATGTCAGGACATTAAGAGATAGAGGACTGGAAATATCATGTGCCAACATCTCATGTGGATACTATTATCCGCACACTCCCCACGAGATGACTAATATCGAAGATCTGAAGAAGTGCCGCAAGCTTGTGGAGCATATCATTGAGAATTGCCGGGAAGTTTATACCTATAAAGAAGAGCGCCCCCAGTGGCCGAATCGCTCATTCGACTTTTTCTCCGATGCTTTCCCTTCTTCCCGTTCACAATCTCGTTCGCAGTCTGTTGCACAACCTACACAAAAGAAGAAAACCAATGCTCCAACGGCACTCCGGAAAGCTGCCAAAGCCTATGAGAAAGAACGTGCAGAAGCAAAAAAGAGAATGACAAGCTTCTTCTCCATGAATCCGGACGGCAAACTTAGTGTATTCGAGGTTATCTATGCGGACTTTTTCCCATGCTTGAAAAAAGATAGCTTCGACAATATATACAAGGAGGTTATGAAAGAGATAGCATCTAGTCGGAAAGAGCGGAAAGGCAGTCCTTTATATGGTAACCAGTGTAAATCCGCGGGCAAGCAACTCAAGTAAATGAATCAATTACTCATAAAAAGATAAGTTCTATGGAAGATAAAGAAGAAGTTGCCAAGAAGCTTACCCGTAGTGGAGGTACTTGGGATTTAACAGATGACAAAGGAAATCCTATGGTGTTTGATAATGAAAAGGAAATGTACATTTCAGATTTAATAATGCATCAAGGAGAGCCATGTGCCATTATTCCACTGGGATACTTTAGTGATGAAACAATTGAAGCTATAAACAAAGCGATGTAGATATGAAAATAGATGTATATGAACCGCTTGCCAATTTTGCAGGTAAAGAAGATTCATGGGTGTGGATTGAAGACTACTCCGACAAAGATGAGTATGAAGAACTGGATGACATCCTTAGATTTTTAAATGGCGAGATTCAAAGACGGGATTTACCTGAAACGGCCCGCTCAATGGATGCTGAAGAATTGCGTAAGGAGTATACCCGTAGATTCCCGGTCATGATGGGGAAAGCACTCCAGTCAATCGGTAAAGATATCGAGACTGGTGAAATAAAAATGGAGATAGACTTTACCAGCCTTCAAAAGCTGGCAGATTGAAAGTAACCAAATGGCAGCTATTTGGAAGTTTCAATAAAACTATAATTCAACTAAAACATACACTTATGGCAAAAATTACACAGAAACAAATAAATGACATTAATTCCAAATGCAAAAACGGATTCACTTTTTACATCCAGGGATATGTGGAAGCCGGCAGGAAACGGCTTAACAAAACCATCATGCTCAAAGAAGATGAGAAAATGGTTGAAGTTGAACTGTATTGGGCGGAAGAGATTGTCCACCCACAGAACCCGCATGAGGGTAGTGCTCCGCATTGTACAGATAATTTTATCCCCGGGCTTCGTGTCACTGTCTGGCGTAAATTAAAACATTCGGACGCATGGCTCAACGAAGGATTCGGAAACAAGCATGAGTTTAAAGAACATCCCTCCGCTAAGAAAATGACAAACAAGCTATGCGAGGTATCTGAACTTGGCACCGACGAGTTAATATGTTCGCTTCTTCCTGAACCGGAGTGTCAGGAATTCAAAGCTATCGCTAATCTGAAATAACACAAAGGAGAAAATATTGCGCAGGGCTTAGTTTTCGATGCAAACCCTTTGAGAATGTGCCGCCGAAAGGAAATCTGAAAGAGGTTATGGGTTTGGTAAAGCCTTATTTACCCGCTGGGCAGCGTTACGCCTGCCTCAGTATGACATGAAATATGGGTCTGTCCTCAAAGGAGTGCTGAGTGACTATTAAAACAACGGGGAAAAGTACGAAGTAGGAACAATAAAATCAGAGCAAGCTATGAAAGGTAAAGTATCTTTAAAGAAAGAGATAACAGACATATTAGACAATGGTAAACTTGTTGAGAACAGGAAGTCTGGGCATACTCAAGTCTCAGAAACCGATATGTATGTTACGCATAGAGTGAATGAACAAGGATATGAATGTACATACTATTTTGATGAGTCCTCTAAAGAAATGCTATTGAAACGCGCTGCCTCTCTTCAAAGAGAAATGCCCATGAAATTCAAAGAGTGGCAAAACGGCAACAGGACGCAAAAGGTTATGCTTTTCTTGAAAGAAAACAAAGAAACTTTGCAGGCATTGATTGATATTGATTACTTGATGAGAACTTACAACTATGATGTACAAAAGGCTTGTGGCATTTTATTCAAGGACAAAAAGAAACTGCCTTCCTGCTTTCGTCTGGAAAGTAAAAACAAACAATCCAAAGCACCCCTCTACAGCTTTGATACGGGTGCTTATTTCGGGAATAGAAATATCGAATACCTTATTGATATAGTGAGGATTCTGCCTAAATCATATCTGAAAGAAATTGAAGACGATGTTGGTAGTAATGATAAATAAATGCACCGACGAAGTATTTAACTTAACAAGAAAATAGATTTACCAATGAAAATAGAAACAACCACCCAGCTACTACCCATACTTGATTTGAGTATGTACGAATCGTATCTTTCTCCCGATTTTGTATTCAGTTCTCAAAGGGAAGGACTATCCTACGAGAATAAAGAAGAAACAGACTTCGATTTCGATGAGTACAAGAAAGCCGTCTGCAAGTTAGCGGATAAGTTTATACAGGAGAATTATGCCGAAACCTTAAAAAAGTATGGCGTACTTCATATTCATTGTGTGTCCATCCATTCCCCGAAATTCTACAACTATGACACTGATAAAGGTTATTTGGACCTGGAAGTATCTGACGAATTCTTGTTTATAATGAAAGGCTGGCTGACAGGCAGTTGCCTTGTGCCGGGATGGGAAGCCGCTACAAACGAATGGCTTGAAGAGAATTTAGGCTCCTGCTCCGGATTTGTATCTCTCATGCCTACTACGGTGAAAGAACTGCTGGAGTGCGATGATCTGGAACGTTGCGCCTCAGTCTATCTCACATTGGCTCTGTTGCAAGAGGAACTATTGTCAGACAATGATGGTATTGGAAGCGCCAATCAGGAAACTTTTTGTCGCATCGTTCTCGAATCGCTATCCTATGGTGAATATGCCACTACTCAATGTATTTACGAGCCTAACCTATGGAAGATGTATCAACATCACGCAGATAAACTAAACGAACTGATGTGGAATTTATTCTACAAAGGAGTCATTCGAAGTGTGGACGTAACGAGAGTTGGTGCCTTAAATGAAATGGAGCGGTTCATATTGTGGGTAACTAATAAAGGATATTCTTATAGCGATTTAATCTTATTGGCTAATTCGTAAAAACTAAATAAAAATAGACGTATATGAACCGTTTTCCAATTTTGTGAGTAAAAATATCTAAAATAACAAATTGAATATGAAAGTAATATGCACAAGATGCGGCGGCACGGATGTTTCCTGTGAAGCCATGATAAATCCCAATACTAAGGAATTTCAGGATTATACCGACGAATCATTTCTGTACGGTTGGTGCGAAAACTGCAAGACGGGAGCCATCTTATCCGACACGGATGAGATACAGGTAGAAATCCAGCAGAAGTTTGATGAGTTTGTCAAGAAGAACGGCAAGGAGCCACATTATGCGGACTGCCAAATTGTGTGGAAGGACACGAACGACTATTATGATGTGAAAATCCAACTTTCAGGAGACACCGGCGAGGATGATGACATATTCTTCTACTGCCAATCCCTGAACGGATTAAAATCGCTGGCAACCTTTGGCTGCGAGGATTTCATCGTGACAGAGATAAATAGCTTTGAAAGTTTTGATTAACAAGGATATACAATGAATTTAAAGCAATTCACAGTATCAATGCTCGGACAGGAAGTAAAGTTTCTATCCATCTTAGGAATAAACGAAGAAACGGGAATCGTAGTAGGATACATGGAATCTGTGTCAGGTAATGACCACCTATCGTTCCTCGGTGTAATCATAGCATTTCCGGATAACCGAGGTTACACATTATCAGAAATAGGAGAATGCACAATCTTACTTGATTTGCCATCGAGCGTATCGTTTTTACACGTGCAGGTAAATAACTTAATAACCTGATGAAAAGAAATCAAATGAGAAATACTTGAAATTATAACATTCCGAAAAAATACATCGCCAAGCATAGTAAAATGAATGGTAAAATTAATATTTTAATAAGAAAAAGACAGAAGGTGTTTTTTTCAATTCTAATCCGTTTTGTCTCATAAAATTTACGCATTTTAAACCTGTCATTTTTGCTGTAATCAGGATGATTATTCGTTTTATTTGATAAAAGAACCAATTTTCTCATTTTTAAATATGAATAAAGATACTGTAATATATCAATGAAAAAATATAAGATTACAAATATTATTGCTAAAATGGGAAATATGTCCAATGACTTATTGTTTATATTTGAGTATGTAACTCCCCAAGATAACGCACCTAGAGCGAACACTATTTGTCTACAAACTGTAGAACATTTTCCAGATAATAATGATGTTATATTTTCACTTTTCATTTTATTCTTTAATAGCTTTTCCTATAGCTCGAATAACATTATAAGTTGTTTTTATAGCAGTAGCACCAAGCCTAATTATTGTTTCAGGTGCTGTTTGAAAACGAGTATCATTTACCATTGTTGGTATAGAAGAGTCAAACCCCATTATCTTCGAAGCTTCCTTGGGTATCCTCTTAATCCAACATTCAGGATCATCACATTCATATTTTTCCAGTACTGTATTATAAGTCATTGTTTTATTACAGTATTTACATTTAGGTTTATTACTCATAGCATGTGTAATTTTCTCTAAAAATAAGCAATATATTTTGAATTATCAAATGTGATGACAGATAAAAATAAATTAATTCAAATCAAATATAGAAATGAAATAAAGAAATCAATACTAAGTATTATGGCAGATAAGAATGACAAAATATTGCAGATGTTTTTCGAGATAGACCGTTGGACGAAAGCTATCGAGAAAGGCGTAACCAAAGACATCAGGAAAGACCAGCTTATATTGCTGACAGCCGAACCCACGAGACTGGAGATGGCAGACGCGATGTTGAATGGAAAGTACGAAATTGCACCTCCTCATACCGCCCAAATACCCAAGGGAGATGGCGAGTTCCGTACAGTTTATGTGAATGAACCTATTGACCGTATAGTCTTGAGTATTGCCAACGACTTGCTGTTCGACCTGATGCCTGAAATGGTTCATAGCTCGTGCAAGTCTTACCAGACGGGCATCGGCTGTGGTAAGGTTGTGGCTGAAATCAGCCATAAAATTGCGGATACTGCATCAAGTAGCTATCTGGGATGGAAGTCAGACCTCAGCAAATATTTCGATAGCGTACCTATTCAATATATAGACGAAGCATTCGACAAGGTGGAAGCACAGCATGGACATTCCGTACTAATTGACGTGCTGCGGAAATACTACCACTCTGACATTTACTTCGACGAGGAAAACAATCTCCGACGTCAATACCAGTCTCTCAAACAAGGGTGTGCCGTGGCAAGCTGGTTAGCGGATGCATTATTGTATGATCTTGACGAAGAACTGTCACAGATGAATGGTTTCTACACACGATACTCGGACGACATGTTATTCATTGGGGAAGAGTACGAGAAAGCCATGGACGTGCTCCAGAGCCGGTTGGAAGAGAAAACCATGAAGCTAAACCCCAAGAAAGTGGAATACCTGACTATGGACAAGTGGTTCAAATTTCTTGGATTCAGCATCAAAGGAGACATGATTTCATTATCCTCCAGCCGTATCAAAACTTTCCAAAAGGAGATTGAGAAACGTACAATCCATAAACCGGGTATATCCTTGACAAAAGCCATTAACTCTGTGAACCAATACCTGTACAAAGGTAATGGGGAATTCAGTTGGGCAACCTCAATACTACCGGTATGCAACGTAAAGAAAGACATTGACGAATTAAACAATTTCGTTATGGATTGTCTGAGAGCTGTAATAACAGGGAAGCGCAAATTAGGTGGTTTGGGGTACGTCAAAACCAAGAGCGACGGATGTATTGTCCGAGGTCGAGGGCGCAACGTGAAAGCCAACCGGGGCAAGACTGACGACATTCCAGGTTACCTGACTATTGGTTGTATGCAGAACGCACTATTGACAAGACGGGCGGTATATAATACGCTTGTCGCATCATTATAGGATATACCGAACTTACCGAACACACGGTGAATGGATGAAAAGCAAGAAATTTAATGTTACAGGCCTAGCATACCAGAAAACTCATACGAGATCAATCCGGTTTAACGACCGGTTGATCTCAGTTAAGTTTCTGGTTCATTCCTGTAAATATCAAGAGCTTAAAGTCATGTGTCACTTGCCTGACATCCATAATAATACAATACAATGCTGAAACACATCAGTAAGAGAGTTGAAGTTCAAGGAACAACATTTAATAACCCGCGTGTCTTACCAGCTCATGCAGAGTCATGAAGGCCGTGTTATCCACCGCCTTCAGACTCTTTACGGAGCTGTAAACGCGGGCAATATCAAGCAGGTAAAGTAATGTGTCGCTGTTTGAGAACTTTATTTATTTACAATTTATACTTAGCACAGAAGACGTGATTCAAGGAATATTATTTAGTGTGCCGTGTCTGATAAGCCACCGTGGCGCCGTCGAAATCCGAATGTCATTCGACGGCGCCGCTAAGGCTTTGCCACGGCATACATCAAATGCTTAAAGAGATGTGCCGATATTTTTGAGAACCACGAAGGAGACTTAGCACAAAGTTTACAGTCAAGGTTAGGACTTTAATTGTCCAGCTTGAAACCACTGGGGACCTGACCTTTACCATCTTTTAGCAAGATGGTAGTTCAGGTCCACCAGTAGAACAGCTGGACGTTATCAAGTCAATAAAGTTATGTGCCACCTAAATGAGACTGAAATAAAAAATGGTAATGGTAACGCAGCCAGAATATGCACAAGGAGAAGGATTCAACATACAGTATTTGATTTGTATCCTGGAGCCTGGTAATAACCGAGGTTCCAGGATACAGTACATCCTGTATTTATCAGAATTATAAAGCAATGCGTCGTGACTTTGAGTGCAATAATTAATAATAATTGATAACCGGAAAAACATGCATAATAGTAATATCGACATCTATCAGAAAGCCATCCAAGCCGTCGAGGATGGTGCAAGCTTCAAGATTGATTTCCAGTCCAGAAGTTTAAAACTGAACGGCAAATATGTAATACAAGAAGGCAAGTACGAAGGCGAACTGGGCGTATCCTGTTGCAACGAAGAAGGGTTCCTTGCAGAAGTGGAAGAACTCTATCATCGCTACAAACACTCGGTACCTTCAGAACGTAGTGAAAGTAAATCGCGCCAATATTTTCTTGCATTGCCCGAAAAATGTCTAAGCGATAACGACATGCTGTATGGTGAACGCCGAGACAAAACGCAAATTGAACTGGAATTATTTATCCTCTGCCAAATACTCGGTGGACTGAAATGGTTTCCGGAAAAGATGGGGCGTTGGTTCTGGCAGAGCAAGGTGGACAAAGACCTCGTGATTCTTAGACATTGGATAGAACCTAACAACAATCAATCATTTAATAATTAAGAGTATGAACAAAAAGAAAAAAGAGAAAAAAGAGACTAAGGTATTGTGCCCTCGCTGTGGCACAGAGTTCGCAATTGCAGAGAAAGAATATACTACTGTAGCAACAGTGGTCGGTAAGAATTCAGGTTTGGGTGTTGTTTATCCGGCAGTAGCCAAACAGGACGCATCGACAAATTCGCCCAAGCTACCCAAAACAGCCCAAGACCGTATCGAAGCGCTTCGTAATGCCGGTGTGGATGTAAGCTGTTTGTTTGCGATGCGGGGAGCAAATGGTGGTGAGTGTGTCGCATCCAACAAAGACGGCAAACTCGTCATACTGAATGACAACGACCCACTCTTCAGTTACATCATCGAACAGGGTACGGTTCCCAACCGCCGTCTGTTCCGTCGCTGGGTGATGGCACAAATGTTCCACATGATGTCCTATACATCATACCGCTCCAAAGAGCCGTTAGGCGTGACGGAGATGATTCACCATCTGGGATATGAATACCAGTGGAAAATGCTATTGAACGAGTTGTATGCCCAGATGAAGATGGAATATAAGGACCCGGAAAGCTTTGTTGAACGCAATCGCTGGTTCAATATCAATGTAGTGGCAGCTATGGCGAATGATTACATAGCGCAACTGAGAGAACGTGTGGATGCTTTGAAAGTAAGGAAATGTAAAGGTATTCCTTATAAACATGTATGTGGTCGCAACATTTTCGTGTCGGATTTGGAGTGCAAACTGTACAATCCGCTCGAAATAGCAAAGACACGTATCAGAATGGCGAAGAATTCCGCTCAACTTTACAATGCTGCAAAAAACTTTAATGATATACGCATCAAAATGCCGTCCAACACCACGCAGAGCAGAATATGGGTAGATGCTTACAAGGGTGCCGGAGCATTCTTTACCATGCAGAACCTTATCCGTTTCCATAACTGCGTAGCCTACGATGATGCCGGTAACCGTTTGGATAAAGTTCAGTCACTGGATTTCCTCCTGATAAAGGCAGAGATGTATAAAAATGGTGAAGGATGGCGTTTGCTTGCCGTCTTGAAGAAAATGCTGGCTGATAACAATATCGACATCAAGAAAAAAATGGCGTCGTGGCGTAAGAGCAAGTAAATCATTTCATTGTCTGGTAGGCATGGTGTGATGGGTCAATAACATTCAAATCGTCTTCTTCAACTGAAGAGGCTCTCTCACTAACGGGAAATTGTCTCTTCAGACAGAAGACCATGTATTAAATTCATAAAGCAATGCCCCCATTGACAGTCACATCCTCACTTACGCTTGGCAGGCATAATGTGACGGACCATGATATTTAATAGCTGCCTCCACATTTATGAGGTACCCACACTAGCGTCAGGGTACCTCCATCAAAGTAGGAGGCATCATATCGAATGAATAAAGCCATGCCCCCGGTGGTAATCACATTATTCAGGAAATTAAGGGTGAAAAAATGGTGTAAAATAATTTTAAAATTACAATATGTATAAATTAAGTCGAGATTATCAGTTTCTTAGAACGCTACTGAATAACGGCAATGAGATTGTGTGCTTCTTCAATGGGGAGGTGTGCAAAGGGAAGGTTATTGATAATACGAGATATTATTTCTCTTCACGCAGGTTGTGCTATAGTGATTTCTCCGTGAATTGCTCCGACAATTCATTCTCAGAAACAATGAGTCAGGATAATGTTGAATTTATAGCACCAGCTAACTCTACGTCAGGCTCAAGAGAACTCACTACCCACCAACGGGGCGTAATCCTCAGAGGAATCTGTAATGGAGCCGCATTAAGAGACAAGAACCCTACAATTTCAGAGAACAATACCGTCATCGCGTGCAATGTCCTGCTATCCATCTGGGATCTCTGCTCAATCAGCTGTGACGCCGAAGCTTTCGGCATGAAAGCCGAATTCCATTACGAGGGCCATCACAAAATCGTCTTCTCCACAATGAAATTACCAAAAGAATCTATAACAGACTGATAAATAAAGAATCTATGGCAAAAGAAAAAAATAATGAAATGTTCAGATATGTGGTAACCCCTTTCCGTTTCACGGGAGCCGTTATCACATCCATGTCAGACGGAATACACAATGACTACGATAAGGGGGAAACCCTTGATATGTTGCGGGAACGCTATAAAAATCCATGGCTGATTACAGTAACCGTCAAAGAAATTCATGCAATGATAATCAAGTACCAGACATCTCTCCAGACCCAATTTGAAGAGATTACCGAGCATCGGTACTGGGACTTACTGGGCTGCGTTCCTCCCAAAAGACAACGTTCGGGCAGCTTCTTTGTTGGTGAAGCCTATTACGGAAGCATTTACCATTTCTGCTTCGAACTCGACGGAAAGTATTACTCCGCACTTAGAGACATCAGACTGACCGATGAAGAACTCTACAAACAGAGACGTAAGTTTGCACGTGTGCTTAAAAGAACGGAAGGGCGCATCCGCAAGCGTTCGGGTGACCGCACAAGACTGCCTCGAAAGGAGAAGAAGCGGAATTGTGGGAAACATCGTGACGGGCTTGTCCGGTTGTTAGAAAACGCCTTGATGGATATGGGTTATGAATATGACATGATCCATGAGTTCTTCTGCTACCACTATAAAGGCAGGCTGAAAATGAATCCTGCCAAACAAATGTTTACCGCATGGTACTACGAGAATGAAAAAGAGTTTTATCCTGATAAGTAACAATAAACAGCAATGATAAGTAAAATAATGAACCTCTTCAAGCAAGAGCCTTATCCCAGCACTCCGGAAGAATGGAAGAACAATGAAAATACCGTCTTCCGGGAGTTTTACCTGAAATCCTCACCGGACTTCGACATCCTTTGCGGATTGGTCAGGGATCACATGTCAGAGCAAAGTAATGAAGGTGTCACGCGCTACAGGTTGATGCGCCTTCTTAGTAGTTGTTCCCATCGCACTTTTTATCTGAATGCCCGGAAAAGAAAGTATCCCCTCACTTGGAAAATCCGCTGGAAATGGCGTTGTTTCAGGCTGTTTCTGCACCGCCGTTTCAAGACACGTTATTTCCGGCAGCAGGTGGAGTTATGCAACGTTGCCTCGGAGGTGATTAAGGGGTTTGAAGCCAGACTGAATGCGGAGGAATGATAAAACAATGAAACATATATATAACCTATGACACACGTAACAGAAAGAAAAACGTTGTCTGTAAAGCCGTTATCTTTTTTTGAGCAACATAGCGACTATTGCGAACTTAACCGTTACACATCGGATGGCGTATTTGTGGATACTTTAGGCTGTTTTGACGAAAACATGCTAACTCTTTACAACAGTCAATTTGCGGATAAGACTATATATGGAGAAGTGTATTTATATGATTTGTATGAGTATTAAACAACCTTTAAACATAATAGAAAGAACTAAACCATGAGAGATTGTGAAAATTGTATCTGTTGTACGGCCACTGGTAATTGCACCAAGGACCTACATGATGAAGTCATTAATAAAAAGAAAGTACAAGTAGGTTTGAAACGCTGCCCCGTCTTTGACGGAGAAGCCAAAGGATGCTACTACTATCGAAATAGCAGTTACTACCATCAAGACAGATATGAGGAAGAAAACAAGCAAACCAATTAAGTATGAAAAACCTACTCAATCCCAGCATCCAATTCACCGACCCCGATACGCTCCAGTTCTGCCTGCCCCTTTCCGATAAGGAATTCTGGTATTGCGAGCCAAACTGCTGCCATGACAAGCTGTTACCTGAATCGGATTCTACCGAGCGAATCATTTATGATATGCTCTGTGGTTATCCGGGTGAATTAATTCGCTTGTCTTCAGTAGTTGCGGAGGTGAAGGAGTTTATCTCTAACGGACAGCTCTGGTGTTCCGGGAATATTAGCATTGACGACATAGGCGAAAAAGAACAGCTTGAATTACTGCAAGCTTACGGATGCTCACTGGATAGTTTTAGTGCTGGTGCCGAAAGGAATCAGATCATTTGTGAGAACTATTTTGAAACGTATTGCATAACAGACTTTTGCGATTAAGCCACATAGATACAAATGACAAAGTACGGAATATTAAGATCCTTTATTGAAGGAGAAGAAATTAGGTTATCAATAGACGGTATCAAATGTACTCGCATCTTTATAAAAGTATCAAATACACATTTGTTCTTACAAACGACTGAGGGTAAGGGAGAAGAAATAAAACTGGATAGAATAACAATGATAACATTATAACAAATATGGTAAAACAACAAGATAAAAAGAAGTTGCCACACAGAGTCCAATTAAACAAAGCAGCCGATGCGTATGCTGAAGAAGGGCGGGAACTAAGCGGTGAAATGTTAGATCAGGACGAAGCGTTTGATGCTCGCAGTTGTGGTTTCACTTCTGGTGCCAACTGGGAGCAGGAACAAATAATTCCGATTGCTGTTGAGGCATATCGCGTATCGTGTTTTCTGCACGATGCCATTACCGGAAGATGTGTGCATCAGGACATAGTCAGAAAGTGTGATGGCAATTGTATGCCCATGCAGCGGTTCAAAAATAATCTGAAATCATTAATATTAGACGATAAATAAAATCAGAATGGAAAAACTTATATCGTATGTTGATTTTGGCGATTTTGTAAAATGTTGCAATTGCGGTCAATTAATGCTTCTTCCTATTGGAGCCGAGATATGCCCTCGTTGCCATACTGAAGGTTACCTTAGTTGGGTAGACTATGAAAATCAGGAAATAGCTTCTGAGGATCTTAAAGGCAAATACAATGTTGTCGATGAAGACGAACCTGAACCCGGAGAGTATCTGACAGAGGAAACCCTGAAAGATGCATATCCTGAAAAATTTGAAGAGGAAAATGAGGATGAGGAAGATTATGAAGAGGAGGAGGATACATAAAGCGGGGCATGTGGCTTTCACAGTATTAACAAATAAGCTTACATTATAAAATACATAATTATGCAAACAGTAACCGAACTATATTACGGTCACACAATCCATGTGCAACTCGCCACATCTCCGGAAGGCGAAGAACTTGAATTTATTCCGGATTCAGTAAAGGAGATTATTTTCAATAATTTGGCAGAAGATGCTGATTCCGGTGAATTTACCGAAGAAGATACCGGAGACGGGTATTCAGGAAAGTGGAAAATCCAACCGCTAAACTTCCAACTCATGCTCCGGATTGTAAATTGGGATTATAATTGTGTCCGGGCAACGGAAGGACTGACTCTGGAACAATTTCAGAAATCCTATGGTAACGTGATGGGCGCCCACTACTACGGAAAGTGGTGTGAATTCAAGTTCAATATCTTTAGGATGATACGATACTTCAATCAGTATATGGATGCCGGACAGACATTCTGCAACATGCTTATGGCAGTGGTTGAAGACTACGAAGAGAAGAAACGGAACAAAAGTAAATAACCCAATGAAGCGGTGGAACTAAAAACTCCACCGCTTTTTTATTACCCCATTGTATATGAATAACCACTACGAAGCTTCCCCGGAAGTCCGGGAGCTTGAAAAAACGTTGTGTCAATTCGCCTATATTAACGGCTTTGACAGGTCAGAAGTATTTGACGATCTGCTAAGATACATCATCAGTTTCTTTACTTGGAAATTCCAGCCGATTGAACCTTGGCGATACAACAAAGAACAAACCGCTGTATTCTGGAAAATGCTTACCCAGTGGTTTGCAATAATGGACAAGCAGACAATCGGGAAAGAGTGGTACGACGCGCTGGGCGACCTGTACATGGCGATAACAGGCAGTAGCGGTCACGCCAAGAGATTAGGGCAAAACTTTACCCCGGACTCTGTTTGCAATCTGATGTCAAAGATTGTAGGTGCGGAAAAAGGCGGGACCGGCATAATTTCCGATGCCGCGTGCGGTAGCGGGTGCATCTTACTGGCGGCACATGTCAAAAGTTTCAAGAGTTATCTGGTAGCAGAAGACATCGACCGTACCTGCTGCATGATGGCGGTTTGCAATTTCATCATTCACGGTTGCCATGGAGAGGTTATTTGGCACGACAGTCTTAAACCTGATAGTTACTACGGTGGCTGGCTGGTAAATGAACATCTTGGAGAATGTGGCATACCTTCCGTTCGTGAAATTCCCCAAGAAGAATCCGTCCTCTGGAAATCCTGGCAACACCGCAAACAGGAACAGGCAATCAAATAGAAAACTATAAAATAATAATATGACACGCATCAAAGGCCAACTAACCACCTCAGACTACCTGCCGATTGAGGAATTCAACCGGCTTTGTGATTGTCTGAGAAAAGACAAGTTATACACATGGGAACTCTACTGCCGGGTAGCGTTCTGTACCGCCCTTCGTATATCCGACCTTCTGACACTTCGCTGGATAGACGTGCTTGATACTGACGAACTGATTATAATCGAGCATAAGACTGGAAAGACAAGAAGCATCCCTTTAAATGAGTCTGTCTATGTCAAATTGGGCGAACTCTACGATATCATGGGAAGGCCGGAGAAGAATATGCCGCTTATTTACAACTACAGATGGAAAAGAACCTATTCTAAAGAGCACATCAACGACATGTTGAAAGTATTTAAGCGGAAGTATAAACTGGCTATCAAGCATTTCTCAACCCATAGCTTCCGAAAAACATTCGGCAGATATGTTTATGAGCATTGTAATAAAAGTGCGGAATCACTCTTGTTCCTAAGTGAAATACTGGAGCATAGTGACATCAAAGTCACAAAGAGGTATATCGGGCTGAGTAAAGATGAAATCAACAGTATCTATCAACATATAAAATTTTAAACCCCAAATTAGATTATGAAAGATTATCAAAGCAGAGTAAACGAATTACGGTTGGAGGTAGTAGACAGTATTATCAATCTTCTGAAAGAACATGGACTTAAAGAACTGAAACTGGATGATGATCTGGAGGATTTGTGCTATGTCGTTTGGTTCGACAATGAAGGGAACGCATACGATTCTCCGGTCAGAAAAGTTTCTCTTGACAAGAATGGCATCAGTCTGGATGTCGTGGATGAGGAAACAGGCTTTTCCGCCACCTTGTACAGCCATGACTTAGGTTGTCAGAACCTTGACTGGTTGTGCAAGCTTTACGAGAATATGCTTGATATGTTTGAGCAGGCATGACGGTTCAGAAACTATATAAACTACAGAATATGAAAAAGGAAGAATTTAAACAACTGAGTCGCACAGAAGCACAACTCAAAAAGGATATGGAAGCGTTCATTAAAGCCTCCATTAAAGAAAATCAAGGTAGAATATCATTAAAAGTTGCTGAGGGTGCTGAATTGGAGAGTGAGAATTATCCCGTTATTTCCACTCTATACGGCAGATACGATAATCCGCAAATCAGATTAACCGAAGTTTACCTTGATAAGCATGATAAAATTTATGCCGATGGAATAGATGATGATACCGGAGAGAAAAGAAGGGAGTTTTACATCTATCCCGAGCATTATTCGGATGTCTTATTTTTTATAGGTCATGTACTAAATTTAGTATAATATGAAGAAATATTTATTCAAAGTAAACTTTATCATGCGCGCCTTTATCCTTGGCAAAGATTATGAGCAGAAAGGAAGCAAACACATACTGGTGGAAGCTGAAAATTATGATACGGCAAACGACATTGTATATGAAAGCATGAAAAAAGCCTACTGTTGTTTTCAGGTTGAAGATATTTCCTGTGAAAGACAAAAGATTCGCCGCCTCTATGACGCATTGGATAAATTCAGCCGGGATGCCAATGAAGCCAGCACTGCATGGTTGGAGTTGGATGAAAGTGTGAAGGCGGAAGAAGAACTTAGTGATACCCTGACAAAGTACTATCCCAAAGCGGCAATCAGTGTCTCTTTTGACGATTTTGCCCATGATGTCAGTGAGTGGAATCGGAAAGTACAGGAGAAAATAATTAAAAACTAAAATCAAATGACAGAAGTAGAACTGGAAAACCACGTGGAAGTCCTTGTAGACATTGCCTACATAGCCGGTGAAGAAGGGCTCTTTAAAGACAGGGACTCAAGAGTCGTGAACAAACTAATCATCAGTTGGGCGTGTGAATTTGCCCGGCTGCATAAAGATACCGACTGGAACGAGACGGACTATCTGGACGTCATTTACTCGTTTGCAGGTGATAAGATAAAAGAAGAATCAAGCAATAACGAATAAAAGCGCATCCTATGAACAATACATTCAGCCCCAGCAAAACAAAGAAAAACTTAGGCATCAGCTATCTGGGCGGCTGCAATTCTCCGAAGTTGGAAAAGAGCCTTAAACAAAACGTGATGACCTATGGCGTTTATTTGGCGCCCCATACATTAAGTGGCTACAACGTCTGCCCTCAATCGGACAACTGCTGCAAATATTGCCTGCACGGTTCGGGTAGAAATAAACTGGAGCTTCTTTCCCACAGGGAAGGCGGAGCGATTACCCAGTCCCGTATCAAGAAAACCAAACTGTTCTTCGAGGACAAGGAAACCTTTATGCAGCTTCTCGTCCACGAGATCGGGCAAGCCAAGAAGAAAGCCGAAGCCGCCGGAATGAAGTTTGCGGTACGCCTGAACTGTACTTCCGACATCCATCTGGAACAATTCACTTTAAACGGTAAAAACATTCTTCAGCTTTTCCCGGACACCCAGTTCTACGATTATACCAAAGTCTTCAGCCATACCGAACTCTCTGAAAAGTACAGCAACTATGACATTACATACTCTTTCAGCGGTGAGAACTGGGACGAATGCGAACTGTTGCTCAAGAAAGGCTACCGTGTCGCTGTGGTATTCGAAGATACTATTCCGGCAGAGTTCAAAGGTTATCCCGTCATGGATGCCAACGAGTATGACGCCCGCTTCCTTGATGCCGGGGGTATCATTTGCGGTTTGACCTATAAAAGGGTGGCGAATGATTACGTCAATGGCAAATTCCAACGCCCTGATACCACGTTTGTCAATCGGAACAATAAAACGGCTTCAATCATTATCACTGATACAAGAACTTAAAAATCAATTCATCATGACCAAAGAAGAACTAAAACACCTCCTGGTAAAAACCGAAGAGTACACCCGGGAACAAGTTGATGACATGAGCGGCTACGAACTGCTCGACGCCATGCTAAAATGGGAAGGCATTTGCGGTTACACCCGCCAAATTCTCAGGTGGACAAAAGCCGCTTACGAATCCGACGAAACCCCATAATACCGTCTTTCCAACTTCACTTCTCCGATTCTCCCTAATCCTTTGGGAGAACCGGTATGAAAAGTCCGAAAACCATCCTCTTTTCAGCAGCTTCCTTACCTGTAAATTGCCCGGAAACCCGTATATTTGCCTTGTCATTGTACATATCAAAGTAGTACGGCAATAACAGGCTAATTTACAGCTATTTATTAACCTAATCCCTATATATGTAGCGAACAGCGTTTCCTATATATGCAGCCAGACCTTAACCGATATGAAAAAGACATTGACCAACCGGGAAAAAGAGAAACTGTCCCGCATTCTGGAGATTGACGGTCCGATGATTGAAAAACTCTCCGAACTCGACATTCTGGATACATCTGCCTGCCGTGCGGTCATTATCCGCAGCGAGTACTATGAAATCCGTAATCAGGGCAAGCATCACGGCGGACACATAGCCCGCGCTTTGGCGGATGCCTACGGATTGTCACTGAGTGCCATCGAATTGATTATATACAAGAAAGAAGCCAATAAGAAATTCGCCTGCACCTGCTGCGGCAATCCTGTCAGCAAATACAAGTTCTCCCGTTACGGTGGACTCTGCGATACATGCCTTGTAAAGCAAGTAGAAATAGAATAGTATAACTGAAAAAGAAGAAATGAAAGAATTGGAAATTGAAGTGAGCGCTGACTACATACACCATATTGTCGGCGTAATGAAAGAGAGGTTCGGGAAAGACGCGATAGTGCTTTTCCATGTAGCCGACAAGTATGAGTGTTTTCTGGAAGATTCCGCCCTTGTATCCGAGATGCTGGAAATCCCCCAGGAGCTATACCTCGAAGAGAACGGGACAACCGTCCATGTCACCCGCTTCCCGGCTGATGAACTGGAAAGCCACCGCAAAAGACTGACCACCGAAGGCTATGCCACCTGTACCAACGAAACCCGTGGCAACGACGGAACCCACATACTTAAAATCTATGAGCCCGAAGAATAACGACAACACCCAAGTATGGATCATCCTTATAGCAAGGTTCTTCGTACCCATCATGGTGGTTCTTGGCGTCACTATCATCTGCATCAAAGATTGCGCCGACACCACAGACCCTATCGACGATGCCTGGGCGAAAGTCGAACACCTCTGCAACCTCCATGTCACCGACAGCACCGGTGAAGGTTTCCGCGTGGCATACGTCACCACCAAAGCGGTCACCCCGGCCAGACTGAAAGAAATCGAATCCCGCAAACCCATACAGGAAGCCATGGAGCGTTTACAAAAAGAAGCGCCCGAACACTTTGGCGGAAGCCTGTACGAGACGGATATTTATGACTTCGCAGCGTTCGCCCGCAAGTATGATGTCGATCCGATTATAAAAATTCACTGTATATTTGTGGAAGGCCACGACAAGTGCAATTTGTATGCCGGTCCCAACCCCAAGATTCCGGACAGTCCTACATTTATAGATTTGAACACCGAGCAGGGGGTACAGTGGATAGACCATAACGATGTGTATTACAGGACTTTGCCCAAGGAAAGAATTTACCGTTACTGGAAGTGTGAATTTCCATTCGACACGTCCGAAACAGACGAGCGTTTCGCCCACTTTTCGAAGGCTCAAAGGCTGCGTTAAGGAGCGTTAAATCCCTATCAATACAGGGCTTTGGAGCCGGAAAATAATTGGCAGAATTATTTGGAAAACCGGTTTCAAAGCCCTAATTTTGTTTGCTCAAACCAGTGAATTGAAAGAATACAGATTGTAAATTGAAAGAAAACAGATTGAACCTATGAAATAGGAAATAATGATTGAAAAAACACAGCTGAAGTTTGTTAAGTCCGAAAAAACAAATGAACTGATCGGATTTGTATCCAAAACGAAAGACAACAAACTGAAAGGCGTTCGCGAGGACTCCGTTTATGGAAAAAGAATTTGTATTCTTGCCGAAGAACTCAAAGGGAGCGTCCTCCCCAATACCCTGTATGAGGTGGAACTCAAGCCCATGCACAAAGGTAAAAACGGATACGTGGTAACTTCCGCCACTCTGGTATTATCCAACGTTACCATAGAGTCATTTATCGTACCTGGGAAGGAATATCGCGTAGTCATCAATTTTGAAGGAAAGAAAAGCTATAAAACCATCTATTTCGACCCCCTGAACGGCAAGACATCCTCCAGCCGCACCAAGCAAGGCGTACTGGAAATCCTCAACAAACGCAACGATATTGCCAATCAGGAAGGTGTCATTTCCGACTTCATCGACCGTGCCGACGAACTCATCCGTCAGATGCAGGCAGACGGCTATGACATCCGGTAATCGTCTTACCGGAGAGGTATTTGTAACCAGAAGTGCATGAAGTCTGTAATGTTTAGAAGAAGATGTTAAAAGATTATCTTTATTTGTTTGTAAATTCATTCATAGAACTGCCCATTTGTGAAAACCGGTAGTTCTCCCTTTCTTTACACCAACCCCTAAAAAACAACTGTACCCTATGGCAAGACTCAAAACCCACGAAGACAAGCGCATTCCCGTTCCCGAAGACGAATATCACCGGCTTATGGAGAACACTATGGTTTTGGAAGCCCTGAAGATAGCGGGCATTGAAGCCATGCCCATCTGGAAAGCCATGAGACGTATCCTCGATGACAAAAGGGTGGAGCTACATATACGCCCGGTGCGTAAGAATTAAGCAAAACAGCATAAAAAAAGACCCCTGCCGTAATAGCAAGGGCCTATTAATGTAATTTTCAGTAGTTCCATGTTTCACAACATATCCTTACCTAGTTAAAAATTGACTGCAAGTGTTTCACAACAGTTTGTAGCAGTCGGGATTTATATTTCGTGGGAAATATAAGGGATCTTCAGTTTCCCCTCGGCTTGTTTAACATCATATCCAATGCCTTTGAAGGGATAAACTTTATCTTGTTCTTGCCAGTGAAAACTACGTGCTTTCCACTGGCAGGGTTATATCCGTTGTGAGGTACCGATTTCGTATAACGCAGCACACCTAAATTGCTTAGTTTTAAGAACCTTGTCGCTCAAATTCTTCTAAAGTGACAGCCGTATAAGCCGTCATTATTTTTTCAACAACCTCTCTCTTGTAGCCCGTTTTCAGACCAATGTTTTTAAACAAATCCTTTTGTGTCATAAAATACCTGTAATGTATATCATTTATCTTCGATTAAAATTTATAGCTTGTCCCCACCATTACGCCGATGGTTCCCCTGATTGGTTCCTGTAAGTCCGCCCGGTAGCTTTTGTCTTTAAAGAGATTTACTCTCGGCTCCACCCACAGTCCCATGTGTTCCGACAAACGGATTTGTCCTTGGAATCCGAAACGTTCGTTCAGCACAATGGGCGTGTTCGCCTCCGTACCGGGGAAATAGCTTCCGACACCTCCAATGAACAGTAAGTCAAACACCCGGCTCTTGCGGTCGGAAAACAAGGTTGTCAGGTTACAGAGGTAATCCGCACACAGGTTCACATTGAAATCCCGCTTCGCTCCACCATCGTCGTTATCCAGAAATGCCGTACTGCTTCCCGCCGAAATCCGTAAGCCGTTTATCTGCGACTTCCCGAACCATTTTCCCAGCGCAAATTCCGTATTGAACAGCATATTGCCCGTATTCCCCATTCCTGCCGCTATCGAAGCGAATCCGTTGCGCAACAAGCCCGACTGGCTGAATCCCGAAGGCTTGTAGGTGATGCCCAGCATCATGGAGGCAATCACATCATAGCGTCTCCATGAAAAGTGGTTATCCACCCGGTCGGGATACAACCCCAGTTGAGGCTCAATGAACAGGTTGAATGCCGGGGATATATTGAACTTCCCTTGCAAGCCACCGTGCAAACCGTACGAATGAATCGTTTCCATTCCCGTTTTCATGGTAGCCTGATAGCTGATACCTCCAATGGCTATCACCTCGAATACGCGCCGGGGATTGTAGCGTGCCGCAAATGCGCTGATGTTAATCAGGTAGTCCACACTTGCCCCTACAAGGTTGGTGGCAGTATTTCCTCGCCACATGCTGTAATCCACTCCGGCACGGAATCCGATGACGGGCGTCATCCAGTTTCCCACATACAGCGACGCTTTAGGACCGTGGGCTGCAAATTCACTGCCCATATCGAATAGCCGTACCATACCTGCACCCGCCGAAAAGAACAGGTGCTCCGTTCCTTTCTTGGATTCGAATTTGTCGGCCCCCCTGCGTTTGGGTATCATATAATCCGCCGCCTTGATATTCTCTTTCTGCTGAATAGTATCTTTCTTCAGCCGGTTCTGCGCCATCATTCCCATTGGCAGCAGGCACAGCATAAGCAGAACAGCTATCCGGCTGCATCTTGTCTTATTCAGTTTTGCCTTCTTCATTTTCCTTCTTCTTATTGTTACTTTGTTCCTCGACGTTCTCCTTTTTCCGTTTCCTTTCCGCCCGGCTGATTGCAGGCGCTTCCGTGACGTTGTCTGCCGTTCCTGCCTCTTCCGTTGCCGGTTCCGGCACTTCCGCCGGTTGCTCCTTCTTATCAGCCTTCTTTTTCTCCTTCTTCTCCTTCTTGGTTTTCACTTTTTTAGGCTTCTTCTCTTTGGCGGCTTTCTTCTCCATCTTTCCGGCTTCCACGGATACAGAGTCCGCCGGTTCGGAAGCGATAGAGTCAAGATCAACTGTCTCATTACCTGCAATAGGAGCAGGCAGGGCAACTGTGTCAGTCACGGCAATCGGAGCAAGGACACCGGTGGAATCTATAATTGCTTTCAACTCCACGCGTGTACTATCCGTGTCGGCTACCGGGCTGTCCGGCATCTCTTTCCTTTCTTCCGGTTCCTCTTTCTTCGTCTTTTCCTTCTTCGCCTTCTTTTCCTTTTTGGGTTTCTTCATCTTCTCTTTTTTCGGCTTATCACCTATTTTAGTAGAAGTGATTCCTATCGACAGGGAAGACTCCGCAGCCTCTCCCGTTGAAGCAGCTTCGTTGTTCTCCACAGGCTCCGGTTCCGGCTCCGCTTTCTTTTTCTCCTTCGCCAGTTTAGCCTGTTCCGCCTTCTCCTTTTCTTCATCCTCCAATTGTTGCAGCAAGTCCGTCACATCGCCGTCTATGCGCGCCACGTCTTTCAACTTCGGATCAGCGGCAAACGCCTTCTTCAGATTGGCAAAGGCATCCGTAATCTTGTCCAGCCTGTTGGCGGCCACCGCACGCAGGTAGTACGTCAGCGCTTCTTCGGGCAGCTCATCGGTCTTGTCGAAAGCTTCCTCGTTCCGTTTGAGTGCAAGCAGCAGCACCACCTCATTCATTCCCCCGCGTGAAGCGAATCGGTCGTATGCCATCTGGAAGTTCCCGTTGAATGCTCCGGCAAGCGCCTTTACATCCGCCGTTACGGGGCTGTCGCTAAGCATCGAAGCTATCGAGTCCGCACGGGCATAGTCTCTTTCGCCCAGCAGGGCGATAATCTGGTTACAGAGCAACTCTTCCGGTGCCCGTTCGTTGATGAACGGTTCCAGCAAAGCCACGTCCGCTTCCTTCCGGTCAATCAGTATCACCGCCAGTTCGTTTGCCATCAGCATGAATTTCGGATACACCTCCAACGCCTGCCGGCAGATTTTCTCCCTTTCGGCATCCGTCTTCGCGTTCACATACATGCGCCAGAACTCATACTGCACCAGATCCTTGTAATTCTTTGCATACATCTGGCGGATTTCATCGTCATTAAGCAGTCTCATTACCGAATAGCTGAAACTGTATTCCACCCGGCGCAAGCGTTTCAGGTAATCATTGAAAATCACGCTACGGAAGTTCGGCAGGCGGAGTATCTGCCTGTATTGCGCCGCCATATCGTTCGGATTACGTGCGACGGCACCCCTTATCCCTTCGGCAGAAAGCGAATCCTTTTCCATCAGTGCCGCTACGCTTTCCCATGCATCCACCCGTGCATCCAGGCTGATGCTGTCCTGCATCGCCATCACCGTGCCCGGGTTCAGGAACTTCAGGATAGTCTCCTTTGCCGTCGCCGCACGTTTCCATGCCAGTTTTAGGTTACTCTGATACGGACCCTCCGGCGAGGATATGGCCGTAATGCTGAACGCCATGAACTCCGAGTTCGGATCATTGTCCACATGGGCGAGTTTTTCCCGCATTTTGTCCAGTTCCACCGCATTGTTCGGGTCCGAATCATCTATCTTGGCCGAACTGATAAGGAAAGTCAGGTTCACCTGTCCCTTGTCCCCACGAAGTTGCTTTTTGGGACGGGGAATATACTTCTCATCCGTAATCTTCTTCGCCCCGATATTAAAATCAAAGAACCGCATCGGGTTGATTGTTCCCTTGGCTATGACTACCGTGTCCCGGTAGGTCGCCTTTCGGTAATTCACCAGGTACATGAAGATATCGCAGCGGCACTCGTCATCCGGATTGTCCAGATACAGTGAATCCGCGTATGCAATCACCTCGTTGCCGTCTATGCGCTTGCTTTTCTCGTAATAGGGATGCAGCGGATCTTGTGACAGGTCGAATTCCAACATGCGTTCCAGCGCAATGGCATATTCCCTTCCCGTGACCACCGCCGGGCGGAACAGCCTTTGTGTCCCCCGTGTGATGTTTACCAGTGTCGGTTGCACAATCACGCGGCTGTTGGGTTTGAACATCTCCTTGGGTATCTTCACTTTCGGGTGAATGATGTACTGGTTACCCACAATCTCTATGTCGGTAGGTTCCGGTGCCAGCTTGTTAGTAATCCTTTTGGCTACCACCACCACCTCGTCCAGTTGTTGCGTGTCAAAGGACATCACCACGTTAATGCGCTGCTTCCCTTTTAGTTTCACCACCTTTGGTGCATACGTCAGTCCCGAGAAGTGAAGGCTGGTGGTCGGGTCCGCCATTATCTTGAAGTTGCCGTCGTAGTCCGTAATTCCATATACATCACCATTCTCCGTTTTGTCCCTTATCACGATGGACATGGCAGGTTGCCCGTCATCATCCATCACCGTTCCCGTAATCTCCATTTTAGGATTCTGGCAGAATGAGGTCAGGGTGGCGAATAAACATGCCGTAGCCAATAGAATTCTTTTTATCGGTTTCATATCGTTTTGATTTATTTGAGCACATATACGAAGGAAATTCCCAGTTTTACGGGTGCCACTATCCACCCCGAATCATTCGGTGCCGGATGTGCCGTTCCCGGCTTATAGCGTGCCAGGCGGTAACGGATAGCGCCTACGCCGGCATTCAGTTCAAAGTTCCACCGCCGTGAAAGTATCCAGTTGTAACCATAAGTCAGTCCGGCGGCATACGAGTCACCGAAATACCCCCTCTCTTTATATCCTACGTCATAGGTGGAATAAAAGGCGGTGATACCCACATAATGCTTCGTGAGCAAACTCACAAGCCAGTACCTGAGTTCGGGTTGCAGCCGGATGTGTCTGAAATAAAAATCGGGTTTGTACCTGAAAGGGGTTGCCGTGCCGGACAGGTCGAGCGTGAGGCGGTTACTAACGGCAAATTCCACACTGAGATTGGGCGAAGCCGTCATCCAGTCCGTCAGGTTCGTTTTCAGGGCGACGCGCTGTGCCCGCGTGTTGTTGGGAAAGAATAATAATAGAGACAGTAAAAGCACCCCGGAAAAGAGATGCACCCGATGGTTCCCCTGAAAACAGGAAACATGCCGTTTGGTAAGTATGTTCATAAATCACGTCCGCTTTTAAAATAGCGTCCGTCATTTGCTTATCATCGGCGTCAAAGATAAGTATTCTTTTTATAAATCCTCTTTTTTACTCTTGATTTTTATCCGGCGAACGATTCTTTTCCTCCGCCAGGAGCATCAGCAAGTGCGCCTTCAGGTTGGTTTTCTTGTCCAGTTTCATTTTTTTGCGTACACGCGAGCGGTTCGCCCTTACGGTCGATTCATTAATATAAAGCACCCTGCTGATTTCAGCGATGGATTTATCCTCCAAAATCAAACAACAAAGCTGTACCTCTTTTGTTGTAAAGGAAAATTTGTATTTCTCACTGATTTGTCCTATCAACTCCTCACTGGCAAGCAATCTTTTCGCCCTGACTACCAACCGGTCGCCGATAGCTTCCTGCATCTGCCCGAACAATTTCTCTGTCTGGATGCGTTGTGCGTGGGGTTTCTGTACGATATCTATGAGCAAGTCCCACTGTTTTTCGTTCAATCCCATCAACCGGCAAAGAGACTTTTTCTCCGAAAGCAGCTTCTCTTTTTTCCAGAATGTGTCCCAAAGGAACATGCGGATATACGTAAGCAACACAGGCGGGGCTGTGAATGCCAGGGAGAAGCTGGGGAAATTCTGAATCAGAAAGGCGGGAGAATGGATGGCGGAAGCGGTGGCAAGAGCTGTGAGCGGTAGCATGCAGAGAATATATACCATCTTTTTGCGCAGGCTCATCGACGCGAGCATGCAGACAATGAAACCCATGAATAAATCATGCGGGAGCATAAGTCTGTTATACTCTGTGACGACCATATAGTTATAGAATATGGAAACGGCAATATTGGCTTGCACTGCCAGCAGCAGGATAGCAAGAACTGTGTAGATGGCAAGCTTCCCATGGACATAGAATAATAACACAACGGCGTAAGTCAACAAGCATATCAGATTGGCTGTAAGTAACAGATATACTGCCGAAAACCCATAGGTCACCGAGTCATAAACCATGCCGATGGAAAAACAGGTAAACGTAGAAGCGGCAATGCAAACCAGCGCTTTTTCCTCTGTATTTTTTGATTGCTCCAACCGGCGGGACAGGTATTTGTAACTATCGGGAAAATTCTTTTCGCAGTAACTGATAATGTTATGAAATTTCAGATTTAGCATGTTCTTGTTTTAAGTATTTTAGATATAAATTTAATCATTGGTCCATGCTCTTTGGAAAGTTTCTATAAGTTTAATATATAGTATTAAAATAGCCTTAATTTGATTATTAAAATTTATATAAATAATGTATTCGCCGGGCAGCCGGATAATTATTTCATTTTTGTATATATTTATCCAAATACAAAGGGGAGCGAAAGTGATGCAGGCTTACGATTCTTTTGCAAATCCCGATATTTATATCTAATTTTGCAGCGTGGAAACGATGTATGGTTTCCGCACTATTTTTTTGAACTGAGCGTAAGTGTAATTATCCCGCTTTGGAATCTCGACAATTTCAATCATTGGGATAATGAACAACTGAACGCCGGTGTTCTTTGTCGTATATATCAATCATATATACCGCATGGGCGCAGGTCAGGTGTTTGTTATCAATGATGGGCAGTCGAGAGCCTCGGAGCGGTAACAATTCACTTGTTCCTGCGTTTTTTTATGCACCCGGTTTTCTTTTCGGAACGAAAGAAACCACCAGAAAACATTTTCTCACGATGGACACATTTTTCAGTAATACGCATCCCCGTTCAATGGCATCCTATGGAAATGCCAACATGCAGCCTTTTGCATCATTGTTGATAATCAAGGCTTTAACGCATGATGCAGCCTTTTGCAGCCTGCCCAAAATTAAAAAAGCAGCCTTTTGCAGCCTATCCTTTTCCGTGAAAAAGTTTGAGAAGGAAAACCTTTCTATGTAAATTTGCAAAATAACAAATAAAATTAACCACGGTCAGGGGAATGCATCCATCCGGAAACAAACAGCAAGTAGCGGATAGTTGTTTTACTTTTGCAAAAAACAGAGTAATAACCTTTAAAGCAAAAAGTAAAATGACATCTATCAAAGCCAGACTCAATCGTTCGCGATTGGGCAAAGACGGATTGTACCCGCTTGTCATCCAGATTATTTATAACCGGGTGAAACGCGAGATGTACACTCCCTACCGGCTGAAACCTTCCGAGTTCGACACGCGCAGTGAAAAAGCCGTGACGGACAGCCGCAGTAAAATCCGTGCTGCCGAAATCCGGGAGGTAAACGAATACCTTGTATATATAAAGGAGGAATTTGAAAAAGTGGAACGCTCCCTTGCCGGGCAGGGCGAGTACACTTCCGCCGACATCGTGCGTTGCTATAAGGCACGCAACGACCTTGGCAACTTTTTCGTTTATGCCGACTGTAAGATCAGGGAGCTGGAAAGTTCGGGCAGGAATGGTACGGCCGCCAATTACCGCAGCGCCGTCAATGCGTTCGCGTGTTTCATCGGCAGCCGTGAAATAGCTTTCGACGTCCTGTCGAAAAAGACGGTGGAGGGATTCATCGAATTCCGGAAGCAACAGGAAAACAATCCCAATACGATTAATTTCTATGTAAAACAGATTCGCGCCATTTACAACAAGGCCGATGAGGGCGGACTTGTCCACAGCTCCTGCCATCCTTTCCAGCATATCAGGCTGAAAGGAAGCAAGACAGCCAAACGTGCCATATCGAAAAAGGAAATCGGAAGGGTAGTCGAGCTCGACCTTAAAGGAAAACATCGGCATCTGGAGTTGGCGCGCGATCTATTCCAGTTCAGTCTGTATACCCGTGGTATGGCGTTCGTCGATATGTGTTATCTGAAGAAGGAGAACATCACCGGCAATATGCTGTCCTACCGCAGGCGCAAGACGGACCAGTTGTTGCAGATAAAGATAGAGCCGGGCCTGAAAGCCCTGATAAACAAGTATGCGGATGCGGATTCCGACTATCTGCTGCCCATGCTGCGCAGGGATAGCAGTTATAAAGGATACAGGTATATCCAGCGGCGTCTGAACAAGCGCATCCGGGAGATCGGCGCCATGCTCAGGTTCGATTTCCCGCTGACGTTCTACGTAGCCCGCCATACATGGGCAACCCTGGCGCATGAACAAGGCATCCCACTTTCAGTTATCAGCGAGGGTATGGGGCACACTTCGGAGAAAACGACGCATATTTACGTGGCAAACCTGAGTCACCAAATTATCGACCGTGCCAACAGGACCGTAATCAATTGCTGGAAATAACGAAGCAAGAATAAAAGTAATGATTTATTTCTATCAGGACACAATGATATTTTATACTCTTTCTTTGGATAAAAGGGTACATCCAATCACTTCCCCTTCCGTTTTCACTCTTCAGCTATCACACCTATTATACTACTATATACTAGATTAAAGAGTAATACGCGGCAAATATAGACCTTATAAATATCAAAAGCAAGGAAAAGTGCTAAAAAGTCACAATATACATATATTTTAAGCTTATAAATCAGAATTTTTCTACTTTATTTATTGATTTTTAAGCATGACTTCCCTCACCGGAAATATCAATCTATTAATTCCGGTTACCTTAAATCCCGGTAAAGAAGAAAAGCGTATTCTACTTTCCACCCCACAAAAGCATTTTCAGGGGCAATCTGTTTCTGATGTTTCTTTACCTGCCATCAATTCACAGACAGTATCATCCACCGTCCGTTTTCATTACTCTTTGACATAAACGATTGATATTCAATATATTCTTTATCATTATCTACTTTTTCTTACTCCGGTTCCACTCCTTTTTAAACCTGTATGCAATGCCTCAAAAGGCGTGTTTCTGAATTTGTTTCAGCAAACAAGGCAATTAACCTACTGTAAATGAGCACCTTTGGAGGCCGCTTTTAATAATAGTTTCTGAATAAAAAATTATCAGAAACATTTTGGCTATTTTCTAAATCGCAATCCATTGTTTATCAGCATATTATTGTAACATTTTTAAATGTACCCTTTTATCCAAAGAAAGGGTACATTTCAGTAGAAAGTCCCCCCTTACTTATAGAAAGACAAACAATAATAATCCGGCTCTCAAACAGCCGGTGTTTGATGAATGATAAGAAACAAACGAATGACAAAAATGAAAAAGAGGTTGATAATGATCCTTTTTTCGTTGCTCACCTTCTTTATATACGCAACGAAAGCCGACGCCCAACAATGGGCAGTCAGCACGAACGGTTTATATTGGTTGGCAGCCACTCCGAACATCGGTTTCGAATACGGTTTCCATAAGAATATGAGTATCGCCGTCAGCGGCAACTACAATCCTTTTACTTTCAAGGATAACCGCAAGATGAAACACTGGCTCGTCCAGCCGGAATACCGTTACTGGCTGAGTGAATCTTTCAAGGGACATTTCTTCGGCATCCACGGCATGGCGGGTACCTACAATTTCGGCAACCTCCCTTTCGGCTCCATGAAAGATTACCGCTACGAGGGCAGCCTTTACGGCGGCGGCTTTACCTACGGTTACCAGTGGATCGTGAGCAACCGCGTGAATATCGGCGCCGAGATCGGCCTGGGCTACCTCTATATGGATTACAATAAATACTATTGTCCCACCTGCGGCGAGCGCATCGACCACTACCGGAGCAATTACTTCGGTCCCACGAAAGTGGCCGTAAGCGTCATCTACCTGCTTAAATAAATGCCCCATGAAAAGTTTTAATTATATATTGTTTTTATTTCTATTGCTGGCAGACCTGTCTTTGCAAGCCAAAGACAAGCCTTTCCAGCTTATCCGCGCCCTGCTTTACCGCATGGAGCGGGCAGACTCGTGCATGGTGCTGGATATGAACGTGAACCTGCGGGGCGTGAAGCTCGCCCCGGACTGCACGGTATATCTTATCCCGCGGATTTTCTCCGCCACGGATTCTTTAGATTTGCCTCCGGTGATGCTGAACGGTCCGCAAAGCGACCTGATGTACCGCCGCCGCAAGGCACTGGGCAAATTCATCGAGCCTACCCCTTACGAGCCCTATGCCGTATTGCGCGAGGGCGACCACGAACTGCCCGTCATCAACTACCGCAAGGACGACATCGCCTGGCAGCCATGGATGGACGGGGCCGATATTAAAATATTGTATAAGAGCTATAACGCCGACGACCGCCTGGTTCCCATCCGTGCGGAGTTCGAACGCATCCCGCCGGTAATCGTGGAGAAAATCATCACCGACACCCTTATTATACATGATACGCTACGCATCGAGAAGACCGTAGACCGCCCCATGTACGTGCAGGTGGCAACCCCGGTAGTGGAAAAGAAGAAAGAAACCGTCATCGAACATGCCGGCTACCGTGCCGACATCTACTTCCCGGTAGGGGGCATGAAGATATTGCCCGAACACGAACTCAACCGCGAGGCATGGCACGCTTTCGTGAGCGAGATAGACTCCCTGAGCGCCAACGCCGGCAACACCGTCCTGGGCATTACCGTCACCGGCTATTCCTCGCCCGAAGGGAGCTATCAGGGCAACGACGTCATTGCCAAGCGCCGTTCGCTTGCCCTGAAATCGTTCCTCGAAACGAAATACAACGCCACGCAAGTGGAAATCCGTACCGAATGGGTAGCCGAAGACTGGGATCGCCTGGCGGAAATGGTACGTGCCTCCGACATGGACGACAAAGACAAGGTGCTGGACATCATCGAGCGCGTGGACATTTTCAAAGGACGTGAGAACCGACTGAAAACGCTCTCCGGCGGGCGTCCATGGAACTACATGCTCAAAGAGTTTTTCCCGAAGCTCCGTTGCGCTTCCTGCCGCATCGGATACCTGAAACGCATTGAAAAATAAAGGAGGCAACCGATGAAAAGATACAATCTACATATAAATACGAACCTGAAAATCATCTCAATGATTCTGATTTTCCCCCTGCTGGCATCTTCCTGCCTGAAAGAAGAGGCGGATAACCATCCGAAAGCGCCCAGCCGCACACTCCTTTTCTATATGGCAGGCGATGGCAGCACCGAGGGGGAAATTGAGGAGAAGACGGAGGCGCTGGCCGCCGCATGGGATGCGCCCGAAGGCAACCGCCTGCTTGTTTACCAGAACCGGGGCAAGGACTACAAACCCCGGCTGCTGGAAATAGGCAAAGGCAAGACGGACGTGCTGGCCGACTACACCGACCGCAAAGTGACATTCAGCCAGGACCTGAGCCGTGCCATCAACGACATGGTGAAGTTTTGCCCCGGCTCCGACTACGGGCTCATCGTGTTCTCGCACGCCAACGGCTGGCTGCCTTCGGGCAACTATGGAGGCGGTACCGGTACAAGGACGGTTGCCACCGACGGCAGCATGGATTTCGAGCTCCGCGATTTTGCGCATACCATCCCCGACGGGCAGTTCCGCTTCATCATTTTCGAGAGTTGCCAGATGGCGGGCATCGAAGTGGCGTATGAACTGAGAAGCAAAACCGGACTCATTCTGGCTTCGAGCGCCGAGATCGTGTCGCCCGGGTTCACTCCCGTCTATGGCAGGATGCTGGAGCGGCTCTACAAGGAAACACCGGAGCTCACCGGATTTGCCAACGACTATTACGAATATTGCAACAAGCAGGCGGGCGACCTGCGCTCCGCCACGGTAAGCGTCATCAGCACGGCGGGTGTTGCCCCGTTCCGGGAATTCATCTCGCGGGTGGAGGAGGAGAACGTGGAACACTGGGAATGGGTGGAACGGGACAAGATACAGCATTTCGACCGGCGCAAGGCGGACCACCTGTTCTACGACCTGGAAAGCTACATCCGCTCCATCGGCACGCAGCAGGACATCAACGAGCTTGCCGGACTGCTGGCGGGGGCGGTACCCTACAAGGCGGCTACGGAGTCGTTCATGCCGGGCACGTCCTACGGTTTCGACATCGGGGAGCATTGCGGACTGACGATCTACATTCCTTCCACCAAATACCCGTACCTGAACGAGCAACGCAAACTGTTGCTCCTGTTCTCGGAACATCAGGAGTAAGAAGGCGGCTATAAATTAAAAGTGAGAAGGAAGAAGAATATAGAGAAAGAAAACAACAAAAATAAGGTAAACAACAAAATTAGAAAAAGCAATGAGTGGAATTTTATGGACCCTGATTCTTGCAGCCGTTTTGATGGCGTGCTGTTGCTACCTCACTTTCAAGGCAATCGACTGGCTGGTGTCATTGGCTGTCTTCTGCCATTCTTTCTGCCGCTCACAATTGGTTTTCGATGATTATGAAGCCGAAATTTTCCGGTTGGAAGCAGAAGGAAACACCGGGAAGTTGTACAGGGAACAGGCAGCCTTCAAAGCGGAACAGGAGAAATATGACCGGCAAGTGAAACAATGCCCGGTAAAATATGCCTTCTGCCGGTTGTTCTTCCGCGAGAGCCATTTCATTCGCACATACAGGCCAATGACTTAGAAGCAATTTTCCAGTAAAATATGAAATATAGTTTTAAAATTAAATTAAATGAAACAAGAAGTTAAACGAAACAATGAAAACAAGAAACAGACAGTAAAAGAAAAAGAGTACAGAACCGGCAGGGCTGCGGGATGGAATTTCTGCCCCATCCACATGCCCGCACCGGAAACCGACAACGGACAGAACGAAAGGCAGAATATTAATCATATCTAAATTCATAACAAATGAAAGTTTACAAATTATTTACACTAGCACTGGCTGCCCTCGCATTTGCAGCTTGTAGCGACGATGAGGTGACCAATCCTCAGGAACAGGGTATTAACGAGGACGAGAATTGGCATGCCGATATAGAAGGCTTGACCATTAACTTCGCCACACTGGCAACAGGTCCCAAAACCCGTGTAGTTTCGGGTGAAACCGAATCCAAGGGAACGGAAGCGGTTATTTACGACGCCTACGTATTTGCCAAAGAAGCCAACCCGAAACACGACAACGGACTGACCGGCGACTGGACAGTGATTAAGTGTAAGGTGAATGACGACGGTATTGTAGAAGGAGAATCACAGGTGAACAACCCCGACAAGACCGTGACACTTAAAAACGTGGCTACGTTCCACGGCGTTCGTCAGGGCGACTATGTGTATGTGATCGCCAATGATCCCAACATGACGCTGGATATTGCCGAAGGCATGGCACATCAGGGACAAAATTCCGAGAAGAATATCAAAGCCTATACTTCCATGCTGTCCAAGAAGTATCTGGGCGGACTGGCTTTCGGTAAAACGCAGGTTAATCCTACCGGTAAATTCGTGATGGCAGGTTTGGCACAGATCCCTGTAGCCCCCACGCTCCCGAGTAACGGTACAATTGAAGTGGAAGTAGGCCTCGACCGCGAGTTGTCAAAGGTGAACTTCAAAGCCAATACGAGCTCTACACCTTCCGACGAAGCCTATCAGGTGGTTGAATTCCAGGAAGGCGACGGTATCACCGTATTGCGTATCGCCCCGACAACCAGCATGTTTACCGAACGCGACGCCGATTTCTATGTTCCCAGCCCTAATTGTGTAGAAAACTGGCCTATCAACGACCACTCGTTTGCTGATAACCTGGGATTCACTAAGTTCTGCGACCAGACCATTCCGGGTTCGGTTATGTTCGACGGTGAAGCTGCGGCAGACCAAGTTTGGAACGGCGTTACCATCCCTGCCAATTTCAACACAAGCAATCCTGCGGGTGGCATCGAAGAATACCGTTTTTCATGGATATTGCCGTCAGCAAACGGTGTAGCCGATGCATCAGGCAAGATTGAATACGGAACGAAAGCAGCCAACATGCTGTATGGCTCTAATAAAACCATCAATGCTCCTATATTCTATACATCGCCCAACTACAGCAAAAACACCAACGCTGTGACTACTATCTGTACACAAGCTACCTACATCGGTAAAGACGTGTTCCAGAATAGCGGACTGAACGCTGCTGTCGATGCAGCGTTGACATGCAACACTGAGAAGATTGCATTTTCAGCCGGTGGCACTAATGTTGAGATTGACAACCCGCTTTGGATTAAAAGTGCAACAGAGACCGGACAATTTATTGCTTCTATCAAGACTATCCTCGGTATAACCGATGGTAAAGTTGCCGGAAAAGGTTTGGGCTTGCAATACAGAAACAAGGCTGCCGCTGATGAAGACGCAGATGCTTTCAAAGCAATTTTGACAGAATATGGCTTGGAAACTACTGTAACATATAAATTGCCGAAATCCGACAATTCTGACGTAGAAGATGTAGAATTAGACCGTACTCGTTATGAAAATATGATGGATAAATTCTATACCGCAGTGATCCTTCAGTTCCGATTGGCAAACGATGTACAGGTAGATGGCGATATGGACAAAGAGTTGGGTAACAAAGTGCCTAAAGATAAAAAGGCTTATTTCTATGATCCTGCATCTCAAGCCGACCAATACAACAAAGAACTGTTGCCTACAGACTACTTGTTGCTGGGTACTACCTTGATAAATTACACATTGAATGATGCTACTACTGAAGATCCGACTCGCACGAAAACAGTTCAATCTACTCCTATCTTCTGCATCTATGACCACGGCGCACCTAGTAATGTGAAAGCTACAGAAACAGACTTCACCGGTGGTAAAACTGCCCGTCTTACTTATTTCTCATCCGACGAAGCCTTCAAGTACTTCACCAACATGAAGTTGTACTACCGTGCCGACATTGCCGACTATGTGGGCAACGTATCCAACAAGATGACCGAACGCAACATGCATTACCAGACTGTGGGTACCATCCAGACACTGGGTGCACGCACCATCCACGATGCCGTTTACTCTGATGAAAACACGATGAAGGTAGATGTGAAGGTTAATAACTGGAAGCTGTCTATCAATCAGATTCCTATGTAATCAGGGAACGTAATGGAAAGACATCATAATACGATGTATAACCGGCTTTTGTTTTAGGCAGAAGCTTCTACAGACCGGGGAGAAGGCGCCGTCTTACGCCGGAAAACCGCTCCCCGGTTTTCTTTTAAAACAACCGAAAATGAAGAAACTGATTCTGATATTACTATCCGCGCTGCTCGTGCTTCCAACGTCCTGCATCAAAGACGACCTGGATGCTTGCGCCGGCATGCTTCACCTGTACTTCAGCTACATCTACCGGGAGACCAACGAATTCTACTCCACGGTGAGCACCGACGTGCACGTCAATTACTACTACAAAGAGAGCGGGGAAAGATATCGGGAAACCACCGTCGAGCGCGCGAGCATCGACATCAATACTCCCCACCTGTGGGAGAAAACACTCCAGGACCGCGACTCCGTGGAATTGGTGGCCTGGACACACGATGAGCGTGTGGATTATGTGGAACCGTCCGGCACCCCGATGGGCGAGGGCTATGTCCATTTGAAAGAAATTACCGAGGGCAGCGGAATCTGCCTGCCCGTAGACGATTTGCTCTACGGCACCGTCTCTTTTGACGCCGGTATGCGCACGCAGCGCAACGACGTCACTATCCCGTTTGTCCGTGCCGTATGCCGTGTGCGCATCACTATGATCCCCGAAACGGTACAGGACGGCAGCGGAGACATCACCGTGAACGGCGGCAGCGGCACCCGTGCCGGCATCGTCATTCCCCATGCCGACGATTATACCTTCCACTTGGAAGGAACCCGCAACAAGATAGATTACAACAACATAACTTCGGGCGAAGCCATCACGCTCGCCCCGAAGGCCTATTACGATGAAAAGACCGGCAACGTGACCACCAACTGGTTCGGCGCCTTCTCTTCACTGGAAGAGTACCTCAACGTGAACGTGTTTATCAAGAAAGACCAGGTAGCCAAATTCGACTGCGCACCCATACAACTTGCTTCCACACCGGGCGACTTTATCGACCTGGTGATCGACGGACGCTACACCCGCCCCGTGCTGAGTGTGAAAGTGAACGGATGGAGACTCGCCACGGTGGAGAGCAGTATGTAAGCAACAAGAAAACGGAGAGCAATATAATGGTAAGAACAATGAAGCACATAAAGACATATTTTCTGGCGGCACTCCTCACCGGGGCGGCGATTTCGTGCATGGACGATACGCTACAGTATTCGGAATACCATCCGGGCCCCGACTGCGAAGTGCAGGAAGGCGACAAGGACATGCGCCTGAAAGTGAGCGTGCCCAGGACCTATGGCAGCACGGGCAGCACCGCCGACCTGTCGCGCGAGGAACGCATCGACACGCTCGACGTGCTGGTGTTCGCTCCCGGCGTGGACGGCAAGATGTACCTGCGCGCCTCCGCCACCGGCTCCGAGGTGAAGGACGATGCGGGCAAAACCGTAGCCAACGTGTTCGAGGTGGTGATGCCGCTGGGAAGGAATATGGATGTGCACGTGTTCGCCAATTCGCACCGCGACCTGATGCGCTCGGGCGCTTTCGGCAACATCGGCAAGGAGATGCAGACCGTGCTCGGTATGGTAACCCATAGCCGCAAATACGACCTGCAAAAAGACGACCAGTTGCTGCCCATGCACGGCTCTGTCACCGGCGTCACTGTGGATAAGGACAGCAAGGACGTGCTGCCCGTGAGCGTGCTGCGCTCCGTGGCAAAGGTGAGCGTGATGCTCAACGGCACGATGGACGCAGGCAACGATTGGCTGGTAGGCGGCGAGCTGGCGGAAAAAGAATTCGAGTTGCGCGAGCTCTACGCCTTCTATCCCGCCGACAGCGGACGCGTGGCAACGGCGGACACCACCGTGTTCTATACCGTAAAGCCCGACTCGGGCAATGTGAAAACCGCCACGCTGCCCGCCAAGCTCAAAGCCGGCAACCGTCCCGATACGCTGTCCATTATCAAAGCAAGCAAAGTCACCGAGATAGAGAGCATCTACCTCTACGAGAATATCCCGTGGACCAAGGACGGCTACGACTATGCCACCACCCGCATGGTGGTGGGTGGCATCTATACCGATCCGCGGACACATAATGTGGATAAAAATGCCGACGGCACAGACCGCGTGAGCTATTACCGCATCAACTTTCAGGATGTATACGACAGCGCCACGCCGGTGCAATACCCTGTGCTTCGCAACCACCATTACGTGTTCAACATCACCTCCGTGGCCGCCCCGGGCTACGACACCCCCCGGCAGGCTGCCGAGGGTAAGCCCATCAACATCAACGTGACGGTGATCGACTGGAAGAATGAAATCAACAATGTGGAGTATGACGGGCAGAGCTACTTCGACCTGTCGGAGCGCATCATCCGCCTGCCCCGCAACGCCGGAAGCGAGCGGAGCATCGAGGTGGAGAGCAACGTGGACGAAGCCCTCTGGGGAATGTACTTCAAAGACACGCACAACGGAGCGACCAATCCTAAAACATGGTACATCAATAAGCAAGGTACCGACAGCGTAGCCCCCACGTTGCAGACTGTCTTGAAGAACAGCCGCTACGAGGTGACCAAGAGCAAAACCAAAATCACCGTCAAGGCGCTCAAAGGCTACAAGGACCTGCCCGACGCCCCGACTACCGAAACCCGCGACGAGGTGCTGATTATAAAAGTGAAAAACCTCTACATCAGCCTTATTATCACACAGGTGGACAAGTCGCCCGATGACTGGGGAAACGGCGGCACCCATGGTGAAGATGTAGGCTCCAAAGACGAGGAAATGAATACGGACGGTGTGGAAAACACCGACTGGGACAAGAACGGAGGCGACGTAGGCGGCGAAGGGAAATTGGATTGACAACCGGCAACGGCACAACCTCACGGTCAAAGAAAGGAAAAAATATGAAAGTAATGAATAGTAGTTTAGGTAGAAAGATGATGATAGCCGCCACGACATGCCTGTGTGCATGTCTGGCGTCTTGTATCAATTCGGACGGAGAATGCACGGGGAACGGGAATGAAGCGCCCCGTAGCTTTCTTCTGAACTATGAGATTCCGGATGCCGAAAATAGCGGAGAAACCGTTACCCGCGCCGGGACCACCCCCTCCACCGGTACGGAGAACGTGATAGACCACGTGCGCGTGCTCTTTTTCGAACGCGACGAGTACGGCAACGGCACTTATATAGGCTCCCTTTCGGGGCAGCACCCCAACCAGTCGCTGGAGAAAGTGGGCGAACTGGAAATAACACTGGCAGACCCGATCAAGGAAGATACCGACTACAACGTGCTGGTGATAGCCAATGCCGACAAATACATCGCTCCGGCACAATTGGACGCTTTCTGCCAAAACCGTACGGAGAACCTGGTAAAGATAGAACTGCTGCCCGTGCTGGAAGCCGGTGTGGCGGACGGACTATTCACCGTTCCCGACGGCTGCCTGCCCATGAGCGCCAGCGGCGTGAAGGAGGCGGAAAAAGGGCTGAAAGTCACCCTGCTGCGCGCCGCCGTGCGCATCGACGTGAAGACGGGAGTGCCCGACGGCGAGGAGAAGATCATCATCGAGGAAGCGCAGGTGGCGAACATCCTTCCCGCCGTGCCGCTCTTCTGCGACCCGCGCCCGATGGAAACCGCCTACCTGTGGGGAACGAAAAAGAGACTCACCGATGCCGACGAGAATGAAATCAAAGGCGGGCTGTATGCCATGGAGACCTACAACACGCCCATCGACCGCGGCGAACTCATTACCCGGCGCACCTGCCTGCTGGTGAAATGCCATACGGAGAGCCATACCGGCAGCCGCTGCTGGTACCGGATAGACATCAACGTGGAAGACACGGAAACCGAGGGGCGGACGATGCAGTACCTCAAACGCAACAACGTGTACGTGGTGCGGATAGACGCCATCCGCAGCCTCGGAGCTAAAAGCGCCGAAGAAGCCTATTACGCCGATGCCACGCTCATCGCTTCGGTCACCCTGCCGGGCAAGTGGCAGGACAGCGGGCTGGACACGCCCGACGCGGACGTGAACTGACAGAACTAACAGGAACGAAGAAATAAAGAAAAAAGATACAATATGAGATATAAGGACACACTATTGAAAACCTTGCTGGGCTGCCTGCTTCTGGCAACAAGCGGCTGCTCGGAAGGCGAACTTGCAGGAACGGTGCTTCCCGACAGCGGGCAGGGCTACCTTGCCATAGGCGGGGCAAGCGTCGAAGAATCTTCGGCGGCATCCGCCACCGACTTTACACGGACGGATGCAGCCACACCGGGCGTAGCCACCGCTGACGACACTTTGCCGATTGAAATTGTATTGGAACAACCTACCGACCAGATCGGCATCTTCCTGCAAGCCGATCCCGAGAGGGGATATGCCGAAGCCGTCACTAATAAGAGGTACACTTACGGTGTGCCCATCTGGACGTCCGAGCCACACCTGATGCTCGGAGAGCAGTCCGCGCAGCTTGCCGCCTACTATCCGTACGACGCCGACGGCTTCGCTCCTAAAAAAGTAGCGCTCACAAGCGGCGCGTATGCAGCGAACAAGGAATTCTATTACCTGCCTTTCCGCGCTTCGCGCATCAGTTCGTCTTTCCACCTGAAACTGCGGCGTGCTTATTCACTGGTGCGTTTCAACCTGTTTGCGGGCGAAGAAGATACCGATGCCGGCAAAGGCGCTTATGCGGGCGACGGGCAGGTGACGGCATTCGCCTTTACCGCCCCACTGATAAGTACCGGCACGCTGAACCTCTTTACCGGAGCGGTGACCGCTGGCAATACCAATGTATCGTTTGCGGCAAACGGGACATTTACCGCAGGTACTCCCACGGCACCCTATATAATGGATTTCCTGATAATACCCACCGACCTTTCCACATTGGCGGATGATGCCTCTAACGTGAAATTTACCCTCACCGTAGACGGCAAAGAGATGAAAGGCAGCCTGACGGCAGCGGTTTTCTTCGGTGCAGAAAAACGGTTAGCCGAAGGCGTGAAGTACGAGGCGAACATCGTAATCCGCCCCACCGGACTCGAAGTGGGAACCCTGCGGGTACAGGACTGGGAGGTAGTGACCAAAAATGACGACACGCCTCTGGAAAACAAATAAAGAACACCAAGCAATGAAACCATGATAAAAAACAGTTCAAAAATATTCGCCCTCACCCTGCTGCTGTGCTCCTGCACCGCCGACCGGACGGGAGACTACCCGTTAGGGGAATCGCCCGGCAACGCGGAGTTGAGCGTGCGGGCTTTCTCCGCCAACGAGGCGGGCGCTTTCGCCGTAAATGCCGGAGCGCCGGGAGAAACCGGTAGTACACCGCTGGGAACCTCGGTGGATGTAGGCTTCTACGTGCAAACCCTGTCGGCAGGCGATAAGACTTATTACACCGTTCAGAACAACGTGCGGGGAATCTACAACACCGAGAGCACCACCTGGAAACCGGTGGCCGCCACCCCCATCTGGCTGAACAACCATACCGCCAGTCTGGCGGTATACGCCCCCTACGACGCCACGCAGAACAACGCCACAGGCGGCGTGCTCGACCTCAAAGCCGCGCTGCGCACCGATGACAACGACCTGGCAGCAGGACGCTTCACCGCCAACAACCAATCGATGAAGTCACCCGGCATCAGCGTCACGCTCAAACGGCTGTATGCCCGCGTGGTATTCACTTTCATCAAATACACCAACTATACCGACCCTGCCACTATCGACAAGATAGAGTGGACGGGCAACGACCTGTACAAGGCTGCCACTTACAACCTGTTTGCCGACCCTGTTACTGATGCTTATACCATCAGCAAGACGGACGGTAACCGCAACCTTGCATTCACCTTCTCGCCGGGACTGACCATAGGTACCGACAAGACAGTCACCGACGCCGCCCGTGCCGACCTGCTGCTCATCCCCGCCAAAGAGGACTTTACCCAGGACGGCACACTTACCGTGACGGCTACTACGACCTCTACCGAATACGGCGCCGAAACAAAAGTGATGAGCGTGCCTGTCCCGAAGAGCCTCTTTTCGGGCGACAGGAAACCGGCGGCAGGCAAGCAGCTCAACATCACCGTGCGCCTGTCCGTGGCAGACATCATCATCACCAACGACGACGTGGTGGTGACGGATTGGGACGAAACCGATGCGGAGATGAATGTGGAGTCGAAACTCGATTGAAAAAAGGAAAGTATAAAACGTAGAAACGTAAAGCGTAAAAGCATAAAGCGTAGAAACATAAAAACATATATATAATGAAGAAAGAAGCAATCATCCGGATGATGGCGGCCATGGCGGTAACCCTGGCCTCCTGCACCGCCGGCAACGAAAGCCTGCCGGGCGGCGAGGACGGACTCCCCGTGCTCAACGTATTGGGTGCCGGGATTACCCCCACAGAAACCGTGACGCGGGCGGTGGGAACCACTACCGTCACCAGCGGAAGTATCGGGGTGTTCCTCTCCAACACCAACCCGACGGAAATCGATCCGCCCTACGTGCCTGTGAGTAACCGGAAGTACACCTACGGCACCCCCAAGTGGACCACGGACAAAGCCATCTACCTGGGCGGTGAAGAGGCGAACGTTTGCGCCTATTATCCCTATTCCGCCACGCAGGCGACTACCGTTGTGGCACTCACCACGCAGGGGTATGCCATCGACAAAGACCTCTCGTACGCTCCCTACATCAAAGTAAACGGCGGTCCCGACAAAACCATCGACGGCGATGTGGGGCGGCATGTCACCTTTGTGTTGCAGCGCGCCTACAGCCGGGCGAAGGTAGAGTTCACCCGCAAGAACTACACCGGCACGGGCACGATCACCGAAATCAACTGGCAGAAACTGCCCCTTACGGTCAATCTACAGATCACCGACGGCACCTATACCGGCCTCACGGCGGGAGAGAAAACCCAGACGGTGGACTACACCCTGCCTGAAACCGATGCCCTGATAGTGTCCGAAACGGACCTGCTGATAGCCCCCGGCAAGATAGCCGAATCCACAGCCGGCGACAAAGACGGGCTGGTGCTGGTGATTACCATCGACAACAAGCCGATGACCACCTACATCAAACCCTCCGTGCTGAACGAGCTGAAAGCCGGTAAGTACTACACCTTCAAGGTGAACGTCAATGGGACAGGCATTAACCTGGAAAAGGTGGAGCTTGAAGAGTGGCAAGACCAGACCGTGGAGGACACCGGAAACAAGCCTTTCGAGACGGAACCCAAACCATAGAAAACCGAAAAAAATACATAGAAGCTATGAAACAGAATGCTACTGATAGAAGACAGTTCGTCGCCCTTAGGAGCGGGCTGCTATTGATGCTCGGCACCTTTGCGCTGCATGGCTGCGGCCAGGCGGAAGAAGAGGCAGGGATGCCCGCGGGAGGAAATACATCGCTCGTGGTGCTCTCGGCAGGAATCAGCGAAGAGATACCGGCGGGCACACGCGCCGCGATGACTGCCAACACACGCGCCGTGACCGCCACCGAACTGACTACCGGCTCGCTGGCGCTCTTCCTGCGGGGAGCCACCGGCACAGGTTATGCCGATAAGAACAACCTGAAATACACCTATTCCGCCGGTGGCACACCATCCAAGTGGTTGCCCACCGATGTGGCAAACACCCTCTACCTGGGAGCGAAGCAGGCAAGCGTATGCGCGTATTACCCGCACAATGGGGACGGAACCTGCAACGATCCCACGGCCATCCCGCTGACCTCGCAAGCCTACACCGCCACTGCCGCCAATTTGAGCTACGGCACCGACCGCACGATGGACGGCACCGGCACGGGCTGCAAGACCTCCTTTACCTTGAAGCGCGCCTATGCCAAGGTGAACTTCACCTTTACCCGGGACAACTACCCCTCTACAGGTAAGCTTACCCAAATAACGCTGGCTAATTGCTGTACGAAGAATAGCACGCTCAACATCAAAACCGGAGTATACGCAGCCGCCACCGCGGTAGCCGATTTGAGCAATACCGTCAGTATAACCATTCCTGCGAACAAAACCGCCGTATCTACCGCAGACGGGGATGCAAGCAAGAACTCCTTCCTTGTGGTGCCGGGCAGCATCCCGGACTATGCCGGGGCTGCCGACAAGGGCGCCGAAGTGGTGCTCACCGTAGACGGCAAGCAAGTCCGTGTGTTGATTCCCAAAACCACCCTTGCCGCCTGGCAAGCCGGAAAAGCCTACGACATCCACATCAAGCTGACGGGCACCGGCATCACCCTGGGCACGGTGGAGACCAAAGACTGGACCACGGCCGAGGTGAAAGACGACGCCGGCAAGCCTTTCGTGCCGAAGCTGCCGTAAGAAACAAAATACGAACAAGAAAAAAAGCAAAAGAATATGAAACCCGTAACAACCTTATTAAGTATCACCCGCCTGCTTTCCGTTGGCGGTTGCCTGTTGCTCGGTTCCTGCTCGCAGGGCGAAGACGCCCTGCCGAACGGAGCCCCCGGCAACGCCCGGCTCCCCATCAGCGTGGAAGCAAGCCTGGCGGATGTGGTGGAAACCCGCACGGCAGGATATACCGCCGTGCCCAATGACGGAGCCATCGGCGTGTTCCGCACCGCGCCCGTCACGGCGGACAGCCCCGCGCAGTATGACGTGAAATACACCTATGACGGAACCAAATGGAGCCCGGAGAGCGAGGCAAAGCAGATTGTGGTAGGCGGCGAAAACGCCACCTTGTGCGCCTACTACCCGCAGGGCAAGGTGAGCTTCACCACAAACACCACAAAAACCGCCCTCACGGTGAAAGACTACACCGCTGCCGACGACCTCTGCTATGCCGACAAACCCGTGCAGGCGGAGGTGAACAACGCCAACCGGGCGGTGAGCTTCCTGATGGAGCACGCTTACGCGCGGCTCCGGTTCCACATCACCCGCAACGCTACCAAACTCTACCTGGGTGAATGCAAAGTGAGCGCCATCAAGCTGGAACCGGAAACAACGGGGAACGACTTTTTCACCGCACGCACGCTCGACATCTCCCTCCCGGCGAACGATACGCACCAACCTGCACCCACCGATGCCGGCGGATGGACACTCGATACCCAAACACTCGCCATGTACACCACAGGCTTGCAGACAACCGCCGCCGACGAGAGCATCGACAAACTCTGTCCCCCGCAAACATTCGCTGCGGGCAGCGGCACGAAACTGACCATGACCGTAGACGGCAACGCATTGCAGGTGGTTATCCCCAACGACAAACTGCCGGGCTTCACCGCCGGAACCATCCACGTGATACACGTCGAGGTGGAAGGCCTGTCGATCAAACTGCTCGGGGTGACCCGCCGGCAATGGAGCGCCCCCTCCGACCTGGGTGAGAAAGAAACACATTAAACAAAGAATAAACATATATCCTTATGAGACATCGAATGATACCTGCCCTTGCCTGGGGAATCGGCTGCCTTGCCTGCCTGCTGGCGGCAAGCTGCGAACAGGCGGACACAGCCTCCGGAACACCCGTTGCGGGCAGTTCGCTGCAACTGGGTGTAGTGGAAAAACTCACCCGGACGGAAGACGTAAATACCCGCGCCGCAGCGGGCTACGAAGATATGGCGGAAGGCGACAAGCTGGGCCTGTTCCGCAAAGGGGAAACCGTGGGCACGTATACCTACACCGCCCTGCGCAACGTGCCCTACGAATATAAGAAAGCCGACGGGGCACTCACCCCGGAGTGGGTGCCCGCGGGCGGCGATGCCCAAACCGTGTGGCTGCACCCCAACCTCGATGCGAACGTAGCCGCCTGCTACCCCTACAGCACTACATTGCCGCTGGCAGCCGGCAGTGAAGACGCCGGCATCGTGAACCTGACTGCCGCCATCCGCGATGTAGATGCCCCGCAAGACCTGTGGTACGCCCATTGCACGGCGAGAGGCACCGACTGCAAGAAAGACTTGCAAATGGAACAGGCCTACTGCCGCGTGCAAGTCACATTCCTGATCGATCGGACAGAGACCTACGTTGCAGAGCCTTACCTGTATTCCCTGACTCTCTCCGGGGGACGGGATGCAGACGACAGCACCACGGACGGCATCTTCTCCGCTGCCACCCTCGACCTGTTCAAGGACGCCGCTGCCGCCTACACACGGGGTACGAAAGAGTTCACCGCCGTCAACGTGACAGCTAACACCTATCAGATAACCGATGACGCCACCACAACGAAAGCCGCTTTCGACCTGATGATGATCCCCGCCACGCTGAGCGACGACGTGAAGCTGACAATCAAAACGGGCGGAAGCTCCTCTGCCGTCAAGACGATGTCCGTGAGCATCCCCGCCAGCGATTTCAGCGGCAGCCTCACGGCGGGTAAGATTTACAAAGTCTCCGTCAAGATAAAAGGGACGGACATCAGCGAGTTCAGCAGTGTCACTACCGACTGGGCCCCTGCTATCTCGAACGGTAGCGGTACTACCGTGGACGGACAGAGGTATTTCGATTTCAGCGCCCCAAGTTTCTAACATAAAATAGCACCATCATGAATAAAATCAACTATCATACCAGCCAACTGTGGGTTGCCGGCTTCGCCCTGCTGCTAAGCGCCTGTACCGCCGAGACCGACGGCCCCGTGCCGGGCAGCGAGGTCGACACTACCGAGCGCCCGCTCACCGTGACCGCACAACTGGAAGCGGAAGTGGAAACCCGCGCCACCACTGCCACCGCCCTCGAAACGGGCACCCTGGCGGTGTTCCGCAAAACGACGAACGGGTATGCGGCATTGAACAACATCCCTTATACCTGGAATGCCACCGACAAAAAGTGGAAGTCGGCGAATGCCGCCGACAAGGCTAAAACCATCTATGTGAACCATCAGGATGCGGAAGTCTACGCCTATTACCCCTACAAATCCGCACAGGGAAGCAGTACAACCTTCAACCTCGCCATGGCCCGCAACACGCCGGATGCCACCATGCTCTACTCCGCTACACAGACGGTGAACAACCGCGCCGGCCTTGCCACGTTTGCCATGAAGAGCGGTTATTCGCGCATCACGTTCCGGCTGATGAACAAGAACCTGCCTTATTGCCTGATAAAGAGTGCATCCGTCAGTTTCACCAGTGCGGTGAAAACGCAGGGCACGATCGATATAAGCGCCGCCACCCCGACAACTACGCTAGGGTCGGCTGCCGCAAATAGCTATACCTTTCCTCTCAGCGAAGCCGATTCTATCAACAGTCTAGGAATCGGTACGGGCCAGTGGGACGAAACCCTCGACCTGTTGATGATTCCCGGCCAATCGGTGCCGCAGATGACAATAACCGTACAACTGAAATTAAGCGGTATGCTCAGTGATGCAACAACAAGTGTAACGATTCCTACGGGCACCATCAGCGGCAACCTAGTGCAGGGCAAGCAATACATCATCCCGTTGTTGGTGAAAGGAACCACTATTTCTTTTGACTCCAAGCAAGTACCGGTTATCGGCGACAATACCGACCAGGACCCTTACGGCGAAGACAAGCTGAACGCCTACACACTTCCTCCCGTCACTCTGGCGGACGGATTGAATGTGGCAACCGGTAACCTTTACTACTACAAATCAGCAATCATCAGTTCGAGCAAGAACCCGAACTATGAATTGGACGGCGATGTGAACAACTGGTATTGCTTCGCCGCCCGTAACGGTTGGCAGTGGGTAGAGAAAGACCAATCCGCTACTAACACCTTCAGTACCACAGACACTCGGTGCGCACGCTTGGGCACGAACTGGCATATGCCAACGAAAGCGGAATTGCAGCAAATATCAAACCTATCCAACATAGCCGGTACGTGCAACGACAGCGATACGGGCGCAAAGAGCGGTGTGTGGGTAGGAAGCTATAACTCCTCCCAAGGTCACTATCAGAAGCTCGCCGTCTTTTTCACCCCGGGCACCTATATATCCTCCGACGGCAGAAGCCTGACCGTGACCGCTTCCAGCATCACATACAACGAATCGGGAGCAACATCCGGATTAGTGCGATGCGTGAGTACTCAGAAATATTAACCCTGTAACAACAAATAAACAGCAGATATGAAACTACATACTATCCCCTCCTTATTTATGTTCTTGTTTCTGTTATCCTTCAGCGGATGCAGCGACGAGACCTTTATCGACGATAACCGGAGTTCCGGTAGCGGCCGTCCGCTTGCCGATGGCGAGTTGTGTTACATCGGATTCACCAATAGCGTTCCCGACGTGGGAACAGTGACTACGCGTGCTATCCCCGAGGGCAAACGTACCGTGCTCCACGACTTCACCAACCACCCATTGAAAGGCAAGGACGGCAACCGTGCCGGGTGGGTGACCGGCGAGGTGCGTACCGAGTACGACGATGAAGTGCGCCAAGCCACCGCTCGCAGAGGCGTCGCAACCGGCAGTAACGCTACTACCCGTGCATTCAACCCCGACAAGCAGCTCTTTGGTCCTAAGAGTAAATTCCGTATGCTGGTGTTCGCAGGGAATTTCAACGGCGCCGTCGATATGACTTCTCCCGTAGCCAATATGGTTTGCCAGGTGAACGCCGACGGTGCCGGTGCCACATTTATTTCCCCTACTACCGAGTTGGGTTTATTAAAAGGAAAATACACTTTCATCTGCTTTCCCGCCGACGAGAAATACAACAAATGGCAGGTGGGCAGTAGCGAGGGTTACAACCAAGTCCCCATCGGCCTCGACGAGGACTTCGTGAGTATGAAGATCGCCGACGAGAACATCAACAATACGAACTACCAGGTGGATTTGAGCAAGTTCACCCGTTTCGGTTACGAGCTTACCGTGAAGTTCTCCGTGAACGAGGAATTGGGCTACTTGCTGTTCCCACAGGACAAGATTATCCTTGAAATATCCGACGACGGCACTACAGCCGACAGCCGTGTGATAAATACCAAAGGTACATTCGACTTGAAAAGCCAAAGTATCAACTACAGCGATAATGCCGCCAGCTTTAAAGACACCCTTGCCATAGGCAAGGACGACAAAGGCAAGCAGACGTTTACCGCCGTTGCGAACATGATGATCGCCAACAACAGCGCCAGCCATAAGCTGACCATTAAATATCCCCAACTGACGGTGAAGAAACCGGCGGGTACCGAGGGTGCAGACGGCAAACCAAGCAAAGAGGATAGCGTGTTTACTATCAAGGGAGGTACCTATACTACCACCGCTGCAGTAAAATTCGAGGCAGGGAAGAGCTATACGATTACCTTAGCAGTCGGCGAGCAAGTGAAAGGGATTATCGTGGGAGGCGTAACATGGAGCCCCGGTAACCTGGACTACAATCCAACAACAAAGAAATACTTTTGGGCTCCCACTCCAGACAAAGCAACGAACGCCCGCGAGGCTCGGGGCGCATGGTTCCGGTGGTACAGACTTCTCCCGCAAAGTTCGTCAAATACATCAACCTCGTACTCAAGCAATAAATGGTCAACAACAGTACCCAAATGGAGTGGTGTAGCCGGTAACCTGGGCAATTACGAAGGATATTATAAAGGCATCTTCGCATATGACGATGCCGGATATACCGCTACAACCCTTCCAGCCTCAATAGGAACTGAAACAATCGGCGACCCTTGCCGTGGTATGGGTAAAGAATGGCGTATGCCAACATACAATGAGATCTACATCCTATGCTACCAAACAGATAAAGAAATACCCAGTGGTTCGGCTGGCGGTAGGAACAGAAAGGAAAATTTCAGCAGTTACTCCGGCGGCTTTGAGGATAACACAGCTACCGTAGCCGCCCGTTACGCTGGTATATTCATTACGAGCAGCCTCAAACCAAACGAAAATCCAGCCGCAATCACCGACAAGAGCCAATACGACGGCTCGCAACTATTTCTGCCGGCGGCAGGGTACTCCAGCAGTTACAGCGTGAAATTCGCCGGGACCTACGGCCGCTATTGGAGTAGTACGCCGGACAGTGGCAACACCACCGTCTCGTGGTTCGCCTACTTCTACAGTGACAACCTCTACCCGAGCAACGACTACAGCCTCCGCACCCGCTGCCTCGGGTTCTCTGTTAGGTGTGTCTTAGGAGATAAAAAGTGAGCGTAGCCGAACGTTTTTGATAATTTGTTTTTATTTTCCTCGGGCTTTAAGGCCCGAGGAAGCAATACGGCGAAGCCGTCGGAATTTTTTTAAAAAATTGAGTTATTATGTCGAATTTACAAGAGATATTGAAAATCGAATCCGAAAACACTGATAAAATACATTTTTATCGTGAAGGAGTTTTTTATAAAGCCTACGAAAGGTCGGCTTATGTCTTTGTTACACGCATCAAGCCATTTATGGTGAAAAGACTGTTTGTAAAGTGCGTGAATCAGGAGGTAGTTTCTATCGGCTTCCCTACCAACAGCCTGCGCAGCTACTTTGCGACAGACAAGATAACAGAAAAAGACAATGAAGCAGAAGTTATTCCGGATACAGCTATTGTTCCGGCCGATTTTGAGAAGTGGCGGGAAGGCATTGCCATGACTCCGGCGAAAGAAACGATAGTCAAAAATAAAGATACTCATATAACATCGGAAGTTGTAGAGGGAGAGAAATTAATTGTAACAAAAATAAAAACATTTCCGATAGAGGTAAAAACTCCTCTGGAGTGCATGATATTCTTGTCCGAACTAAAGAAAACTTTGTAATATGGCTATATATGATAATCTGCCGGTATTTAAAGATACTTATGACTTGCTGCTTAATTTTATTCGCCAGAGTGCCAATTTAAAGCGGGATTTCAGATACACAATCGGTCAGGAACTCAAAAAAGAGCTGATGGATTTATGTATCAATATCTATCAGGCAAACGCAACTGCCACAAAAAATGAATTCATTGGCAAGGGACGTGAAAAGGTAGTGGTTATTAAACTGAATTTTAGATTGCTGCATGATACAAAGCAAATATCCACCAAACAATTCGCCATGTTTGTCGACAAAATAGAAGCTATTTCCAAACAACTGACGGCATGGAACAACTACTTAAAGAATAAGGAACAAAAAAGTCATTAAATAAAACAGGAAGGGTGCAACGGAACATCATATCCGGAATCTTGCAAGCCACGGTTTGCAGGAGCGTGAAAAAGTAAATCCAAGCAGCCTATCGGTCGTCATAAGATAACGTATAAAGAATATGGAAGAACAATTAGAACTTTTCCTTCTGAACTACGCAGAGTCCGGTAATACAAACCAGCTTCTGCCTGTGCCCGGCGATGAGCCGCTCGCAGCAGAACGCAATACAGACGGCTGCTTTTCATTTCTGCCGGCGGCAGGGAACTCCAAATGAAACGAATCAAAACTCTAAAAAGAATGTCCCGAATGAACAAAAAGTTTAATGTAACAATAGCGTTTGTCATTTGCTTTTCATCAAGCATAACTTTTCCGGGACAACGCCGGCTTCGGGACTTCTTTTTTAATGTATATATATAAGAATGTTATAAGGATATTAATAAGGATAAACAGAAAAACACATGATAGAATTAGCAGACATAGCCACACTCGCTTTCATCGCTTCGGGACTGACGTACCAAAGCGTGAAGTACTGGCGCAGCGACAAACGGATAAAAATAAAACGCGACCGCCCTGTGAGCCTCGTGCTTCGCGGTATGGCACTGCCCGAAACCTGCCAACACGCGGTAATCCTTGTGTTCGACCGCCGGGGCTGCCTGATGCGTAAATTTCCCGATGCAACCTACCGCAAAAGAAAAAACGGATACCGGATTGAATGTTCTACCCAGGAGGGCATATTGAACTTCTGTGTATTATTCACCCCTCATACTATCAGCCTAAGCGCCATCCACCACCGCAGCGATGTAGACCGCCGGTTCGGCAAATATCCGGACATGCTGATAGCGGAAACCGGATGGCAAGAGGTGAGCACCGCAGCCGTGCTGGAACTGCATCCGGTGGAAAAGGAAACGACAGGAGCGGCAACTGCCGATGTAGCCCCCGCCGCCCTCTCCATGCTATTACCGCCCGAAGTAGTGACGGACGCCATGGCAAAGGAACTCACCATAGACTTTGCCGGGTGCAGCGAACCGTGGGAGGCGGGCTATGTGCACTATGCCGAAGGCGAACCCGAAAACTGGCTCTCCATGCACCGCGAAGCCGATAAATTGGTGCTGCAACCGCGTACCAACTTCTCGTCTGCCGAGCGGAACGCCACGGTTGATATTTATGCCGGTGACAGTACCCACACCCTGAAAGTGAGGCAGCAGATCATCGGTATTCACTCCACGCTCACTGTCAGCCGTCGCCTCTACGTTACCACCGGGCTCAAAAACGAAGCGGTGTCCGTTACCGTCACCCCCGACAAAGAGGAAGCCCACTGGCGCATCAAGAGCGCCAATGCCGGAGACGGAGGTTGCTGGTACACCGTCTATCCTCCCGTAGGTGTGGAGCAAAAAGGCAGCAAGACACTACAAATACACCTCGAAGCCAAGCCCGCCAACGTGCGTTCGCGCTCGCTGTCACTGACGCTCGAAACGGGTACTTACCCTTTCAGCCATTCTACGGACGTGCTGCTGATGCAGGGCGTCTGCTTCGACTATTACATAGAATATCCCCGTATGGATATCTGTGCCCGCCACAACGACGTGATAGAAACCCCGCTTGCCTGGGAAACGGGGGAAGCTCACACCGCCGCTCCCAAAACCTATACCGTCTGTGTGGACAGCAATCAGCCATGGCGCATCATCCGCAGCGAACAGGCGGACTGGGTGACGGTAAGCGCTCCCGAACTGATGCCGGGACATTACAGCGGACGTTTCACGGTACAGATAGACTCAAACGCCGGATACCGGGTGCGTGGCGGTTTCCCCGCAGCGCGTCACACGGTACTCTCGCTGGTGAACGATACGGGTATCGTGCGCGACATCCTGATCTATCAGGGTGGTTACGTACGCATTCACGGGAAGTGCTGGCTGGACCGCAACCTGGGGGGCTATGGCAAACCGGCGCAAGTGGCTATCCCTCTGGGGCTGGAAAAGGGAAACACACTCAATCACGGTACTTATTTCCAGTTCGGCAGCCCTACGGACGAATGGAAGAGTACCTGTAAACCCTGTAAAGACAACTGGTATGCCGACAAAGCGGAGAACCCGACAGCATTGCCGCAAATTGATCCTTCACCGGCAGGCTGGCGCGTTCCCTCGCACATCGAGATGGAGGCTTTTATCAACAGTCCCGCCGCTCCCATGGAGCTGCAACGGGAAGAAGACCGCACGAACATCTGTATTCTTAGTGACGACGGCGTGCCGGTATACCTGCCCTTATGCGGACACCGCAGCCACATCAACGGCTGCAAAATCATGATACCCCACGGTCACCGCTACTGGACGGGCAGCAGCCAAAGCCCCGTTTACGGCTACTCGCTTTGCGTGGAGCCCAGCCGGCAAATGTACATCATGCACGACATGAAGAAGTACGGATTCCCGGTGAGGTGCGTGCTGGATGGGGAGTGAAGGAAGATGTTTATATTGGTGTAAAATAAAGAATAAACAAACAACACTTAGAATATGAAGCTGATAAGAACGGAAGTTTTGATAAACAGGCAAATGAAAGTGCCCATAATTACCGGTGTCTATGACCTTTTAAGCCAGAAGCGCGATGGAACCATTACATCACAGGCACCCATCATCGTGTCGGGCAGGAATTTTTATATGCTGGAAGAGGGGAACATCAGGCTGTGTCTTGCCCCGGCTGTCGATTATGACAACGTGATAGAGGTACATCATGTATATAAGTATACACATGACCAAGTGGTTGTCAGCCTGCCGGTTCTGAAGCCGGGAGAATACTTTCCGGCAATAAAGATAGTGCAAAACAATGCTGAAGATTCGGTTTATATCTTTCCGGTATCGTGGGTGGTAACGCCCGAAAGTTATGAAAGAAGAGAATTATATCCTTGTTGCACGGAGATTGGGAAATGAAATAGTGAATAATGATATGAAAAAAATGAGAAATAGGTTAAGGAGTAAATTAGAGTGTTTTGTAAATGAATATGGAGCGTATACTGCCGCTGTTATATTGTCGGGATTCTTAACGTTGTCAAGTTTCAGTCTGATTACATTGATATTGTTTGCCGCTTGCAAACAAAATCAGGCAAATGGATCGGATGACGGAATTTCTGTCCGGAAAGACACCGTGCATATCGCGCAGTATATCCGCCCGGAAATCCCCCCAATGATGACAGACCCGCAGCAACGTGCATCTTACTATGTGAAGCATTATTGGGACGGCTATTCACTGGCAGACACCGCCTTTATCCGCAGCGACGACACCGAACAACTATTCTCGGACTTTATCGGCGCATTGCAGTACGTAGCCCCCGAAGAAAGCAACACCGCACTAAAGCGCATGATGTCTCGCATGGAAGAAGACAGCACGGCTTATTCCCGGTTCTGTTTCCTTAGTGAGAAGTATCTGTACGATCCCAATTCCCCCATGCGTAGTGAAGAGTACTTTATCCCCATACTGGAACAAATGGTCGATTCCAAACGTCTGGACGAGTACGAGAAAATCCGTCCTGCCGACCGCCTGGCACAAGCGCACAAAAACCGTCCCGGAATGAAGGCTACGGATTTCAGTTACGTTACCCTGAAAGGCAAAGTCGGAAGAATGAGCGGAATAAATGCGGACTACACGTTGCTCTTCTTCTACGAACCCGACTGCACCAACTGCCGCAAGCACGAGCAAATACTCGCGGAACTGCCCGCCTTCGTTGAGATGCAGGAAAAAGGTGTTCTCCGCGTCCTTGCCGTCTATCCGGATGATAACGAGGAAGAATGGTTACTTAAATCCTCCGCGATGCCACGAGGCTGGATAGTAGGGTGGAACAAGCAAGGTGACATCCGTAACAAAACGCTTTACGAAATCCGCGCCACGCCGACCATGTACCTGCTGGATAAAGAGAAGAAGGTGATACTGAAAGATGCCACTTTGGAACAGACCATCCAATATCTGTCAGCAGTTTACCCCGGGGCAACCGAATAACGTTTAATCAATAACTGTTAGTAATTATGATAAGCAAGCAAAGTGTATCATCGCACAAGTTAAAGAATCTTTGTCTGAACCTGTTGATAAGAATATTCTCCTATACTATTGGAGTAGTATTGGTTCTGATAATAATCATCAGCGCCATTCCGTCCTTGTTTATATGTCTTCTGATAGGGGATTATAATTTTGATAAACAGATTGATAAAGAATACAGACTATCCGTAAATCACTTTCATGAATAAAGAGCAGTTAATAGCTGATGCTGCGCGCAGAGGTGGAATGACTCAAAGGGAAATCCGCAACGGATTGAATGCCCTTATTGAGTCCTTGGTAGATGCTTTTGAAAACGATACCGATGTTGCCATAGCCGGACTGGGTACTTTCCAGGTCAGGAAAAGAAGCAATGTGAAGAAATATCTGCCAGAAGACGGCAAAGGACCAATGAAAGGAGTGAAAGGTGGCAGAGCCATGTGTATCGTCCCGGACCGGAGAGTCATCAAGTTCAATCCGGCTCCTTTTATCAATAGGGAGTACATAGAAGACCATTCACCCCGTCTCATCGAAGTAGATAATAAGAAAGACTAATCTGCATTCATATCATCCTTTATTCGATAAAAACAGTTTATTGCTGTACGCATTGTTTAGATTTCTAATAAATAGCTTGCAAATATCGAAGAATCTTACGAATATTGCATATCTCATGCGTATAAAGCGATATAAAATCAATAGACTAAGAAGTACTATATTTTTCAGCTATACGCATAGACTTTTTTAACCAATTAATGAACTATATTTATATTAAAAAGCAATGCGTAATATAACAGAAATAACGAGGCGAGATATTTTTGACTTATTTCAACATGGCTATGTTGAGGAAAGCGTTTGGTTTGATAGTAGAAATATTAATTACTATTATTCTGGGCGTTTATCAGAAATAGAGTTTCTGAAGAAATTATATCGACTAGATAAAATGACAAATAATGACAGAAGATATAGAAATGCGGAAGAAGAAATCCAGGCACATACTTTCAACAGCGATTATGAACTTGGCTGGGTATTCAGAGATGATAGATTTGAACTGTTAAAAGGAGAAGATAATATTTTATTAGATTTTTTGTGCGCAGTCTTTCATCCGGAAAATAGATACGAAAAAGGATATTGGAAAGAATATCTTGGGAAAATAAATGAATTATTAAGGGCAGATGGATACGAACTGTACGAAAGCGATAAAATGTCACAGCGTTCTGTCTTTTCATGGAGAAGAATTACTCAAGAAGAATTGGCCAGTGGAAAATTTATTCCATTTTCTGTTAGAAATAAGAAAGCTATTGAAGCTAAAAATCTTAATCTACCAAGCATACCCAAAAAGATTAGATCTGAAATAATAAATTTGCTCAACAGATATGATGAAAATCTATATGAAACAGATGAAACAGGTTTAAATTATTCTATAAGTGGTAAACAAGCTACTTTTAGGGATATTAGTGAGAACTACACTCCGCACGCATTTGATGAAAGTGGCATATATTCCGTAACAGAAGATTTCGATCATTTCATTATGTGTAACTATCCCTCTTCTGTGTTTGATGTAATAGAATTATTTTCGCGATATAGCAATGAGAAATTTGTCGACGAAATAAATCTGTTGTTCAAAAACAGTAATTTCATATATAAGCTTGCCGGCGGTAAAATAGAATCATCTGGAATGAGTCTTAGGAATACAGCAGCAATTGCAGAACCGGGACTTAAAGAATTAGTAGAACAAGCCAGTAATTTGTATAATAGCAAAATCATATCAGATACACAGTTTGCGGTGGAGAAGATATGGGATGCATTGGAGCGGTTAAAAACATATTATACGAATTTGGATAAGAAAAAATCAGTTGAAAAGATAGTGGACGATATGTCTAATCAGAATGATAAATACAAAAAGTTATTCGATGAAGAGTTTGCTCAGCTGACTAAAATAGGAAATGAATTTCGCATTAGGCACCATGAAACAAATAAAACCGATATAATAGATAATAACTACTATAGTTACTTTTATCATCGTTGTTTTGCCCTGTTAGAATTAGCCTTGAAATATTTAAATTGACTATCCCTGCTGCAAGTATTGGTCACCCTTTCAAGACGATGGTTTGCACTTATACCTATTCAAAACCACTTAAATCTACATAACATCACTTCATGCCACAATGTTTTGTTATGTATCTTATTGAAAACCAGTTAATACACTACATCCGTGCATCCCTTTTTTAAGGCTACACGGATGTTTTTGTACCCCCAAATGTACCCTACATGAGTCGGTAAGTACCCTATAAATGCAATATACCCCGAAAAAACTTCATTATAAGCCTTTTACATTAAATATTATTATCTATCTTTGCCTTCAGAATAAAATCAGTAATAACCCTATCCATGTAGGGCTGTATGTAGGATTTGGAGGAATCAATCAAATGCATCTACTGATAATCAATAACTTATCTTCAAAATATTATCAAAATACGTACCACTTAAGTCGAACGATAGTTTAACTAAAGTCAAGCTTTCGTTCAACAACTGTCAAACGAAAGCTCGCTTGGTAATAAGATAAATAATGCTAATAAGAGAATAAATTGAAAGCTGCATAGTAATGTATTATTATCAGTAATAGCATTTTATGTTCTTTTCCGAACCGAAATGAACATAAATCTCAAGCCGGCAGATTCATATTCGGAATTCACTGATTTATCCTTTTATTTTCTTAATATACTCCGTGGGTAAACATCCGAAATACTTCTTGAAACTCGTAGCAAAATAAGACGGTGTATTGAATCCTACCATTGTACTGACTTCTGCTATTGTATAGCGGCCATCCTTGAGTAACTTTGCTGCTTCGTTGAAACGGATCTTTCGTATAAAATCGATAGTCGATTCGCCTGTGATAGCTTTCAATTTAAGATGCAGGTTAGAACGACTCATATTCATTTCTCTGGCAAATTCGTCAGTAGAGAATTCAATATTATCCATGTTTTTTTCTACAATAGCTACGGCACGTTTCAGTAAAGCTTCATCCATGGCGTTAAACGTAATCTTTTCCGGTTCCACTTCCAGGGATTTGGAATACCGTTCAAGCATACGTCTACGGGTACGCATCATATTCTGTATCTTCGTAGTCAGGATAGCAAGTGAGAATGGTTTCGGGATGTAATCATCCGCACCCATTTGCAGACCTTCCATCTGGTCTTTGACTTCGCTTTTAGCAGACAGGATAATCACGGGAATATGACAGGTACGGATATTTTGCTTCACATTCTTACACAGTTTGATACCATCCATCACAGGCATCATGACATCAGTTACAATGATGTCAACTTCATTGTCTTTCAGTTTTTCCAAGGCTTCTTCACCATTCCCGGCTTCCAGCGTATTGAAGAGTTCTGCAAGTCCGCTGCTAAGATAATGGCGGATTTCATTATTGTCTTCTACAATAAGAATAGTGCCACGCTTCTTGTCACCGGCTTCGATCGTTTCGTTTTCGACCTTTTCCGTATCAATGAAATACATTTCTTTCGAGTTGGTGGAATATACCTGACCTTCCTCATTCAGAGTGTCATTAGAAGCCAACTCGGAGGATTTATAGGTATTTATGTCTTGTGGCAGATAGACAGAGAAAGTACTGCCTTTACCCTCTTCACTATCCAGTTCGATACGACCATGGTGCAATTCTACCAGACGTTGTACCAGTGAAAGACCGATACCACTTCCTACATGCTCACTCTCTATCTGATAAAAACGTTCGAATATTTTTCCCTGTTTGTTGATAGGAATGCCAATACCGGTATCACTAACTTGCAGTACCAGCCAATTATTTTCCTCTTTTAATGTCACAGTGATACTTTGACCACTTTCCGTATATTTGAAAGCATTTGAAAGCAGGTTATTAACAATCAGTTCCAGATAATTAGGATCAAAAAGTTCCTCTTTATCTTCCAATTCGGAATGGAGAGTATAAGTAATCTTTTTGTGGTGCGCCAGTTTATCATAGAACAAGAAATTATCTTGTATGAGTTGATGTGCATTCTCTTTCTTTACTTTTAACTCGAAAACTCCCAATTCGGCGCGGCGATAATCCATCAATTGATTGACAAGATGTAGTAGGCGATTAGCGTTGCGTTGGATATATTCCAGTTGATTACGAGTCCAGCGGTCACTGATCTTATTGATTATTTCTTGTAGAGGAGCTAAGATAAGAGTCAACGGCGTGCGAAGCTCATGGGAAATATTGATGAAGAAACGCATCTTCATCTGGTTGATTTCTTCTTGATGTTCCTTATCCCTGCGTTCAATCTCCAACTCTGCCTCCATGCTTTTACGCATCCAGAAGAAGCGGAAGACGAAAGTGATAAAGCCGATAAAAATAGCGAGGAAAAGCACGATTGCCCACCAGGTCTTGTACCATATAGGGAGAACAATGATTTCTAACATCGTAGGTACAGTGTTCCATTTCCCGTCACTATTAGCAGCTTTTACCAGAAAATGATAAGTGCCTTGCGGCAAGTTGGAATAGGAGACAGCACGTTTGTCTGTCAGATAATACCACTCTTTATCATATCCTTCCAATTTATAAGCGAAAGTATTGTGTTGACCTGAAATATAGTTGGATACCACAAATTCAAGTGTAAAAGCCGTTTGCCATGATTTTAGCGTGATACTTTCTGTTTCATTGATATTCTTAGTCAAGATACCGGTTTCATCATCCGGACGGACTGTTTTGTTAAACAGTTGAAGTTTAGTGATAACTACCGGAGGAGTGTAAGGGTTGTCCAGTAGGAGTTCCGGGCGGAAAGTTGTGATACCGTTGATACCTCCGAAGTACATTTGTCCGTTAGAGGTGCGGCAGAATGAAGAAGTATTAAACTGATTACTTTGCAACCCGTCGGATTCCGTAAAATTGCGGAACTTCTCTGTCTCCGGATTGAAACAGGAGATACCACGGTTGGTGCTTACCCAGAGACGCCCGAAAGTATCTTCCAGGATACCGTAGACCACATTATTGGGTAAACCGTTAGCTGTTGTATATCGTTTGATTTTCTTCTCTTTTTCATTAAAACAGTAGAAACCTTCACGCGTACCTACCCAAATGATGCCATTGGCAGCTTCATAAATGCAATTGGTAAACATCTTTGTTACAGATGATTCCGGAAGGATAGGAGCTTTTTCTATTTCGATCCCTTCCTGCTGAAAGACTGATATACCTTCTTCACCACCGATCCAAAGACGTTTACGAGAATCTCTGAACAGGATTGTGATTCGTTGTGAAGTAAATGGCGTACCGTCTTTTTCTTTATCTATGGTGGTGAAGCTCCGTTTCTCCGGATTAAAACTAACCAGTGCACTTAAAGTTCCTAATAAGATACTACCTTCTTTGTCAGGAAGAATGGCATACACATTTTCATTGACCAACTGGCTATTCAGCTGATTGAAACTTTCCATTTGTCCACTGTTGCGGTGGAGAACAGTCAGACCACCGGCATGTGTTCCTATATATACAAGTGATTTTTGTTCGTCTACATATACGGCTTTGATATTGTTGGAACCAATACCGATTTCCCGTTCGTCTTCCTGCAGGATATAGTGTGTAAACTGTTGTGTCTTTGGATTATATAGATTCAATCCACCATCATTTGTTCCTATCCATAAGTTCTTATTCTTATCTTCGGTAATGCAACTGACTACATTGTCACTTAGAGAATTCTTATATGGAATACGTTGGATATTCTTGAATCTGTTGCGGATCGGATGATAATAGTTTAGTCCTCCGAAATAGGTTCCAAGCCACATTCCGCCCTGCGAATCCATAAAGATACTGCGGACCGAACGCTGTGACAGACTGCCGCTTTCTACCGGACTACTGCTGTAAGAAACGAAAGAATCGTTTCCTTCATGATAAATGTTTAGATCATTGAATGTTCCTATCCATAGGCGATTTTGCGAATCCAATGCCAGAGAACGGATATAATTGGAACTGATACTTTTAGGATTGGAAGAAGAATGATGATAAGCTTTGACTTCTTGTGTTTTCGGGTTAAATAGAAGTAGACCGGCTCCTTCGGTAGCTATCCAGATGCGGGTAGGAGATTGTTGCAAAATGGCTTGAATCTGTTTAGTGCCCGTTATCGGAGTAATTCTTTCCAGTTTCTTTTGAGGAATGGAGTAGCTGTAAAGCCCGTCAACCGGGGTGCCGATATAGATAATATCGCCTTGCCTGTAAAGAGCAGAAGCCACTATCTTATGCATAGCCGTACTAAAAGAATCATCAACGAATCGTGATTCTTTAATATCGAACATAGTCAGACCTTCCTGTGTACTTATGAGCAGTTGTTCCGGTGAGATCTCCGCAATACCGTTGATTTGCAGCTTCTTCCCCTTCTTTTCGTAGAAGAAATTTCTGAACTTATCCTTCTCCTCATCATAATATGACAAACCATCCCGCGTGCCGATCCAAACCCGTCCCTGACTGTCAGTCTTTACGATTCGCGAAATGTCATTAGCGATGCTGTTCGGATCATCTTCATTGTGCTGATAAACTGTAAATGAATACCCATCGTACTTGTTAACTCCGTCATAAGTTGCGAACCACATATTGCCTCGTTGGTCCTGATCGATAGAGAATACAGTACTTTGTGACAATCCTTCATTAATAGAGATATAGGAGAAGTTGATTTGCTCCGGAATATCAGAAAAAGCATAATTAACCCCTGCGCATAGAAAAAGTAGACAGATTGCTATTTTGTTAAGGCTGCTCATTATTAGTTCATAAGATTAATAATGGCATCAAAGATAGTGAAATCTTTGATATACCCCATGAATTGGCTGGAAAACTATACAATCTTTCCGCCCCGCGTCAAATGTCTTTTTTCATAATGAGGTGATTCTCATTGTCGATACGTTGGTAAGATATTTCGTTCATAATGCTTCGTATGAGGAATATTCCCAGACCTCCGATTGGACGTTCCTCCAAAGAAAGTGTAACATCTACTTCATCTACTTGTGTCGGATCAAAAGAGGCTCCCTTGTCCGTTAATAGGAAAACAAGTTGTTTTTCGCTGTAAGTTACTCTTAATAGGATGGTGTGTTGCTCTTGAGTTGGATAGGCGTACATAATAATATTGGCTACGGCCTCTTCCAATGCCAGATTGATATTCATTGTCGTTTCAAATGACAAAGAAAGTTCCTCTCCCAGTTCTTCGATGAAACTGGCTAAAACTGAAATTTCATTTAAATCGTTTGAGATCTTTATTTCTCTTTCCATAATGATATGTGCTTAATTGTTTGTTGTCCCGGGTTCATATTGAATAAGTAAAATAGTCAAGTCATCGCTGGCTTCGGCTTCCTTGACATGCTCTGCTATAGAGTCCACTATACCATTTACAGTGGTACGTACGTCAGACGTGGTATTATCAGACAATGTTTCCAATAATTTCTCGTCTCCATATAGCTCTTTCTCTGTATTTTCAGCTTCTGTCACTCCATCGGTGTAAAGGAACAGTTTACTTCCTTTTTCCAATGTCGTTTCATCTTCGGTATAGGCAAATTCTTCAATGACGCCAACAAATATCTGGGTCTTGAATTCCAAGAAAGAAACCTGTCCGTCCGGACGAATCAGTATGGGAGGATTATGTCCGGCATTACACAGTTTCAGTTTTCCCGTTTCCAAATCAAGGATGCCAACGATAAGCGTGACAAACATATTGGAATCGTTATTATCAGATATTGAATTGTTCATATCTGTCACAATCTTGGCCGGTGAAAGCACCTGCTGAGATAAAGTGCGGAACAGACTGCGGGTGATTGCCATAAACAGAGAAGCGGGTACGCCTTTTCCTGATACATCGCCGATTAGGAAGTAGAGGCGGTTACCATCCATATAGAAGTCATAAAGATCTCCGCCTACTTCTTTCGCAGGGTGAAGTATGGCGTGCAAATCTACATCACTGCGTTCGGGGTAGGGAGGGAATATCTTGGGAAGCATTCCCATTTGTATTTCCCGGGCTATAGAAAGCTCACTTTCAATCCGTTCTTTGCTGGCAGTCGTGTCTTTTAGTTCAACTACGTAAGTAGATAAAGAGTGCTGCATGAAGATAAGCGAATCATACAGATCCCTGATTTCATCGTTGGAATGCACTTCTGGTATGGTAACATCAAATCGTCCGGTCGCAATTTCGCGGGCTGACTCGGAGAATTTCTCCAGTGGGCGGACAAGGCGTCGGATGATGCTGTACACAATCAGGAATAAGGCTATCATCCCCACTATAAAAGTATAGATGATTGTTCGGGATGTACTGTCTAGTTCCTGAAGAATTATCTGGCTTGGACAAACGGTGCATACTGACCATCCAATCTGGGGAATAGTTGTATAAAATGCATACGAATCTACTCCTTTGTTATCGAAACGCATGGTTCCGGTATGTCCTGCCAGCATTTCATGTCCGATCTGTTCCTGTGCAAGATTCTCTTTGGCAAAAGCTTCAGAGAATATCGTTTCGTTCATGATCTTATTCCTGTCCATGTGGGTCAGGAAACTTCCGTTGCGACTGATTAAATAGGTGTAGCTGGAAGGATATGGCTTCAGCAAGCTAATTGTATCAGTGAATTGCGTCAGAGATATATTGGCTGTAAAGACTGCGACTAATTTCCCATCACTGTCAAACAGCGGTTTGGCATAAGTACTCATGATGAAATTTCCCCCTCCGTCATCATAATAAGGTTCGCTCCAGTAAGGTTGTTTAAGCAGTTGGGGAATGAGATACCAGTCCATGCATGGATAGTCATAATTCTGGCTACCCAATACCTGGTAAGTGATTTCGCCGTTTATTTCATCTTTGAAGGAAGCATAAGGCATGAAATATTTCCCTTTTTCTTTGTAATAATCGGGAACGAAAGCGATGCCACTTCCTACAATGAACTGATTGTTTCTAACAACAGATTCAATAATATTATGTAAAGAATCCGGGTGGTCTATGTTTTTTTCCAATACCCAAACGGACTGCTCTATGGTAGTCTCTACCGACAATAGCTGACCGCTGATTTCAGTTGCAATGTTACTTAATAGTCCATGAGTACGTTCAATGGCAAAGTCCGTTACTTTCTGGTGACTATAATAATAAAATAGCGCCATAATAGTAGCAAAGATAATCAACGTAAAGGAAAGTACGTAGATACTTAGCCGGGTTGCAAAGGAACGGGAAAAAGTGTGTTTCATGAATGAATGTGATTATTTTACGAAATTTTCATAACGAATGTCGCTGGTGTTTTTGATTTGATCTGGCAACAAAATACTAGTTGCCAGATCAAATACTTCTCGGCTTAGCCGATAGGGACGTTGCCCGCTCTTCTTGTTTGTTTGTAGCCGTAAGATCTCATCCAACATTTTACGCTGGTGATATCTGTTGGTTCCTATGTTGTGTTGATGCACTTGTTCCATTATAATGTCCAATGTTTGTTCGCGGTGTTCGTTTGCCCATTCCCACCCACGTATGCTGGCACGGGCCAATTTCTGTACAGCTTGGGGATATTTCTGATAGAATTCTCTGCTAACATAAAGTCCGTCCTCCGGCAGGTTATATCCATAATCCGAGAAATGCATGATATGAATTGAATCAGTCTTTACACCGGCTTCAATCAGTTGTAGAAACTCATTGTAACTTCCTACGAGACAAATATCCACAGCTTTCGATAGGAAAATGTTGACTCCTCCATTGAAACGTATCCATTCCACCTGGAGTTGATATTTGTTGGCTATTTGATCCAGTAGTTCTTGACTAAGATGATTCCATACCCCTATTTTCTTATGTTGCAAAGATGAAATACCCTTAAGTGGCGAACGACTGACAAGCATCAGACTGTTTTCCTGTGAGGTTTGCAAGATATTGACTACCTGTGCACCTGCAAAATATTCAGTCAAGGCATACGATAGGTTCATAACTACCGCTTGCGAATACCCTTTCTGCAGAAAAGAAAAAGAGCTTGCCGAAAGCGAAGGATGTACCACATGTACGTCAAGTCCCTCTTCCTTGTAGAATCCCAGTTTGTCGGCTACGTAATAGCCTGCAAATTGTGCTTGTGCCGTCCATTTGGGTGTGAGATTAATGGATTGTGCATTCACCGGTTCTGTCAGAAAGAACAGAGATAGCAAGATACTGCAAATAATAGATGCTTTTCTCATTATAAATGGAATTAACGAATGATAAAAAGGCCGGAACAGCCTGTCATATCGAATATTTTCCGTATTTCCGCACGCATAGCTTCCAAAACAAGTTGTCCATTATGTTGTTTTACGCTTTTCTGGAGTGTAATTAGACTTCTCAGACCGGAACTACTAATATATAACAATCCTTCACAATTGATTATAATATTAGGATTTTGAACGTTTAATAGAGGTAGGATGAGAGCGTTGAATTCATTAGTATTGGCAGTATCCAGTCGTCCTTCAACAGTGAGTATGATTACTTCCTCTATTTTACATAAATTCGTTTTAAGAGTTGCTTCCGGTTTGAAATCCATTTCTATTTTTTTAGTCAGGATTAGTTCGTTTTGGCTGTCCGTCGAATGATATTCTACTTTATCCATTGTTCGGCGAATCAAGAAGAGTCCCAAACCTTGTGTCAGTTGCTGTTCCAGAGATAGTGCATTTCCTGATGCTTCATTTTCAGATTTTGTGGGATCGAATGAAATACCATCGTCAATAATCTGGGCAATCAGTAGGCCGGGGGCCACGGAAGTTTTCAATGTAATTTCACCTTTTTGATTTTGAGGATAACCGTGATGGATAATATTGCTTATTGCTTCTTCAATAGCCAGATTGAGACTCATTGTTATGCCGGAAGGTAAATGTAATGACATGCCTAATTCTTCGATGAATTGGGCAATTATTGAGATTTCTTCTACCTGATTTTCGATGGTGATTTCTTTTTCCATATTCTTTAAGTAGCGCGTCATATTATAATTGTTCTTGTTAGGGGTAAATGCTGGTACAAAAGTATTAGTAAAGGTGAAAAGTCTGAAATATATTACCCCCAAATGGTTCCCATTTTAGCAAATCTCCCTATATTGGGACGCTTTTTGCGAGTGGGATGCTCTCGTTCTTTTCGCGAAAAGACTACTTTTGTCGCTCAAAACAAAAAAAACATGGTAAACGTAATTGTTCTCTGCATTGAATTATTGTTGGATATTGTGGGCTTGGTATTGGGAATACTTGTTTATTCACGTTCTTCAGATAATAATGGACTTACAAAAGCATGGGGAGTATTGGCTATCACTCTGTCCTTTCTTCTTTTGTGTGATAATCTGGAATGGATGTGGATTTTCAGTAGAGGAGGTGAGGAGACGATTCCGCGTTTTACTGAAGTTCCGATGAATCATCTTTCGATATGGCATATTGTCCGGGTGATTGTCTTTTTTCAGTTCTTTTCTATTTTTCCTATAGCTTCATTGAAGCCGGGATGGATGACTTTTTCAAGAGTCGTCAGTTTATGTATCCCTATTTTGCTGATTACATGTATAGCTTGTTGCTATGAGTTTTTCAACGGTCACTATACTACTCTAAAATCTTTTGCCTCCATTCGGGAGAATATTGGTGAACAGGATGTACGGGTAAGGCTGATGCTGTTTGTAATCAGTGTAATTACTCCTTCCGTAAATTTCCTTTTTCCATATATGAGACGATGGATTCCCGTCCGGCGTAAACAGAGCCAGGCAATGTCGATTTATATGATGTGTTTTGCTATCATCATGTCCGGCTATATTTGGCTGATGCTGGGCACTAGTGGATTATGTTTTAACGTATTCGGCTATATTGTAATCCTTCCCGTCCTTTTTTTGAATATACTATATTTGCGTAATGAGAATCCGCTTTCTTTACCTCCCCAGCCTGTAGAAGAGCTGGAGATGGAAGAAATAGAAGCCATCCGGGAAATTGCGGTTTCGCCTGTCGTTCTTGAACTATCCAACCAGATGCAAAGTCTCATGAAACATAGTAAATCGTTTACTAATCCTCAATATTCCTTGCAGGAATTTCTGAATGATTTGAATACGAATGAAAACAGGCTCAATAAGGCTCTTCATTATGATGGCTTTTCCGGTTTTAGAGATTATACTAATTTCCATCGTCTGCAATACTTTAAAGAACAGGCACGTTTGCAAAAGAATCTCACTGTAAAAGAATTAATGTTTTTGAGCGGCTTTACCTCCCGCTCCAGTTTTTACCGTTATTTTGCGAGTGTGGAAAAAATGTCTCCCAGTGAATATATGGAGATGCTCAATAGAGAAAATTAATAAGGGGTGTGGGAAAAGAATCACCACAGATCATAAAATTAGCACGGATTTGATTGTAATTCAAAGATTATCAATGCAGAATCGATGTTTCTTTTATGTAATCTGTGGTGAAACTTGAAACTAACAGGTTATTTATTTAGCTAAATCTCCTATTTCGTCTAAATTCTTCTGAATATCATCATCAGTCAATGAATAGTTTACCAAGTCACCGGCCAAATACTTATCATAAGAAGTCATATCAATCAGTCCATGTCCGGAAAGGTTGAACAGAATCACTTTTTCTTCTCCTGTCTCCTTGCATTTGTTAGCTTCGCGGATAGCTGCTGCAATAGCGTGGCTGGATTCAGGAGCCGGAATAATGCCTTCAGACTGTGCAAACAGACAACCTGCTTCGAAAGATTCCAATTGCTGTATATCTACTGCTTCCATCAGATTATCCTTGAGCAACTGTGAAACGATGACACCTGCACCATGATAGCGAAGACCGCCGGCATGGATATGGGCCGGAGCAAAATTGTGTCCTAAAGTAAACATCGGTAGCAACGGAGTATATCCAGCTTCATCACCGAAGTCATACTGGAACTTACCACGTGTCAGTTTCGGACAAGATGCAGGTTCGGCAGCAACGAAACGAGTCTTTTTTCCTTCCTGTATCGTGTGACGCATGAATGGGAAAGAGATACCTCCGAAGTTGGAACCACCTCCAAAACAACCGATTACGATATCCGGGTATTCGCCTGCCATTTCCATCTGTTTTTCGGCTTCCAGTCCGATAATAGTCTGGTGAAGAGTAACATGGCTAAGTACAGAACCAAGCGTATATTTACAGTTGGGAGTCATTTGTGCCAGTTCAATAGCTTCAGAAATGGCTGTTCCCAATGAACCCTGGTAAGTAGGGTGTTTAGTCAGAATATCCTTACCGGCACGGGTAGACATGGATGGAGAAGGGGTTACCTGTGCTCCAAAAGTCTGCATGATGCTGCGGCGGTATGGCTTTTGTTCATAACTGATTTTTACCTGATAAACAGCAGCTTCCAAACCGAAAACCTTAGCTGCATAAGAAAGAGCGGCTCCCCATTGTCCAGCACCGGTTTCAGTGGTGATGTTGGTAACTCCTTCTTCTTTGCAATAATAAGCCTGTGCCAATGCAGAGTTCAACTTATGTGAACCGATAGGACTGACACTTTCATTCTTAAAATAGATATGAGCCGGAGTACCGAGTGCTTTTTCCAATCCATAAGCACGAACCAGCGGAGTACTGCGATAGTACTTATACATTTCGCGCACTTCTTCCGGTATTTCGATCCATGCATCGGTCTGATTCAGTTCCTGATGACACAGTTCCTTAGCGAAAATCGGATACAAGTCTTCCGCTTTCAGTGGTTGTTTGGTTCCCGGATGTAACGGAGGCATAGGTTTGTTTACCATATCAGCCTGAATGTTGTACCAGTAGTGTGGAATTTCTTCTTCGGGTAAAATATACCGTTTTCTTTTTTCACTCATAATATTGTAGTTTTTTAGTTTCTTGTTGCCAAAAGTACTCAATTTTTTAATATTCAGAAAATTTTGTCAACAAAGAATCGGTTCTAATTGTTATTTTACTTAAGTTTGCACGACCCTGTTAAAAAAGATGATATGAAGATTTATCATAAGTTTTTATTGTATCAAAATAAACTGCTAAAACCCTATGTACGTATCCTGTTAGGACTGGTAGAAGCACTCACCTATCTGGCATCTCTGTTGTTGATTGTCGGAGTAGTATATGAACACGGTTTTCCCTTATCCATAGATGAAGTGGCTAATTTGCAGACATTGTATAAAACAGTCTGGATTATCTTTCTGATTGATGTTACTTTACATATTTCACTGGAATACCGGAATACTAAAAAACAATACCGGCGATTAGCCTGGATATTAAGCGGGTTATTATATCTTACTCTAGTACCCGTCATTTTTCACCGTCCGGAAGAAGAAGGAGCTATTTTGCAGATTTGGGAATTCCTGCATGGGAAGTTTTATCATCTCCTGTTATTACTAGTCCTTTCTTTCCTCAACTTGTCCAATGGGCTGGTGCGCCTGTTGGGACGGCGTACCAATCCTTCTTTGATATTGGCAGTCAGTTTTATGGCTATTATCCTGATTGGAGCAGGTTTGCTGATGCTTCCGCGCTGCACGGTGAATGGTATTACCTGGGTAGACTCTTTATTTACGGCTACCAGTGCCGTATGCGTTACAGGTTTGGTTCCGGTAGATGTATCCACTACATTCACCACTTCCGGATTAGTTGTCATTATTCTATTGATTCAGATTGGAGGATTAGGAGTGATGACATTAACCAGTTTCTTTGCCATGTTCTTCATGGGAAACACCTCCATTTACAATCAGCTTGTTGTACGTGATATGGTTAGTTCCAATTCGTTAGGTTCATTACTGTCCACCTTATTATATATATTGGGCTTTACCTTAGTCATTGAAGGGATTGGCATGGTTTCGATTTGGTTTAGTATTCACGGTACGCTGGGAATGACTTTGGAAGGCGAGTTAGGTTTTGCTGCTTTCCATGCTATATCAGCTTTTTGTAATGCGGGTTTTTCTACACTTTCCGGTAATTTAGGGAATCCGATGGTGATGACCAATCATAATGGACTGTTTATTTCTGTTTCTTTGCTGATAATCTTCGGTGGTATCGGCTTCCCCATTCTTGTCAATTTCAAGGATATTGTATTATATCACCTGCGTCGTTTCTGGAAATTGGTCCGTACACGCAAACTGGATCGTCACAAAATGCAGCATCTTTATAACCTGAATACGAAGATTGTGTTAATCATGACTTTCCTGCTTTTATTAATCGGTACATTAGCTATTGCTGCTTTTGAGTGGAATGCTTCTTTTGCCGGTATGCCTTTGGCAGACAAATGGACTCAAGCCTTCTTTAACGCCACTTGTCCGCGAACAGCCGGTTTCAGTAGTGTTGATCTGGCATCGTTGAGCGTGCAGACTTTATTGGTTTATCTATTCTTGATGTGGATTGGTGGTGGTTCACAGTCTACGGCAGGTGGTGTGAAAGTGAATGCTTTTGCGGTCGTGGTTCTGAATCTTGTAGCCGTATTGCGTGGTACTGAACGGGTAGAAGTGTTCGGCAGAGAATTGTCTTACGATTCAATCCGGCGTTCCAATGCAACAGTAGTCATGTCATTGGGAGTGCTATTCATTTTTATTTTCACATTGAGCATACTCGAACCGGGTGTTTCCATCATGGCATTGACTTTCGAATGTGTCTCTGCACTTAGTACTGTGGGATCCAGTTTGAATCTGACTCCTCATTTGTGTGATGCCAGTAAGTTGTTGGTATCCTTGTTGATGTTTATCGGACGTGTGGGATTGATAACATTGATGTTGGGAATTGTCAAACAGAAAAAGAATACAAAATACCGTTATCCGAGTGATAACATTATAATAAACTAAAGATATGAAGTATATTATTATCGGTTTAGGAAATTACGGTCATGTGCTGGCCGAGGAATTGTCTGCGTTAGGACACGAGATTATTGGTGCGGATATTAGTGAAAGTCGTGTAGATTCAATCAAAGATAAGGTTGCTACGGCTTTTATCATTGATGCCACTGACGAACAATCATTATCAGTGTTGCCATTAAATAGTGTGGATATAGTAATTGTAGCGATTGGTGAGAATTTTGGTGCATCGATACGTGTTGTTGCTTTGTTGAAGCAGAAAAAGGTTCCCCGCATCTTTGCCCGTGCTATTGATGCCGTGCATAAAGCGGTGCTTGAGGCCTTTGATCTTGAAAGAATCCTGACTCCGGAAGAAGACGCAGCCCGTAGCCTGGTGCAACTGCTCGACTTCGGCACAAACATGGAAGGGTTCCGCATCGATCAGGATTATTATGTTGTGAAGTTCACGGTTCCGAAGAAATTTGTAGGGTATTTTGTGAATGAGTTAAATCTGGATGAAGAGTTTCATTTAAAAATGATAGGCTTGAAACGGGCAAATAAGATAACCAATTGCCTGGGTATTTCTCTAACTGAACTTCATGTGAAGAATGAATTACCGGGGAATGAGAAAGTGGAAGAAGGAGATGAACTGGTTTGTTACGGCAGATACCGAGATTTCCAAACTTTCTGGAAAGCTATTTAAAATGTAACAGTTGAATTTAAAACTAAATAAAATGCGATTAACCAAATTACTATTGATAACACTTTTACTACTGGTCTCTGTTTGTGCAAGAAGCCAGAAAGGCAATGAATTTACAGTATTGCAATGGAATGTATGGCAGGAGGGAACAATGATACCGGGAGGCTATGATGCCATTGTCAATGAGATTATTCGTTTGAAACCAGATTTTGTAACTTTCAGTGAAGTGAGAAATTATAATCACACTAACTTCACTGCCCGTGTCTGTGCTTCACTTCAGGAAAAGGGACTTCAATATTACTCTTTTTACAGCTATGATACCGGTTTGCTAAGTAAATATCCTATCACAGATTCTTTGACAGTTTTCCCGGAAAATGGGGACCATGGAAGTATCTACCGATTAACTAGCTCTGTGAATGGACGTAAAGTAGCAGTTTATACAGCGCATCTGGATTATCTGGATTGTGCATATTACAATGCTCGTGGATATGATGGCTCCACTTGGAAAGAAATCCCTTTGCCCACTTCAGTGGAAGAAATTCTCAAAATCAATGTCGCTTCTCAACGGGACGACGCAATTCGTCTGTTTATCATCCAGGCAGAGAAAGACCTGGCTAATGGTTATGCAGTAATTGTTGGCAGAGATTTTAATGAACCCTCTCATCGTGACTGGATAGAAAAAAATAAGAACTTATATGACCATAACGGCTTTGTCGTACCTTGGACGGTGACAACCTTGCTCGAAGAAGCAGGATTTGTAGATAGTTATCGTAAGATTTATCCCAACCCTTTGACGCATCCCGGTTTTACTTATCCATCGGATAATCCGGCAAAAACTCCGGAGAAAATAACATGGGCTCCAAAAGCCGACGAGCGTGACCGGATTGATTTTGTTTTCTATAAAGGAGATGGTCTGGATGCAAAGAAGGCAATCATATTCGGTCCGAAAGGGTCTATCGTACGCGCGCAGCGTGTGCAGGAAACATCTAAGGATAAGTTCTTGTTACCGCTTGATGTATGGCCTACGGATCATAAAGGATTGTTGGTGACTTTTGGAAGTAAATAATCCGATTTCAGCAGAAGAATGCATACCGGATTTATTGCATTTCCGGTTTGCATTGATGGATCGTTACAGGATGCACTTTAACTTTGCATGTCGTAGATGTGAAATCAAGCTGCACAATCTGGCTTTGTGATGTTTCCGGTTTTCGTTGGTCGAATACAAAGTTGCCCAGACTATAAAAGATGGGCTTACCATTGAAATATTCCTCTTTCTGAATGACGTGCGGATGATGTCCGATGATAGCATCCGCACCTGCACGAACGAGTCGGTGTGCTCCCTTTCTTTGGTTTAGAGTAGGAGAGGATTGGTACTCGATTCCCCAATGGAGAATAACGACCACATAACTTTCGGGATTCTCTTGCTTGAAGTCCTTGATTTCCTCTTCTATTTCTTCCGTGGTTTGCTGGCAAATACCGGGATCATTTTCTAAATATACCCAATTCTCCAAAGGAAGTGTAACTGAATTGAAGAGTGCTACTTTAATTTTTCCTTTCTTTATCACTACGGGTTGGCAACTCTCGGAAGAAGTATTACCATATCCTATCGGAGTGATTCCTGCCGATAAGAGATGCTGATAAGTATCTGTCAATCCGCTTCGTCCCTGATCCATAGTATGATTATTCGCTAAAGCCGCATGACTGATGCCGGCTTTAACCAATTCTTCCATCCATCTCGGTTCCGCGCGAAAGATATATTTCTTGTGTAGCGGCGAACGAACCGAAGTGACGGGACATTCCAGGTTGATTACCGTAGCGTCCATTTGATGAAAGAGAGGAGCTACCGACGCAAATAAATCTTCGACACCTCCCCGTTGAATCTGTTGGCGTACCCCTCTGTCCAGAAGAACATCTCCGGTGAAAGCGATAGAGAGACATTCTTCTGACGGGTGCTGGCAGGCAGTAAGCAATAACAGACCTATACTACCTATAATCCGGTTAATTTGGGAAAAGGATATTAGCATCCTGAACTATAAAAAACTCTGTCATCTACTTTAGGTTCTTTCTCCAGTAGGATATTTTTCATCCATTCCGGGACGGCAGGTGCTTTCTTTTCTTCCAGCATTTTCTGCCACTCTTCGTCCGTGAGCCGGGTATCCAGTGGCTGGACAAACTCGTAGTAACTAAATGTGGCACCACGGGTAAGATAGAGATTACCCTCTATTTCTACTACCACATAGATATTGTTGGCATTTCCTGTTGCCACATGCAGTACTCCATTTTTATCACATCCCCTCACGTTGCGGGTATAAATATCAGCCACTACAGCTATCGACTTGTCCGGACCTTGCACTAATGACCAGTTATCCAGATGTAAATCAGGATCGAGCACAGACAGAGTGAAATATTCTATACTACTTCCCATATACTCAAGAGTGCGATATTCCTGTTCGGTCAGTTTTTCTCCCCGCAGTTCCTTTTCTGTTACTTGAATCAGAAAGCTGACATAGTCCTGCAACTGCTCTGTTTTTCCTTTCAAGTCATCCGTCAGGCAATTGCTTTGTTGCAGAACCAGTTGGGTGGCTTGCAGAATCCCTGACATTTTCTTCCAGAAAGGAAGATTCGGTTCTACATATCCCACTACGATCGGATCAGGAGGTCCGGCACCTCCACATTCTGCAGCCATGGGCTGTTCTCCGTAAAGGATCGCGTCATGCTTCAATTCAGCCCAAGATGCCAGAGCTGTATTCAGGTTCTTGTATCCCCATTCGGGTGTTTGCATAAATCCCGGCTGGTTCTTATCCGTTTTCTGCATGGTGAACAGACTTTTCATCCATAATTCGTAGACAGATACTTGTGCAGGCTGGGAAGCTTTGAATTTATCTTTCAGTTTTTGTAATTCTCCGGTATACTGGTTCCAGTTGCCCGCTTCTTTGTAAAAATCAGTCAGTAAAGTCTCGGCGGAGTTTACTCCGAAAGCGGCAAAGACATCCAATCCTTTCGGATAAGCACGTTTGCTGTTTGGGGTGACATCTACCAATTCCTGAAGTACTTCATTATCTGCCAGATATCTTTGTGGCATAAAGTTGATTTTGTCCCGGCAGGAGATTTCTATTTTAGGTTTGATCCTGTTCTTGCTTTTTGCCAGTTCAATGAGCGCTTGATTCACCTTTTCTATTTGAACCGGAGTCAATGCATCTTCAGTATATTCTGCTTTATTTTTCTTCAGAATCTGTGCAATATCGAGAAGAGAAAGATTATCAGTCTCACCCATCAGGAAAGTAAGTGGTGTATAGACGCGTTGGTATAGTTCCATTAGTGGTGTCCTGGTCATATCCTTATAAGTAGATAGTACGGTAGCCTGAAAGATTGCTTGTTTGAGTTGTTCTTGTTGTTCTCTGCAAAAACAGGCAGTTTGAAGCCACATCATAGCCTGAAAGTATGCCTGTAATTGGGGTTCACGGGTATAATGTCCGCGTGGTTTGAAAAGACTGTATGGGAAGTATGCATCTTTGTATGAAAGAAACTCCGAGAAATCATCTTCTTGTGCATTAATATGTTCTATTTCCTGTTGATATGCTTTTTGATACTTAGCAGGGAGATTGGGTGTTTCCTTTGTCAGCAAATAATAAGGGATAGCATAAAAAGTAGCGGCATATTCTGCTATATCTTTCAGAGATTCGTCTTCTGTCTGGCGGGAGATGCTTATGCAAGTTGCGTTGAGTGATAGACATAGTCTTTCCAAAGTAGGAATGATGTGTTGTTTCTCCAGACTTTTCAGTACATAAGAGAAATACATGTGAAATGCCTGTAAATATAAGTCAGTGGTGATGAAATTGGGCACTTGGCGATAATCATTTTCTTCGTAAGCATGAAACAACTGTAAGTTACTTCCTTCTGTAATGGCAAAGTTGTTCTGTTGCAACTTGGCTAGTAATGCCTCGTCTATATCTTTGAATTGGAACAGGTTGACTATATTATTTGCATTTCCTAAATAATAAGAGTCTCGTTGAGTAAACTGTTGCTGACGCATTTCTGCCATGCGAGCATCGATGCGTTCTACGAATGCCTTCTCTTCAGCCGTCAGTTTGACTTCATCATAGTTTTCCGGAAATTTATTCTCTCCGTCTGCCTCCGATTCATCCCATAACTTCCAGACAAGATCATTATACCATTTCGTATTGGCCGAGAAGAAAGCATTGATGTCCGCTTCCATAAAATGATAACCATGTATAGCGTATGGATAACTACGTAATAAACGTAACTCCTGAAAAGAGAAACGACTGATATCCTGCTTCAAATCAATAGATTGAGGTAGAACAGTATCGGTCAATAATGAGGTGGTAGTCATAACAGTATCTTGTGCCGATGCCGTTGAGGTGTTTTTGTTCTTGTTCTTGCATCCGCAGAGAATAAGAATTAGTGTACAGGACAGTAATAATAGTCGTCTCATGTTTTTCATTATTCTATAAATTACTATATATAAATGATAGTATCTAACGTTAACGTTCAAGAATGCGTTTGGCCTCCTTTTCTTCTATCTCGCGTTTCAGATATCCCTTAAAATCCAGACCAAAACCTCTCCATGCATATTCCGTTATCAGAAATTTTCCACTTCGTTCCCGTTCCATGGTGCGTATCAATACAGGAGTATGTTCACGAATCACTCTAAAATCTTCCAAAGGTTGTGCTACCCTCGAACCTAACCAAAGTGGGCGGATATACGCTTCATCTGCAATCCGGTAAATGAATAACCGCTTATCAGGTTTGGGATCGAATCGGGTAGGCTTGATAACCCCCACAATAATTTCCGGCATCCCGTCTCCTGTAACATCTCCATAATCAAATTGATAGACAGGGTAAGGCAATTTCCAAACAGAGTGGGAGGGTTGGTCTGTATTCAAATGAATGACATAGAGCGAATCAGATTCTTTGTTCAGAGATACTTCCATGTGTCTTTGATTTACTTGCCATTCAAACCTGTTTTCTTTCCGGCATGAACAGAACATCAGTAAAAGACCTGTAAAAATAAGGAAGTGAATCCTGTGCGACATATCTGTAACGTTTTCTTTGGCAAAGATAGATATTAACCTGTATTTACCTGCTTCTTTTCTCGTAAAAGTGAAAAGTCCAGTATATTATATATGAAAACCACCGGACTTCTCTTTAGTTAAGAAATCCGGTGGCTTATCAGATTTTATAAAGCGTATGCCTTATTTCGTTTGAATACGAATATTTCCGGCTTTCACTCCATTTGCTTTGGCTGTAAATACAATTTCTCCGGCAGTTTCACCAGCTTGTATGATAGCTGTCAACATTCCGTTGAAAGCATGCATCTTTGGAAGATGGAATTGTTCCAGGTTCGTCGGATCGCCATTGGCAGCAGCACGATATTTACCGGCTCCCTTTGCAGAGAAGTTTATCTGACGATTATCAGTAGGGCATAGGTTACCATCTTTGTCTACAACTTTCACAGTCACATACGCTAAGTCTTTTCCGTCTGCAGTCAATTCGTTACGGTTGCTGACCAATTCGATGTGATGAGGTTTTCCGGCAGTGCGAACCACTTTTTCCGCTACAGCTTTTCCATCTTTGTTATAGGCTACTACTTTTACTTCTCCCGGTTCATATACAGCATCCATCCACATCAGACGATAGCGGTTCTTCAACGAACTATTATTCTTGCTTTGTTTACCATAACTTTTACCGTTGATAAACAGTTCGGCTGTAGGATAGTTGGTATATACAAATATAGGAGTCACTTCGCCTTCACGTTCCGGCCATGTCCAGTGAGGCAGAATATGCAAGGTTTCCGCATCCTTGTTCCATACACTGCGATACAAGTAATAGCGGTCTTTAGGCAGACTGGCAAGGTCGATAATACCAAACATGGAACTGTGATTGGGCCATGCATCCGTATCATAAGGTGATGGTTCACCCAGATAGTCAAATCCTGTCCATACAAATTGTCCGATTGTCCAATGGTTATCGTCGGCCAGTGCAAAGTCCTCATCCGGAATATTTGACCATGAACAGGCTTCTACATCATAAGAGGAACATTGATGGTCTTCATATTTGGTACTTTTCTTATCCTCTACCGGGAATTTGTATACCCCACGTGAACTGACAGTAGAAGCAGTCTCACTACCCAGAATCAGATTCTGCGGGAGTTGGTCATAAGATTCTTTATAGCGTTGGGTACGGTAATTAAGTCCCGGAATGTCAATCATGGCTGCAAATCCGTTCGCAAGTACACAAGTAACCTGATCCATTCCGCAGGTGACAGGACGTGTCGGATCTTCTCGGTGGCAAATGTCTTGTAGGAATTTAGCCACTTTATAGCCGACAGGGCTACATTGGGTTGGCACTTCATTACCGATACTCCACATAATCACACACGGGTTATTCCGATAATTATGGAGCATATTTACCATATCACGTTCCGCCCATTCATTGAAATAACGGTGATAACCGTTTTCACACTTGGCAATGTCCCATTCATCGAACGGTTCAATCATCATCATAAATCCCATTTCGTCACACAACGCTACGAGTTCGGGAGTCGGCATATTATGAGAAGTACGGATAGCGTCACATCCCATATCTTTCAGCAATGTAAGTTGATGGCGAAGCGCTGCCACATTAATAGCGGCACCCAGCGGACCTAAATCATGGTGATTACATACCCCTTGGAATTTGCGATGTTTTCCGTTCAGATAGAAACCCTTATCAGCGATATATTCAATGCTGCGGATACCGAAACGTGTCGTGTAAGTATCCACCAGTTTATCATCTGCGTAAATTTTGGAAACAGCCTTGTAGAGTGACGGACTTTCCGGTGACCAGAGTTCGGGCGCATTTACAATAAAGTTTTGTTCGAATGGTTGTCCGTGATTAATGCGGCTCGTATTCTCTTTGCTGGTAACCACTTTTCCGTCCGGAGAAAGAATCTCTGTCTCTATACGGATTTGTGTTTTCTCACCGGCATTATCAATCTTCGTTTGAAGACGTACGGCTGCAAAGTCCTTGCTGACATGAGGAGTTGTGATTTGTGTTCCCCATACAGGCACGTGCACTTTATCAGTCACGATCAGATGCACATTACGATACAAACCTGCTCCCGGATACCAACGCGAGGACTGCGGACGATTTTCCAAACGTACGGCCAGCGTATTATTCTTTCCGTCTTTGTTTAATAAAGACGTCACGTTACAGTGGAAAGAGTTGTAGCCGAAAGGCCAGAAACAAGCTTCTTTTCCATTTACATAGACACGTGCTTCGCTCATAGCGCCATCAAAGAGCAGCGTCACCTCCTTATCGGCAGGAGCATCAAAACTGGTTCGATACCATCCGGTGCCTACATAAGGGAGCCCACCGGTACGTCCTGTTTTCAAGGAAGCCTTTTTCTCGAAGTTCTGTGTTACAGCTACATTCTGCAGGTCATTATTCATATCGAATGGACCGAAAATCGCCCAATCGTGCGGAATAACGACCGACTCCCATTTAGTGTCATTAAACTCCGGCTGGCTAGCCTCTTTAAAATCTCCTTTACTGAATTTCCAGTTTTTCTCGAGCAGCGTCTCACTGCGTTGCGCTTGCAATGTGCAAGCGGCACCCATCAAAAGTACAGCTAATAACTGTTTTTGGTGTTTCATGTTAATTTTTGCTTTTCAGGTATAAAATATTTTGGATTCGGGGTAAAGTTATAAAAAATGATTCAATAATCTTATCTCTTGAAAGCATTAAATGCGTTAGTCGGTTTACCACTATCGTCAAACATGCCCTTTCCATAGTTCTTCCAACCACCATAACTCTGCGGTTCCCAGGAGAATACACCAAGACATTGTTCCACTTGTTTGGCTTTCGTCATAAAGTCTGTGAAAAAGTCTTCAGCTTCGGAATAGTCCCAGGGAATACCAATTTCGCACATCATCACCGGAGTGTTGTATTTGGCAATCAGATTTTTCATATTGGCAATACATTTGTTGTTCATATCTTCCCAATCATCGGCTACTCCCTCTGTCGGGTACATATCCGGATAAAGAGACATGCCGATGACGTCCCATTTGGCATTGTTGTCATGCAAATAACCGAAAATCCGGTTGTATAGATTGGCATCATTTCCCTGGTCGAGGTGTACAATCACTTTCGCATTCGGATAAATCTCTTTAACAGCATTGTAGCCGGAGTTAATGAATTTCGCAAAGTTTTTAATACCGTCACTACTCGTTGTTTGTCCAGTGGGGAATAGCATGCCCTGATGAGTTTCATTGCCCACTTGCACCCATTCCACATCAATACCCATCTCTTTGATTGCACCGAGTACATCTTTGGTATGGTCGGCAATCGCCTGCTCCAGTTCTTCTACCGTATAATTTTCCCAGGCTTTGGGTTTGGCTTGTTGAACAGGATCGGCCCATCTGTCACTGTAATGGAAGTCGATCATCAGGCGATAGCCCAAATTATGCGCTCTCCATGCTTTGAGCAATACGTCACCCTTATTGCACCAGCCTTTTACATCTTCCGTGTCATTTTCTGGGTTCACCCATACACGTAGACGAATTGCATTTATACCCAGGTCACGAAGCAGAGACATACATTCCTGTTCTTTTCCATCGGAGGTATAGAATTTATATCCGGAACTTTCCATTTCCGACAGCCAACTGACATCAGCTCCCCGGGCGAAGCCGGACATATCATAAGTGGTTTCCGTCTTTTCCGGGAAATTCGGAGTATCATTATCATCATCACAAGCGGTGAAGATGCTTCCGCAAAGTAGTGCGGAAGCTATCATTATATATTTTCGTATCATAGTGATTCTGTTGAAATTAATAATCATGTTGTTGAACTTAGAATGTTATTCAGTGATTTCAGTCATTGTAAACTCCATCTTGTTGAGATCCAGCGTAATGCGATATTTACCCTCCTTGGCGGGTTTAATGTTATCACCATTCTGATCACTTAGATAGAGCCCACTTTCAGAAGTATAGTACAATCTCCAGTCCCAGTTAATCTGATCGGGATCCGTATTCATGAGGAAGTAGAATCCGTCACCGATGGTGGTGATATCGCATTCTGCGCTCCATATTCCGGTTTCCTCATCATATATCATCAGGTCTTTAGCTGTTGACCAGCCATTGAAAGTTCCATATACATTGATTTGTTTGATTTCAGTAGGCTTCCAGGTCAAGTTGACGTAATCTACTTCGATTGTATAACTTTTCTTGCCGGAACCATCGAACCAGATGTTGTAATGCTCTCCTGTTGTAAGAGCAAGGCTATAAAGATTGTTGGGATCAGAGCCATACCATGTGTCTGTTGATGGGTCTACTATCTGGAAGTTTTCATTGCTGACGGTTTGGAATACAGTGCGATAAGTTCCCGCAGTTTTACCGGGTTCAAGTTTGCGGTATAACTTTCCCCACCATGAGTCGGCACCTTGCATTTCCAGATAAGAGGGATAAGTCGGTTCCACACTTCCTCCTTCCGTCACTTCCACTTTCCATGCTTGCGGGTCGTTCAGGTCAATAATCAATGTACATTCTCCGGCTGCTGGTACGTTTACTGTAATATTTCCGGCAGAAACATTTGTTCCGGTATTGAATGTCAATTCATTAGCAGAACCATTAAAGGCGAAAGGAGTATCTTTGGCTTTCGTATCATCAATGCTGTTATCAGCTCCACTGACACTGGTGTTATCATATAGTTTACCTGTTCCATTCATCTGAATATTGATAGTGCCGGCTCCTGTAGCAGTAAATATACCCTGCCATTGATTCTTGTCACGTTTGTATTCCATTGTAATACCTCCGTCGATGCCACTTACATTGAGTGTTGGCATCCATAAAGCAGTCCATAGTTTTTTGGTGGTATTGACATTCGTATAGTAACAGCCTGATTGACCGGGGAACCACAAATCCCACGTTCCTTCAGCAGCATCAGTTGTCAGGAAGAACGGAGTAGCCGTACTGCCTGATTTGGCTGTGTGCCAAACAGTACCATCGGCTTCCTGTAGATAGAAACCCTCCCAAGAAGTGGCTCCCATAAAGCCGATATAGTTGCCATCCGCATTGGCTGCATACAGATCTTTTCCTGAATCCTTGCCGTCTCCCTTATTGATAATATTGGCAAATCGCATATCAATTTCATAAGGAGTAACCATGACTTTTACCACATTACTGTATACAGGAGCGATGTTACTTCCGTTTCTTCCGGCAAGCCGGAAATAGAGCGGTGCTTCTTCTTCGGGAGTAGCTTTCAACTGATAAGCGACGATATTTAAGGCGGAGACAGAGTACGTCTTTGATACTCCACTTTCGGTCGTTTCCAGAATCTGCCCGGAGAAATCTTCCGTGCGTGAAACCTGTACGGAAGTTTGTACACCGCTGGTAGGCTGGTATCTTGAATCGCTCACTTGCAGCGTCTGGTCAGTCCAGGCAAGCGACAAAGCATAAAACTTAGCTGTCTCCTTTGTCAGTACGACAGAACTGGCAGAAGCTATCAATTCGTTCTCTTCCGGGCTGGAGAGAAAATAGGTATCCCCATCTTTCTCGCAAGCACCTAGTAATAGGAGAGCGGAAAGTAAAGTGAATAGATTATTTAGTTTTTTCATATCGTTGTTCCGTATTAATATGATTAATAGTTTTCATTGTATAAGTTTGGATTGGCCGTCAGTTCGGTAGCAGGTATCGGATAGATATTGTATTTGCTCTCTACTGCCTTACCGTCTTTTACGCCACCTTTCCATTGCCATACATAGCTGTTGGTTGTAAATTGATTGAAGCGGATCAAGTCCGTGCGGCGATACCCCTCCCAATACAGTTCACGGGCACGTTCGTTGATGATAAACAGTTCGTTGATTTCAGACTCGCTTTTGTTATGAGTGTTGTCGCCGAAAGCACGTTCCTGTAGCTCATTGATATAAGGCAGTACATTTGCCAGAGTTGCTTCCGTTCCTCCACGTACCACAGCTTCTGCCATCATTAAATATACATCGGCCAGACGGAATAGGGGATAATCAGTATTTACACCACCGTCTGCGGTGTTGGAAGCAGTCTGTCCGGCATCAGTCAGGTTAGTCCATTTTTCTACGAAATAGCCATTGCTTTGGTCATCTATCTTTTCCAGGTCCCGGGTTTGTCCGTCGGTAAAGAACATATATCGCTGGTCGGCTTCTTCGTTACCTGAGAAAAGTTGAGGAATTTCTCCGCGTACACGGAACATACCCCATCCTGATTTTACACCGTAATCTTCCGGTATCTGTTTTTCGGACGTGTTGCTCACTGCGCCACAAACAATGTAAGTGGATGATCCCCATGACACGAGATTGGTTGCGTCTACCGGGAGGGTGAAGATTATTTCGTTCGTACGTTTGTCATTGTCGGCATTAAACAGCTTGTAATAATCGCTTTCCAGTTGATAACCTTGTTCGATAACCTTTTTACAGGCTTTGATACATTCGTTGTATTTGGAAGTCTGGGTATAAACTTCCGCATTCAGATATAATTTGGCAAGTAATGTATATGCAGCTCCTTGGGAAGCGCGTCCGTAAGGACAGTTCGCTTTATTTAGCATTTCATCTTTAATGGCATTCAGTTCACTTTCAATATAATCGAAAATCTGCTGGGCTGTATAGCGGGGAGGCAGATATCCGACTAGCGGGTCATTTTCCGTCACAAACGGGATATTGCGGAACAGATCGAGTGCGTGATAGTAGAATAAGGCACGCATGAAACGGGCTTCGGCACGATAAATGCGAATTTCAGTCTGCTCCTGGTCCGTGAACTGTGCTATCTTTTCATCGGTGGCATTGCGGAGAAACTCATTACATAAAGCAATGTTGTAATAGATACGGTAATACATATCCGATACCCAAGGGTCGTTAGCGTCCCAACTCAAATACGTCAGTCCCGTCACGTTGTCACCGGACAGCCAGGTAGAAGCCACTTCATCCGTTCCACATTCCTGCAAGTTGAAGAAACAGCGCATATAATCCTGTCCGCTGTTACTACTCAAATCGTTGTCACCATTCTTTTCCTGTCCGGTGGTCACCATGGTTGCATAGATTTTTCCCAGAACGGCTTTATAGTTTGCAGCACTGGTATATATGGTAGAAGATGTTTCTTCTTCGTGTGGATATTGGTCCAAGTCGCCTATGCAGGAACTCATCAGGAGTGCGCTGCAAAAATAAAGGGCTGTATAAAATATCTTTTTCATAATCGATGCTTTTAGTAATTAGAAGTTAATACCTATGTTGAGAGAGAAAGTACGTGGGCGTGGATAAAACGAATTGTCCACACCGTTGGGAACTTCCGGGTCAACGCCGCTGTATTTGGTGATACAGAATACATTTTGCACCATGGCACTCACATTCAGACTGCATCCTTTATAAATAGTGCCGAAGTTGTAACCCAATGAGAGATTATCCATTTTCAGGAAAGAAGCATTCTCTACATAGTAGTCAGAGAGGTATTGACGTGTCTGGAATCCTGTTTTCAGGTAGGTTGATGACAGGTTGTTCAGCTGGTAAGAGTTGTAGCTGACAGTTTCCCAGGCACCGCTGTTCATAGCCATCGCGTTATAGACATAGTTTCCGATATTGGCACGCAGGCTGGTGCTCAATGTCCACTTCTTGTAACGCAATGAGGTACTGAAACCGAGGATATAGTCGGGAGCTGGAGAGTGGTAGCGGTACAAGTCGTTCGAGTTGATTTGTCCGTCCCCGTCGAGGTCTACGTAAGCTCCCTCTACCGGTTTGCCGGTTTTTTCATCATACAGTTGGTGGTAAACGTAGAACATATAAGGAGCATATCCCTCGCTCAATGTCTGTACCTGATAACTGTCGATATATGGACCTACGGAAGTATTGGTGGCAGGCGTACCGGCTGTCAGTGATAAGTTTTTCACTTTCATCTTCTGCCATGTCATGTTGAAACTCAAATCCCAGTTCCAGTCCTTGGTCTGTATGGGCGTTGCGTTCAGACTGAATTCCACACCCTGACTGTCTACATTTCCGACATTGGTCGTGATGTTACGATCGAATGTAGTACCGGCAGCAGCAGGTACGGTGGCAATCAGGTCTTTGGTCTGACGGGTGTAGTAGTCGAAACTACCGGTGATGCGGTCTTTGAGAAAACCGAAGTCAAAACCCACATTCCATGAAGTGGTTGTTTCCCATTTCAGGTTGGGTACATACGCTTTGGGGCGGTAAGTAGGAGTCGGAGTACCACCGATAAGAGAGCCTGCACCACTTTGACTGATCGTATAGATAGGGAGGTAGTTGTAGTTACCTATACCGTCTTGCTGCCCGGTGACACCATAACTGGCACGCACTTTCAGCGTACTGATGACTTTATTGTCTTTCAGGAATGATTCTTCTGTTACTCTCCATCCTAATGCTACTGACGGGAACGTACCCCAACGTACATTTTTAGCGAAGCGCGAAGTGGCATCGCGACGTACAGTAGTAGTCAGCATATAGCGGGAGTTGAACGAGTAGTTCAAACGGCCATAATAAGAGAGTAATACATGGCGTTCGTCAGAGGCTTTCGATGTTTTCTGTATTTCTCCCAACGTGTTCATTTCGCTGTAAAGCGGAGTCGTGGATTTCCAGTACTGATAATCGTAACCGGCTGTAACATCAAAACTACTTTTAATGGATTCCACCAATTTGTTGTAGTTGGCATACAGAGTCAACAAACGGTTTTCTTTTTTCTGTGGGCCATAGCTGTAATCCAAACCGGAAGTGGTGTAATTCTGTGCAGCTTCTGCCGGAACATATACACTTCCTTTACCTTGTGCATAGTCATAACCTAACGTAGCATGCAATTTCAAATCGGGGAAAAAGTGAAGACGATAGTCTGCATCAATGTTTCCGATAAAACGTTTTACTGTACTTTGTGAGTCATTCATATTGAGAAGTCCCACCGGATTCATGACTGCTCCGTTCACGGGAGCACCGGTGTTGTCAATCGCTTCCGTATATCCGCCGAATGTGTCTAGACCCGAATATACTGGAATGGTAGGATTCATGGTCGAAGCAGCCCAAATGGCACTTGTATTGGCAAATGTGTTCTTATTGATAGAACCTTTAGCATTGATATTCAGTTTTAAGTGGTCTTTAAAGAAAGACGGATTCAGTGTGATGCTTCCGGTGTAACGCTCCGCGTTGTCAGTACGTAATAAACCACTCTGGTTGTAGTAACCGATAGATGCACGGAAAGGTAAGTTTTTGGTAATCTTTCCAGCAACACTTAGATTATTGTCCGTACCGAATGCATTCTGATAGATTTCATCGTTCCAATCCGTGTGTGCCGTGCCGAGTAACGCCCGTTGCGCATCGGTTCCTTTGCTTTGGATGGTATTGACAAATTCATCGTAGTTCAACATATCTGCCAATTTGGTGCGGGTTTGTACAGAGTTGGTCGTACTGAAAGTAAATTTCAGTTTATCCGAACTTCCTTTCTTGGTAGTAATCAGAATAACCCCGTTGGATGCACGCGAACCGTAAATGGCAGTCGAAGAAGCATCTTTCAGAATGGTCATACTTTCAATATCGTTCGGGTTGATGAGGCTAAGGAAGTTTCCGTCATTACCACTGATGCCTCCCTGTTCCAAAGGAACACCGTCCAGTACGATCAAAGGGTCATTACTAGCGTTCAGTGAAGCACCACCACGCACACGGATCGTGCTTCCCGCAGTGGGAGAACCACTGTTGGACATGATTTGCACACCGGAAATCTTACCATTAATCAGTTGCTCGGGAGAGCTGACCAATCCCATGTTGAAGTCCTTGCTGCTGACGTTAGTTACCGAACCTGTCAGGTCACTTTTACGCTGCGTACCATAGCCGATTACTACAACGTCGCTCAATACCTGTGAATCACTTTTCAACTGAACATTCAAAGTAGTACTGTTGGCAGGAACAGGTACTACCTTTGTTTCATATCCTACATAAGAGAATTGCAACTCTTTGCTGCCCTGTGGCACATTGAGTGTATAATTACCGTCGAAATCGGTCACTGTTCCGGTAGAAGTACCGACAATGAGGATACTTACTCCGATCATCGGTTCCTTGTTCTCGTCAATCACTTGTCCGATGATTTTCTTGCCTCCTTGTTGGGCGAAGGCAGGAATGATGCCTCCTAAAAAGGCTGTACACAACATAAGTAGTACAGTCAGATGGCGTAGATTTAAGATATTCCTGTTCATAATTACTGTGTTATTGATAATCTGTCTCTTATACACATCTGACGCTGCCGACGA